>ENA-UERZ01000168-UERZ01000168.1-human-gut-metagenome-genome-assembly--contig:-NODE-168-length-74999-cov-39.865313_pt1 | contig 74999 bp, 60 predicted proteins | sample MGYA00242997_ERZ507998 | MGnify/ENA primary metagenome ERZ507998 (study PRJEB26167, sample SAMN06115470) | human gut metagenome | host: Homo sapiens | place: China:Henan | collected 2016-06-23... | reverse complement strand
TCTCGGGAAACCATGAAAACTACGATGCCCTTGTGAAATACCCGATAGAGAACTGGCACGGCGGCAGGGTGCAGCCCGTCAGGCCCCACGTGCTCCACCTGATGCGGGGGCAAGTATTTGAGCTGGCCGGGCATACCTTCTTCACTATGGGCGGGGCGGCCTCCCACGACATTGAGGACGGCATCCTGAGCCTGGACGATCCCGGCTTTGAGCGGAAATACCTGACATTGAAGCAGAAAGAGCACACCCGATTCCGCATCGAACACCTATCCTGGTGGAGGGAAGAGTTACCCTCAGAGGAGGAATATGCAGAAGCACGTAAAAACCTGGACGCCTACGGCTGGGCGGTGGACTACATCCTCACCCACTGCGCCCCCACCGGCATCGCCCTCCAGCTCTCCTGGCACAATGTGGCGGATCACCTGACGGACTTCCTCCAGGAGGTCAAAGACCGGGCCCAATACCACTACTGGCTGTTTGGCCACTACCATGACAACAGAGCCATTGATACCAAGCACATCCTCCTGTGGGAGCAAATCGTGCAGATCCTATAAGCAGAAGGCCATAAGGGAAAGGGCGGCGGTTCCGCCGCCTTTTCCTTTGCGGCTTTCCGCTTGAGACAATACGTCGGAAAGGACAAGAAGATGAACAAGCGAAAGCTGGTTGACTATACCTCAATGTACGAAGCCTTGGCCACCCTCATGAAAACCGAGCTGCCGGAGGTGGAATTGTACTTTGCGATTGGATGGGCTGTCTGCGCCCGCCCGGAGAAGGGCGCGGCGGTGATGGCCGCTGAGCATCTCCAGGCAAGCTGCCCTGAAAGCAAGGGCTTCTCCCCACGAAACCTGCGACGGATGCGGGAGTTCTACCGAGCCTACGCAGATAGCCGGGAGCTGCAGGCGCTGGCCCTAAAGCTGGGCTGGACGCAGAACGTGGCCATTCTGGAGGGCTGTGAAGGCAGCCAGGAACGCGCCTGGTATCTCCGGGCTGCGCTGGAACACCGCTGGACTAAGACGGAGCTGATGGAGCAGATCCAGGCCGGGGCATGGCTGCAGGAAGGACTCGACGAGCTGGGCAATACCTGCTATACTGAGAGCAACACAGTATCAGCGGGGTGTCTGGAGCATGAAAAAGATCCTTTTTATGTGTCACGGCAATATTTGTCGGAGCCCGATGGCCGAGTATGTGATGAAGGACTTGGTGAAAAAGTCAGGTCTGGAGGAGGAGTTTCAGATCGCCTCGGCGGCCACCAGCCGGGAGGAGATCGGCAACCCAGTCTACCCTCCAGCCCGGCGGAAGCTGGCGGAGCACGGCATCTCCTGCGGCGGTCACGCCGCCCGACAGCTCCGCAACCGCGACTACGAGGAATACGACCTGCTCATTGGGATGGACAGGGCCAACCTCCGCAGCATGTACCGCATCTGCGGCGGCGACTTCAACGACAAGATGCACCTCCTGATGGAATATGTCGGCCGCCCGGAGCAGGAGGTGGCCGATCCCTGGTACACCGACGACTTCGACGCCACCTGGCGGGATGTGCTGGCGGGGTGTCAGGGGCTGCTGGATCAAATCATTATACAAGAAGGGTGAGCCCATGGCGTCAAAGAAGCCTATGAAAGATCACATCCACGCCAAAGGGGCAGATATTGCCGTCGTTTCCAGCGGCGATGAGAACGACTACATCTCTCTGACAGATATTGCACGCTATAAGAACGATGCCCCGGATGATGTGATCAAGAATTGGATGCGGAACCGGGACACAATTGAATTCCTGGGGTTATGGGAGCAGCTCAACAATCCGGAATTCAAACCCGTCGAATTCGACGGGTTTAGGATCCAGGCCGGTTCTAACGCATTTACCATGTCTCCGAAGAAGTAGGTTGACACGACCGGAGCAATCGGGATTTTCTCCAAGGCTGGGAGATATGGCGGTACATTTGCGCACAGGGATATTGCTTTCGAGTTTGCCTCCTGGATTTCCGCTGAGTTCAAGCTATACATCATCAAGGACTACCAGCGGCTAAAGGCGGATGAAAACAGCCGGCTTGCCCTTGGCTGGAATCTCAACCGGACACTGGCAAAAATCAATTACCGTATCCATACCGATGCTATCAAAGACATGCTGATCCCTCCGGACATCACTCCACAGCGGCAGAGCTTTACCTATGCCAGCGAGGCTGATGTCCTGAATGTAGCACTGTTCGGCATCACAGCAAAAGAATGGAGGCAGGCACACCCTGACAGCCCAGGTAACATCCGCGATGAGGCAAGCCTTCAGCAGTTGATTGTTCTGGCAAACCTAGAGAGCATCAATGCAGAGCTGATCCGGCAGGGCGTTTCCCAAAGCGAACGCCTGCTACGGCTTAACGCCAGCGCCAAACAAATGATGAAGTCCTTAGTGGGAGACCACAAAATTGAGCTGCTGGATGAGAAGACCAACAAATAAATAGATAAGAAAGCGAAAATGAGATGCAGGTATTGATACCCCCATATCGACCGAGCAGGTAGAGCGATTTACGAGGTATAACGGATGGACAAAGAGATAATAAAGCGTTTTAGAGATGAAGTGAACGCACAAGATTTAGTCTTGCAAATGTATCGTAATTATGCAGGGAAAAATTATTGGAATATTATATGTTCGGCTATGGATTGGATCGATGTTGTTGTAGAAATGATCGACATAAAAAACGTTTCCAAGAAAAACGATAATGATTCCAGCATAAAAGTTATGACCTTTATTATGTGTATTGATGTGATGTGGGAGGCTGTCCAACAGTTACATAGGATATTTTTTGATACCAGCACGATTCCCTTTGCTGATAACACGGAAGTGTTTTGCCATAAACTGTTTCAAGCCTCAGATAACGACTATTTCAAGACTATACGAGCCTGTTTTGCCGCACATCCGATCAATTTGAATGACCACTTTACTGGAAATAAGCAAAAAGAACGTCGCTATGCGAGTTGGTCTGGTGGAGGGTTCAGCAGTGGTGACTTTTCTGTAATGCTATATAGTAACCAACCGGATAAAGATGCGCTTTTCCTTGATATATATTTTGATGAATTACTAAAGTTTGCTGAGCAACGCTATGCTTATCTTAATACAATCTCCACGAAAATTGTCTGGCAGAGGGAGCAATATCTAAATTCTTGGAAAAGTATAAAAATAGAGCGGACAGGTTCCCTTGATGAGCAGATATTAGTTTTAATTAAAGAAGCAAAACAACGGTTTGATAACGACTATTATAATTATGAATTGGATCAACTTAAAATAATATTTTCTACTCAAATTACGAATCCCACAAATTTAAGAATTGTAAATCAATATAGGACGGCACTTTTGTGTAAAGTGGACGAATTGTTTGCAGTGCTCCAGGAGATGAGACTCATAACTCTCGAGAGCACGGAAAAAATTAACGATCATTGTCCTACCGAATATCAGTATACATTTTCCAAATTAGTTGATGCCGTGTTTTGCAGTGGTTCGATACAACTAGTCAATATAAACGATTTTAAAGTATGCTTGGGCCATCTTATTGATTTTGGAAATATTGAATCTATCGAAGAACTTTATGTATGTGTAAAAGCCGGGTTCTTCTATTTAAATTCCAAAGGATATCCTTGAAATCTTATATATTGGAACCTTTGCATACTTGCAGTGAGCCAAATATTTTCGCTCCAAAATTGTGTTTCCAGTAAAACTCTCATACGGCGGACTTCGGCCACCACTTAGGGGAAATATAGTCACCACTGAAAAATATCCAGATTGAAGCCCAGGTTCATATGGACAAGGGTAGGAGTATTGAACAGTTTTCTTAGACTGTCCAATACTCCTACCCTTATTCCATGGGAGAAAGCCTTGGTATTTCAGGTGTTTTCTTTTCTCTTGCACAGCTCGGTAATTCATATCGCAAAGATAAAAGACGCAAGCTTGGTGGTTGAAAAATGAAAAATACCCAGTTTTGAACCCTTTGTCCAGATCAGCCTGTCCGTTCTTTCCTTTGCGCATGGAGCAATTCAAACCTATCCGGCGTCCTGTAGTTGAGCGTGCTGTGGGGGCGCTTGGTGTTGTAAAATTCTATGTAAGTATCAACGCTTTGCATGAACTGGCGCTCAGAGCAATATTGTGTCCGATAAATCTCCTCCCGCTTCATGGAGGCAAAGAAGGACTCGGCTACAGCATTGTCATGAGGACGGCTGGACTTCGAGAAAGATTGGACAACCTTGTTTATGCGAAGTAGTTTCCGGAATGTGTTGGATGTATATTGCGGGCCTTGGTCGCTGTGAAACATCAGCTGCTGGGGCTCGTTTCTGTTCCGATATACCTGACGAAAGGTAGAGGTAACCAAGTAGGTACTATTCTTTGGTGATACTCTGTGGGCTACTACTTTACGTGAGAAAAGGTCGAGGATTACGCAGATATAGAGATACTTGCCATTGACCTTAAAGCAAGTGATGTCGCTGACCCAAACACGGTTCGGTTCATCCACTTTGAATTGCTGCTGTAGCATGTTCTGCTTTTTTGCCAGCCGCTCACTTTTCTGATAATCGCGTTTGGAGTAGATGGATACACTTTGTAATCCCATTTCTCTCATCAGTTCAGCCACATACTTGGGCGAAGTCCGAACGCCTCGATCTGCTAACACAGCAGCGATTTTATTTGCGCCAAACCTTTGTTGGCTCTCATCGAAAGCTGCTTGGATATGCTCTTTCATCTCGGCTCTTCGTTTATCATAGGCTGTTACCTCTTTTCGCCGGAAGATATGGTTGTAGAAGGTACCGCGGGATACACAAAGCGCCTCGCATAAGGCATGGACACTATACTGACCATGCAATTTGGCAAGCTCTTGCAGCTTTTCTTGAAGCGACGCTGAAACCGTGCAGTTGACCTTTTGTAAAATCTCGATCTTCTTCTCCAACTTTTGAAGTTTCTGTTTCATTTTGATAAACGCCTGCTGGCTGACAGCATGACCGGAGTCTGTCATGGTCACAGTGTACGGCTTGATCCATGTGTAGAACGTACTCTTGGGCACGCCGGAGTCGGCGCAGATATCGGAGACGGATTCTCCGGCCTGGTAACGAGCAACCAGGGAGTGCTTTTCTTCTATGCTGATGCGCATGATTTGATTCCTCCTGTAAAATGGTGTAGAATACCATTGTACAGAAACCAGTATTCATTTCCAAAGATGCAATTTTTCCAAAGTAAGATACTGTAAAATGCATTAAGCATCAAGGATTAGTCCATTCCGAAAACCCGATTAGAAAACTTAGTTTATTTAATACTGGTGAGGAGAAAGGCATATGTACATACAGAAGATACACATTGAAAATTTTAGACTATTAAAGAATGTAGATATCGTTTTAGACAAATCTTTAACGCTGATAGTTGGTAAAAATAATACTGGTAAGACATCAGTTGCCCATCTGCTTCAATCAATCATTAACGAAAAGAAGAATTTATCGTTTAACGACTATCCTCTTGAATGTCGGAAACAGCTTTATGAGGCACTTGAAAAATACTGGGCAGGTCAACTTAAAAATACTGAGATAAAAAATCAAATAGAGGAAACGAAGGTATGAGATTCTCGGAACAACGCGTCAGCCAATAGAGACTAAGAGGCAGAAGAAGCAGTGGCGAGAGCTTACAGGTGATTTATGTGTCGCAAGACAAGGAACTATCTATGACATTTTAAGGACAGCTGCTGATAGTAGGTTGATTCCTATTCCTCCAGATATTGAAAATTATATGGAAGAATATAATTCTGGTGATGATTCTGCCTATGAGCAGACGACCCTAAAACAGTTTTATGAAATTAAATATGGTGAAGTCATCAATGCTATTAATTTCTTCAAGCCGGATGCCGTGTACTCCACAGACCATGGAGTAAAAGGTGAGGAGTACGAAAATGTTCTTTTTGTGATGGGCAGAGGATGGAATCTCTGCAAGTTTGAAGATTCATTATATAAAGACGAAAAATCCCTGCAAGGCAAAGAACTTGCAACATACATTAGGAATTGAAACTTGTTTTACGTGTGTTGTTCCAGGCCGAGGAAGAGACTCGCTATTTTAGTTACTGTAGAGATTAACGCACAATTCGAAACGTATTTGCGCAATGTATTTGGTGCTGATAATGTGGTACCATATAGTGAGTTTATAATGTGAAACTCCAATATGCATAGGTGCTTTTATCTTTTTAGTATATTAGTGTAGCCTTTCCTCAAAACAAAAACGTTGCGGCTACTTTCCAACCGCGACCCATTTACACTGGGAGCGCGGTCGGTGTACCACACTATAGGGGCTTTTCCCTGAAACGGGAAAATATCGATTTTAACCGTCCCTTCCAAAAAATAGCCACACCGAAAGGTGTGGCTATTTTTTGGTTACCGGGAAGATTTTACATGCTCGGGCGGAGTGAATCCGCCCTGCGCCAAGGTTTTCGCTTGCGGCGAAAACGCTTGTACGGCGCAAAGGCGCCGCCGGCCAGAAGGCCGGAGCTTCCGGGTTGTAAATATCCAGATTGATCTGGCACTTCATAAGAAACCCTGGAACTTCAATGGTTCCAGGGTTTTTCTTTTTGCCTTAAATTGCAAAATTTTAGTTCATTGCCGTCCCGGCGGCGTCCTAAATTTAATATTTTGCATTTCTGCCAATCATATTTTCGATGCTATAGCATGTCAAAAATTCATACTGGATGTCTGCCACCTGTGCAATAAGGAGCCAGGCATATCAAAAAGGGGGATGTAATTTTACATTCCCCCTTTATTATGTGGAAGAAGTTTAAACATGAATATTTTAGCAGTTTATGTCCTAATATATACAAAGAAGAGTTTTCTTGTCGCAAATTATAGCTCAGTGAGATTAAGGAACCAATCTATATAACTTGATATATTCCGCTGTAAAAAGAGAAATAAAAATTCTAAATATTTTTGCTGTTCTCAGCTTTCTATTTTGTTATTTCATATAGAGACATTTATTAAATAGAAACTCTAAATCTCATTAAGTGAGGAATATTTCTGGATATTTTTATACACTGGGCCGAAAAATAACTTATCCGTACGACAACGGGCCGCGGTTCGGCTCGTTTATGACGAACCGATGGAGAAACTGACCGAGAAACAGAACCGAACCACCGGCCCCATGGACCCGGCGGACTGTTATGTGCCGGGATTCGGGTAGAAAATAGATACCGTGTGCTTCCCAATGGCATGGGCTATGCGGAAATCCTGATCAGGCAGATGGGCATTACGGATGAGATGATTCACAAGTACCGGGAGAAGTTTACACATGACGGGCTGGGAGCCTGTCTATAAGCTCTGGCTCGACGGGGCTGGCTGGCTGCGGAGCCCGTCTATACCTGCATGGTACAACACACCAGAGAGACCCAGGAGGGCCGGGAACTGTGGGGGCGGTATTGGAGCGGCATCTCCGTTGGTTCGAGTACCACCTAGTACAGTCTAAACACATTGATAGACCCGGATTAGAGTACACATAAAGCTGATAATGGAGCACTGCATGAGGAAGTACCGGAACAGACTGAGGCGGATGAAGCAGTTCTGGAGCATCCGGTATTTCATAAGAATTCCGGGGGGAGCCTGGGAAGTGAAAAAAGACCTGCTGCATTCATGCAGCAGGTCTTCTTGAGTGCGCAGTCAAAATCAATACACGCCGTACTTGTAAACGCGATCGGGAACGTCTTTATTGATCTTGTCCTCGTCGATCATGGCCACGGCGCGGACGATGGTGCCGTCGCCCATATACCAGCGCAGCGGGAAGGCACAGAACATGAAGCGCTGTCCCTTCACCTTCTCGATGTCGCCGCCCAGGTTCTCAATACCCATGACGTTGTTGCCCAGCAGGATGGTATGCACCGGCTCCCACTCGGGGTAGTCCTCGATGGGCTCATGACCAAACTCCTTCTTGTACTCGTCCACGATGCGGGGGACGTAGGGGCCGGGGCCGTGCTGGGCCGCGTAGGTATAGAGGATGTGGTCCAGCGCCTGCAGATCGAAGCCCACGCCCTTGACCTTGTGGTCCACCAGCCAGTGGGCGCCCTCGATGGACATGCCGGGGGAGTACATGAAGTAGTCGTCGTTCTCGCCCCAGCGCTGGTTCATGCCGGTGCAGATGAGGACCCAGTCGCCCTCCTGGATGCCGCCCTCCACCTTGTCGGCGGCCTTCTCGATGTCCTCAACGGTGATCAGCTCCCAGTGCTTTTTGGGGATATCCAGGCAGACCGCAGGGCCATAGTAGTTCTCCAGAGGCAGCTCGTGGGTGTAAGGAGACTCGGGAATCACGTGGGAGGGGGAGTCGGCGTGGGTGGAGTTGTGCATGTGGAAGTCGTTGAAGGTCTGAAGCAGACGATAGTGCATGGGCATGTGCTGCACACGGTCGATGTGGAAGTCGCCGTTGGAGGGCCACAGGGGATTGCCGCGGCCGAAGGGATGGGACAGGTCAACAAGTACGGTCTTGCCCATAGTATAAGACTCCTTTTCTTTATGATTAAAAAGGATGTACCGGGCTTCCTGGCCAACCGGATGCAGCACACGCTTTTCCGCGAAGCGATCTCTATCGTGGAAAATGGGATCGCCGAAGCCGGGGATGTGGACGACGCCATCAAGTACGGATTCGGTATGCGCCTGGGGGTCTCTGGCCCCATGGAGGTGATCGACCGCGGAGGGCTGGACCTCACCTACTCCATTCACAAGTACTTATTTCCCCACATTGAGAGCTCCGCCGAGCCCTCCAAGCTGATGGTACAGCTCATGGACGAGGGAAAACTGGGCTTTAAAACGGGAGAGGGCTTCCAGCTCTGGAGTCCCGGGCAGGTCAAAGCATCCAATGAGACGTTGACCCGCGGTCTGATTCAGGTGTCCCGCGCGCTGGGCCGGCTCTAATGGCCTGAACGTCAACGGCGGGGAATCTCCCTGGGGCACCCGGTGGACGCCACCGGTTCCCGAATTGTGATTACACTGCTGTATGAGCTCAGGAGCCGCGGGCTGCGGTACGGCTTGCCCCCCTGCGCCGGCGTCATGGGGACGGCAGTGGTAATTGAAAACTTGGATTAGAAAGAGGGAAACCGCATGACCACAACCAGGCGTTTGAATGACAGCAATAAGGTGATTGTGACCGCCGCCCTCACCGGCGCGGTCACCACCAAGCAGGATAACCCTTATCTTCCGACTCAGCCAAAGGAGATTGCCGAGGCAGCGCTGCGCTGCTACGAGGCAGGGGCCGCCATGGTACATATACATGTCAGGGACGACAACGACGCGGGAAGCATGCGCTTTGACAAATTTGAAGAGGCGGTGGGCCTGATCCGCGCCACTGGCTGCCCGGTGCTGCTCAACCTGACCTCCTCCGGAGGACAGGGGTTCTCCTGGGAGGAGCGTATCCGTCCCTTCCGGGAGCTCAGACCCGAGATGGCGTCTTTTGACGCGGGTACGATGAACTGGCTTCACAGTGTGGTATTTATGAACGAACCCAAGTTCCTGGAACTGTGCGGCCAGGAGATGCGCGCCGCCGGAGTCAAGCCGGAGATTGAGGTCTTCGACATGGGCATGCTCAACACCGCAAAGCACTATTTGAAAACGGGCGTCCTCGATGCACCGGCCCATTTCCAGCTCTGCCTCGGTGCGCCGGGCGGCATGGAGGCCACCACGGAGAGCTTGGTCTACCTGGTCAACCATCTGCCCGAGAACTGCACCTGGAGTACCTTTGGAATCGGCCGGGGTGCAAATGAGATTACCCTGGCCGCCTTGGCGATGGGCGGTAATATCCGGGTCGGTCTGGAGGACAATGTCTATTACAATAAGGGGATATTGGCCCAGGGCAGCCAGCAGTTTATCGGCCGGGTGAAGCGGGTGGCCGCCGAGTTCGGCAGGGTGCTGGCTACCCCGGAGGAGGCTCGTGCTATTTTGGGCCTGAAGTGAAATCCGCCCTTGTAAAGGGACGGATTTCTCTGGTTGAGAAGCTCCGATGGCAGGGGCTGCCCGCAGATGGATAGAACGGTTCCATTTGCCGAATACAGATTGACTGTGTGATAGAGGAGCGGTGCACAGTGATGCACCTGCCCCTTCCCACGGCAGAAGCTGCAAAACAAAAGCTCCGCCGGTTTCCTGTGGAAACGGCGGAGCTTTTGTTCCATATATGTCCCTTGCGACGACCTGTAACGGGGGGAGGGCTGTGGAAGCTGCGGGTGATGGAGTCTTTACTTCGTGCAGGGAGTGTGCGAAAGGTGAGCGGATGGCCTGTACCTGAACAGCATTACAGATAAGCGTAGAAAATATTCAGAATATTCGGATTGAAGGAGTCCTTTGGGGCAGAAATGGCATGCTGAGAGACAAAAGGTGAATCGCAGCAGGGTCAATTCCCGTGTTTAGGAATTGGCTGGAGAGCCCCCCAGTGCGATGCCGAGCCCGCCGGAAGAGGAGCCGCAGATTCCGGCCGGGCCGCGCTTACAGTTTGAGAGCCAGGCCGGAGGCCTTCTCCTTCAGCATGCGCCCGCACAGCTCGGCAATGAACGCGCCCGCCTCGGCGGGGTTGGTGCCGCCGCGGTGGATGTTGGAGACTACGGTGCGGCTGGCCTCAGGGATGCCCACATAGCCGCCGTAGGTCATGTAGGCGCTCATGGACTCGCCGGTAGCCAGGCCGGGGCGCTCGCCCAGGAGGATCACGGTGACCTTGGAGCCCAGGGCCTCGGTGACGGCATCCATGGCTCCCACACGGCCGTACTTGATGAAGAAGGGGGTGCCCACGCTGACCCCCGTGCTGCTCAGCCCTTGAAGGATGGCGGGCAGGATGTCCCGGAGGTTGGCGGACACTGAGGTGCTGGACAGACCGTCGGACACCACAAGCTGCACGTCGGGATTGCGCTTGCAGCGCTGCTGGAGCTCGGCCAGAGTCTCCTGAGAGAAGCGGCGGCCCAGATCCGGCCGGGTGAGGTACATGTCCTTGGTCTCACAGAGGGTCTGCACGGTGAACAGGCCCATCTCTTCCAGCAGACGCTCCGGCACGTCGGTAAACACGGCGTCCATGGCGGCCGCGTGATCCGCCCGGAACCGCAGGTAGGTGTTGGTGCGGCAACGGGGCCCGGCTCGCCACACGCCGATGCGGGCCACCGTTTTGGAGCGCATGCGGCGGAACTCCTCCGGGTTGGCGGGGGTGGGCACGTCGATAATCTGGCGGAAATCTACGGCGGACAGGTCGCGGACCTCTCCGCTTTCCACCGCGCCGGAGGCCGGGGGGACGGGAGCGGCGGGCTGTGCACCGGCGGTATCGCCCACTGCCTCGGAGATGGCTTTCAGGATGAGCTCTCTCAGTTGGGTTTCATTCATATCAGTTCCCTCCCTCTCACTGTAGGAAAATGGAGGCGTCGCCGGCCAGCTCGGTCAGGACACCCTTTTCGTCAATCAGGCCCCGCTTCATCATCCACTGGTGGAACTCCGGCGCGGGCAGACGGCCGGAGAGCTCCCGCAGGGTGGCGTTGTCGTGGTAGCTGGTGTCCTGGTAGGAGAGCATAATATCGTCGTTGACCGGCACCCCGATGTAGTAGTTGGCCCCCGCGGCGTTGAGCAGCATGGTGGCCATCTCCTGCTCGTCCTGGGTAATGGAGGTGTGGTTGGTGTAGCAGGGGGCCATGCCCATGGGCAGGCCCATCAGCTTGCCCATGAAGTGATCCTCCAGGCTGGCCCGGATCATCTCCTTGCCGTCGTAGAGGGTTTCCGGCCCGATGAAGCCGGACACGTTGTTCACCATGAAGGGGCGGAAAAAGCGGCCAAAGCCGTAGGTACGGGCCTCCAGGGTCATCTCGTCGACCCCGCAGTCGGCGCCGATGGACACCTCGGAGCCCTGGCCGGTCTCAAAATAGAGCAGGTTGGGGCCGGTGCTCAGGGCGTGCTGGCAGGCCAGTTCGTAGGCCTCCGTACAGAGCTGGCGGCTCACGCCGAAGTCGTTGTTGGCGGCCTCTGTGCCGGCGATGGACTGGAAAATCATGCTCAAAGGCGCGCCCTTCCGAATGGCGTCCATCTGGGTGGTCATGTGGGAGAGAACCACCAGTTGGGTGGGGATGTCGTTGCGGCAGATAAAGCTGTAGACCGCATCCGCGATACGCCGAGTGCTCTCCACATTGTTTTCCACAGGGTTGATGCCCATGCAGGCGTCGCCGCAGCCGTAGGAGACGCCCTCCATCATCTGGATCAGGATCTCCTCGGGGTCGTCGGTGGGGCTGTTGGGCTGGTTGCGGAAGGCCAGCACGCCCGGCTGGCCGATGGTGGTGTTGCAGCGGGTGATGTGGTGAATTTTGCTGGCGCCGTAGACCAGATCCATGGCGGACATGAGCTTGGCCACGGCCGCCGCTACCTCGCCGGTGAAGGCCCGGCAGCTGCGTACCAGGTCGTCCCCCGTAGTTTTGTGGTCCAGAATCCACTCCCGCAGCTCGCCGATGGTCATGCCCTTGAAGCGCTGGTAGGTGGGCTGGTTGAGTCCGTCGAGATTGACCCGGGTCACCTCGTCCTTTTCATAGGGGACGGTGGGGTTCTCGGTCAGCTCGCCCACCGTCAGCTCGGACAGGACGATCTTGGCCGCCACCCGCTCCGTCACGGTTTCGGCGGCCACGCCCTGAAGCCGGTCGGCGGCCTTGGGCTCGTTGGCCTTGGCCAGGACATCCCTGATGTCGCGGAAGGCGAAAGTCTGGCCGTTCAGTGTGGTTTTCAATTTCATTCTGCTGCACCTCTCCTTTGCGCCGGACGCCCCCTCGGCGCCCGTTTCAAGCTTGTCAAATTTGGCTGTTTATGCAAAACAGCCCAGGGGCAGCGCCTGCGCTGTCCCTGGGCTGCATCGCCCGTGCTCTTGTACGCGCCGCCATAGCCTCAGGTCGGCGCACGATTTGGTTTTACTGCTCCAGAAAGTCGAAGGAGATCCGCGTCCCGCCGGGGCCGCTCTCCACGCTCCACTCGCCGGTGAGCTTCTCCCGCACGATCGTGGAGGCCAGCTCCAGACCGGCGCCTCCGGGGCGAGGGCGGTCCGCCTGGAAGCCCACGCCGTTGTCCCAGACGGTGAGCTGGCAGAGGGGGCGCCCGCTGTGGAGCTCGATGCCGATCCTTCCCGCCTGGCCGGAGGGAAAGGCGTATTTCAGGGCGTTCTGCACCAGCTCGTTGACCACCAGGGCCACCGAGGAGGCGCAGTCCGCGGACACAATGACGTCCTCGCCGCCCACGTGGATGGTGACACGGCGGGCGGAGGGCAGGAGGGTCTGGAGCATGTACCGGCGGATCTGCTCCAGAATCTGAAGGAGGGAGACCTTCTCCCGGGAGACCTGTACGATGCCGTCCAGCGTGGCGGCCAGGGAGAGCAGCCGGTTGGCCGTATCCAGAAGGGCGGTCTGCACCGGCGGGGACTCGGCCGGATCACAACCCCGGCTCCGGGTGAGGTTGGCGAGCATCTGAAGGTTGTTTTTCATGCGGTGCCGCAGCTCCTGAAGTGCCGTCCGCTGCAGGGCCAGCTCCTCCTCTAGCTGCCGCTGGCGGGTGAGGTCGTGGATGATGAGCGCCGCCCGGGCCTGCCCGGAGGAGAGAGGGAGGCGCTGGTACTGGAGCACCCGGTTGGCCAGGGCCGTCTCGTGCCTGTCCTGGTCGCACTCGCTGAGGGCGGCGGGCTGAATGTTGTTGACGGGCATCCCGGCCAGAGTGCCGATGTAACCCATCCGGCGGTAGAGGGCTGTGGCCGCCGGGTTGAAGCCGCAGACCCGGTCCTCCTCATCCAGGAAAAGGACGGCGTCGTCCAGACAGGGGGATACCGCAGCCCAGTCCAGAGCCCCGGACGCCTGCTCCGCCTCCCGCTCCCCAGCGGGCGGCGGCTCCTCGGCGGCCAGAGCGGGCCGCTCATAGATGAGGACGCCGATCAGCCGCCCCTCATAAAAGAGGGGTTCCACCGACTGGACGATCCGGCGGTCCTCCGGCATGGAGACCGCCCGCACCCCGGAGGTGGGAACCGCCAGACGGAAGGAGCGGTCCACCGCCGGCTCGTCCCGCCAGTGGATCAGTATGCCCAGGATGGAGCTGCGGTAGTTGGAGGGGACGGTTTGGGGCTTCGCCTCACAGACCACGATGGCAGAGCGCCCGCTGACGGTCCGGCAGTCGATGAAGACATCCGCCTGCTCGGCGTTGGCCAGGGCGGGGAGCAGGGCGCCATAGGATTCCAGGTAGGAGATCTCCGCGTCCGTGAGATCCGTGTATTTCTGACAGAGCATCCGCGTGGCGCTAATCATGCCGCTCCTCCTGCTGGGCCAGCAAATAGCTGGCGACCCGGGCCATAGACATGCCCTTGCGGCGGCTGAGCTCCCGAATGTACTGGTAGGCCTCGTCCTCGCGCATCCCCCTGGTCTCCATCAGCAGGAGCTTGGCCTGATCGATGGGCTCCCGGTTCTGACAGCGCCGGCTCAGGTGCTGATACTCCTTGTTCAGCAGGTAGTACTCCTTGCTGCGCGCAATACACAGCTCGATGGTAGGCAGAATCTTCTCCGCCTCAAAAGGCTTGGTGAGGTACCCCGCCGCCCCGCACGCCTGTACGCGCTCGATGTGCTCCCGGTCGCTGAACGCCGTCAGGATAATGACACATTTGGCGGCCCGGTCCGCCAGAACCTGTCTGGCCACGCTCACGCCGTCCAGCAGCGGCATCTGGATGTCCAGCAGCGCCACGTCAGGGGCCGACGCCCGGCAGCCCTCCACCGCCTCCATCCCGTCACAGGCCTCGCCCACCACCCGATATCCGGGGAGCCCCTCAAAAAAAGTGCGCAAGGTACGGCGGACGCCCTCATCGTCATCAGCCAGGAAAATGGTGGTCTTGCCCATCCTGGTCACACCCATACGCCTGTCCTCCCGTTTTACAAAAAAGAGCATCTTGAAGCGCACAAAAACGCCTCAAGATGCTCTCCACGCATCTGAAGTCAAACCCACTCCCGCCCGGAAGTGGAGTACGGCAGGTTTGCTACACCCGGCATAACCTGACCTTTCGATTGTATATGATATTATATAAAAAACCCGCCTTTCTGTCAACCGTAATTTGGAACTTATGGCTGGGATAGGAGAGAAAATTGTGATATTCTGCCTCCGCCATCTTGACAGGCGGGGGGCGCGCGGCTATAATGAACGCCGACAAGTGAATCAGCAGACGGTAGCGATTGCTTTCATTGGGAATGCGGTGAGAATCCGCAGCAGCCCTCTCTACTGTAAGGATGACAAGCGCCCAGATATGTCACTGTCCGGTACGCCGGATGGGAAGGCGGGCGTGAGGATGAGTCCAAGCCAGGAGACCAGCCGCCTGCGGTGTGTGCACGTTCTTTCGGTGGGGAAAGCTGTGCAGCGCCGGTCTGCCGGCCTGTCATCCGATTGCGGCTCCTCTCTGGAAAACAGGGGGGAGTTTTTTTGTGCATGGATTCATGCGTCAGTCAATTTGAGAGGAGCATGAACATGAAAAAGCGCACCCTGTCTCTGCTGCTTGCCGTTGCCTGTGCCCTGTCCCTGTCGGGCTGCGGCGGCGCGCCCGCGCCGGATGCCCAGACCTCCGCCCCGGCGGGCAGCGAAACCCCTGCCGCCGTGGACCAGACCCGCGAGATCGTCTTTGCCGCCTCCCGCGACCAGTGCCCCGGCGAGCAGGACGCCTACTACGCCTCCATGTCCCTGGGCGTGTGGGAGCCCCTGATCACCAAGGACGAGAGCGGCAAGCCCGCCCCCGCCCTGGCCACCGAGTGGGAGCACAATGAGGACTCCACCGTGTGGACCTTCCATCTGCGGGAGGGAGTCACCTTCTCCAACGGTACTCCCTTCAACGCCGACAGCGTGCTGGCCAACTTCGACCGCATGAAGAAGGGGCCCTTCGAGTCCTCCTTCTACGGCATGAACATCGACACCATCTACCCCGGCCTGGTCTCTTACGAGAAGACCGACGATTACACCGTGGTGCTCACGCTCTCCGAGGGCCAGCCCCTGCTGGACTACACCATGGTCAACTACGGCTCCGCCATCTTCGAGCCCTCCTGCTTCGCCGAGGACGGCACCTTCGCCGGCTTCCCCATCGGCACCGGCCCCTACGTGGTGACCGAGAACGTGCTGGGCCAGTACTGCGTCATCGAGCGCAACGATAACTACTGGGGCACCCCCGGCATCGCCAAGACCTTCCGCTTCAAGGTCATCCCCGACGCCGAGACCCGCTACACCGCCCTGCGGGCCGGCGAGGTCCAGGGCCTGTGCGATCTGGGCGCCATCTCCCCCTCCCAGGCCGCGGAGATCGACGGCGATCCGGCCTACAACGTGTCCGTGGGCGACTCCGGCATCACCCACTTCCTCAACGTCAACGGCGGCGCCTTCCCCTTCAACGACGTGCGCATGCGGGAGGGCCTGTCCCTGCTGCTGGACCGCCAGACCATCATCGACAGCTTCTACAACGGCTACGGCCTCGCCGCCGGCGGCTTCCTGAACTACACCTCCGCCTTCTACCGCGAGCAGCCCGTGCAGCACGACCCGGAGCGGGGCGCCGAGCTGATCCGCGAGGTGGTGGGAGACCAGGAGGTGGAGCTGCTGTTCCTGCTGCCCGGCGTGGACGCCAACCGCTATCCCTACCAGGAGGAGGCCGAATACATCCAGTCCCTGCTGGAGAACATCGAGGGCACTCACATCAAGGTCAGCATCCAGCAGATGGACTGGGGCCCCTGCAAGGAGGAGATGGAGGCGGGCAACTACAACCTGTGCCTCAAGATCCAGGGCCTGCCCTCCGCCAACCCCTTCTCCCTGTTCAAGGGCTTTATGCACACCGAGGGCGGCACCAACATCAGCTACGGCCTGGGCTACCACAATGACCACGTGGACGAGCTGATCGAGGAGGCGGCCGCCTGCCTGGACGCCGGCCGCCTGACCGAGATTTACACGGAGCTCCAGGAGATCTCCGCCGTGGACTTCCCCAACATCCCCGTGCTGTACTCCCAGGAGGTGGTGGCCTCCTCCAGCGACATCACCGGCTATCAGGCTACGGTGTACGGCCTGACCGGCTTCACCCAGGTCTGCTGGGCCGAGTAAGGACCGTGTGTGAAAATAAGCCCCCGCGAGGCGGGGGCTTATTTTCCGTTTGTATTCTGTCTCCGAAGGCGGTGGATCATGGCAATTCTCAAGTACATCGGCCGCAGGCTGCTGGTGCTCATCCCGGTGCTGCTGGGCATCTCCCTGGCGGCCTTCCTGCTGGGGCGCATCGCCCCCGGCGACCCGGTGGACGATGCGCTGTTCCGCATCGGCATTGAATTTCCCACGGAGGAGGACCGGGCGGACATGCGCGCCGAGCTGGGCCTGGACCGGCCCCTGCCGGTGCAGTACCTGGACTGGCTGGGGGACGCCCTCCGGGGGGATCTGGGCCGCTCCTACATCGGCAACAAGGACATCGCCCAGGAGCTGATGACCCGGCTGCCCATCACCCTCAAGGTCTCCCTGGCCGCCATGCTGGCGGCGGTGGTGTTCGGCGTGGGAGGCGGCGTGCTCATGGCGGCCTGCCACGGCACATGGCTGGATACGGTGCTCAAGGGGCTGTCCACCCTGCTGCTGTCGGTGCCCGGCTTCTGGCTGGCCCTGTTTCTCATCACGGTGTTCGCCGAGTGGCTTCACCTGCTGCCCACCAGCGGCCTGGACCGGGGGCTGGCCTCCCTGGTGCTGCCCGCCGTGGCTCTCTCCGCCGCCAACGTGGGCTCCACCTCCCGCTTCACCCGGGGCAACATCCTGGCCCAACTGGGGGAGCAGTACATCGTGGTGGCCAACGCCAAGGGCCTGTCCCAGCGGGCGGTGATGGTGGGGCACGCCTTCCGCAACTCCCTGGTGCCCATCATCACCCTCATCGGCAACTACTTCGGCGGTATCCTGGGCGGGAGCACCATCATCGAGAACATCTTTGCCATCCCCGGCCTGGGCAGCTATGTCCTCTCCGCCATCCAGAACCGGGACTACCCCGTAATCCAGGGCTATGTGCTCATCACCGGCACCACCTTCGTGCTCGTTACGCTGGCCATCGACCTGCTCTACATTGCGGTCAACCCGAAAATCCGCCTACAGGGGGGAGAGGCATGACAAGACGCCGGAAACAGAACATCAAGCTGGCCCTCGTGTGCGCCATCCTGGGGGCCATTGTCCTCATGACCATCTTCGCCCCCTGGCTGGCCCCCTATGACCCCCTGGAGGTGAACATGGAGCTGCGCCTGCTGGACCCCTGCCGGGCCCATCCCCTGGGCACCGACGCCCTGGGGCGGGACGTGCTCAGCCGGGTGATCTACGGCGGCCGGGCCTCCCTGCTGCTGGCGGTGGCGGCCACGGCCTGCTCCATGGCCGTGGGGCTGGTGATCGGCGTGGCCGCCGGCTACTGCGGGGGGATTGTGGACGGCGTGATTACCGCCGTCTCCAACGTGTTCCAGGGCCTGCCTGGCATGGTACTGATGATCGCCCTGGTGGGCGTCCTGGAGCGGGGCACCCGGAGCATCATCCTGGCCCTGGTCATCACCTCGTGGGTGGGCTTTTCCCGCCTGGTGCGGGGGGAGGTCATGAAGGTCAAGAGCGAGATGTACGTCGAGGGCATGCGCTGCCTGGGGGCGGGGCACCTGCGCATCGTCCTCCGCCACGTGCTGCCCAACATCCGCACCAACGTGATCCTCCAGTTCACCACCCGGGTGGGGCGGGTGGTGCTGTCGGTGGCGGGCCTGAGCTATCTGGGCCTGGGCATCGAGCCCCCCACCCCCGACTGGGGGGAGATGGTCAGCGGCACCGCCCGCCGGTACTTCCGCAGCGCCCCCCATCTGCTGTGGGCGCCGGGCATCTGTATTATCCTGCTGACCCTGTCCATCAACCTGCTGGGCGATCTGCTGCGGGACCGGCTGGACGTGAAGCAGGACGCGGTGAAGGAGCTGTGAGCATGGTACCGGACATTGAGATTCAGCACCTGTCGGTATGCTTCGACACCGCCCAGGGGCCGGTGTACGCGGTCAACGACCTGTCCACCACCTTCCGGGCGGGGCGCATCTCCGGCGTCATCGGGGAGAGCGGCAGCGGCAAGAGCGTCATGGGCATGTCCCTGCTGCGTCTGCTGCCCAATACGGCCCGGGTGACGGGGAAGTGCTTCTTCGGAGAAGACGAGCTCTACTCCATGCCCCTGCGGCGGCTGCGCAGGCTGCGGGGGGCGGCCATCGGCCTCATCCCCCAGAACCCCGGCGCCTCCCTGGACCCGGTGATGAAGCTCCGCCGCCAGCTCACCGAGGCCATCACCACCCACGGGCGCTGGAAGCGGAGGGAGGCGGAGGCCCAGGCCGCCGAGCTGCTCCGCCGCTTCGGCTTCGAGGAGCCGGAGCGCATCCTGAACCAGTATTCCTTCCAGATGAGCGGCGGCATGAACCAGCGGCTGGTGTCCGCCCTGGGGCTGGCCTGCCGGCCGGGGTGGGTGATCGCCGACGAGCCCACCAAGGGCCTGGATGCAGTGATCCGCAACCAGGTGTACTCCGTCCTGCGCCAGATCTACACCGAGCACCACTGCAGCATGCTCGTCATCACCCACGATCTGGCCCTGGCCCGCCGGCTGTGCGACGACATCCGGGTGCTCTACATGGGCCGGATCATCGAGCAGGGCACGGCGGAGGAGGTCATGGAGCGGCCCCGCCACCCCTATACCGCCGGCCTGATCCATTCCCTGCCCAGCCGGGGCATGGTGCCCATACCACCCCCGGACCCCGGACGGCTGGAGCACACCGGCTGCCCCTTCTACCCCCGCTGCCCCAGGGCCATGGAGCGCTGCGGCCGGGAGGCGCCGGGGGAGGTCGCGCTGCCCACGGGCGGGAAGGTGAGGTGCTTCCTTTATGAATAAGGTGCTGGAGCTGGAGGAGGTCAGCCGGACGTTCTCCAGCGGCGTATTCCGCACCCACACCGTCCGGGCGGTGGACCGGGTGAGCTTCGCCCTGGAGCGGGGGAAAACCTTCGGGCTGGTGGGCAACAGCGGCTGCGGCAAGACCACCCTCTCCCGCATGATCACCCGCGTCCTCAAGCCCTCCGGGGGGCGCATCCGCTTCGAGGGGGAGGACATCGCACGCCTGGACCGGAAGGGGAGCCGGGCGTACCACCGGCGGGTGCAGATCATCTTCCAGAATCCGGAGGCCTCCCTGGACCCCTCCATGCGCATCCGGGACAGTCTGCTGGAGGCCATGGCCATCCACCGGCTGGGGGAGAGCCGGGAGGAGCGGATGGAGAAGATCCGGGCCGCGCTGGGGCAGGTGGGCCTGCCCGACTACCTGCTCTCCCGCTACCCCCACCAGATCAGCGGGGGCGAGGGCCAGCGGCTGGTGATCTGCCGGGCCCTGCTGCTGGAGCCGGAGGTGCTGCTGCTGGACGAGCCCACCTCCATGCTGGACGTGTCGGTACAGGCCAGCATCATGAATCTGCTGCGGGAGCTCCAGGAGCGGCTGGGGCTGACGTACCTCTACATCACCCACGACATCGAGTTGCTGGGGTGGATCAGCCACACCATCGGCGTCATGCAGAGGGGGCGGCTGGTGGAGGTGGGGAGCCGGGACCAGGTGATGGAGGCCCCTGTCCACCCCTACACCAGGGAGTTGCTCTACTCCTACACCCACTGGGAGGGAGGCGGGGAGACATGAGGGAGCGGGTGCCCATGACCGACTTCGCCCGGCAGTGGGCGGAGCACGTGGCGGCCAGCGCCTCCCCCCGGATGACCGACGACCAGGCGGAGCGGGACTTCTGGCACGCCTTCATGACACGCAAGACCTATGCCCCGGAGCCCTCCGCCCTCCAGGTGCTGGAGCGCCTGCGCCCCCTGCTGCGGGCCCGCGGGGTGGAGACCGCCCTGGAGGTGGGGCCCGGCTGGGGCAGCTATACCATGACCCTGGCGGAGCTGTGCCGGGAGGTGGCCTGCGTGGATCTCTCCCGGGACGTACTGGACTTCGTCCTCCGGGCCGGGGCGGAGCGCGGCCGGGACAATATCACCGCCTTCCATGCCAAGTGGGAGGAGTTCACGCCGGAGCGGCGGTACGATCTGGTCTTCGGCTATAACTGCTTCTACCGGCAGGCGGATCTGGCCGACTGCTTCCGGCGGATGGACCGGGCGGCGGACAAGCTGTGCGTGGCGGGCATGAACACCGGCCTGGCCCCCGCCTGGCTCCATGAGCTGGACGCGGCGGGAGGTCGGGTGAGCTGGGAGTGGAAGGACTACATGTACTTCGTGGGGGTGCTCTACCAGATGGGCATTGACGCCAATGTGATGGTGCTCCCCTTTGAGAAGGAACTGTCCTACCCGGACACCGGCGCCCTGGTGCGGGGGGAGTGCGCCCGCTGCGCCCCCGGCGCGGTGGACGGGGAGACCGCCAGGGCCATCCTGTGCCGCCATTTCACCCAGAGGCCGGACGGGAGCTGGTGCGCAAACGTGAAATACCGCAGCGGCGTGGTGTGGTGGACGCCGGTCCACCGGGGCTGAGCCGCCCCGCGTCATGCAGAAGGGGCCCGGCCGAATCGTGCGATTCGGCCGGGCCCCTTTTTGCCTGGAGGGCCGGGGCTCAGCCCTGGTCCTTTTCCATCATGATGCTGAGGATGGTGCGGTCGGTCTCCACCATGCCGGGGGTGCTGATGCGGCCCATGTTGCGGATGACCTGCTCCGGGGTGGCGGCGCAGATGCCGTCGCTGGGGCTGACCACCACGCCGCCGACGGCCAGGTAGGCGCTCATGATGGCGGCGGAGGCGGCGGTGGCCAGCTTGAGGGCGCAGCCGATCTTGCCGCCGTCGCAGATCATGCCGGTCAGGTTGGCGCTCATGTTGATGATGGCGGCGCCGATCTGCTTGTCGTCGCCCCCCAGGAGCCACACCATGGCGGCGGAGGCGGCGGTGGCGGCGGACACGCCGCAGCCGCAGGTGGCGCTGAGCTTGCCGGTGAACAGCTTGATGTAGACGTTGAGCAGGTGGGAGAAGGCCAGGGCCTTCACGGTGGCCTCCCGGCTGGAGCCCAGGTGCCTGGCCATCTCCACCACGGGGATGATGGCGGTGATGCCGTGGTTGCCGCTGCCGGCGCTGCTCATCACCGCGTAGGGGCAGCCGGACATGCGCCCCTCGGCGCTGGAGGCCACCCGCACCATGGTGCGGGCCATCAGGCTGCTGCCCATGATGTCGGTGGACAGGTGGGCCTTGAGGGTGTCGGCGATGCCGATGCCCAGGCGGTGCTCCAGGCCGTAGTCGGAGAGGGTCTCGTTCATCTCCGCGCCCTCCAGCATAAAGGCCAGCTCCTCCTCGCCGGCGGAGTCCGCCAGCTCCCGGAGCTGGGCGACGGTCATGGACTTGAGCTTGGCGTGAAGCGCGTCCTCGCCGCCGGCGGTGTACTCCTTCTCAAAGAGCACCTCGTTGTTGGCGCTGGTGTAGATGATGTTGGAGTGGGTGTCCCGGATGGTGCTGATGCCGATGCCCCGGGTGGTGATGATCTCGGCGTGGGCGTAGAGCCGGCTCTCCCCCTCGGCGATGGTCACGCTCACCTGCTTGTCCTCCACCAGACGGATGGCCTCCTTGCTGACGATGCTGTTGATCTCCTCCAGCAGCGCCAGCCCCTTCTCCGGGTTGCCCAGGCAGGCACCCAGGGCGGCGGCGTACTTCAGGCCCACCCGCTGGAAGCCGGGGATGCCCACGCTCATGCCGTTCTTGTAGATGCCGGGGTTGACCTCCATCTTGATGGACACCACCTGTCCGCCGATGGCGTGGTAGGCGTCGGCGGCGCAGAGGGCCACGCACACGGGCTCGGTGCACCCCAGGGCGGGAACCACCTCCTGGTGCAGCAGGGTCAGCATCTCTTCCTTGTTCAGTTGCATCGTTCATCGCTCCTTTTCCGCCGGCCCCGTGGGGCGGCCAAGTCTTCTGCCTATTTTATCATGCAACCGGCATGCCAACTGCATTTTTTGCCGCCAAAGCCAAAAATCCGCGAAAAAAAGCGGGGATCGGCTTGACATGGGGCGGGAAATCCCGCAGAATACTATTAAATCGGTTAAACTGGTTAAAGTAAATGGCCAAAAAGGAGGGGAGAACCCCATGAAACAGGATGTGGCGGTTATCTCTCTGGACGCCTACGCCGGGCAGTTTTACGCCCAGCAGGTCCAGGAGCTGTTCGGTGAGCGGATCACCGTCTGCTCCTACAGCGTGCGGGACGGCTCCATCGAGCACATGCCCCGCCGGTACGACCTCTATATGGTCACCACCGACGCCTTCGACTCCCTGGGGGATCTCCATCAGTACGTCCCCATCGACGGGGAGATGATGGAGATCCACGTTACCCTCCGGTGGGACGTGGTGCGCCGCCTCCAGAGCCTGCCGGCGGGCAAGCGGGCCCTCTTCGTCAACCTGAGCGACAAGATGTGCCGGGAGGCGGTGACCCGCCTCAACCAACTGGGGGTCAACCAATTGGTATTCGACCTCTACCACCCCGGCGCGCCGGAGCCGGACATGGGCCAGTATGACTTCGTCATCACCCCCCAGGAGACCCGCTACGTCCCCGCCGGAGCGAAGGAGATCATCGACATCGGCCAGCGGGTGTGCGACAGCTCCACCATGATCGAGGCGGCCCTCCGCCTGGGGCTGGAGGAGCTGCTGGAGAGCGAGCGGTTTGAGCAGTACCAGCGGGAGGTGGCCACCAATACCTACAGCTTTGACCGGGTGTTCGCCCGGGGCCTGCGGCTGGAGAGCCAGTTTGAGATGCTCATGGAGATTCTGGATGAGGGGATCGTGGGGGTCAACGAGCGGGGGGAGGTCTTTGCCTGCAACCGCAAGCTGGAGGAGATCACCGGCATCCCCTGCGGCGAGGCTCTGCACCGCCCCGCCGGCGCGGTGTATCCCTTCCTGCCCTTTGCCCGCTGCCTGAAGGAGAAGGCCCCCCAGCCCGCCCGGGTGGTGAGCGCCGGGGGAGTCAACATCAACGTGGCCGTGGCCCCGGTGCTGCGGGGGGACGCCTGCATCGGCGCCTTCGCCACGGTGCAGCGGTTCAACGATGCGGAGAACCGGCAGAACGAGCTGCGCAGCCAGCTTCTCCACAAGGGCTACCGGGCCAAGTATACCTTTGACAACGTGGTGGGACAGTCTCCCGCCCTGCTGCGGTGCATCACCATATTAAAAAAGATGAGTCTCACCCCCCTGCCGGTGCTCCTCATCGGCGAGACGGGCACCGGCAAGGAGCTGTTTGCCCACGCGGTGCACAACGCCTCCCCCCGCGCCGGCGGGGCCTTCGTGGCCATCAACTGCGCCGCCATGCCGGAAAACCTGCTGGAGAGCGAGCTGTTCGGCTACGAGGAGGGGGCCTTCACCGGCGCCCGGAAGGGGGGCAAGCCGGGGCTGTTTGAGTTTGCCCACGGGGGAACCCTCTTCCTGGACGAGGTGGAGGGCATGAGTACCGCCCTCCAGTGCAAGCTGCTGCGGGTGCTACAGGAGCGGGAGATCATGCGGGTGGGGGGCAACCGCATCATCTCGGTGGACGTGCGCATCGTGGCCGCTACCAATGAGGATCTGGAGCGCCGGGTGGAGGAGGGCAGCTTCCGCCGGGACCTCTATTACCGGCTCAACACCCTGCCCGTCCTCATCCCGCCCCTGCGGGAGCGGGAGGGGGATCTGCTGCTGCTCATCGACCACTTCTGCCGCAACATTGGGGCCTCCTTCACCCTCTCGCCCGAGCTGGAGCGGCTCCTGCTGGCCCACCAGTGGCGGGGCAACATCCGGGAGCTGCGCAATGTGGTAGAGTATTTCAGCTACCTGGGACATACTGTGGTGGGGGTGGAGGAGTTGCCCCCCACCTTCCACTACCTCCCCGCCGCCGCGCCCCCGGCGGAGCTGCCCGCCCTGGCCGACTGCCCCCGGGAGGACGCCCGCTTCGTGCTGGAGCAGCTCTACGAGGCCGACCAGGCGGGCCGCAGCCTGGGGCGGGAGGCCATCCTCGCCGCCGCCCGGGAGGCGGGGCTCCCCTGCTCCCAGCAGGAGGTGCGGCGCATCCTGGCCGGGCTGGACCGGGCGGGCCTGGTGCGGGTGAGCCGCGGCCGGGGCGGCACCCGCCTCACCCCGGCCGGGCGGGCCCTGTGCCGCCGGCAGACGGTGGAGGGCGGAGCGGAAATGGTTTGACCAATTTGACCGTTTTTTCTTTCTTTGACCAGTTTAAACGCGCCCTGCTGCATCTCTCCGCCGGGTGGTCCTGGACTGCCCGGCGGGTTTCTTTCTGTTATGCATAAAACAGCAGACTAAATTTTAAGCTTATTTAACAATGTTTTGCCGCCCGGAGCGATTCGGCACATAGATTGCTTTTATGGTCGGACAGAATACAGGGCCGGGAAGCCCAGGCCAGGAGAGAAAGAAGGATGATCCCCTATGAAGTATGATTTCGACACCGTGGTGGACCGCGGCGGCAACCGCTCCGCCAAATACGACGAGCGGACGAAGAAGTTCGGCACCGACCAGGTGATCCCCCTGTGGATCGCGGACATGGACTTCAAGACCGCCCAGCCCATCGTCGACGCCCTCACCGCCCGGGCCCAGGAGGGCATCTGGGGCTATACCAGCCGCCCGGACTCCTATTTTGAGGCCATCCGGGGCTGGCAGAAGCGCCGCAACGGCTGGGACATTGACCCGAGCTTGATGAGCTTCAGCCTGGGCGTGGTGCAGTCCATCAGCGCCATGGTCAAGCTCTTTACCCCCGAGGGGGGCAGCGTGCTCATCCAGACCCCGGTGTACTCCGAGTTCTACGACATGACCGAGGCGTGGAACCGCAGGGTGCTGGAGAATCCCTTCGTGGAAAAGGACGGCCGGTGGGAGATGGACTGGGCCGACTTCGAGGCCAAGCTGGCCGAGGCCGACCTCTTCCTCCTGTGTAGCCCCCACAACCCCCTGGGCATCGTGTGGACGCCGGAGGAGCTGCGCCGTATGGTGGAGCTGTGCATCAAACACCGGGTGGTCCTGTTCTCCGACGAGATTCACTCCGACCTGATCTTCCACGGCAAGCGCCACACCCCCACCGCCTCCGTCTCCGACGAGGCCGCCCGGTATGTGGTCACCGGCATCTCCGGCACCAAGACCTTCAACCTGGCCGGCCTGCAGGCCTCCACTGTGGTGTTCCCCAACGCCCACATGAAGCAGGTCTTTGACCAGTTCTGGATGAACATGGACATCCACCGCAACAACGCCTTCTCCCTCACCGCCATGGAGGCCGCCTTCAACCACGGCGAGGAGTGGCTGGAGCAGCTGCTGCCCTACCTGTCCGCCAACTTCGACTTTGTGGCGGACTACTGCCGGGAGCACATTCCACAGATCAAGACCTGCGCCCCCGACGCCACCTACCTCATGTGGCTGGACTGCCGGGCGCTGGGCCTGGACAACGACGCCCTGCGCCGCTTCATGATCGAGCAGGCGGGCCTGGGCCTCAACGACGGCTGCTCCTTCGGCCGCAGCCTGAACGGCTACATGCGTCTCAACGCCGCCTGCCCCCGCAGCGTGCTGGAGCGGGCGATGAAGCAGCTCGAAGCGGCGGTCAAGGCCCTTTGAGCCCACACAGGACTGGTAAAAGGAGGTAAATTCCATATGGCGAACCTGCAAAAGAAGAGCTTCTGGCAGCAGTACGGCAACCTGATTCTCATCCTCAGCGGCATCCTGATCGGCGCCCTCATCGGCGTGGTCGCCCCCAACTTCGGCACCACCATCAAGCCCATCGGCGACATCTTCCTCAACCTGCTGTTCACGATCGTGGTCCCCCTGGTGTTCGTGTCCATCGCCTCCGCCGTGGGCGGCATGGCCAATATGAAGCGCCTGGGCAAGATTCTGGGCGGCACCATCGGAACCTTCATCTTCACCGGCGCCATCGCCGGCGTCTGCGTGCTGGTGTGGGTCAACCTGTTCAGCCCCTCAGCGGGCACCACCATCGAGCTGGTGGCCAGCGAGGTGGGCGAGGCACAGACCGCCGGCGAGCTGCTGGTCAGCTCCCTCACCGTGTCCGACTTCTCCGACCTGTGGGACAAGTCCAACATGCTGCCCCTCATCATCTTCGCCATCCTCTTCGGCTTCTGCGTCTCCGCCTGCGGCGGCGAGCAGAGCCCCATGGGCAAGCTGCTGGCCAACCTGAACGACATCATCATGAAGTTCGTGGGCATCATCATGCTGGTGGCCCCCATCGGCCTGGGCGCCTACTTCGCCAACCTGGTGGCCACCTACGGCCCCGAGATCATCGGCGACTACGGCCGCTCCATGCTGGTCTACTACCCCCTGTGCGCCCTCTATGGGGTGATCTTCTTCCCCCTCTACGCCTTCCTGGCCGGCGGCCGGCGCGGTGTGGCGGCCATGGTCAAAAACATCCTGCGCCCCGCCGTCACCGCCTTTGCCACCCAGTCCTCCGCCGCCACCATCCCCGTGAACAAGGAGGCCTGTGACAGCATCGGCGTGCCCAAGGACGTCAGCGATCTGGTGCTGCCCATGGGCTGCACCATGCACATGGACGGCTCCGTGCTCAGCTCCATCACCAAGATCGCCTTCCTCTACGGCGTGTTCGGCATGGACTTCTCCGGCGCGGGCACCTACGGCATGGCCATCGTGGTGGCCATCCTGTCCGCCTTCGTCCTCTCCGGCGCCCCCGGAGGCGGCCTGGTGGGCGAGATGCTGATCGTCTCCATGTTCAACTTCCCCGCCGAGGCCTTCCCCATCATCGCCACCCTGGGCTTCCTGTTCGACCCCGCCGCCACCTGCCTGAACGCCTCCGGCGACACCATCGCCTCCATGCTGGTCACCCGCCTGGTGGAGGGCAAGGAGTGGCTGGCCAAGGCCGCGGCCGCCAAAAAGAGCCGGGTCTGAGCTCCATTCACCTCTGTCTGTTCCATCCATTGATCCATTTATAAAAGGAGAATCTGCCATGACTATCATCAACACCGAGCACGCCCCCGGCGCCATCGGGCCCTACTCCCAGGCCTACGAGACCAACGGCCTTGTCATCACCTCCGGCCAGCTTCCGGTGAACCCCGCCGACGGCGCCATGCCCGAGGGCATCGCCGCCCAGGCCGAGTGGAGCTGTAGGAATGTGGGCGCCATTCTGGAGGCCGCCGGCTCCGGCTTCGACAAGGTGGTCAAGACCACCTGCTTCCTGGCCGACATCGCCGACTTTGCCGCCTTCAACGAGGTGTACGCCAGGTACTTCACCTCCAAGCCCGCCCGCTCCTGCGTGGCAGTGAAGGCTCTGCCCAAGGGCGCCCTGTGCGAGATTGAAGCCATTGCCGTAAAGTAAGGAGGAGACAAGATGAAAGTGACCGTGATCGGCAGCCACCTGTGCCCGGATACCCTGTACGCCCTCAACAAGCTGGTTGAGGCCAAGGCGGATATCACCTTCCAGAACCTGTCCGCCAGCCTGCCCGATCTGAAGGCCTATTTGGCCCTGCGGGAGAGCAGCCCCGTCTTCGAAGGCCCCAAGGCCAAGGGCTCCCTGGGCATCCCCTGCTTCGTGCGGGAGGACGGCACCGTCACCCTGGAGCTGGAGCAGGTGCTCAACTGAGTGGATGCGAGTAGCTGCCAATAAACCCTCCCCACAAAAGAATTTGAAGGGAAAGATCGTGTGAAAGAAAACCGTCCGGGTTGTCTTTCACGCCGGATCAAACGACTTTTCGAACCGTTCAAAAGGCTCCAAAAGTCCGGCAGCCTGTCGAAAACACATTTTCAACAGGCTGGAAGGGAGCGGCCCCCGGTGGGGCCGCTCCCTTGTGCGTTTTTACAGGTCGTTGCGGCACAGATCCTCCAGGGACTCCCGGCGGACTGCCACATAGGACTCGTTGCCGCCCCGGAGCATGACAATGGGAGGCCTGGGAAGGCGGTTGTAATTGGAGGCCATGGAGTAGTTGTAGGCGCCGGTGGTGCATACCGCCAGAATGTCTCCCCGGCCCACGCTCCCGGGCAGCAGGACGTGCTCCTGGATGATGTCGCCGCTCTCGCAGCAGCGGCCCACCACCGAGCAGGGAAATTCGGCGGGCTGGTCCAGCTTGTTGGCCAGCAGGCAGGTGTAGCTGGCCCCGTAGAGGGCGAAGCGGGGATTGTCGGGCATGCCGCCGTCCACCGAGACGTAGTTTTTATAGCCGGGGATCTCCTTGACCGTGCCCACGGTGTAGAGGGTCAGTCCCGCGTCTCCCACGATGCTGCGTCCGGGCTCCATGTGAATCTCGGGCAGGGCGATGCCCAGGCGGGCGCAGGCGCCCTTGGCCGCGGCGGCCACCTGGGCCACCTTGGCGTCCACGTCCAGAACGGGGTCGCACTCGACGTAGCGCACGCCGTAGCCGCCGCCCAGGTCAAGCTGCCGGGTCTGGTAGCCATGGGCTTTCTCCATGTGGGCGGCGAACTCCAGCATGATCACTGCGGCCCGTTCAAATACGTCCTCGGCAAAGACCTGGGAGCCCACGTGGCAGTGGAAGCCCACCAGCTCCACATGGGGCTGGCGGAGGGTGAAGAGGGTGATCTCCTCGGCCTGGCCGGTCTCGATGGCGCTGCCGAATTTGGAGTCCACCTTGCCGGTGGCGATGGCCTCATAGGTGTGGGGGTCGATGCCGGGGGTCAGGCGGAGCAGCACCCGCTGCTTAATGCCCCGCCGGGCGGCCTCCGCCTCAATGGCCTTGATCTCCTCCACGTTATCCGCCACAAAATAGCCGATACCGTGATCCATACTGTAGCGGATGTCCTCATCGGTCTTGTTGTTGCTGTGAAAGTAGGCCTGGCCCAAGTCGTAGCCCGCCCGGAGGGCGGTGTAAATTTCGCCGGAGGACACCACGTCAATGCCCATGCCCTCCTCCCGCATGATCTCATAGATGCGCTGGAAGGAGTTGGCCTTGCTGGCGTACAGGGGCCGGGCGCCGGGGCCGAAGTGCCTGCGGAACGCCTCGGTATACACCCGGCAGTTGGCGCGGATCCGGTCCTCGTCCATCAGGTAGAGGGGGGTGCCGTACTGCCGGGCCAGCTCCACGGTGTCCTGACCGGCAAAGAGCAGGCGCCCGTTGGAGACGGTAAGGTTGTCGCAGATCATGTCTCATTTCCTTTCTGTTTCTCTGGAAGATATCCCGCCCCGCAGGGGGCCCCGGGGGGATGCTATTTGGCGTGTCTGGCCGCAATGGCCCTGTCCAGCCAGTCCTTGCCGTCGGTGACGCGGGCGACGATGTAGCACACCACATAGTCGCCGGCGGAGTTGATCATTGTGGCCGGGGGATCTACCAGGTTGCCGATGGCCACCAGGATGGGGAAGGCAACCTCAATCTGCTGGGGGAAGAAGATGGAGCAGATGATGTACTCACCGATGTAGCCTCCGCCGGGCACGCCGGACATGCCCACCGAGGAGAGCACCGCCACAGCCACCACCGCCGGGAGCATGGTCCAGGGCATATCCACGCCCATGGCCCCCAGGACAAAGGCGATTTTCAGCACGCAGGAGAAGCAGGAGCCGTCCATATGCATGGTGGCGCCCATGGGCACGACCATATCGGCCACATCCTTGGGGATGCCGGTGTCCTCCGCCTCACGCAGGTTGGTGGGGATGGTGGCGGAGGAGGAGCAGGTGCCCAGCGACATGATGGCGGGCCTTGCGATGTGCTGGAACATAGTCTTGATGCCGTGCCTGCCGCCGCCGATATAGGCGAAGAGGGGAAAGGCGGTGAAGATGTAGATAAAGCACAGGGGATAGTACACCACCATGGCCCGGCCATAGGCGGAGGCCACGCTGGAGCCGTAGGTGGCTACCAGATCCGCAAACAGGGCGAAGAAGGCGATGGGGGCGTAATAGGTGATGATCTTCACAAAGGCCATCATCACTTCGGTCAGGCCGTCGAGGAACTTGCCGATGACGTGGTCGGGGCCGCCCACCAGATTGGTGGCAAAGCCGAACAGGATGGAGAAGACGATCAGCGGCAGCATGGCGCTGCGGCTCAGCAGGCCCACAAAGTCGTCGGTGGTGAAGAAGTTCACGATCATGTCGGCGAGGGAGGCGTGCTCGCCGATGGCCTCGGTGGCCATGTCGGTCCAGGGCTCCAGCACCGGGGGAACCAGCTTCATGACAATGAACATGATGACGGCGGCAACGGCGCCGGTGACCACGAAGGTGAGCACGGTGGTGCCCATGATCTTGCCTGCCCGTTTCCGGCTGCGTACGCTGGCCACGGAATTGGAGATGGAGGCGAACACCAGCGGCACCACCACGCAGAACATCATATTGATGAACACGGTGCCGGCGGGCTTGATAAAGTGACCAAATTCAGGAAAGAACCAGCCGGCCACGCAGCCGGCTACCATGGCAAACAGCATCAGGGCCAGGAAGCGGTAGTTCTTCATAACTGTGGATTTGTCCATAACAATACCTCTCTTTCTTCTAACACACAGAACTGCCGGTGGGGTATGCGGCGTCACCTCCTCTCTCAGTGTACCGCACCGGCGGCCGCTCTATCACTCAAAGGGGCAGTTCCTCGTCGGTGAGCTCCCCTTTTGCAACCATATTGGTGGGCCCGGTCAGAAAGAGGTGTTCCACCGTGGAGCCGCGGCGCTCCACATCCACCACCAGCTCGCCCCCCGTCATCTGGACGGCCACCGCCCGGCCGCTGACCGCGCCCTGGAGGGTCAGCACGGCGGCCACCGAGCCGGTGCCCGTGCCGCAGGCGTAGGTGAAGCCCTCCACGCCCCGCTCAAAGGTGCGCTCCCAGATCCGCCCCGGTCCCTCCACATCGAAGAAATTGACATTTGCGCCCTTGGGGAAGGCGGGGTGGGCCCGCAGCTTCCGCCCCAGGGCGAACAGCTCCGCCTCCGGCCGGCCGCGCAGTCCCGGAATCGGAACCACTGCGTGGGGCAGACCCGGGTATCCCAGCTCCACATAGGAGCAGGGATAGGTCTTGCCGTCCACCTCCACGGGGTAGTCCAGCCGGAGGGTGGTGGGCCGGTTGAGTTCGATTTTATACTGCCGCCGGGTGATGCGCCGGCCGGTGACCAGGCCAGCGGTGGTCTCCACCCTCTGGAGCTCTCCGGCCAGCCCGATCTCATAGCCATAGCGGCAGATGCACCGAGCCCCGTTGCCGCACATCTCGCCCGCGCTGCCGTCGGAGTTGTAAAACAGCATTCGGTAGTCCCCGCCGGACTGCGGCCGCTCCACCACCATCAGACCGTCCGCCCCAATGGACAGGCGGCGCTCGCACAGCCGCCGGGCCAGGGCGGGAAAGCAATCCGCCGACAGCCCCTCCTGTAGATTGTTGAGGATAATAAAGTCGTTGCCTGCGCCGTTCATTTTCCAAAACTGCATCGAAGGCTCCCTCCCATTAAACGTGCTCCTTGTCTCATTGCCTATGCAAGCTGCATGCCAGGCGGCCAAGGGGGGCGAAGTTCAGCGGTTCCAACAAAATATGGCCGTCAAATTCAGACAGAATCCGCAAAACATGAGGCGCAAGATCCAGCATACCCGGAACCTGGGTGAAAAAAACGGGAAAGGGAGTTCGGATTTCCGAACTCCCTTTCCCAGAAACAGGACGTGTTTAGTCCAGTTGGTATTCCTTCAGCTTGCCGTAAAACACGGTCTTGGACAGGCCCAGCAGCTCCATGGCCTTCACACGGCTGCCGCCGCACTGGGCCAGGGTCTGCCGGAGAATCTGCCTTTCCTCCCGCTTGAGCCGTTCCTTCAGCGTGAGCGGGGCGGGCGCTGTGCCCTCCAGGTGGATGTGCTCGGCATAGATAAGCTCCGACTCGGAGAGGGCCACGGCGTTCTCCAGTACGTTTTCCAGCTCCCGGATGTTGCCCGGCCAGTTGTAGGCCAGCAGCTTGCCAAAGGCCTCGCCGGACAGGCTCCTGGGCGGGACGCCGTACTTCTGGGGAATCTTCTCCATCAGCCGGTCGATGAGGAAGCACACGTCCTCGGGACAACTGCGCAGGGGAGGCAGCTCCACAGAGAAGGCGCTGAGCCGGTAGTAGAGATCCTGGCGGAAGCGCCCGGCGGCCACCTCCGCCCTCAGATCCCGGTTGGTGGCCGCCAGGATGCGCACATCCACCGGCACGGACCGGGTGGAGCCCACCCGGCAGACCACCTTGTTCTGGATTACACTGAGCAGCTTGGCCTGGATCTGGAGGGGGATCTCGCCAATCTCGTCCAGGAAGATGGTGCCGCCGTCGGCCGACTCAAAAAAGCCCGCCTTGCCCTGGGGGTTCGCCCCTGTGAAGGCGCCCCCCACATAGCCGAACATCTCGCTTTCAAACAGGGTGGGGGAGATGGTGGCGCAGTCCACCGTGACGAAGGGGCCGCGGCGGGGCTGGGCCTGACGGATGGCCTGGGCGAGGAAGGACTTTCCGGTGCCGTTCTCGCCGGTGATCAGGATGCCGCAGTCCAGCTGGGACAGCTTGTAGACCCGGTGCCGGACGGAGGCCGGCAGGGTGTCGAAGCCGAAGCGCTCCGCAAAGGACGCCTCCTGGGGCGCGTCCTTGCGGGCGGTCTCCCGGTAGGTCCGCTCGGCCATCTTGATGGCATTGTTGCGCTCCAGGATGGTCACATGGATATCCTCAATGTTCCGGAACTTGACGATCACTCCGTCCGGGCGTCCGCCCTCCGCCCCGGGCACGGGGAGAAGGGTGGCCACCAGCTCAAAGCCGTTGATCTCGTACTCCCGGTCCTCAAGCCTCGGCGCCTGTCCGTTGAGCACCCGGGCGAGATCCCGCTCAAACTGCGCCCCCTCAAAGAAGTCGCGGAAGTGATAGCCCTCCACCTGGAGGGACAGCCCGGCCCGTTTTTCGCTGTAGGAGCCGCCCCGGAGCAGGTGGCCGATGCCCTCCCTGCGGGCGGAGTAGCCCTTCTCCTGCCAGAACTTCACCCGGCCAGTCGCCCCGTCCAGAACCACCATCTGTCCAATGCAGCGGAAATACCCGATGGTGTAGACGGTGTCCCTTACCGTAACGGTGACGCTGCGGCGCTCGATGGACAGGCGGATCGGGATCCCCTCACAGACGGTCTCCAGACAGAGGCTGTCCGCGTCCTGGTCTGGCAGGAACTTGTAGACGGGCCGCCGGCCGGGCATGTCGAAGACGCCTGCCGCCACCAGCCGGTCGTTGACGCGGAGCCTGGGCTCCCGGATGCCGATACGGGCGAGATCCTCCGGCCGCAGCGCCCCGTCGTCCGCGCCGATGGCTGTGTCGGCGATCAGCACCAGGTCGCCCGGCTCCAACCGCCCGGCGGGGTGGGGGTGCTGGCTGTTGTGGTAGAGGCCGAACCTCACCTTGGCCTGCTGGTTGATATGGGTGATGATGCCATCCCGATCCAGGGTGAAAATGGCATGGGATGAGGAATCCATGAGACATTGCAGAAGATCCATAGCGGTGCTCCTCTCCGGGCGGGCCGGGAAATCACCTCTATTGTACGGGAGAAAGGAGCCGGTGTAAATACCGGATTTGGAGGGGGTTCGCCGCCTGTACGCAGAAACGCACCTGACTTCGGAGGGAAATCAGGTGCGCATTCCCCGTGGGGCTCAGCAGCGGGCGGAGAGGACGCGCAGGATGTCCTCTGCCGGGGGCGGGCAGCCCGGGACGCGCTCTTTGGCGTAGTTGCAGCAGGCGCCGATTCCAAGGCCGTCGAAGGGAATCCCCCGCCAGCCCTGGCCGATGGCTATGGGTAGGCCTTGTACGCCGCTGGTGTGGAGGGCGCGCACCAGGCTTGCGTAGCAGGCCGAGCAGGCGCTTCTGGCCTGGACGGTGCGGGTGAGGGCGGCCACGGCGCCGGAGGGGGCGGGGTAGTCCGCCGCCGCGGAGGGCTCGTTGAGGCGCACCACATCTCCCTCCTCCAGCCGGGTGGAGCCGGCCCCCCAGGCCTCGGCCATCTGGATATAGGGCGCCTGCTCCAGGGCCAGGCCCATAAGGCGGCAGCCGTAGGCGTCCAGCTGCACGGGGTCCTCACCCAGCAGCATCCGGCCCGTGGGGACGGGGTTGCCCCCCTCCTCAAAATCCAGATCCCCGCAGAGGCTGTCCACGATGGTCAGCTCCGGCCGCAGGGCGGCGGCCAGGGCGGCGATGGGGCGCATCAGCCCCTCGGAGTGGAAGCGCCGCTTCTCCCGGTCGGGCAGGCAGCCCTTGCAGTTTTTTAGGGCGCAGGTCATGGCGGTCTGGCAGTGGCCCTTGAGCACGGGCAGGTTGATGAGGTAGTCCGCGTCCAGGGCGCGGCAGCAGATGTCCATGGGCCGCAGGGGGGTGTCCACCCGGCGGGTCTTGTCCCGCTTGAGGTCGAAGAGGGGCACGCCGTACTTCTTCCCCACCGCCTCGTATCCCGCCGCCCGGAAGGCCCGGCCGGTGTCGTCCCCCACCCAGGAGCCCTCGATGATGGAGATATCCCGGAAGCCATGGTCACGCAGATACTCGATGGCGCCGGACAGGACGCCGGCGTGGGTGGTGGCGCCGGTTTCGGGGGAGGCGGCCACCACCAGGTTGGGCTTGAGGGCCACCGAGGCCCCGGAGGGGATTTTGCACGCTGCGCCGGCGGACTCCATCAGGGCGCGGGTCATGGCGTGGGCATTGGTGCCAAAGATCTCATAGATGCGGCTCATTGCGGCAACTCCTTTTCTTGCGCGGCGCACTCGGGACGGAAATAGGCGGCGGCCAGGGCGATGAAATACTGGGCGGATTTGGACAGGTAGCGATTGCGCCGGTAGCAGGCAGACACGGTCCAGGCGGGATGGGCAGACAGGCGGAAGCAGGCCACGTCCTCCACCCCCTGGACGTAGTAGGCGGGGACGATGGAGCAGCTCAGCCCCTTCTGTACCATGGAGACATTGGCCCGGTTGCTGGCGGTCTCCAGAAAGAGGTTGGGCTTTCGCCCCGCCCGCTCAAACAGGGGGGCGATGACCTCCCGCTGGGTGGAGGAGCGGTAGATGAGGCAGAAGGTCAGGTCCCAGAGGCACTCCGTGTCCAGCACCGTCAGGGGCGCGCCCGGCGGCGCGGCCCTGGCCGCCAGCGGATGGCTGCGGGGCGTGATGAGCAGGAACTCCTCCCGCAGGAGGGGGACGCAGGTCAGCCCCGGAACCTCCCCCTCCGGCCTGGAGATGAAGCCCAGATCCAGCTCGTCCCCGGCCAGCATCTCCAACTGCCGCCGGACGCTGATCTCCCGCGGGGTCACTGTCACCTCGGGATAGCTCTGATAGAACCGTGGGTACACGGCCATGAACATCTCCATGCCCCGCTCCGGGGCGAAGGCAAGGGAGAGGGTGCCCCGCCTCCGGTCGGCGATGTCGTGGATGATGCGGTAGGCCTCGTTTTTTAGCTCCAGCATCCGGCGGGCGTAGTCCGCGTAGACCCTGCCGGCCTCAGTGAGGGCAAAGCTGCTGCGGGAGCGGAAAAAGAGGCGGGTGCCCAGCTCATGCTCCAGCTTCAGAAGCTGCTGGTCCAGGGCGGACTGGGTGATGAACAGCTTGGCCGCGGCCTTGCTGATGCCGCCCTCCTGGGCGATGGTGAGAATATAGGTCATCTGTTTGACGTCCATGGCCGATCACTCCTTGCCGGTAAAAGGGCGCGCCCCCGGCTCCGCGTGGGAAGGTCGGGGGCGCAGCGGGGGAAAGGAACCACTCAGCGGCGGATGAGAAGCACCGCCACGTCGTTGACATTGGTGCCCGTCGCCCCCGTGTGGAGCAGGCCGCCGCAGGCGGCCAGGGCGTGGTAGGCGTCGTTGTTCTTCAAAACCTCAAAGATGCGCACGCCCTGCCTGGCCAGCCGCTCCTTTGTCCCGCCGTCCACGAAGCCGCCGGCGGCGTCGGTGGGGCCGTCGGTGCCGTCGCTGCCCAGAGAGAACACCGCCGTGTCCTCCAGTCCGGCGATGCCGGCGGCGGCGGAGAGGGCCAGCTCCTGGTTGCGCCCGCCCAGGCCGGAGCCGGTCAGGTGCACCACGGTCTCCCCCCCGGCCAGGAAGGCCAGGGAGCGCTCCGTATCCTGGTGGGCGCGGGCTACGGCGGCCAGGAAGGCCCCCGCCTCCCGGGCCTCGCAGTCCAGGCTGTCGGTGAGCAGCACCGGCTCATAGCCCAGTTCCCGGCAGGCCGCGGATGCGGCGGCGCACAGCTCCCGCACGCTGCCGGTGATAAGAGTCTCCACATTGTCCAGAACCTTGGGCGTCTCCCGCTCCAGGCACTGGGAGGCCTCGGGCGACAGGCGCAGGCCGTACTGCTCCGCGATGCGGCGGGCATCGGCACAGGTGGAGGAGTCGGGGTAGGCCGGGCCGGAGGCGATCATGTCCAGCGGATCGCCGATGATGTCCGACAGGACGATGGAGAATACCTTTGCCGGGGCGCAGTGCTGGGCAAACCGCCCGCCCTTGACGGCGGAGAGCCGCTTGCGGATGGTGTTCATCTCCACGATGTCCGCCCCGCTGGCCAGAAGGCTCTGGGTGATGGACTGGAGTTCCTCCTGGGGGACCAGCGGCGCCTCGAAGAGGGCGGAGCCGCCGCCGGAGAGGAGAAAGAGGACGGTGTCCTCCGCCGTCAGGCCGTCCGTGAGGGCCAGCGCCTCCTCCGTGGCGGAAAAGGTGTCCTGGTCGGGGACGGGATGCCCCGCCTCCCGGATGAGCAGGGAGCCGATGGGGCCCTGGGCATGGCCGTGCTTGGTGATGATGATGCCGCCGTCCAGCCGCCCCCCCACGCAGTCGCAGGCGGCGCGGGCCATAGACCAGGCGGCCTTGCCCACGGCCACCAGCACCACCCGGCCGCCCTGAAAGGGGTTCCCCTCCAGGGCGCGGCGAACCGCCGCGTCGGGCTGGACAGCGGCGATGGCCCGGCGGACAATCTGATCACAGTCGTTTCTCAGTTTCATGCGTTCCTCCATGGTCGCCTCGCGGAGAGGCTTAAATCAGGCCGGCCTCAGACATGGTGCGGCGGAAGCCCTCCTTGGCGGGGCCCTCCGGGGTGGGGAGGCTGGGCCGGTAGGGCGCGCCCACATCCCGGCCGCGGAGCGCGGCCATGTCCTTGGCCGCCACGGGGAAACTGGCGGGATCCATGGCCAGACGGACGGGGTTGAGCTTGAACTGGGCCTCCAGGCTGCCCTGGAGATCCCCGGCGGCAAACTTGTTGTAGACGTCGGTGATCAGCTCGGGCATGAAGTTGGCCGCGGTGCACACGCCGCCCACCGCGCCGTGGCACAGGCTGGCGTAGAGCAGGGTATCCTTGCCGCCGAACACCTTGAAGCCCACGTCGCGGGTACGGCGGATGAACTCGGCGGTGAGGGTGATGTCGCCGCTGGTGTCCTTCATGCCCACAATGTTTTCCACCTGATGGGCCAGGGCGTCCACGAGATCGGCGGTGAGGGTGTACCCCACCCGCCCGGGGTTGTTGTAGAGCAGCATGGGCGCGCCGGGGACGCTTTCGGCGATGGTCTTGAAGTGCTGGAACAGCTCGTCATAGGTGGGCTTGAGGAACATGGGCTGGAGCACGCTGACGCCGGCGGCGCCGTTGGCCACGGCCATTTTGGCCAGACGGCAGCACTTCTGGGTGCGGATGGCGCCAATGCCGAAGTAGACGGGGACGCGGCCAGCGGCCTGATCCACCATAATCTTCAGGCCCCGCTCCATCTCGTCCTCTTCTACCATATAGAACTCGCCGTTGCTGCCAAAGGCCAGAATACCGGACACGCCGCCGTCGATGACGTAGTCCACCTGGTCGCGGAGCCTGGCCTCGTCAATGCGCTCCTCCCCGTCGATGGGGGTGAGTATGGGCACCACGACGCCCTTGATAAAATCCGTATTCATGATCGATCACCTCGCACTCGTGTCGGGCGGCCTTACAGGGACTCGATGCCGGTGAGCTTCTTGTAGTACTTGATAATGGAGCTGTGATCGTCCTGGCCGCAGCCGTTGTTGTGCAGCCACTGGAAGATCTCCTGCACCGCGGCGGTCATGGGCAGGGGGGAACCCACGGTGTGGGCGCAGTCCAGGGCGTTGTTCAGATCCTTGATGTGCAGGTCAATCTTGAAGCCGGGCTTGTCGTTGCCCTCGATCATCATGGGGGCCTTGGCGTTCATGACGGTAGAGCCGGCCAGACCGCCGCGGATGGCCTGGAACACCAGCTCGGGGTCCACGCCCGCCATCTTGGCCAGGGTCAGGGCCTCGGACAGGGCCTGGATGTTGCAGGCCACGATAATCTGGTTGGCCAGCTTGGTGGTGTTGCCCGCGCCCACGTCGCCGCAGCGCACCACAGAGGTGCCCATGGCGCCCAGGATGTCCTTGTACTGGTCAAAGACCTCCTGCTTGCCGCCCACCATGAAGGAAAGGGTGCCGTCGATGGCCTTGGGCTCGCCGCCGGAGACGGGGGCGTCCAGCATCTCGATGCCGCGCTTGGCCAGCTCCGCCGCGATCTCCTTGGAGGCCACGGGGTTGATGGAGCTCATGTCGATGAACACGCTGCCCGGCTTCATGTGGGCGGCCACGCCGTCCTCCCCCAGCATGACAGCCTTTACCTGGGGGCTGTTGGGCACCATGGTCAGCACCACGTCGCAGGTCTCGCCGATTTCCGCGTTGGTGGCGGCCTTGGCCCCGGCGGCTACGATCTCGTCCACGCTGGCCTGGTTCAGATCGCTGACCGTGAGGTCATAGCCCGCCTTGAGCAGGTTCTTCGCCATGGGCTTGCCCATAATACCAAGACCGATCAGTCCGATTTTCATAATACATTTCCTCCTTAAAATAATAGCACAGATTGGGGTGGATAGGAACTATAAAAGCGGGACTCACGCGTTGGCGCGGGCCACGTTTTTGGTGACAATCACATCGGCGCCCAGGCCGCACACGTCGGCCAGGGCCACCTGCCCGACGGCGGTGGGGGCCTGGAGACGTACGGTGTTGATGACCTCCATTACCCGGAAGATGTCCTTCTTGGAGATGGGGCGGCTGAGCCGCACGCTGGCCAGGGGCAGTTCGCCGCCCTCCACCAGTACGCTGGTGGCGATATTGCGCTGGGGGTCGGTGAGCTCCTGGCGGACATAGGCGTCTCCCTTGGGGCAGGTGGCTCCCCGGACGGCGTACACCGTGTCCCCCTCATATTCGGCCGTGATCTCACAGCCGTTGGGGCAGATAATACAGGTAAAGCTCCGCGTCACTGTACGCTCACCTCCAAATCACCGGACTGCTCCAGCGCCGCGGCGCGGATGGGAAGCTGAAGCATCTCGGCAGGGAGTGCCTTGGGCAGCCTGCGCCGCAGCACCTCGCGGCCGTCCTGCGTCACGGTCAGGGTGACGGCCTTCATGGGCCGGGACACCCGCAGGGAGAGGGTGAAATCCCGGCTGCCCCTGATGCGCTGGGGGATGACGTGGCCCACGTTGGCGCCCGCCCTGACCTCCAGGGGACAGGGGGGAAGCGCATGGTTTTTCAGGTACTCCGCCGCCGACGAGGCCAGGGCCTCCGCCTCCAGGGAGACGAAGTCCACCAGATCGTGGACATGGAGCACGTTGCCCGCGGCAAAGACGCCGGGAATGCTGGTCTGGTAGTGCTCATCCACAAAGGCGCCCTTGGTGCGCCCGTCCACCGCCAGGCCGGAGCCGTTGGCAATGTCCCCGGCGGGGATGAGGCCCACCGAGAGAATCAGCGTGTCGCACTCTACCCGCTCCTCCGTGCCGGGGATGGGGCGGAGGCGTTCGTCGACCTGGGAGACCGTAACGGCCTCCAGACGCGCCCGGCCGTGAATATCGGTGACGGTATGGCTCAGGTACAGGGGGATGCCATAGTCGTTGAGGCACTGCTCGATGTTGCGGGGCAGGCCGCTGGGATAGGGCTGCACCTCATAGACGGCCTTCACATGGGCCCCCTCCAGCGTCATGCGGCGGGCCATGATCATGCCGATGTCGCCGCTGCCCAGAATGACCACCTCCCGGCCCACCATGAGGTTGCGCAGGTTAATGTACTCCTGGGCCACGCCGGCGGTGTAGATGCCCGCCGGGCGGCTGCCCGGAATGGCCAGGGCGCCCCGGGTACGCTCCCGGCAGCCCATGGTGAGAATCACCGCGTCGCCCCGGAGCTGTTTGAGCCCGGCGGGGCCGGAGGCGGTGACGGTGCGGTCGGCCTCCAGGGAGAGAACGGTGGTGTCGGTAAGGCAGGTGATGCCCAGCTCCTCCGCCTGGGCCACGAACCGCTGGGCGTACTCGGGGCCGGAGAGGGTCTCGCCGAAGCGGGTGAGGCCGAAGCCGTCGTGGATGCACTGACGGAGGATGCCGCCGGGGCGGTGCTCCCGCTCCAGCACCACCACGTCGTCGACGCCCTTCTGCCTGAGCCGGATGGCGGCGGCCAGGCCGGCGGGCCCGCCGCCGATGATTACCGCCTGATGGCGTTCCACGTTCATGCCGGCTCCCCTCCTTTCACTGACCCGGTGAACATCCAGGAGCCCTCCGGCCCCAGGTGGATGTCCCTGAAGTCCTCCCCCAGCTCCCGGTGGAGGGCCTCGGTGATGCGGGTCTCGCAGTAGCCGCCCTGGCAGCGGCCCATGGTGGCACGGGTGCGCACCTTGATGCCGTTGACGGTGTGGACGCCCAGGGGGTTGTGGATGGCCTGGAGAATTTCGGCCTTGGTGACCTTCTCGCAGCGGCAGAAGATCTCGCCGTAGTCCGGGTTCTCCGCGATGGCGGCGGCCCGCTCCTCGTCGGTCATATCGGCAAAACGGCGGATGCCGTGCCGGATGGGATCAAAGTCGGGATTGGGCTCCAGCGCCTCCTGCCGGGCGATGAGGGCCACGGCCCGGCGGGCCAGCGGGAGGGCGGAGGTGACGCCGGGGGACTCGATGCCCACCAGGTTGACCACGCCGGGCGCCTCGTCCCGGCACTCCAGCACGAAGTCCTGCACCGCGCCGGTGGCGGGGTCGATGCGCTTGGGCCGGATGCCGGCAAAATTGCGGATGAAGTAAGCGCGGTCCATGTGCTTGAACATCCGCGAACCGCTCTCAATGAGGCCGTCCATGGCGGCCTGGGTGGACTCGTAGTCCTGGAAATCCCGCGCCAATTGGCTGTCGGGCCCCACCAGTACATTTCCGTCCACGGTGGGCGTGGCATGGGTGTCAAACGTATTGTCCGGATTGGGGGCGGGATAGACGGGAATCTTGGCAAACTGGCCCGCCAGCTTGTCAAGGACGAAGTATTCGCCCTTGACCGGCTTGATTACATAGCCGGGAATGCCCAGCTGCTCGCTGACCACGGCGGAGTTGAGCCCCGCGCTGTTTACCACCCAGCGGGTGTGGAAGTCGCCCCTGGTGGTGTGGAGCAGGTGGGTGCCGTCGGCCTGCCGGGTCTCGCCGGTGAAAGCGCAGTTGAGGTGGTACTCCGCCCCGTTGTGAACCGCGTTCTCCGCCAGGGCGATGGTGTAGAGGAAGGGATCCAGAATACCGCTGGCCGGGCACCACATGGCGAAATTGCCGCCGGCGCTGGGGTCAAGCTCATCCATCCGCTTGCGGTCGATGAGCTCCAGGCCCTTCACGCCGTTGGCCTCGCCGCGGGCCATGAACTGCTCCAGCCGCTGGCGGTGCTCATCGGTGAAGCCCACAATGAGCTTTCCGGTGCGCTTAAAGGGGACATCCAGCTCGCGGGCTACTTGGTCGAACTCCTGGTTGCCCTCCACGGCGCAGATGGCCTTGAGGGAGCTGGTCTTATAGAGGAACCCGGCGTGGAGCATACCGGTGTTGCGCCCGCTGGTCTGGGTGCAGACGTCGCTCTCCTTCTCCAGCACGGCGATGCGCAGCTTGTACCGGGAGAGCTCCCGGGCGATGGCGCTGCCCACCACCCCGCCGCCGATGATGACGACATCATAGGACTGCTGCATAGGGATGGCTCCTTTCTCCATCAAAGGAACAGGGTCAAAATGGGGACGGTGACCAGGCTGGTCAGCGTCGAGATAAACACACACTTGGAGGCGAACTGGGCGTCCGCCCCGTATTTCTGGGCCAGGATGGCGGTGGTGGAGCCGATGGGCATGCCGGTGATGACCACACTCACGCCGATGGTGAGGGGATCCATCCCCAGCAGGCGCAGAGCTGCCAGACAGATGCCAGGCAGCAGGAACTGCCGCACCGCCACCAGGTAGAAGCACCTGGGGTCGAATACGGTCTTGAGGGGCACGTCGGCCAGGATGGCCCCCACCAGGGCCATGGCCATGGGGGAGGTACAGGCCCCCAGGTTATCCACCGCGGTATCCACAAAGTGGGGCAGGGGGAGCTGGAAGAGCATCCATACCAGCCCCACCTCCACGGCGATGATGCCGGGGTTGAGCAGCACCTTTCGGACGGCCTGCTTGGCGTCGGCCTTGGTAAACAGGGAGATGCCGGCGCTCCACATGAGGATGCGGGTGGGGATGATGAACAGGGAGCCCAGAAAGAGGCCCTCGTCGCCGTAGGCGCCGCTGACCACGGGCAGTCCGGCAAAGCCAGAGTTGGTGACCAGGGTGCCGTACTGGAGGATGCTCTTCTCCCCATAGGGAAAGCGGTTGTAGAGCACCTTGCCCAGCAGCAGGGCCGCCGCGGCCATGACGGTGGCGATGAGGACGGCCACGCCCCCCTGCTTGAGGGACTCCAGGCTGAACTCCATGTGGAAGGACTCAAAGATCATGCAGGGCAGGGTGATGAGCACCACAAAGTCGGTCAGCTTATCCCGGGCCGCGTCATTGAATATGCCCTTCTTGCGGCAGAAGAAGCCCACCGCCATGTAGATGAAGAGGACGGTCTGCACGTCCACCATCTTGAAAAAGCTGTCCATACTACCCCTCGATGGGGGTGAGAAGGGCCCCGTCCCCGTCAAATTCCAGCGGCTCGGGCTCAGAGCAGGCCGCCACGCCGGGCCATTTACCCGCCTTCACGTCCCTGTAATAGGCCTCGCTGAGCATGATGCGGCCGATGTGGAGGCTGTTTGGGATGCGGATGATCCGGGCGCGGCTGCGGTCGATGCCGGTGCAGGTGCGGATACACATCTGAATAGCCTCCCTGTCGTTGGCCACCACGCAGGGGATGCGGGCGGAGGTGAGGACGGTAGAGGTGAGACAGTTGGGGTACATCTTTTCCGTGTCGATTTTGTCAAAGAACCGCTTTGTGATCACGTTGGCCAGGCCCACGCCCAGGGCGTTGCCGTGGCTGGCCGCGCTCAGATCGAGAAAGCAGGTGCGCTGCACCTCCACCCCGCCGTGGGCGTACTCGGTGGAAAAGGTGCCGGTGATGTTGGGGTCCACGCCGGTGCCCGAGTAGTTCTTGCCCGTCTCGTCCACCACCAGCACGTCGCAGGCGCCCACCAGCAGGGAGGGCATCCGCTCAAAGGCGTACTGGAGCAGCTCCGGCTCCCGGGCGAGAATGTCGTCCCTGTCGATGGCCTCGATGCGGCAGGTCTCGTCATAGGCGTTCTCGATGCAGGGCAGGGCAAAGAGGATGGGGGCCCTGGCCAGAATGACCTTGGCGATGGAGGGGATGTTGGCCCCGATCTTGCCCATGCCGTCGGAGTGGACCCGCTCGGCCCCCTTCTGCTTGCCCAGGCCCACGGCGAGCATCTTGCAGGGCCCGCTCTCATAGGGGCCGCGGAAGGCGTTGTGGGGCTTGAGGCGGCAGGAGACGATGATACCGTCGGCCTCATAGGCGTTTTTGTCCAGGTACACCGGCAGGCCGGTGTCGGAGGTGCCCAGCTCCACCACCTCCATGCTGCTGCGGATCTCACAGCCCATGGCCTCCGGGGTGATGCCGTAGCTGGCCAGCACCTCCAGCTGCCCCTCGGCAGTGGCGCCGCCGTGGCTGCCCATGGCGGGCACGATGAAGGGGACGGCGCCCCTGGCCTTTACAAAGTCCGCGATGGACCGGGTGATGAGATCCACGTTGGCGATGCCCCGGCTGCCCGCCGTGATGGCGATGGACATGCCGGGCCGGATTTTGGAGCGGAAGGGCTCCCGGGACAGCTCCCCCGCCACGGCGGCGGGGATGTCTGCGGGGGCAATGCGCTCCCGGGGGAAGAGCTGCTCGGCGCGGAACATGCGGGGAATGGGCACGTCGGCCAGCAGACGGGAGACGACGCCCCCCTGTTTGATTTCCATACCAAACCGACCTTTCTCTTGTCAGGTAATAGGCGCGGGATTGAAGATGCACAGGTCGTTGTGGAAGCCGTACTGGTCGGAGTAGGGCTTCTTCACGCCGCTGGCCACGTCCAGAATCAGGTGGAACAGCTCGGCGCCCACGTCGGCGATGGTCTTCTCGCCGGTGGCGATGGGGCCGGCGTTGACGTCGATGAGGTCAAACCAGTGCTCCTTCATCTCGTTGCGGGAGCAGACCTTGATGACCGGGGCGGCGGCCAGCCCGTAGGGGGTGCCCCGGCCGGTCATAAAGACCTGAAGCCCGATGCCGCTGGCCAACTGGCAGGGCCCGCAGACGATGTCGCTGGCGGGAGTGGCGGCGTAGATCAGGCCGTGCTTATGGGGCTTCTCTGCCGGGGAGAGCACCTCCTCGATGGGGGCGGTGCCCGACTTGGCGATGGAGCCCATGGCCTTCTCTACGATGTTGGCCAGGCCGCCCTTCTTGTTGCCGGGGGTGGGGTTGGCGTCCCGGTCCACGCCGCCGGCGTCCAGGTAGTCGTCGTACCACTTCATCTCGGCGGCCAGCTTGTCCCGGGCGGCCGCGTCGCGGCAGCGGGCGGCCAGCAGATGCACTCCGTCGCGCACCTCGGTGACCTCGCTGAACAGCACGGTGGCGCCGCCCTTCACCAGCATGTCGGCGGCGTAGCCGGCGCTGGGGTTGGCGGTGAGGCCGGAGAAGGCGTCAGAGCCGCCGCACTGCATGCCGATGAGCAGCTCGCTGAGGGGCAGCTCCTCCCGGCGGCGCTCGTTGAGCCGTTTCAGCTTCCGCTCGGCCATCTCCATCAGGGCCTGCATCATGGCGTCGTGGCCCCGGTAGTTCTGGAGGGTGAGGGTGTTCTCCGGGGTGATGTCCTCCGGGGGGAGCACCATGTCGTAGGTGAGCTTTTCACAGCCCAGGCCCACCACCATCAATTCGCCGCCGAAGTTGGGGTGGCGGATGAGGTTGGTGACCGCCCGGATGGGGATGTGGGCCTCCCGGGCCTTAATGGCCACGCCGCAGCCGTAGGGGTGGTTCACTGCCACCACGCCGTCCACATTGGGGTACTTGGGCAGCAGCTCCCGCTTGATGCGCTCCACCGCCACGTTGACCACACCGGCGGCGCACTGGACGGTGGTGACAATGCCCAGCAGGTTGCGGGTGCCGGCGGGGCCGGTTTTGTTGCGGTAGCCCATCCAGGTTCTGCGGGGCGGATCGGGCAGCTCTTCCATTGGGACGACGCTGGTCCCGTAGGGCATGTCGTCCAGGCCGGGGGACTGAGGCAGATCCAGCATGTGCTCGTTGATCCAGGCCCCAACGGGGATGGGGGCCTTGGCGCAGCCCAGCACCACGCCGTAGCGGACCACCTCTCCCCCCTTGGGAATGTCAGTCAGGGCGATTTTGTGGGCCTGGGGGATGTCCTCCCGGGTGACGACGCCGGGCATGACCCCGGTGCCGCGGGGGATGTCGTGGACCGCGATGGCTACGTTGTCCGCGTCCTTGACCTTGATGTAAAGCGGTGCGCTCATAGACGAATTACTCCCTTTTGGCCGATGTCATTCCACCGGACGCGGGGCGCGCCGGACGGAATGACATCGAGGTGTTATGATGATTACTGCTTGCCGGAGAGCTCCTTCTCCTGGCGCTTGGCCTTGCGGTTGTCCAGAACGGCGTAGACCACGGACAGGATGATCAGCGCCCAGATAACCCAGCCCATGGGACGCACGAACAGGCCGGTCAGGGAGCCGTTATAAGCGGTGAGCACCTGAATGAAGTAGTCCTCCAGGTCGCCGCCCAGAATGAAGCCGATGAGGAAGCAGGACACGGGGAAGTGGAACTTCTTGATCAGAAGGCCCACAATGCCGAAGAGCAGCAGGCACCACACGTCGAACATGCGGCCGTTGAGGGTGGCGTAGGCGCCCACGGTGCACATCATGAGCACCACGGGGTACAAGCGCTCCTGGGGAATGAGGACGATCTTCGCCAGCAGCTTTACCGGGAAGAACATGACCAGGTACATCAGGATATTGCAGCACAGCAGGGCCACCAGAATGGTGTTCCAGATCACCGGATTGTTGGTGATGAACAGGGGGCCCACCTGAATGCCCTGGAGCATGAAGGCGCCGATCAGGACGGCGGTGGTGGAGTCGCCGGGAATACCCAGGCTCAGCAGGGGCACCAGGGCGCCGCCGGTCAGGCCGTTGTTGGAAGTCTCAGAGGCGATCAGGCCCTCGGGCACGCCGGTGCCCAGCAGCTCGGGGTGCTTGGACCAGCTCTTGGCCTGGGAGTAGGCGATCAGGGAGGCCGCGGAGCCGCCCACACCGGGCAGGATGCCCATGAAGGTGCCCAGCAGGGCGGAGCGGAACACATTGATGATCTGCCCCTTGAAGTCGTGGAGAAGGCTGAACTTGACGTTGTTCTTGACCTCCAGCGTATCATCCTTGCTGTAGGAGGCGTGCATGCCAGTCTCACACTGCTGGAGCATCTCGGAGACGGCGAACAGGCCGATGAGCACGGGGAAGAGCTGGAAGCCGCTCTGCATCTGGCTCTCCAGGAACTCAGGGACCATGCGGTATTCATTGTTGACGGAGAACTGGTTCATCATGGCTACCAGCACGCCCAGCATACCGATCCACAGGCCGCGGAGCATCTGGCCCCGGGACAGGGCGGCGATGACGGTGAGGGCGAAGAGGATGATGAGGAACTTCTCCACGGCGGAGAACTTGATGGCCCAGCCGGCCAGGATGGGAGTGAAGAGGGCCAGCACCACCAGGGAGATCATGCCGCCCATGAAGGAGGAGGTGACGCCGATTTTCAGGGCGCGTTCTCCCTCGCCCCGCAAGGCCATTGGGTGTCCGTCGAAGGTCGTACACACCGACGACGGGGTGCCGGGAATGTTGATGAGGATGGCGGGGACCAAGCCGCCGGAGATGCCGCCCACATAGAGGCCCAGCAGCAGATAGAGGGCCATCTCCATGGAGTAGGCGTAGGTCAAGGGGAGGAACACGGCCACGGCCATGGTGGCCGTCATGCCGGGGATGGCGCCGAAGATGATGCCGATGACGACGCCGAACAGGGCCACGGCGATGTACTCCGGGCCGATCACGAAGGGCAGTTCAAATCCCATGAATCACACCAGCCTTTCTTTAGTAGAGAATGAAGCCCAGGGACGGAATCTCAATGGTGAGGAGACCGGAGGGCAGGGTGATGGCGAACGCGGTGCCGAACACAACGCTGATGATCAGGCAGGCCACCACGGAGATGATCAGGCTGGTGATGTGGTACCTGGGGTTTTTCAGCTGCGCCTTGTTGGCAAACAGGGTGTTGAACAGGAACAGGCAGATGATGGACCAGAAGGTGAAGCCCAGCTTGTCCAGCAGGAAGAAGTAGACCACCATCAGGGCGATCGTACCCCAGAATTTGAACTTGTCGTAGTGTTCCACGAAGAAGCGGCCGGGCTTGACAAAAAAGCCCTTGCCCGCCTTGATCCGGGCCCGCCCCTCCAGGGCGATCAGCAGGACGCCCAGAATCACCAGAATTCCAATGGTGATGATGGGGAAAATCCAGTGCTGGGTTGAATACTCCACATTGATACGCATCTTATTACCTCTCTTTCGCAGGGTGGTATCACAGAATATCACCCCGCTGAAGCGCCAACCGCCGGCTGGGCTTCAACGGGGTGACACTCCAACAGATATTAGGTCAGCTCGTCCAGGCCGGGGGCCACGTCGATGATCTCCTGGCCGATGTCCCGCTTGTCGCTGATGAACTGGCGGGAGGCCTCCAGATCCGCCTCCTCGGCGGTGACGGCGCTGTAGAGCAGGCCGGCCATCTCAGCCTGGAAATCGGGGTTCTCACAGACCTTCTGCATGGCGGCGGCGATCTCATTCAGAATGCCCTCGTCCATGTCCTTGGGGAAGAGCATGAAGAAGTCCTTGTTGAAGTCGAAGGGCTCGCCGTTGAAGGTGATGCCGTCGTCGGCCATGGAGATAACGCCGCTGCCCTCCAGGTTGCCGCAGGTGTCAAAGAGCTTCATGGCCAGCTGGGCGTCCACGCCCTCCTTGGTGAACTCCACGCAGGAGGAGTAGTCGGCGTAGATGATGTCGGTGTTGCCGTCCCAGAGGCGCTGCTTCTTCTCGTCGGTGGTGCCGCCCACCAGGGCCTTGATGCGGCTGGCCACCTCGTCGCCGTACTGCTCCTGAACCCACATATACCACACCACAAAGTCCAGGTGGGAGGCGGAGCCGGACTCAATGTTCACCCGCAGATCCTCGCCGGGGTTATCGGCCAGCCACTGGGCGGCCTCATTCAGGTTGTTGTAGGGGGCGTCGGCCTTGGCCACAAAGCAGCCGCCAGGGTTGACGCCGATGCGGGGGCCGACGGTCAGGTTCTCCAGGGCGTAGTCCTCACTGACCGCGCCGAAGAGTACGCTCAGGAACGCCATGTCGTGGAACATCATGATGGTGGTGCCGTCGCCCTTGGCCTTGGAGATGGTGTCCAGCGCCTGGGCGTTGCCGATGGCGTCCACCTTGCCGTTGAAGCCCATCTCCTCGCCCAGATAGCGGGTGACCATGTCGGCGATCATGTAGGAGTCGCCGCCGGTGGAGGTGGAGCCGATGACCACGCGGACACGCTTGCCCTTCAGGCTGCTCTCGCCGGAGGCGGCGCTGCCGGTCGCCTCGGTGCCGGGATCGCCGGTGGAGGGAGTGCCGGTTTCCGTGTTAGAGGGGGTGCCGCCGCAGCCGGCCAGCAGGCCGACTGCCATGGAGGCGGAAAGGAGCAGAGCCGTCAATTTCCTGAACTTCATTGTTCAATTCCTTCCTTTCGTTCGGTTCATTCACTGGGGATGTTCCGTGCTTGCTTGCGGGGGATGGGGGCGCTTCACTACCGTGGCACTATGATAGCAGGCCGCGGCGCGGGTTTTCCATTCGCAAAAGGCAATGAAATGGGAGAGTAAATTTGTAAACTCTGTGTGGGTTTCAGAAAAATGAATTTAAGATTTCAAAAATACCCGTTCTGCGTTTCAAATATGGAAGATTTGTTTCGCTTAAAGCTGTAAATTTATAGAAATTATCGGTTGATTTTTATAGTTTGTCAGAAAAAAACAAGTAAAATTTGTGCAAAACAGATAAGAACAGGTGCGGTTCGCCCTTCGCCTGCTGCTCCTTGTGCGGAACAAAAATCTCTGTTACACTGAACATGAATACAAAGTTTTTGTACCGTTCTGGTCAAAAGGAGTGTCACACCATGAAATCAGAATCTGCGGAGCTGGTAAGCGGCCTCATCCGCCAATACCGCCGCCTGCGCCTGCTCTACCTGGGTTATCTGGCAGCAGCCGTCCTGGCGCTGGTCTTCTTCTTTGTGGACAAGCGCGTTACCCTGGCGCTGGTGGCGGCCAGCCTGGTCTACCACCTGGTGGTGGTACGGAGGGCGGGGAAGGCCTACCAGCGGGCCTTTGTCCACGCCTGCGGCCAGTGTACCCTGGCCCGGCGCCTTCAGGACGCCCGCCACACCGAAGCGCCCACCCTGGAGGAGGGGGAGCTGCGCCGCGCCCGCCTGGTCGCCGCCAACGACGCCAAGGGCTCCGTCCTGGTGCGGGAGGGCGGCTCCGGTACCTACCACGGCCGCCGTGTGCGCCTGGGTGACGCCGGGTTTACCCATTCCTTCTCCATGGAGGGGAAAACCCACCACGAGTTCGTGGTGGGCACCTGGGTGACGGTGGAGCTGGGGAAGGACACCGGGCTGAACTGGCGGCTCATCCACGAGCGGGTGATGATGAAGCCGTCCCGGGACGCCATGCTGCGCCGGGAGAGCGGGCTGCGGCGGGCGGTGGGCTTCGGCCCCGGCTGGATGGAGGACGGCACCTGGTTTGCCCTCCGGCCGGAGGGCAAACCCGACGTGCCCGGTGACGCCTTCCTCGCCGCCCTGTGCCGGCTGTCCGCCGCCACCGACAAGCCCCTGGCCGTCTGCGTCCAGGGAGACCGTCTCCATGTCTTTGTCACCAACCGTATCCTGGGCCAGAAGGTATCCAGCCGCGTCCCGCCGAGCGCCGCCGTGGCCGAGGTGGATTTTCTCCCCGAGCTGGACGGAATTCTCAAGGCCTCGGACGCCCTGGTATAAAACTTCATGCGCCAAGAGCGCACCACGAAAACGGGCAAAGGCTTGTGGCGCATGAAGTTTATGCGCATATGGGCCGTCCCGGCCCATGCGCTTTGATTTCATGGCCGTGCCGCTGAAAGCGGCACATGGCCAATTTTGCTATGCTTTTGCATAGCAAACAGCAGACAGGGTGCGCCCCCAGGTATCGCCGGGGGGCGCACCCTGTCTGCTGTTGGGTCAGCCCTCGAATCGGTCGCGGATGCCATACTGCTTCATCCGCCGCCAGAGGGTGGTTTTGCTGATGCCAAGCTCGGCGGCGGCCGCGGCCCGGCTGCCGCCGTTGCGGGAGAGCACCTCCGCCAGCCGGGCGGCCTCGGGGGAGACGGCGGCGGGGAGGGCCTGCCCCTGGGCGCGGACCACCGGGAGGGGATAGAGCTCCTCCAGCAGGGAGCGCACATAGCCGTCGTTTACCGTGCGGGCGGGGGCGGTGAGCACCATGCGCTCCAGAAAGGCGCGGAGCTGGATATAGTTGCCCGGCCAGGGGTAGTCCATGAGCAGCCGCCGGGCCTCCCTGGTGAGCACCACATAGCGGTTGAACTTCACCACGCAGTCGTCCAGGCACATGTCGATGGCCTGGTTCAGATCGTCCGGGCGGGTGCGCAGGGGCGGCAGGCTCAGCCGCAGGGGGGTGAGCAGATAGTAGAGCTCGGGCTGAAAGACGCCGGCCTCCAGCTTGGGGGCCAGGTCCCCGGTCAGGGAACCGATGACCCGCGCCGCCACCGGGGTGGGGGTGTTCTCGCCCTGCACATGCACCACGCCCTCGCGGAGCAGACGGCAGAGCACCCGCTGCCCGCCGGGCGTGAGCTGGTCCAGGTTGTCCAGATAGAGCGTTCCGGTGTCCGCCGCCTTGCCCGCCCGGGACAGGGCGGCTTCCTGCTCAGGGGAGTGGGCCGCGCAGTCGAAGGTCACGAAGGGGCCCTTGGAACAGGGGCTGGCGTTGTGGATGCTCTGGGCAAAGAGGGACTTGCCGCTGCCCACCTCGCCGTAGACCAGGATGGGCTGCCCGGTTTCGGCAAAGGTGCGGGCCAGCTTTACCAGGCGGGACATCTCCCGGCTGGTGTGGTTCACGTCTTCAAACCGGCCGTGGGCCAGATAGCGCTGAAGCCGGTAGCGTTCCCGCAGAGCCCGCTCTCCCTGGCGCTCCATCTTCTGCATCTCATAGAAGGAAAATACCATGCCCTCCCCGGCGTCCCAGTCCGCCACGGGGGCGGCATTGGCCACCACGTGCACCCCCGCCACGTTGAGCACGGAGAAGTAGAGCTCCCGCCGCTGGGCCAGCGCGTCGGCCCAGAACTCGGCGTCCTCCCGGGGCATCAGCGTGGAAAGAGGGAGGCCCACCAGCTTCTCCCGCTCCTGCTCCAGGATCTTACAGGCCACGTCGTTGCTCTGGACGATGATTCCCCGGGCGTCCAGCTCCAGAATCCCGTTGAAGGAGTAGTCCAGCAGAACTTGCAGGTGGGCCGTGTTGCGGCGCTCGGCGTCGGCGACCTGCCCCACGTTGCGGGCGTGGAGCAGGCTGGTGCGCAGGGAGTCCTCCGTCCCGTCGAAAAAGAGGGTGCGCTTGCCCAGCCGGCGGCAGTAGGCATTGACAAAGTCGCCGCCCAGAATGACATCCATCCCGTCGGCCACCGCCTGCTCCGCCCCGCGCTCCATCTCCGACAGGCCGGAGATAAAATAGGTGTGCAGCTCTATGTCGAAAATCTCCTCAAAGCCCTGAATATTCCCCACCATGTTGGGGATGGTCACCACGCCGATCTTCGGCCGCTCCAGATGGGAGACCAGGCTGCGGGCCCGGTGGAGCAGCCGGGCGATCTCCAGGCCGGTGAGCTGGATCTCCACCACCGGGAAGTCGGTGTGCTCCTTGAGAATGGACGCCTGGCGGCCTCGGGCCACCAGGATGTCGGCGCCTGTGCGCCGACAATCCTCTATGAGGTCTAGAATCCGCTCGGTGGGGACGGACTGGTTGAGCACCACATCCATCTCCAGCTCCCGGGCGATCCGCCCGGCGGGCTCCACCATCTCCTCACGGGGGAGCAGGAGCGCAAATCTCGCCATGTCGATTCCTCCTTCTGCTTCGTTCTCATCTTACCCCAAGGAAAGGCCGGTTGTAAAGATTGTAAAGCGGGAGATGGCGCGGCTGAAAAATCTCATTGGCGTGGGATCAAACGGCGCGGCCGGGACAGAGAAAATCCGTCCCGGCCGCGCCGTGTCTCTGAAACGATATGTGGAATCGCAGGGAAACCGGAAATCAGCGAACCAGGCAGGGGCGCTTGGGATCGAAGGTCCAGCCGGGGATCAGGTACTGCATGCCAACGGCGTCGTCCCGGCCGCCCAGACAGTTGTCCAGGTAGAGCTGGTGGGCCTTCTGGAGCTGCTCCCGGTCCAGCTCCACGCCCAGGCCGGGCCGCTCCGGCAGATTGATGCAGCCGTCCACGATCTGCAGCGGCGCCCTGGTCAGGCGCTCCAGCCCCTCCTGCCAGATCCAGTGGGTGTCGATGCCGTTGAGCTTGCCGGGCACCGCCGCGGCGCACTGGGTCATCATGGCCAGAGAGATATCGAAGTGGTTATTGGAGTGGCAGCCCCACATCAGGCCGAAATCATTGCACATCTGGCCCACCCGGACGGAGCCCGCCATGGTCCAGAAGTGAGGGTCGGCCAGGGGGATATCCACGCTGCGCAGGGCGATGCAGTGGCGCATCTCCCGCCAGTCGGTGTCAATCATGTTGGTGGCGGTGGGCATGCCGCTCTCCTGGCGGAACTCCGCCATAATTTCGCGGCCGGAGAAGCGGCCTTCGGCGCCGCAGGGGTCCTCACAGTAGGCCAGAACCTTCTTCAGCTCAGGGGCAAGGGCCAGCGCGTCCTTCAGCAGCCAGCCGCCGTTGGGGTCCAGGGTGATGCGGGCCTTGGGGAAGGCCTCCTTCAGAGCCTGGACGGCCTTCAGCTCCTCCCTGCCGTCCAGCACGCCGCCCTTGAGCTTGAAGTCCTCAAAGCCGTACTTCTCGTAGGTGGCCCTGGCCAGCGCCACGATGGCGTCGGGGGTCAGCGCCTCCTCATGGCGCAGGCGGTACCAGTCGCAGTCGGAGTCGGGCTCGGAGTGATAGGGCAGATCGGTCTTTTTGCGGTCGCCCACGTAGAACAGATAGCTCAGAAAGCGGACCCTGTCCCTCTGGATGCCGTCGCCCAGCAGGGCGGCCATGGGCACCTCCAGATACTGGCCCAGCAGGTCCAGCAGGGGAGTCTCCACCGCGGTGACCACGTGCACGCCAGTGCGCAGGTCAAAGGTCTGCTGGCCCCGCACGTCGTCCTTAATATTGGCCGTGAGCCACTCGTTGAGCCTCCGCAGGGTCATCTTGTAGTCGGCCACGCTGGTGCCCTCCACCAGGTGCTTCACGTTCTCCAGGGCGCGGGTGATTTTCTGGCCGCCGGGGACCTCTCCAATGCCGGTATTGCCCCGGTCGTCAGTGAGCACCACAATGTTGCGGGTGAAGTAGGGGGCGTGGGCGCCGGAGAGGTTGAGCTCCATACAGTCCTTGCCGGCCACGGGATAGACCTCCATGGCGGCCACTTTGGGGGTATTGGCCATTACAATGCACTCCTTTGTTCCAATTCAGGTGAGTTGGCGGATACGCCTCGGTAGTGAGCGGCCCGGCCCTCCCTTCAGGACGGAATACATTCCTGACACTGTGGCTGCATTTTATCACGGCCCTCCCAAGAAGGCAAACGGATTAAACTGATCGCTCAATTAGGAAAACTAATTTATTTTGATATTTTGCCATAGTGTTTCTAATCCTGCTGTCCCTGCGGCATCGAACCCCACCACAGGCGCGCTTATCCGCTTTTTCTGTTAAAGTGATTAAAAAAACGAATTTGAGTGCCGGATAGTTTGGTGGTAAGATCCAAATGTGCTGCTGGTGTTTCCACTGCTTTAGCTTCACGACCGAACGCCATCCACAAGAAAAAAGGAGGAATCTCTGTATGAAGCACCGCATTCAAATGAGAGCCGCTGTCTCGGCGCTGGCCGCATGCATATGCCTGTCGGCTCTGCCCGGCGCGCTGGCCGCAGAACCCGGACGGGTCAAGGCCCCCGGCAGGACGGAGATGGAGCACGGGCCAGTGAGCACCGAGTTTGCCAGTACTCGCCTTGCTTTTGCGGTCTCTGATCCGGTGACCAACGCCGACGATACCGTTACGCTGGACGTAGCCTACGCCGACAGCCAGGGCACCAAGCACGAGAGGGTCACCCCCACCGGCATGACCGAGACCGACGTGGCGCTCATTACGGTGGCGGACAATCCGGTGGCTGCCGGCTCCACCATTGAACTGTGCTACAACGAACAGGGTGAGCTGATCAACATCAAAAATATCTACTCGGCGTACATGTCCGACCTGGGCACCGTCTATTTCGATACCATGAAGTACGGTGCCGAGCTCTCCCCGGTGAACGGCGAACCCGGCGCCATGCTGGCCGCCGGCTGGCTCACCGCCAAGTCGGGCAATCAGATCACCGTGGGCGACCTGGATCTCTTTGACGAGACCTACACCCTGGCCCCGGACGTGAAGGTCTACGAGTTCAACACCGACACCAGCACCCTCACGGCTAGGCGGCTCAGCGACGTACCCGTCACTCAGAAAACCGACGGCGAATTCTACAAGACCGCCAACCGTCAGCAGGTTATGGTGGTCTTTGACCAGAACTACCGCAACGCTGACCAGGCCGAGGTGGTGGAACTGTACTACATCACCCCCCAGCCCACCATTGACGAGAAGTACCTGTACCCCGCTGACCACATGCCCATCGACAGCTTTATGACCGAGAACGACGGCAAAACTGTGGCCAAGCCCACGGCGGCCGCATGGCTCACCGCCACGGAGTCCTTTGCCATCATCCCTGACCGGCTGTACTACGTGGGCGACAACGAGGTGGCCATCTATCTGACCCAGGCCGACGACGGTACCCTCATCCTCCTAGACGCGGGCTGGCCCGCCAGTGGGTACCAGTACTGGCGGAACATAGAGGCCATGGGCTTCGACCCCAGAGACATTGACTATATCCTCCTGACTCACGGCCACGGCGATCAGTACGGCACCGGCGCCGAGCTGGACACCATGATCAAAAACGCCGGTGGAGACCCCGTGGTTTACGAGTGCTACGAGGACACCTACGGTTACGATATCTACGGCTTCCCTGAGATCACCGGTATCATTGAGGATACCCCGGTACTCAACGCCGTGGACAAGTTCTACATCAATGATACGTGGATGGAGTTTGACGGCAGCGTGCGCATCAAACCCGTTCTTACCGCCGGCCACACCAACGGTACTGACTCATTTATCTTCGAGCTGACCGACCCTGCCACCAACGAGACGCTCACTATCTCCTACCTGGGCGGCTACGGCGTCAACGGCAACACCAAGTACGACCCCGACGACGACCCGGAGAACCGGGGTTATCTGCGCCTGTCCTTCCAGTACGGCCTGCGCTACCTGCAGCAAACTGTGGAGCCGGACTACATGATTCCTCAGCACACCAACCAGTACCCCATGCTGGAGATCAACAAGGCCGCCGAGGAGAAGGGCATCCCCTTCCTGGAGGCCGTGAACCGCGGCAGCTATGAGTGGGTAAACTTCCTGGAAAAGCGCCAGGCGGTTATCACCTACGAGGATTACTACCAGAACTGGAAGGCAGATCCCAAGGACGAGTTCGGCACGGAAATCACCGTTACCGACGCGGAGCTCCAGACCATTGAGGCCGCAGGTCCCTACCGCCGCGAGGGAGGCACCTACCAGATCACCCTCACCGATGGCGGTAGGATCATCCAGGGCTTTAACCGCTATATGAACCAGACCGACAAGCTCTCCGGCGTGGAAAACGCCCAGGGCCAGGACGTGGGCGACGGCATCTTCATCCTGAAGGATTCCTTTACCCACGATCCCCACGCCTGGTATGTCCAGGTGGGCGCCCGCGTCAGCGACGGCTATGATGGAAGCTGCGCCGGAGGCCCCATTGAGAGCGTCCACGACAACTGGTTTGAGATCCTCCGTACCGAGCGCCTGGACAGCCGGGAGGAGGCCGAGGCTCTGCTGGCCCAGCTTCAGTCCGGCGCTACCTACACTGTGACCCTGGACCAGTCCAGTGAGATTCAGCTGGCTGACAATCTGACCGATACCTTCCAGCCTGCCGCCGGCGGAACCTTCACCGATGTGCCGGCCACCCATTGGGCGGCCGGGGCCGTGGAGTTCGTCACCAGCCAGGGGCTGCTGCAGGGCACCGGCACCTCCACCTTCGCCCCCGGGCAGCCCATGACCCGCGCCATGCTGGTCACCGCCCTGTGGCGGGAGGCGGGCTCCCCCGTGGTGAACTATGCCATGGACTTTGACGACGTGGACGAGGACCAGTGGTACACCGAGGCGGTGCGCTGGGCGGCCTCCGAGGGCATCGTCACCGGCACCGGCAAGGGCTTCTCTCCCGACGCCGCCCTCACCCGCGAATCTCTGGCCGCCATTCTCTTCCGCTACGCCGGCGGACAGGCGGACGCGGACCAGTTGGGCAGCTATGCCGACGGAGCCGGCGTCAGCGCCTGGGCCAGAGAGGCCATGAACTGGGCGGTGGCACAGGGCCTGATCACCGGTAAATCGGGCGGCCGGCTGGACCCCGGCGGCACGGCCAGCCGCGCTGAGGTGTCCGCCATCCTCATGCGCTACGTGCAGAGCGCCCAGGCCTAACGCCTTTTTCGGGGATTCTCCCCAGCTGCGTGCCGGGGTGAATTCCTGACGTGGGAGGATGTTCAGGCCATTGACTTAGCCTTTCTGCCGAGTGGTTCAATTTTATGAAGCTGCGGGACGCGGCGAGGGATGGTCCTATGATGTGTAAGTATCCGCCGCTGCGTCTTGCGCGGTGAAAAACGCCTCTGAGGGAGGAGAAGGTTCATGGAATCCATCATTTTAAATCTGCTTAACCTGACCGGGGAGGAGCGGGCGGCCTTTGCCGTCCTGGCCCCCCAGCGGTTCCACCCCGACGGGGACGGACTGACGGTGGAGGACTGGCAGTCCGCCCAGGTAATTCTGGGCAACCCGCCGCCGGAGTGCCTGCGGGGGAGCACCGCCCTGCGCTGGCTCCACACCCGCAGTGCCGGGGTGGACCCCTATACCGCCCCCGGCGTCCTGCCCTCGGAGGCGGCGCTGACCTGCTCCACCGGGGCTTATGGCCATTCGGTGTCAGAACACCTGTTCGCACTGCTGCTGGCGCTTATGAAGCGCCTGCCCAGTTACCGGGACCAGCAGAACAGGGCGCTTTGGAGGGACCTGGGCCCTGTCAAGACTCTGCTGGGCGCTCAGGTGCTGGTGGTGGGCACCGGCGACCTGGGCAGCTCCTTCGCCCGGTTGTGCCAGACCCTGGGGGCCAGCACCAGCGGCGTGCGGCGGGACCCGGCCAAGCCTGCCGCGGGCATCGAGCGCATGTACGGCTCCGAAGCGCTGGACACGCTGCTCCCCGCGGCGGACGTGGTGGCCCTAACGCTGCCTCAAACCCCCGGCACCGTCCGTCTCTTTGACAAGGCGCGGCTGCTGCGCATGAAGGGGGACGCCATCCTCCTCAACGGCGGCCGGGGGAGCTGCGTGGACGGCCAGGCCCTGGCGGAGGTGCTGGCGGATGGCCGCCTGTGGGGCGCGGGCCTGGATGTCACTGACCCGGAGCCCCTTCCGCCGGAGCATCCGCTGTGGCGGCAGCCCAGGGCGCTCATCACGCCCCACACCGCCGGAGGAAACCACCTGGCGGACACCGAGCGCCGCATCGCCCGCATCGCGCTGGACAACCTGCGCCGCTATCTGGCGGGGGAGGCGCTGCGCAACCGCGTTCGCTGAAACGCCCCCTACAGAAGCTGTCGGCGCAGCTCCTCCGGCGACAGGGGAGAGAGGGCAGCCGGGGGAATGTCAAACACGGTTTTACAGCCCGCCTGTCCCGCCCGGCCCAGGCGAAAGGCGGCTCGGGCAAAGGCGGTCAGGACACAGGCGGTGAACTCCGGGTTGGAGTCCAGCGTCAGTTTGAATTCCACCAGGGCCCGGTTCTGTTCCTGCCGGCCCGTGCGGCCGCCGCGGAAGACAAAGCCGCCGTGGGGCAGGCCGCCGTGGTCCCGGAGCAGCTCCTCCTCAGAGAGAAAGTGCACCGTGGTGTCGTAGTCGGCAAAGTAGTGGGGCATGGTGATGATCGCCTGCTCGATGCGGGCCCGGTCGGCCCCCTCCTCCGCCACCACAAAGCACTCCCGCATGTGCTTCTGCCGGGTGGTCAGCGCCGGATTGGCGCCGCTGCGCACCGCATCCAGGGCGGCGGGGACCGGGATGGTGTACTGCCGCGCGTCCCGGACGCCGGGGATGCGGCGGACGGCGTCGGAGTGGCCCTGGCTGACCCCCCGGCCCCAGAAGGTGTAGCTCTCCCCGCAGGGCAGCACCGCCGCGGCCAAGGCCCGTACCAGGGAAAAGAGGCCGGGGTCCCACCCCGCGGAGATGATGGCCGTCTTCCCACCGGCCCTGGCCGCGGCATCCACGGCGGCAAAGTGGGCGGGAATGTTCGCGTGGGTGTCGAAGCTGTCCACCAGGTGAAAGCGTCCGGCGTACCTGGGGCTCTGCTCCGGAAGGTCGGCGGCGCTGCCGCCGCAGAGCAGCAGCACGTCGACGGCGCCCTCCATCCCGTCCAGGGCGTCCAGCGGATACACGGGTACGCCGGGCGTCTGGAGTGTGAGGCTGGAGGGCGGGCGTCGGGTAAACACGCCCACCAGCGCCATGTCCGGGTTCTGCCGCAGCGCGTATTCCACGCCGCGCCCCAGGTTGCCGTAGCCCACGATACCGATTCGGATCTGATCCATATGCTCTCCTCCCCCGGCGGCGGCCAGCGCCGGTTTGATTTGGCGGCGGGAACCGTCCGGCTTCCGCCATTCTATCCTATGCGAGACAGGGGCCAAAAACGAGGGCTGCCGGGGAGAAATGGAAAAACAGACTGCGCGCGCCGCCTGGGAGACAGGCGGCACGCGCAGTCATTTTTGGAAGGGAAGCTCAGCCGAGGTATCTCTGGAGCATGACGGCGACCTCAGCCCGGGAGGCAGTGCCGCCGGGGTCCAGAAGGTTCCCCTTCTTGCCGGTGATGACGCCCTGCCCCACGGCCCAGCTCATGGCCTCCGCGGCCCAGGAGGAGACCGCCTTGCTGTCGGCAAAGGCGCTCAGCTCCGCAGAGCCGGCGTCAGCGCCGGACGCGCGGTAGAGCATGACGGCCAGCTGCTCGCGGGTGATGGAGCCGTTGGGGGCGCTTCCGTCGGAGATGCCGTTTTCCTTGGCCCAGGCCATGCCCTTTTCGTACCAGGTGCCGCCGCCGGAGGTGCTCACGCCGTCCTGGCGGGCCAGGATGGTCATCATCATACCCCGGGTGGTTGGGGCGGCGGGGGCAAATGTGGTGCGGGAGGTGCCGGCCATGAGGCCGTTCTCCACCGCATAGGCAATGCCGCCGGCGGCCCAATGGCTTGCGGGGACATCGGTGAACCCGGTGCCGCCGGTGCTCATTTTGGCGTAGATGGCATTGGTCACATAGCGGTAGTCGTCCTGCTGGTGGGCGCGGTTGTTGACGGAGTTGGCAAAGATGGTGAGATCCATGCCGTCCCGCTCCAGGGCGATGGCCTCCACAAAGCCGTCAATGGGAGTCCCGTTCTCGTTGAGGCAGCAGCCGGCGATAAAGCTGTCCTGCTCCGCGGCCTGGATGAGCACCGTGGCCCCAGCGGGGACGGAGGTGAGCACGCCGCAGCTATAGGTATACAGCACATAGTCGCCGTCGGCGGCGTAGCTGGCGGTGATCAGGCTGTCGGTGGGGTAGGTGACGGTATGGAGGGCCTCCATGCCCAGGGTGGTGTAGGTCAGGTCGGTGACCAGGTTGTTGGAGATGTACTCCAGCGGGTCGGAGCCGGTGGCGATGTAGGGGGTGCCGGCCTTGACAGCGGCCACGGCGGCCGCGCCCTTCTCCCCCTGATCCAGGGCTACGTTGCCCACGATGATGTCCGCCTTGGCGGGATCGTCGGTGACGGTGAAGCCCAGCTGGTCGATGTAGGTCTCTATGTCGTAGTTGGAGGTGCCGTTGCTGTAGACGTTGCGGTAGTTCCGGAAGCCGTAGCCGTCGCGGAACCACTGGGCGAAGTAGCCCTCCGTGAGCTTGGCACCGGAGAATGCGTCATAGCGGCCTGCGAGGAAGAGCGTGGGCTTCCGGATGGCGCTGGCCGCGGGGGCCTCGGCCGTCCGGGTGGCGGAGAGCACAAAGTCGTCCGCAACCGTCTCGTAGCTGGCAAGGGAGAGAGCAAAGTCGCCCTTGTGGTCGCCGGAGGTGATGAGGCTTACGGTGCGGCCGGCATCCAGCAGGGCGTTGACCGCGCGGACCGCCTCGCTGCCGTTGTTGGAGAGGATGACCACGTCGCCCGCCGTGCCGGTGAGCTGGGATCTGCCGGTCACCGTACTCACCTCGGTGAGCTTGCCGGCAAAGGCGCCCTCTGCGGCGATGGGGATGCAGTCAAAGCCGCGCATGGCGGGGAAGTTGGTAACCGACTCGGAGTACAGATCGGGGAAGCCGGAGGCGGAGGCGTCGGCGCCCTCCCACAGGACGGCGTTGGCGTAGTTCCGCTTGGCCTGATGCATGTCCACCACCAGGGAACCGGCCCTGTAGGTGACGCCGCCCACGGCGGTGTCCGTGTCCAGCATGGATACCCTTACGCCATTGCGCAGCAGGAACCGGCCCATCTCATAGGCGTCGGCGGGATCGCGCTGGGAGGCGGCGTCTACGGGGATGACATAGTACTCGGGGAAATAATTGTCGTTCTCCTCGTAGGGGACGCGCCAGGTATCGGACTGCAACTGCTTGTTGTTCACATCCACATACCACTTTTCCATGCTGTCCCGGTGATCTTCGTTCTCGATGCCCCGGAGGAAGAACTCCAGTTGGTTGTGGTAGATGTCGTCCTTGTGCTCCATGACGTAGTCGATCAGGCCGTAGACGCCGTACTCGAACAGGTCGGTGGATGCCTCGTTGTTATAGGGGGTCTCAATGGTGTAGCCCAGGGAGCCGCAGTTGAGCATGGCGTAGCTGGGGCCGTAGTTGGTACACAGGTCGTCCCAAGCGGACCAGTGCATGGTGGAGGGGTCGTAGTCATCCCGCAGAGGCATGTAATAGGACCAGTACAGGGTGTCGGGATGCTCCTCCCGGGTGGCCGACATGGTGCCCAGGGCAGCCGTGCCGAAGGCCTCGGAGCCCAGCGCAAAGTTCTTCACCAGCAGGTCGTATTCCAGGTTGGGCTCGTGGGGCGGGGTGCAGGGCTCCACCAGGAATTCGGTCATGTAGCCGTGCAGCTCGGCGAATACCACCGGGTTCCAGTCGTTGATCACCTGGACCAGATTGGTAGTCTCGTTCTGGGTCTGGTTGGAGGCGTCCCGGTTCAGATCAAAGCCGTTGTCGTTGCGGCGGGTATTGTAGGTGCGCCCGTCCGGGTTCTCATTGGGGCAGATGACAAAGATGATGTCGTCCAGAATGTCGTCCACCTTCAGCGTGATGTCGCCGCTGATGGTATAGAGCTCACTGGCATCGTTGACGCCGGTGTTGTCCTGAATGTTGCCCTCCGCATCCCTGGTAAACTTCTGGGAGCCCAGGCCGGTGATGCCCAGGTCCAGCACGTCGGGGGCGAACATCTCCGAGATGTCCACACTCTTGTCCTTGAAGCCGGTGAGGGTGTTGTAGGTAACGGTCTCCTGTGTAGCCAGGGCGCGCAGGACGTTGAGCTGGGCGTCCACGCCGGGGTCCTCGTCGGGGTGGACGTTGTTGAGGAAGAAGGGCACGCGGTAGTCGCCCATGGAGCCCTTCTCCAGCTTGTCCTGGAGGGAGGCGGGGTCGGCCTCGGCGATGGCGTTCATGGCCTGGAAGGCGTCCACTGACGCCTTGCTGTCGGACAGGGTGACGTAATACTGGTCCCGGCCGCCCTCGCTCTGGCCGAAGGTGGTGACGGTGATGTACCGGCCGGGGAGCGCCTCGTCGATGATGTCCTGGATGGACTCGTCAATGTCGTCGTAGCGGACGTAGCTGTCATAGGCATTCACCGTCATGTCCGTCTCCGCCACTACGGTATCACCGCTCCGGGCGGACAGGGTGTACGTGCCGATAAAGCTGGGCCAGGCGTTCCGGTTTTTGGAGGAGTCGCCGTTGATGCCGGTAAAGGAACCGGCGGTAAAGGGCAGGGTCACGGTGACCTTGCCGCCGCTGGACGACGCGGCTGCATCGCCCAGGGTGAACAGTGCGTCGCCTCCTTCGCCGTTGTTCCAGACCTGCCAGCGGTCCAGGCGGTCGCCTGGGTAGTAATAGGGATAGAGCGTCCCGTCCTGGAAGCCCTCCTCCCGGGTGAGGTACCAGGTAAGGCCGGCGGCCCAGGCATCGGGAGAGGCGTCCCCCAGTACCGAGGCGTCTACGGTGAGGGTGGCGGTAAAGGCTTGATCCCGGTCAACCAAAGCGAGCGTAGAATCCGAAACGGTGAGTACGGAAGGGGCGGGCGTTTCGGCCGCGGAGGAAATGGCGCTGACGGAAAGCAGCATGCTCAGAGCCAGGAGAAGGGAGAGGGTCCGGACTGCGCGGTGGATACGCATGGTCATGGTCGAGGCCTCCTTCATGAAATGTGGTTCTCAAGCTTCCTCCATGGAAGAAATCTTACTGCTGTTGCTGCACCGGAATCGATCCCCCTTCCTGTAACAGTACTATGACAATAGGATAGCATGGGGTGGAAAAAACGTCAATATAGGAAAGGTGTAGATGCAATTTCTTGTATATATTTTGCAATGGCCTGCTGTCAAAAGCATGCGGAGAGAGAAACAGAGTGAAATCCAGATTTTGCTGGAAAGCAGTTTGAAAATACGGTAAAATATCCCCCAAAGGGCTGGCCGTGACACCCGCGGAGCCGGAGCACAACGGAAAGGACGGAAGGGACATGCTGTATGAGACAATCGCGTTTCCCGACAATGCGCCGCTGCAGTGCAGTATCGTGGAGGTGGAGGAATACCCCTTTCATATGCACGACGACGTTCTGGAGATCATGTTTGCCCTGGAGGGCTCCTTTGAGCTCACAGTGGTCAACAACGTGCTGGACATGAAGGCCGGGGATATTTACGTGAGCTGTCCGCGGGAGCTGCACCGGCTCTGCGCCTATCCCCACACCCGGGGGACGGTGATGCTGCTGCACATCAATGTGGAGGCATACCGGGCGGAGTTTCCGGACCTGCGGACCTACCAGTTTGCCAACAGTGCCCTGGAGAACAATACCGCGGGAATCCAAATGCTGGGCAGCTATCTGAAAAAGCAGCTCCCCAGGCTGCTGGACCGGACGGGGACGGAGACGGCTGCCTACAGGGAGGTGGGGGAGAAGATTCTCAACACTCTCATCAAGGAGTTCCAGTGCTATTATCTGGGCAGCGGCTTTCCCGAGTTCAACAACGCCTACAAGGGAAACGAGCTCCAGCTCCGGCGCATCCGCCGGATCACGGACTACATCTACCGCAACTACAACAAGCCTATCCGCATTGAGGATGTGGCGGCCATGGAGCACATCAGCGCCAACCACCTGACCAACATTCTCAAGAATGGCTGCGGCGTGGGCTTCCGGACCTTCCTGAACATGGCCCGTGTGGAGAAGTCGGCGGCCATGCTGCTGGAGGGGGGCAAGGGGCTCCAGACCATCGCCTACGAATGCGGCTTTTCCAAGTACAAATATTTCAGCGACAGCTTTGAAAAGAGCTTTCGCACCACGCCACAGCAGTACCGGCGCAGGTACCAGAGCCGCACCATTGCGGTGCAGGCATATAGCTGCAGGGCACTGGAGGGGCAGGAGCTGGAGCTCCTGCTGCAAAAATTCTGCCGGAAGTCGGAGGAGATCTCGCTGGACTGGGGCGGACGGTATGAGGAGAAGCCCCTCCGGAGGCCCCGGTGCGTCAGCCTGGCGGGTGCCGCCTACGACCACATCACCTGCTTTCCGGAGCTGCGGCGGCTGCGGGAGGAGCTGGGGCTGGACACCGTTGCGCTTGATCTGGACTTTCTGCGCCGTTACCGGAACAGCCCCAGAGTGCTGAACTATATCCTGAATGATCTGTGGTCGCTGAGAATGAGGCTGCGGGTCTGTGTGCCGCCGGGGGAGCCGCTCCGGGGGCTGAGGGAGGAGTTGGAGCCCCTGCGGGAGCGGTTTCTGCGGCCCGGCGGTGAACTGGAGGTGATCGTTCCGGCGGCTCCCGGGGAGGAGGAGCGGGCCAGGACTCTGGCGGAGGCCCTGTCCGCCTTCCGGCTTCCGGTGCGCGTCACCGGGGCAGAGCACCGGCCGGAAGCCAATGCGCTGTATGGCTCCGGCTATATGCCGGGCTACCTCCTCCACACCATGGCTTCAAGCCGGGGGAGCCGTATGCCCCGGCTCACGCTGCTGGACGGGGATTCGGGTGTGGCCCTGCTGACCCCGGAGGGGCTCAAGCGCCCGGTCTACCACCTGCTCTCCCTGCTGGAGCAGTTGGGCGACACGGTAATCGCCCAGGGCGATATGTACCTGGCCGCCAGGCAGTCCGGGAGGGAGGACATCCAGGTGCTGCTCTACCACTATGACGCGTGCTTCGACACGCTGTTCGAGGGTGGCTCCCGGGTCGAGGAACAGGCCCCCTTTGTGGAGTTGATGAAGGATCACGACTACAACCGGGAGGTCACACTGAGCGTCCGGGGCATGACGGGGCGGTTCGCCATCCGGAAGTACCGGCTTACCTCTGAGGAATACGCATCCAGGTACCGGGATTTCCCCCTGCCGCCGGCGGATAGACTTTCCGCAGAGACGCTGCGGGTACTCAACGGAACACTGGCCCCTGAAATGTCCCTGAATCTTCTGGAGCTGGACGGCGCCTACCATCTGACCCTCAAGCTGGCCCCCTTTGAGATCCTGCTGCTGTGCTTTGAAAAACTATACGTTTTCGGATTGCCCGTCCTAATCCTGTGGAATTCTTTTTATAGCAAAAATTGTGGGTTTTCATCACATTTGATTGAAAAATTCCAGTGATTTTCCTCGTTTGAAAACCTATACAATATAAACAGAAGTACAGCCAACTGGTCGTCAGTTGGCTGTACTTTTTGTTGTATTTTTCCGGGATGCAGCCGGTTTTATTTTAGCAAAACCCCCAAAATATCCGCAGGGAAGGGGCTATTTTTCTGTATCAAGTTTTCTATACTTAACATATGAAGATTGCAATCGGAATAAAAAACAGGTCGAGTCTGGTCTAGTTTAAAGGGAAAGGAGCCTTTTGCCGAGGGAGAAGGAAAACAGATGTAACCCATGGATTTCGAATATGCGCTTGAGGCTGCGGGGGCACTGCCGTCCTGCGGCTTGAACGAAAGGCCTGTGGCGTTTCCGGTCCCCGCAGGTCGGAGGAGGGACTCCGGTTTGTGTGCAGGCGGAGTCCCGGACAGGGAACGGTCGGCACAGGCCGACCAATAAGTAGAGGAGGATTGTCCATGGAAAACAAAGAAAAGAAAATGCTGACAACAGAGGATCTGAACCGGACGCTGGGGAAAAAGGAGCTGTACTCCATCGCCTTCGGCCATGTGATCGGCTCCGGCGTGTTTTCGCTGATCGGAATCGGCATCGGGTACACGGGCAAGTCGGCGTGGATCGGGATTCTGCTCTCCGCCGTCTTCATTCTGCTCCAGGCCCTGCCCTTCATCGTGATGGCGGGTACCGCCCGCTTCCGCGGCGGCTATTACTCCATGATGGGCACCCTGTGGGGTCCCAAGTTCGCCGGCTTCTACATCGTCATCTTCTTTGCCTCCAACGTCTCCCTGGCCATGTACGCCATCAGCTTCGCCCAGTATCTCCAGGGCGTGCTGCCGCAGGTGCCCATTGTCCCCGTGGCGGTGGCCTGCCTGACCGTATTCTTCATTACCAACCTGCTGGGCATTGAGGGCGCGGCCAAGCTGGAGATCGTCATGGATATCGTGCTGGCTCTGGCCATGACCTGCTTCATCGTGTTCGGACTGCCCAAGGTGGACTACAGCACCCTGTTTACAGTGGACTTTGCCCCCGCCGGCCCCATGGGCATCATCACCTGCGCTGTGCTGCTGACCTGGGCCACCGCCGGCGGCATTGACATGGTCAACCTGAGTGCAGAGGCCAAGAACCCCACCAAGGATCTGCCCCAGGTCATCCTGGTGGCTACCATTGCCATCGCAATCTTCTATGCCCTGATTGCCATGGTGGCCGGCGGCGTGCTCCCCGTCTCCGAGACGGCCAACCAGCCTCTGGACCTGGTGGCCAGGGCGATCATGCCCACTCCCGTGTTCCTGTTCTTCGTCATCGGCGGCGCCCTGTTGGCCCTGACTACGACTCTGAACGCCACCTTCGCATGGATCACCAAGCCCATCCTACAGGCCTGCAACGACGGCTGGCTGCCCCATAAGATCGGCTACATTCACCCCAAGTTCAAGACCCCCGTCATTATCCTGGTGGGCTTCTACATCGTGGGCCTCATTCCCATCCTGACCGGCCTGCAGATCAGCATGATCGCCGACACCGCCGTGGTGCTCAGCAACATTCTGTTCGCCTTCATCTGCTTCGGCACCGTATTTATCCCCCAGCGCATGCCGGAGCTTTGGGAGGTCTCCGCCTTCCGCTGCAGCAAGAGCAAGCTCTACCTGAAGTCCATTCTGGGCGGCGTATCCTGCGTGGTCATGGTGCTGGTGCTCTTCTTCCAGATGAGCATGCCCCAGGCGGTCATTCTGGTCATCATCACCATTGTGGGGATTCTCTTCGCCCAGCTCCGCTACAGAAGCGGCGCCGTCAAGCCCGTCAAGAGCTATGAAAAGCTGTAATGCAGGGATCGTCTATTTTATTCAGAAGGAGTTCTTATTGTATGGACAGAACATATCAGCACATATTTACCCCTCTGACCATCCGGGGAATCACCCTGAAAAACCGCATTGAGATCGCGCCCATCTCCGTGTTCGACCTGGATACCACCCCGGAGCGCCACCCCTCCGAGCGGGATATGCAGTTCTTCCGCATGCGGGCCATGGGCGGTGCCGCCGTGGTCACCTTGGGCGACTGTATTGTCGATCCCACCGGCGAGGACTCCGGCAAGCTGGCCTCCCCCAAGATCATGGCGGGACATGAGGATAACCTGCCCTTCCTGACCCGCATTGCCGACGAGATCCACCGCTACGGCGCCGTTGCCAGCATTGAGCTCAACCACGCCGGCATGCTGCGGGCCAGCGCGGGCGTCCAGGCCTGGGGCCCTGACTACATCAACTTTGACGAGACCAAGACCATCGCCCCCCTGTCCGACCAGTCCGCCTCCGATGAGCCGGTCTACCGCAAGGGCGAGGTGCTCTTCATGACCGAGGAGATGATCGAGACCGTGGTGGACGCCTTCGGCCGCGCCGCCGAGCAGGCCAAGACCTGCGGTTTCGAGATGGCCATGATCCACGCCGGCCACGGCTGGCTCATCCACCAGTTCCTCTCCCCGCTGACCAACCACCGCACCGACCGCTTCGGCGGCAGCCTGGAGAACCGGGCCCGCCTGCTGCTCATGATCATCGACCGCATCCGCCAGTACTGCGGCGAGGACTTCCTCATCGAGGTGCGCTTCAGCGGCACCGAGTACGTGGAGGGCGGCTACACCCTGAAGGAGGGCGTGGAGTTTGCCAAGCTGATGGACGGCAAGGCCGATCTGCTGCATGTCTCCGCCTGCAACTTCTACTTCCCCGAGACCGAGTGCCTGATGGTGCCCGGCATGTTCAAGGAGGAGGGCCACAATCTCTACCTGGCCGAGGAGATCAAGAAGCACGTGAAGCACTCCCATGTGGTGAGCGTGGGCGCCCACCGGGATCCCAAGAAGATCGAGGATATCCTGGCCGCCGGGAAGGTGGACATGATCGCCGTCTGCCGCGCGGTCAACGCCGACCCCCAGTTTGTCAACAAGCTCAAGAGGAACCAGGAGGAGGAGATCCGCCCCTGCCTGCGCTGCAACGCCTGCATCGCCAACTACCAGACCCGCATCACCAAGTGCGCCATCAACCCCACCCTGGACCGGCCGGAGGACGAGGTGTTCCCCTTCCTGCCCACCACGCCCAAGCGGGTGCTCATCGCCGGCGGAGGCCCCGCCGGACTGGAGGCGGCCATTGTCGCCAAGGATCGGGGGCATGAGGTCATCCTCTGCGAGAAAACCGGCACGCTGGGCGGCCTGCTCCGCTACGCCCGGAAGGTGCCCTTCAAGCGGGAGACCCAGCAGTATGTGGATTATATGATTGCCAAGGCCGTCCGCATGGGCGTGGATATCCGGCTGAACACCGAGGTCACCCCCGAGCTGGTAAAGGTCATCGCCCCCGACTTCTGCATTGCCGCCGTGGGCTCCAAGGCCCTGATTCCCCCCATCCCCGGTGTGGAGAAGGCCCATCCCATCATGGACATGTATGACGGCAAGGTACAGGTCGGGCAGAAGGTGGTCATCGTCGGCGGCGGCCTGGCTGGCACCGAGGCCGCTCTGGAGCTGGCCATGCAGGGCAAGCAGGTGACCCTGGTGGAGATGGGCATTGACGTGGCCCGCGACGCCAACTCCATCCACAAGCCCGCCCTGATGATGGAGCTCAAGGATCACGCCGAGCAGGTCACGATCCTGCGCAGGACCACCTGTACCGGGATCCATGACCACGGCATTGTGTGCAGAGACGCGGACGGCAAGGAGCTCACGCTTGACGCCGACACCGTCATCCTGGCCGCCGGCATGGCACCCCTCCGGGCGGAGGCCCTGGCCCTGGAGCCGGTCTCCAGCGAGTTCCGCATGGTGGGCGACTGCAAGCGGCCCCGCCAGATCCTGGAGGCGGTCCGCGAGGGCTATGACGCGGCCATGGAGGTCTGAGACGGCATCCTGACGCCCCAATGAGAGAAGATCCCATTCCGGGGCCCGGCACATGTGCCGGGCCCCGGAACTTATTTCTAGAGGAGAACCGCGCAGGCAAACAAGACCGCCTCCGCTCATAGGCGGAGGCGGTCTTGCAGTGTATCCGGCGGAACGCCGCCGCTATCCGGTCCCGGGCAAAGCAAAGCCTGGCGCGGCGGACTCACCAGCACTCCAGCTCGGCCAGCACCGCCGGGGAGTCGGTGAGGATTTCTACCGGCTGGGAAAAGTCCAGAGCGAACAGGCCCATGGACGATTTGGCGTCGATAGCGATGGCGCCGTCCAGGGAGCGGACCTGAACCTCGTCAGGAACGGAGTAGGCCAGGCGGTGAAGACGCTCCAGCGCCTCCACCGAAGGGACTTTCTTCTGCACAACCACGGCGTGTCCTCCTGTCGTCAGTTCATCAGCGAGCACACCAGCTCAGTGTAGCCGGCGGGGTCCTCCAGAGGCAGGCCGGCGATGAGCTGAGCCTGGGCGTAGAGGAGCTTCGCGTACCGGGCGGCCTTGTCCCGGTCGCTCTCCACCGCCCGGCTGAGGGCGGCGAAGGCCGCCGAGTCGGGGTTGAGCTCCAGCACCCGCTGGGCCTTCATGTTTTTGGCGTTCTCCGGGTCCACCCGCTGGAAATACTTCTCCATCTCCAGGGTGATGGGGCCGTCGGCGGTGAGGCACACCGCGCCGCTCTTCAGGATTTTGGACACCCGGGCCTCCTTGATGGCGTCGCCCAGGGTCTCCTTGAGGAAGTCCAGCACGGGCTTGCTCTCCTCGGCCTTCTGCTCCAGGGCGGCCTTCTCCTCGTCGGTCTCGGGGAGGGCGTCGGCGTCGTCCACCGACTTGAAGGCCACCTCGTCCACCGCGCCCAGGGCGTCGATGACGAACTGATCGGGCTCGTCGGTGAGGTAGAGGATCTCATAGCCCTTGTCCCGGATGCGTTCGGCCTGGGGGAGCTTGGCAAGCTGCCCGGCGTCCTCGCCGCAGGCGTAGTAGATGTACTTCTGCTCCTCCGGCATGCGGGCCCTGTACTCGGCCAGGGAGGTGAGCTTGCCCTCCTTGGAGGAGAAGAAGAGCAGCAGATCCTTCAAAAGCTCCTTATGGGCGCCGTAGTCGCTCACCACGCCCACCTTGATCTGGGTGCCGAAGGCCTTCCAGAAGGTCTCGTACTTCTCCCGGTCGTCCTTTTGAAGCCGCAGCAGCTCGGCCTTGATCTTCTTCTCCAGGTTGCCCGCGATCACCTTGAGCTGGCGGGTGTGCTGGAGCATCTCACGGGAGATGTTGAGGGAGAAGTCCTGGGAGTCCACCACGCCCTTGACAAAGCGGAAGTGCTCGGGCAGCAGATCGGCGCACTTGTCCATGATGAGCACGCCGGAGGAGTAGAGCTGGAGGCCCTTCTGGTACTCCCGGGAGTGGAAGTCATAGGGGGCGTGGGCCGGGATATAGAGCATGGCCTTGTACTCCACCGCGCCCTCGGCGGACACGTGCACCACGCTCAGGGGATCCTCCCAGTCGCCGTACTTCTCCTTATAAAACTGGTTGTACTCCTCCGCCGTGACCTCGCTCTTGGGCCGCTGCCACAGGGGGACCATGGAGTTGAGGGTCTCCCACTCGTCGAAGTCCTCCCACTCGGGCTTGTAGTCGTCGCCGGCGTCCTCGGGGCGGGGCTTCTGGCGGGACTTGTGCATGAGCATGACGATGGGGTAGTGGATGTAGTCGGAGTATTTTTTGACCAGCTCGGCCAGGCGGTACTGCTCCAGGTACTCGTCGTAGTGGTCGTCCTCGGTGTTCTGCTTGATGTGGAGCACGATGTCGGTGCCAGCGCTCTCCTTCCCGCAGGGGGTGAGGGTGTACCCGTCCGCGCCGTCGGAGGCCCACTGCCACGCCTCGTCGGAGCCGTAGGCCCTGGAGGTGACGGTGACGTGGTCGGCCACCATGAAGGCGGAGTAGAAGCCCACGCCGAACTGGCCGATGATGTCGGTGGTGTGCTCCCCGCCGTTCTCCTGCTTGGCCAGCTCCTGCTTGAACTGGAGGGAGCCGCTGCGGGCGATGGTGCCCAGGTTCTGCTCCAGCTCCTCCTTCGTCATGCCGATGCCGTTGTCGGAGATGGTCAGGGTGCGGGCAATCTGGTCGGGGGTGAGGGTGATCTTGAAGTCGGAGCGGTTCAGCCCCACCTGATCGTCGGTGAGGGCCTTGTAGGCCAGCTTGTCCACCGCGTCGCTGGCGTTGGAGATCAGCTCCCGCAGGAAAATCTCCTTGTGGGTGTAGATGGAGTTGATCATCAGATCCAGCAGCCGCTTGGACTCGGCCTTGAACTGTTTCTTTGCCATGACAATGCCTCCTGTATCTCAAACGGTTTTGTAAACAAAGAGCGTTAGCACTCGAACTTTCTGAGTGCTAACGCTATCATAATCCTTCGCATGAAAAATTGCAAGAGGGTTCAAGGATTGTTTACAATTCGGTGGGAGCGGATGTGCCAGGACTCGCCGTCCCGCTGTAAGGCTAACTCCGCCCGGCCGCCGTCCTCCCGGGGTTCCGTCCACAGCCGGGCGGTGCCGGCGGCCTCGTCCACCTCGCCCCCGGCGCACAGGAACTTGCCGGGGCCGAAGTCGCTGGTGAAGGTGTACCAGGCGTCGTACTCCTCCAGGTAGGGGACGCCCGAGGTGTCGGCCAGCTCGGCGGCGGTGATGCCGGCGTACCGCTCCAGGGCCGCGTCCACCGAGGCGCGGGTGATGCGGTGGGTGGGCACGGCGCCCGGCGACATGTCCCAGGGGTAGCCGGGCAGGGTTTTCAGAGCGTCGGATTCCGCCTCATCCCCGGCGCTCAATGTGCCGTCATCGGGGTAGTACTCCAAAAAGGCGGCGAAGTCCAGCTCTCTTACATCGTCGTAATAGCTGGTGAAAAAGCCGCTCGCCGGAGTGGCGTCAGCCACGCCGCCCTCCTCCGCCCCTGGGGCAAAGGCCTGATTGACCCGGCTGATCTCCTCCGGGGTGAGCGCGCGCGGCTCCGCCGCCGGGACGGATGGCTGGGGAGCAGGGTCAGCCGGACAGAGCTCCGGGAAGGCGCTGCTGAGCAGCCCACGGAGGCGAACCAGGGGGATGGGGCGCTCCAGGGTGGCGGTGGGGGAGGTAGCGCCGTCCTCATAGACCGGGAAGAGGAGCACAAGGTGGTCTTCCGTAAGGTAGAAGGCGTTGACATCCCAGTAGCTCTCAAAATATGCCCGGCCGTACGGGCCGTCCTCCAGACCGTCCAGAGCATCCAGAAGAGCGTCCATCCCCTTCTCGGCCGGAACCCGCAGTAAGGAGTCCAGGGTAAGGGCTTTGCCGGTGGACAGGTCAAAAAGGCTGCCGGAGACAGTGCCCGCGGGCTCACCCGCCAGCGCCTCGGTGCGCTGGTAGCGGACGCTCAGGAAGCGGTCGCACCGCTGGATGGTGTAGACGCTCTCCACGGAATAGTCCCCGCCGGGCTCCAGGCCTGGAGTGCTCCAGTATTCCCGGCCCTTTTCCAGCCACCCCTCTCCCAGTATGGAGAAGTCTTCGTTTAGACTCCGCCAGACGGGGTTCTCCCCGGCGTTTTCGATATAGGGCATGACAAAGCGCAGGGAGACCACCACCCCCTCCGGCGCGTCCGCGTTGGATTCCTCGCCGGCATAGTCCCGCTGAAAGACCTGCTCGCCCCACACCGGGGCGGGCGTCTCCGGCCGGACAGAACCGGCCTCCGGCGGCGGGGCGGTCTCCGTCGGAGCCGGGGCCTTCGGTGTGCAGGCGGTCAGACAGAGGGCCAGCAGCAGAACGAGCGTCAGATATCGTTTCATATCAATCCCGCCCATCTAAGTCAAGATTCTTCTCCCGGAATACGATGCGGAAGGAGGGGATGTTGTCGAAGCCTAGGTTGGAGGTCTCCACTGTGAAGCGGTAGGCGCGCTCCGTCAGGACGGCGGTCACCACCACGTCCTCCCCGTCCTCGGCGATGGTGACATCCCGCAGGAAGTGGCCGTCCCGGCCCAGGGAGCCCGCCGGGAAGGAATAGGGGTACAGGTCTCCGGGGTAGTTCATCAGCTCCAGGTGTTCATTCAGCGGGGAGCCGGGGGCGCCGCTCTCCAGGCAGGTGTTGTAGAGGCGGAGGGTGAACACCCGGCCATCCGGATCAAAGCTGGTCTCGAAGCTGGGAATGGTGGTGGCCGCCGGGAAGAACCCCTCAAACAGCTCCTGGCTGTCCCCGTTGGGGATGAAGGAGAAGGACAGGCCGTCGGCATCGATGCGGGCGTCGTACACCTGCTCAAACCGGCCGCTTTCAGTATCGGGGCGGCCGTTCTCCCACCAGCCCATGTAGAAGGGCTCCGCCGGGTCCAGCCAGGTTTCCACAGTATCCAGGGTGGTCTGAACGGCGTCCTCCGGCACCCGGCCGTAGGCGTCCACCAGCACCCGCACGGTACCCGACTCGGGCAGCCCTTTCCAGGGGGTGGAGGAGCTGACACCGCCGGTGGTAAAGCGCACCTCGCCTGGGCCGGTGATCTGATAGGAAGCATCGGCGTCCAGACCCGTCAGGTACACCCGGCGGCCGGTTTCTCCGAACACCCAGTCCAGAAGGCGGGGTTCACTGCCGCCGTAGGTGTATTCCACCACAAAGTCGTCTAGATAGCCGCGCACCTCCGTCACCGTATAGCCCTCGGCCTCATAGAGGGCGGGCAGTTCCTCCTCCGTGACCGGGGTGGGCAGCTCGGCGGTGGGGGCGGGGCTGGCCGCGCCGGGAGAAGGGGCGGGCTCAGCGGGGGCGGCCGGGGCGCAGGCGGCCAGCAGCGCGGCCAGGGCCAG
>ENA-UERZ01000164-UERZ01000164.1-human-gut-metagenome-genome-assembly--contig:-NODE-164-length-75451-cov-45.134609_pt1 | contig 75451 bp, 68 predicted proteins | sample MGYA00242997_ERZ507998 | MGnify/ENA primary metagenome ERZ507998 (study PRJEB26167, sample SAMN06115470) | human gut metagenome | host: Homo sapiens | place: China:Henan | collected 2016-06-23... | reverse complement strand
TGATCGAGCTTAACGCCCTGCGGGTAGCGGAATGCATCATTCTGTCCCCGCTTTTTGAATCGGGGAAAAGCAGCCCGCTTCTGGAAGAAGTTTTTGTAAGCCCGCTCAAGGTCTTTCAGTGACTGTTGCAATGGCTGTGAGGGCGAATCTTTAAGCCATTGCGTTTCAGTGGCGTTTTTCCACTCAACCAGCCAGGAAGCCATTTTCCCGTAAGGGATGTATTTATTACCGGCCTCATGATTCTCATTCTGACGTGCCAGAGCACGATTGAAAACGAAACGACATGCGCCTGCGAAGCGCCTCATTTCACGCTCCTGTTGACCACCGGGTCTTAACTGGAATTTAAATGCCTGTAGTCGTTTCACAGGCCAAATGATACTTTGGTCTGTGAGAAAAGAAACCGATATCCGGCGTGGAAGGCATTGTGTTTTCCTGATGCATGTTCACCAGGTCTTTGTCACCAAATACCGACGTCAGATTTTTGACCATGACGCGACAGAAAAACTACGCACTTACTTTTCAAATGTATGTGCTGATTTTGAAGCTGAACTGGTTGAAATGGATGGCGAACCAGATCACGTCCATTTGTTAATTAACTATCCTCCCAAACTGGCGATATCCAGTCTGGTAAACAGCCTCAAAGGCGTATCGGGTAGGTTACTGCGACGAGATCGACCAGATATTGCAGTCAGGTATTACTACAAAGGCGTTTTGTGGAGTCCTGGCTATTTTGCCAGTAGCTGCGGAGGTGCGCCAATATCCGTCATCCGCCAATACATTGAACAACAGCAAACACCTGATCAGGTGGAAAACCGCGCCTTATATCCCCGCCCTGAAGGACGGGGTTTTACGGCGCACCGGATAAACCAGGCCAAGCGTATGCTGGTTGATCAAATAATATCCCCCAAGCGCAGCAATATTAATATTCACCTGCAATGGGTCGATATCTGGCTTAAAAATATTGTGTTTCCTCCCTTCATCCAATAAGGATTCCATTAACTGCAAGTGCGCATGATTAATTTCTAAGAGACGCTGTGATTTTGCATAATGCACACCTTTACTTTGGTTTTCACTATGCACAATTTTTAAAAACCAGGGATTAGCAATATAATAATCCCAGGTAAAATCGATGATTTTTTCAATGGCTTTTTGTGGCTGGTTAACCTGCTGATTAACAAACGCACCGATACCGACAGCGTAGAATAATTACATACCGCACAACAAGAATGTATGGTGTAAGGCGTTGTCAGTCATCTCCCTCCCTGGGTGCATCGTTATATCCGTGATGAGCGATTTTTGATATTAATATCTTTCACCATCCGCTATTTTCACTACTTCAGAAAACAAACTTATTTTTATTAATATCGATTCTTTTTCTTTGAGCATTTAACTACGATATTTATAAAAAAATTAAACAGGCAAAAATACAATGACATTACCAACCACTATTTATTCATTTCCTGCATATTCACCCCGTTTTTCGTCCACCGACAAACCAGTAAAATTAAAATTTCATCAATACGCACGCGCTACATTACTTTCAAATCGTGGAAGAGATCATAATTGCGATGGCAGACATACTGTTGAGATCCACAAACTAGATCTCTCAGACTGGCAAGCATTCAATAAACTAGCGATGGCGTGTAATGCTTACGATGGAATAACAATGAATGGTGATAATTCTTTTGGATGGAACCATGAGGCTACATTAGATAATATTCACGCCCAGAAATACAATAAAGCTTACGCGGGTGCGAGGTTAACCGCAGAACTGAAATATTTATTGCAAGATGTCGAATCCTTCGAACCCAACAGTAAATACACAATACACGAGGTTGTTTTGGGTCCAGGTTATGGTACTCCAGACTATACCGGCCAAACGATAGGATACGTTGTAACCCTTCCTGCCCAAATGCCTAATTGCTGGTCATCTGAACTACCAACAATCGATCTTTATATCGACCAACTTCGCACTGTTACAGGCGTTTCTAATGCCCTCGGATTCATCATTGCTGCATTGCTAAACGCGTATTCTGATTTACCCCATGATTTGAAAATTGGTCTGCGTTCCTTATCAAGTTCAGCAGCAATCTACTCGGGTTTGGGTTTCGAGCGAGTGCCGCAGGACCGAGACATAAGGTGCGATCATATGCATCTAACGCCAGCAAACCATCCTGAATTATGGACACAAGAGAATGGTGAATGGATCTACTTACGAAACTAATACCTGACGAAAAATAGAAAGCAAAACGCCGACCACTGGTCGGCGTTTTTACGTCTCGTTGAATAACGAATTATTCAGCTACTACGTTTACGATCACTTTCGCGAATACTTCGCTGTGAACCTGGAAGCTCACTTCGTGTTCGCCAGTGGTACGCAGAACGCCGTTCGGCAGGCGAACTTCGCTCTTAGCCACTTCAACGCCAGCTGCAGTTACAGCGTCAGCGATGTCGCGAGTACCGATGGAACCGAACAGTTTACCTTCGTCGCCAGCTTTAGACGCGATGGTAACAGTTTCCAGTGCATTGATTTTCTCAGCGCGAGCATTAGCTGCTGCCAGAACTTCAGCCAGTTTAGCTTCCAGTTCAGCGCGACGTGCTTCGAAGAATTCAATGTTTTTCTTGGTAGCTGGAACAGCTTTACCCTGCGGTACCAGGAAGTTACGAGCATAGCCCGCTTTAACGTTTACCTGATCACCCAGGCTACCCAGGTTTGCTACTTTATCAAGCAGAATAACTTGCATTACCTTATCCTCTCAAAGTCGTATTAATGGACCGTGACCGATTACTGATGGCGATCAGTGTACGGCAGCAGGGACAGGTAGCGAGCGCGTTTGATAGCGCGAGCCAGCTGACGCTGGTATTTTGCACGGGTACCGGTGATACGGCTTGGGACAATCTTACCGCTTTCGGTGATGTAGTTTTTCAGCGTAGCGATATCTTTATAGTCGATCTCTTGAACGCCTTCCGCGGTGAAACGGCAGAACTTGCGACGACGGAAATAACGTGCCATATGGCTAGTCTCCAGAATCTATCAATTCAATCTGCTCGGCATGCAAAACCATTTTGCTCAGTCCGTTCTTTGCCTTGTGGCATGAAATGAACCCCTGAACGGTTATGCGACTGCCGACCGTTATACTGTGAGTAATGGCCTGGTTTTCGTGTCCGCTAACAATAACGGGCATTTGGCACCACGCCTGCCGGTGAAAACCGGCTTCCTCCTGCACAGAACGATGCTCAAGCACGAACTGGCAGTGAGGAATTCCTGATGGACTGACCTTTCGAAGGGGAGTCCTGCACACGGTGCCGGACAACACCAGACGGTTGGTCATCAGAAATTACTCTTCAGAATCCCCAGCTTCAGCATCATCAGTGGTTTCGTTTGCGAAATCATCGCGACGCTCACGGCGCTCGTCTTTCGCTTTAACCATCGGAGATGCTTCGGTAACAGCGTGCTTGGTACGCATAACCATGCTGCGGATAACGGCATCGTTGAAGCGGAAGGTAGTTTCCAGCTCATCGATCACTTCCTGCGGAGCTTCAACGTTCATCAGAACGTAGTGTGCTTTGTGCAGTTTGTTGATCGGGTAAGCCAGCTGACGGCGGCCCCAGTCTTCCAGACGGTGGATCTTGCCTTCTGCACCAGTGATGGCAGCAGTGTAGCGCTCGATCATGCCCGGAACCTGTTCGCTCTGGTCAGGATGGACCATAAAAACGATTTCGTAATGACGCATCGAATTGCTCCTTACGGATTATTCAGCCTCCTGTCTGGGTCAGCCGAATCCCGGGGAGGCAAGGAACGTGTTAAAGGTCGGCTGAAAAATGACGCGTTATAGTACTGACATACCCCGCTAAACTCAAGGCCAGCCGACAAATAAATCTCATCTTTCACCAAATCGTACTAACACGCTGATTTGAAGTTCATCACACTTCATCATGGTGTTTTTTTGAACAACTGCATCAGAAATGGTCACCATCAACTTCTTTATCATTGATTAAAATTAAATCAGAAGATCATCACAGAGGAGAGCACACAAAGTCAGCCGTTGAGGAGGTATCTATGTTCAGTCGTGTTTTAGCCCTTCTGGCTGTGCTTTTGCTAAGTGCAAATACATGGGCAGCCATTGAAATTAATAACCACCAGGCCAGAAATATGGACGATGTGCAAAGCTTAGGCGTGATTTATATCAACCATAACTTCGCCACTGAAAGTGAAGCACGTCAGGCATTAAATGAAAAGACAGATGCGCAGGGCGCAACGTACTACTATCCGATCCTGATACGGGAACCGGGAAGTAACGGCAATATGCACGCCAGCGCGGATATTTATCGCTAGCACCAGGTATAACCAACGAAACATTGCCATAGTTTGCTTTGCCCCCTTCGCAGGGGGCTTTTTTTTGAAAAACGGCTGCGGAATTAGACCAGTTATCTCCCGAAGAAGGAAATTTCCGCAGCGCGTGTTTTACTTCTGCCCGTAATAAGCGTTGGGACCATGCTTACGCATGAAGTGTTTATTCATCAGGTAGCTGTCGATGTGATTCAGTTGTGGGTTAATGCCGCGGGCAATCCACGCCATTTTTGCCACTTCTTCCATCACCACCGCATTATGCACCGCATCGTGGGCATCTTTCCCCCAGGCGAACGGCCCGTGCTGGTACACCACAATCCCCGGTGTATGCAGAGGCTCGGCGTTGCCCAGCGTTTCGATAATCACTTTGCCGGTGTTCAGTTCATACTCGCCCTGCACCTCTTCTTCGCTTAACCCGCGCGTACACGGGATATCGCCAAAGAAGTAGTCGGCGTGCGTGGTGCCTAACGCCGGGATCGCCAGCCCCGCCTGCGCCCATGCGGTAGCATGAGTGGAGTGGGTATGGACAATGCCGCCAAGCGACGGATAACGACGGTAGAGTTCGAGATGCGTCGCAGTGTCGGAAGACGGACGATACTCCCCTTCCACCACCTTACCGCTCATATCGACCACCACCATATCGTCTGCTTTCATGGTTTCGTAGGCGACACCGCTGGGCTTGATCACCACCAGCCCGCGTTCGCGGTCAATGGTGCTGACGTTGCCCCAGGTAAAGGTCACCAACCCATAGCGCGGCAGATCCATGTTGGCTTCAAACACCTGCTGTTTTAGCTTTTGCATTATGCCGCCTCCACCATGCCTGCTTTGGCCATGCGCGCTTTCACCCAATCACGCGCTTTCGCCACTTCTGCCGCCGGGTCTTCCGCCGTTTCGCTCCACATCTCAATCAGGTACGGCCCGCAATAGCCACTCTGTTTGAGCGTTTCGAAGCAACGTTCGAAATCCACTACACCCTCACCAAACGGCACGTTTTTGAAGACGCCCGGTTTGGTGTCTTTCACATGCACCGCGACGATATGCCCGATTCCGGCCTGCAACTCCATCTGCACGTCGTTATCCCACGCCGACAGGTTGCCGATATCCGGGTAGAGCTGGAACCACGGGTTGTTGAGATAGTGCGTGTAACCCAACGCCTTACTGATGGAGTTCATCAACGGGTAATCCATGATCTCCATCGCCAGCGTCACCTGCGCGCGGCTTGCCATCTCAACGCTCTCTTTCAGCCCGTCACGGAAACGACGACGCGTTTCGTTATTGGCTTCCTGATAGTAAACGTCATAGCCCGCCAGCTGGATCACGCGAATACCGACGTCCTGGGCGAACTGGATAGCTTTGCGCATAATCTCCAGCCCCTGCGCCCGTACCGCGTCATCTTCGCTGCCCAGCGGGAAACGACGATGAGCAGAAAGGCACATGGACGGCACGCGCACGCCAGTTTCAACAATCGCATTCACCAGCGCCAGACGCTGCTCGCGGCTCCAGTCGAGGCGCGACAGGCGATCGTCAGTTTCATCTACCGACATCTCGACAAAATCGAAGCCTAACGTTTTTGCCAGTTGCAGCCGTTCCAACCAGCACTCCCCGGCGGGGAGCGCTTTTTCATAGATGCCAAGCGGGATTTGTTTGGACAACATATCCGCTCCTTAGCCCCACAGTTCGGCGATGGAACGTTTGAACTGACGCGCGGCTTCAACCGGAGAAGCGGCATCACGGATACTGCGACCAGCGATAAACACGTGAATCGGAATGCCTTTGAACAGCGGCAGATCTTCCAGCGCCAGGCCACCGGTGACGGTCACTTTGAAGCCCATATCGGAAAGACGTTTGATCGCGGTAATGTCCGCTTCGCCCCACGCCACGCCTGCGGCCTGTGCGTCACGGCTGCGGTGATAAACCACCTGTTGAATGCCTGCGTCGCGCCACTGTTGCGCCTGTTCCCAGGTCCAGTAGCCGGTCAGCTCGATCTGCACGTCGCCGTTAAACTCTTTTGCCACGTCCAGCGCACCTTTGGCGGTGTTGATATCCGCACAGCAAATCACGGTCACCCAGTCAGCGTTGGCTTCAAAGCACATACGAGAAAGGATTTTGCCCGCATCGGCAATTTTGGCGTCTGCCAGTACGATTTTGTGCGGGTAAAGCGCTTTCAGATCGCGAACCGCACGCACGCCTTCGCCCACGCACAGAATGGTGCCCACTTCGATAATGTCGACTTCTTCGGCAATCTGGCGAGTGGTTTCGTAGGCGCTATCCATAGTCTGGTTGTCCAGCGCGACCTGCAACATCGGTAATGACATTTTCAATTCCTTCTTAAGCTGCCGCGTTGGTGCGGTCAATGAGATCCAGTACTTCCTGCTCGGTACGGCAGGCACGTAAACGGTCGAAATTCTCTTCATCTTCAAACAGATTGACGATCTGCATGATGCCCACTTCCTGGTGAGTGTTGGCATCGACCGCCGCCATGGTGATGAGGATATCCACCGGATCGTTATCTTCGTGGTTGAACTCCAGCGGCTTTTTCAACGTTACCAGAGAGAAACCGGTTTTCTTAACGCCCTCTTCCGGGCGACCGTGCGGCATTGCCAGGCCTGGTGCGATAACGAAATAAGGACCAAACTGTTCAACGCCATCCAGAATCGCCTGGTAGTAACGCGGCTCTACCACATCTGCCGCTACCAGCAGGTCAACACCGATTTTCACCGCTTCCTGCCAGGTATTTGCTTCGGCCTGCAGGCGGATAGATTTATTTTCAGCCAGCGAATCACGTAATTTCATGGCGCGTCCTTACTTCACATCCTGCGGGAAATGCGCTTTGATCACTTCCAGCAGTTTCGGGCCAAAGTCAGCAGGAGAGAGCATGTTGCGCACGCCAACCACATATTTGTTGCCGGTCACGGTGATTTCGCCCGCAATGTGCGTAGAAGCGATGATGATATCCGCGCCGCTCAACTCGCTTTTGTATTCGCCAACCGCGCAGCTGTTTACCGTGTGGTCAATGTTTGATTGGGTTAAAAACTGGTCCACTTTCATTTTCATGATCATGGAACTGCCTTGTCCGTTGCCACACACAGCCAGAATACGTACGGTCATAATCAAAACTCCTTATTAAGCAGACTGTTCTGCCAGTTGTTTTTCTGCATCTTCTTCTGCGCGCAGCGCGCGGCCAGCGAAGAACATATAAGCCAGTGCAATTACAATGATGACGGCCATAAAGGCGATACCGATGGAGAAGAAGCCCTGCATCATCGGTGGTGCCAGAATCGACCAGTCCGCCATGCCCATCCAGGCACTCATACCGGTGAGTTTCACCGCCCAGACGCAACCAAAGATTTCGATCATCCCCATCACCAGACAAATCTTCAGCGCCGCACGCCAGCCGCCGAAGTGGTTAGCGAACACGCCGATGGTGGCGTTGGAGAAGAACATCGGGATAAAGCCGGGAATAATCAGGATCGAGGAACCGCAGGCGACCAGGATGCCAACTGCAATCAGCTGACCGATGGTGCCCCACATAAAGCCCCAGACCACGGCGTTCGGCGCGAAGCTATAGATAGCCGCACAGTCAATCGCCAGAACCGCACCTGGGATCAGGCGCTGGGAAATGCCGTTAAATGCTTCAGAGAGTTCCGCCACAAACATGCGCACACCCTGAGTGATGATGAAGATCGCCACCGCGAAGGAGAAACCAGTTTGCAGGATGTAGACCGTCCAGTTCACTTTGCCTGCCATCGCCTGCACGGTGTCGATACCGAAGGAGAGCAGAATGGCACCAAAGAAGATGGTCATGACAATCGCCGTGGAGACGATGTTGTCGTGGAAAATATTCAGCCAGCCTGGCAGTTTGAGGTCTTCAACGCTTTCCTCTTTTTTGCCGAGGAACGGCGCAACTTTATAGGCAATCCATGATGCAAACTGTTGCTGGTGACCGATGGAGAAACCGCAGCCGTCCGTCACTTCCTGAGTCGGCTTGTACATCATGTTGGAGGTAATGCCCCAGTAGAGCGAAACCAGAATCGCCGTGCAGATAATGGTCGTCCACATGGAGTAGCCGAAAATAAACAACGTAACGGCAATCAGCCCCGCCTGCTGGAACATGATATGACCAGTCAGCATGATGGTACGAATACCGGTAATGCGACGCAGCAGCACGTAACAGATGTTCAGCGCCAGCGCTAACAACACCGCGTAACCTACCCAGCTATAGGCATCACCCATGCGTTCAATGGTTGCCATCATCGACGCGTAAGTATCTGAAATTGCACCGTTGATGCCGTAGACTTCCGACATTTTCGCCACCACCGGTTTGAAGGTACTGGTCAGGATGCCGGACCCTGCCTGCAACAACATGAAACCAATTATGGTTTTTATCGTACCTTTGATAATAACGCTGACACTTTTGCGCAGCAGGATGTAGCCCAGACAGGTCACAATACCCAGCAGTAACGGGGCATTGGTCATGACCTGGTTAAAAAACACGGTAAAGATGTTGTAGAGGATCTCCATAACGATCTCCTGAAGAAGAGGTAACCGGGTATTCCACACACCCAGAATGTTGTGCACTCACTCTAATTTTCAAAAGTAATCACAACAAGATTATTTATGATTAAATGTGACGCGACCCGCAAATAATTCCACATGGATAGAGTGGGATTCACACAACGATACAATTATTCATTTAAATTCATTTAGTTAATTGAATTACACATTCCATTAAATCTTTCCATACTCAAAATCAACAACAACTTCCCTGGCAAAAAGTCAAAAAATGGTCATTGCCTTCCTGAAAAAATAGTGTCAGGATTAATCAAAACCAATCATATGTTGATTCGAATTGAACTATCATGAAGGTAAATGGCGATGAGTAAAGTGAAAAGTATCACCCGAGAATCCTGGATCCTGAGCACTTTCCCGGAGTGGGGTAGCTGGCTGAATGAAGAAATTGAACAAGAGCAGGTCGCCCCTGGCACATTTGCGATGTGGTGGCTAGGCTGCACCGGGATCTGGCTGAAATCAGAAGGTGGCACCAACGTTTGCGTTGATTTCTGGTGCGGCACTGGCAAACAAAGTCACGGTAACCCGTTAATGAAACAGGGTCACCAGATGCAGCGCATGGCTGGCGTGAAAAAACTGCAGCCAAACCTGCGCACCACCCCGTTTGTTCTTGATCCGTTTGCGATTCGCCAGATCGACGCGGTACTGGCGACTCACGATCACAACGATCATATCGACGTTAACGTCGCTGCTGCCGTGATGCAGAACTGTGCTGATGACGTACCATTCATTGGACCGAAAACCTGCGTTGATTTGTGGATTGGCTGGGGCGTACCGAAAGAGCGTTGCATCGTGGTCAAACCGGGCGATGTTGTAAAAGTGAAAGACATTGAAATTCATGCGCTTGACGCTTTCGACCGTACTGCACTGATCACCCTGCCTGCCGATCAAAAAGCGGCTGGCGTACTGCCAGATGGCATGGACGATCGCGCAGTAAACTACCTGTTCAAAACCCCTGGCGGTTCCCTGTATCACAGTGGCGATTCCCACTACTCTAACTATTATGCGAAGCACGGTAACGAACATCAGATCGATGTGGCGTTAGGTTCATACGGCGAAAACCCACGCGGTATTACCGACAAAATGACCAGTGCTGATATCTTGCGTATGGGCGAAGCGCTGAATGCGAAAGTGGTTATCCCGTTCCACCACGACATCTGGTCAAACTTCCAGGCCGATCCGCAAGAAATCCGCGTGCTGTGGGAGATGAAAAAAGATCGTCTGAAGTATGGCTTCAAGCCGTTTATCTGGCAGGTGGGCGGCAAATTTACCTGGCCGTTGGATAAAGACAACTTCGAGTACCACTATCCGCGTGGTTTCGATGATTGCTTCACTATTGAACCGGATCTGCCGTTCAAGTCATTCCTGTAATCTGTCGTTTATACCGGATAGCGTGGAGTAGTTCGCGCTATCCGGCGTAGTATTTCCTGGCTATTTCAAATATCATCTAAAAAAATCAAATTTTATCGGAATAGCTCATGACTGAAGCACAAAGACATCAAATCCTCCTGGAAATGCTCGCACAATTGGGCTTTGTGACCGTTGAGAAAGTCGTTGAGCGTCTGGGAATTTCGCCTGCCACTGCGCGACGCGATATCAATAAACTTGACGAAAGCGGCAAACTGAAAAAAGTGCGCAATGGCGCAGAAGCTATTACCCAACAGCGCCCGCGCTGGACGCCGATGAATCTGCATCAGGCGCAGAATCACGATGAAAAAGTACGTATTGCTAAAGCGGCCTCGCAGCTGGTTAATCCGGGCGAAAGCGTAGTCATCAACTGCGGCTCCACCGCGTTTCTGCTTGGGCGGGAAATGTGTGGCAAGCCTGTGCAAATCATCACTAATTATCTACCGCTGGCAAATTACCTGATCGATCAGGAGCATGACAGCGTGATCATTATGGGCGGACAGTACAACAAAAGTCAGTCCATCACTTTAAGCCCGCAGGGCAGCGAAAACAGTCTCTATGCCGGGCACTGGATGTTTACCAGCGGCAAAGGGCTGACAGCAGAAGGGTTGTATAAAACCGATATGTTGACGGCAATGGCAGAGCAGAAGATGCTGAGCGTGGTAGGGAAACTGGTGGTACTGGTTGATAGCAGTAAGATTGGCGAACGCGCGGGAATGCTTTTTAGCCGTGCCGATCAAATCGATATGCTGATCACCGGCAAAAATGCTAACCCGGAAATCCTGCAACAACTGGAAGCGCAAGGGGTCAGCATTCTGCGTGTTTAAAGATGCTGGCGGAAAAATGTCACGGCAGCATCTAACGCCTCAGGCGTAATGCGGTGACGCACGCCAGGCTGCCATGAACAGGTTAGCAGTTTATCCCGTCCCGTCTCGCTTAAGGCCTGCTGCAAACGTAGTGATTCGTCGGCAGGCACGACGTCATCGTCAAGGCCATGCCACAGCAGTAGAGGTCTGTCACCAAGTTGTTCCAGGTGGTTTGTCGCTTCCCACTCTGCCAGCGGCGCGACAATGTTATTGAATTCATTCTGCTGTGCTGCCGTTTCAGGTATCAGCGGTGGAAACAGTGAACGGGCGAGCAATGTAAAATAGCCCGATCCCATCATGCTGGCGGTACATTTCACCGTGGGGTGGCGAGCGGTAATTCCCAGTGCCGTCATCGCGCCCATCGACGCGCCACCGACTGCCAGACGGTCATCAAGCAGCCAGTTTTCTTCGGCTATTGCCGCACGTAAAGTAGTGAATTCCTGCATACTTTGTAGCAAGATTTGCCAGAATTGATTTAACCGCCGCGCTGCGTCGCCACTAAAACGACTACCGTGATCGGGCGCATCCGGCATGATCACCCGCAAACCAGCCTGCGCCAGCGCAACGGCAAAATAGCTATACACCAGACTGGACGAAGTAAAGCCGTGATAAAAAATCGCGCACGGTAACGGGGTATCTTTTTGCCCGACAGGATAAGCATGAAGAACGGGAATATCTGCCAGCTCGCGTGATTCTATTTCAATCATCTGTCTCTCCTTTTTGTCTGGTATGACATGAAGAAATCCTTAGCACAAGTTTCTGCTGGCGGTATTAGTTCATAATGTTGAGATGTGGGTTACGCTTTCATCACGTTTTCATTCGAAAATCGCGTACCAGGTAACAATTCGGGAACATTCCCCCAAAGTTAAATTAATAAGGCACTACACTATGGTTAGCAGGAAACGTAATAGCGTTATTTACCGGTTTGCCAGTTTATTATTGGTGTTGATGTTAAGTGCCTGTAGCGCACTGCAAGGTACGCCACAGCCAGCACCGCCAGTAACCGACCATCCGCAAGAGATTCGCCGCGACCAGACGCAAGGGTTACAGCGAATAGGTAGCGTAAGCACGATGGTTCGGGGTTCTCCGGATGACGCATTAGCAGAAATCAGAGCGAAAGCTGTCGCTGCAAAAGCTGATTATTACGTTGTCGTCATGGTGGACGAAACCATCGTGACAGGACAGTGGTATTCACAAGCCATTTTGTACCGTAAATAAATCAGACAACTTACATAGTCAGCTTTACATTGCTTTGCGTCCCTATGCGTTTACCTGTGCACAATAAATTACCGGCTGGAAGCCTGGGCGTTTATTACCGCGATGGAATGCCCTGCAACATGTGGGGAAACGAAAAATGGAGCTGACGATGAAACAATTACTTGCCTCACCCTCGCTGCAATTAGTGACTTATCCTGCGAGCGCCACGGCACAGTCTGCAGAATTCGCCAGTGCTGACTGCGTGACGGGCCTGAATGAAATAGGTCAGATCTCAGTTAGCAATATTTCAGGGGATCCGCAGGACGTGGAACGTATCGTGGCGTTAAAGGCCGATGAACAAGGTGCGTCATGGTACCGCATTATTACCATGTACGAAGACCAGCAGCCTGATAACTGGCGCGTACAGGCGATCCTGTATGCGTGAGTATCATCTACAGCAAATGAACAATGCCGGATGCGGCGCGAGCGCCTTGTCCGGCCTACAATTTTAAAATATTTCATTTAGTTAATCGAAACCAGCGTCGCATCCGTCGTATACGCTTACAAACACACTCCTCCCGTCGCCCGCAGCAATAAATCATTCTGGATCTGCTCTGACAACCGTACGCCGCCGCGCGTATCTAACATCACCTGACACCACGCCTGCGCCATTGGCGGAGAGGCATATTTCAACATTTGCGCACCGCAGCCCAGCAGGAATAGCTGATGAGTAATCTCTCGCCCCAATTCTTCAGCTGGCTTACGCAGCTGCTGCTGTAAACGACGAACCGCGCGATCAAAATAGCGATCCTGCCCTTTCACTTCCACAAATGCTTCCGACAATAAGTCGTATACGCCCGCTTGCTTATTGAGAACGCGCAGCACATCCAGGCACATAATATTGCCGGAACCTTCCCAAATACTGTTTACCGGCATCTCCCGGTAAAGCCGCGGCAGCTCGCTCTCCTCGCAATAACCAATGCCGCCCAGCACCTCCATCGCTTCGGCCACAAACGGAATACCATGTTTGCAGATCACAAATTTCGCCGCAGGCGTAAATAAACGCGCCCACAGAGCTTCTTTGGCATCGGCACGCCGGTCCCACGCTCGCGCAAGACGAAACAGCAACGCCGTTTGCCCTTCAAGCTGAAGCGCCATGCGACTTAAGACATGACGCATAAGGGGCTGTTGGATCAATGGATTACCAAAAACATGGCGTTGATGTGCATGATAAATCGCCAGCGAAAATGCACGGCGCATCATGGCATGGCTACCCAGGGCGCAATCAAAACGCGTCATCCCACCCATTTTCAGGATCAGACGAATTCCTTCCCCTTCCTGCCCCAACAACCAGCCAATGGCATCCTGAAACTCCACTTCGCAGCTGGCGTTAGAGCGATTACCCAGCTTATCTTTCAGCCGCTCGAGGCGAATCGCGTTGCGTTGCCCGTCAGGCAAAAAGCGCGGCACAAAAAAGCAGGACAAACCGCCCGTAGTCTGCGCCAGCACCAGATGCGCATCGCTTTGCGGCACCGAGAAAAACCATTTATGCCCCACCAGCCGATAAGAGCCATCTTCCAGGCGCTCTGCGCGGGTGGTGTTGCTCATGACATCGGAACCGCCCTGCTTTTCCGTCATTCCCATGCCAATCAACAAACCGCGTTTTTGCCCACCTGGCAATAAGTGAGAATCGTAGCGATCGCTCAACAGCGGCGTGGTCCAGTCCTGAAACGGCGCGGGTAACATCTGTAACAGCAATGGCGTGGCGGCAAAGGTCATCGTTATCGGACATAACGACCCAGCCTCAACCTGCGCATGTAACATAAAACGCGCCGCGCGCGCCACAAATGCGCCGGAGCGAGCGTCTTCTTCCCAGGCAAGATTGTGCACCCGATTGGTACATAGCGCCTGCATCAGCAGGTGCCAGGCGGGGTGAAAACGCACATCGTCCAGACGGCGTCCTTGCGCATCGTAGCGCAATAATTCAGGCGGATTCACATTCGCCAGCCGCCCCAGTTCAAGGGATTCAGCCGTCCCTAACTGCTGACCAATACTGGCTAGAAAATCGCTATCCCAGCCAGCACCTTCACGCGTTACCGCTTCGCAGAGCGCGCCATCAGACAGGTATAAATTGCTGTTATTTAATGGTATAGGTTGATTAAAAACGGTGTGAGTTTGCCAGTGCACTGTGTCTCCCTCCATCAATGGCAGTCACCATTAGTATGGTCACTGCCATGGATTCATGACAGAAAGAGATTGCTAAAACATTCTTATCCAGCAATGTAATGCGGAACGAAACGTGAGGTGTCTTTGGTGATCAACGTGTTATCTTCACGGATCCCCATTCCGCACGCTTCATCATCGACAATCCAGCTACCGATGAGTGTGTAGCTATCGCCAAATCGCGGCAGAGGTTGAAACGCCTGGTAGATCATCGGTTCATCGGCGTAATCACCATCAGCGTGGTCAACGACGTTATTCTGACCGTCGAAAATGGTGACGTTTCCGCCTTCGCGCGAGTAAATCGGTTTACGCACATAGCTTTCGCCAGCGGCAATCTGCGGTTTTTCACCCTCAAACCAGGATGCAAGAAGGTTAGGATGACCAGGGAAGAAGCGCCAAAGCAGCGGCATTAGCCCTTTATTACTCAAGATACTTTTCCATAACGGCTCCACCCATTGCTCACGACGCTTGCGCAGCAGCGGACCGTTATCGTCACGCATCATCCACTCCAGCGGATACAGCTTAAATGCACGCTGGATGACATTATCATCAAGATCGGTCAGTACTCCGCCGACGCCCAAACCGAGATCTTCAATGTAGATAAACCGCGACTCCTGCCCTGCCTGCTGGGCGCAGTCCTGCAAGTACAGCACGGTACTCCTGTCTTCATCGGTGTCCTGACAGCAGCAAAAATAAAACGGTTCCCGACTGTAAAGCTCACTAAAGCGCGAAATCAGGCGTTCCTGAATGGCATTGTACTGATCGGCATCACGCGGAATAACGCCGCTGCGCCGGGCATCTTCCAGCCACAACCACTGGAAATAAGCCGACTCGTACAATGAAGTTGGCGTATCGGCGTTGTACTCCAGCAACTTAACCGGTGCATTACCACACCAGGCAAAATCCATACGGCCATACAACGAAGGATCGCGTGCGTGCCAGCTTTCGGCGATCACATCCCAGTACAACGGCGGGATCGCCAGTTGCGTCAGGATCTCTTCATCTTTAACCGCACGATCCACCACCTCCAGGCACATCTGATGCAGTTCCGCAGTCGGTTTTTCGATCTGCTCTTCAATCTGGCGCAAAGTAAAGCGATAAGCCCGACTCTCATCCCAATAGATTTCATTGTCGATGATATGAAAGTCAAATCCGTTATCGGCGGCAATCCGGTCCAGATCCCGCCGCACAGGAACGTTGTGTCTCAGCATGATTAGCCTCCCCAATGCCCACGGGCGCTGGAAGAACGACCATAGCCGCCGCGAGAAACGGTTGACGCTTTTTTGGTGGTAAAGCCGCCCGAAGAGTAAGACTCTTTTTTGCCAGAACCGGAGCGCCAGGAGTAATCACCGAAAGTGTTGCGCCAGACGGGGCGGGAAGCAAATGAGGATCCGCCGCTGTTATAGACGAACGGCTCATCGCGATCTTTACGAATAACCCGGCTTAACAAAAATCCAGAAACGACCGGGATCCAACTCTGTTCAACATTGTCGTAGTAACAATTTTCATACTTAGACTGACAATTCTGCTGAGTCATATTCTTCGGAACATCGGCATAAAACGCCGCTTTGGCGTTGTTCCAGCCATGAGCACAGATATCTGAATTATTACCGTCATCAATACAATCCTGCACAGTCGAGTAAAACGTTCCGTCGCCGTCGTTATCGACATCGCCACTATCGCCACAACCTTTCAATACGAAAAAAGCGGCACCGCCCATTAGCGCCAACGTTAAGTATTTTTGTGCGTAGCGATTGCGACGCGGTTCAAAAGGATTATTCGGTCTGCCAATGCGACTGATCGCTCCGTGACCAATTTTACTGTTATTTCTTGATTTGCGTTTTCTGGCCATGATCGTCCATTACCATGTCATACAAGCTGCGTTAAAAATACCGCCAGCCAGTGCGGCGGTTCCCATAAACATTCCTGCTGCGGTATTGTGATTAATAATTTTTTCGCTTAATGCGGGCATATAAAGTCTGACGCCAGCAAAAACGAGTAACTGAATCACCAGTGCAATCCCGCCCCAGGCGAAATAATCCGGAATACTCACCGCATTGATTGCCGCACTGGATAAGGGGATCACGTAACCCAACAATGTACCGCTGAATGCCAGTGACGCCGCGGTATTATTGTTTTTGATTAATTGCCATTCGTTGTGCGGTGTAATTTTGGAGTAGATAAACAGAAAAATAATCACCATAGCCACGCCAATAAAAAAATAGGCGCTAAAGGCAAGAAGTGAATCCAGTATATGCATCGTAAACGTCCTTGTAATTAACCAATAATATGAAGTGATGTCAGTGGGATATCAACACCCAGCGCGCGCGAAAATAACCACTCCGGCTCGCCGAGATCGTTAAAAGATTCCTCACCATTTAACAGTAAATATTCACAGGTATCTTCGGTCACCTGCCGTTCATAGCCCATGGTAAAATTATGCACTTCCCATTTGGCGTGGTTTTGATTTTCAACTTTTTCCAGCATATAGACGGGTTCGATATTCCCCGGTTCTTCGCTGTTAAAAAATCGCTGCCAGCGTTTTTCCTGCCAGTTTAAGGTTATAGCCCCCATCGCTTTGGCGTTGATCGCCTCGCGCCAGTGACTCTCTTTACTGATACCGTAGCTCTCTTCATAGACAAAGAGCTTGATATCATCAATGTCATCAATATTTTCGCCGCCGGTGGTATTGATTTGCAGAAACTCATCGCCTGAAGTGTAGTAGCGGAAAATCTGGCTACCGCCGCCCAGATCGATGCGGCTGACGGCGGCTACCGTAAATTCCTCACCCGGCAGCGCAATCAGCAATTCATCTTCCAGCAAACGAAACGCTAACGTGTCGAGCGTAAAGCCACTATTGAGATGAAGTCCCAGCGGACCACGAGCGATAGCAGGCTTATTATCCTTGCCAAACAGACGCTGGAAAAAACCAGACATATTTTATCCTTATAATAGTTGCCAGCCTTGCAGTGAGGCTGGCAAAAAATTACTCGCCCTGTTGGCGTTGCAGTCTTGCTAATACATCCTGGGCGATACTTTTATTGCTACCGCCAATTCCGGCTTCCGCCAGCTTTTCATCGAGATCGCGACCGTCTGCGACTTTTTCCAACTGTGCGGCAGCATCCAGGCGAGCCTGACGTTCGGCCTGACGCGTTTGCAGGCGTTTTAAGGATTCTGCCGCTGTCGAAACGCTGGAAGATGCGCCAACGGTAGAGGTCGTTACAGCCTGTTGTGCACGCTGCATGGCTTCAGTGGCTTTAACGACTTCCATTTGCTGCTCAAACTGAGCGATACGCTGCGCTGTCGCTGTAACTGCTTTTTCCACGCCATCACGAGAGACTTCCAGATTCGACAACACTTGCTCTTCAGCGGTAATGAGATTCTCAAGGCGCGCGATTTCTTCAGCAACTTCGTTAATCAACGACGGATTCACGTTCTTGCTTAACGCTTCCAGCGCACGAGCTTCCAGACTGGCTTTGCGCTCACGTAAATCTTTCAGCTTATCGTGACTTAATTTCACTCGCGCCAGCAGATCAACGCGAGATTTTCCGGCTTTATCGAGTTCAGCTTTAGCGTCACGAATATGCTGTTCCAGCATGCGCACGCCCTGGGTTTCTTCAATGGACTCTTCCGCCTGGGAGATAAACGATTTCCCCAGCGTAAATAAACTTTTTAAAATCCCCATAAATACCCGTCCTTGTAATTAGTGTGAATATTCTTCTGTAATTTCAGCCAGATCCAATGCGTTATCTACCAGCGAGGTTATCTCAAGCAGAATATCTTCAAGAGAAGATTTAAGCGATAACGCACCGAAAACAATGTAATACTCTTCCTGTTGCACGCTGGAGATCCCTACCGATGACAACGGCATCATCTTCTGATTTCTTAATAAGAAGGTATTAAATTCATCTGGATTGCTGATACTACTTACCGGACAAATAAAGGTTTCGATGATCATTTGGCGGGAAGTAAAAAGAATATTGATTTGCAAATCGCCATAATCATTCATTTTAATAATTAATGCGCTTTCGCTATTTGTTACATCAATATTTTGTTCAGGTACAGTTTGCAGCGCCGTCGCCAGCGCCAACGGATTCCATGTCATATATTATTCCATATAGATTAAGTTTAAATATTAATAAAATGAATATTTGCAGTACGTAATTATCTTACCAGCTATAGACAAAAAAAAACCATCCAAATCTGGATGGCTTTTCATAATTCAGAGGAACTAGCTGCGCTGACGAACCGCTTCAAATAAGCAAATTCCGGTTGCAACCGAAACGTTCAGGGAAGAAACACTTCCTGCCATTGGGATGCTGATCAACTCATCGCAATGTTCACGGGTCAGGCGACGCATACCTTCACCTTCCGCGCCCATCACCAGCGCCAGGCGTCCGGTCATTTTGCTCTGATAGAGTGTATGATCCGCCTCGCCTGCCGTACCGACGATCCAGATATTCTCTTCCTGCAACATACGCATGGTGCGCGCCAGATTAGTCACCCGAATCAGCGGAACGCTTTCTGCCGCACCACAGGCCACTTTTTTCGCCGTGGCGTTGAGCTGTGCGGAGCGATCTTTCGGCACAATCACCGCATGAACACCAGCGGCGTCCGCGCTACGCAGGCACGCGCCGAGGTTGTGCGGATCGGTTACGCCGTCGAGGATCAGCAGGAACGGTTGATCGAGCGAAGCGATCAGATCCGGCAGATCGTTTTCCTGATACTGCCGTCCTGGCTTCACACGAGCGATAATGCCCTGATGCACGGCACCGTCGCTTTTCTCGTCGAGATATTGGCGGTTTGCCAGCTGGATAACCACGCCCTGGGACTCAAGGGCGTGAATCAGCGGCAACAGACGTTTATCTTCACGGCCTTTTAAAATAAAGACTTCCTGAAAACGTTCAGGGGCGCGCTCCAGCAGGGCCTGCACTGCGTGGATGCCGTAAATCATTTCGCTCATTAATGTACTCGTTGTTTACGTTTTGCCTGATGCGCTACGCTTATCAGGCCTACATGATCCCTGCAATGTATTGAATTTGCGTGATTATGTAGGCCGGATAAGGCGTTCACGCCGCATCCGGCATGAACAAAGCGCATTTTGTCAGCAATCTAACCCTCTTCTGTTTGAAGAGGGTAATGATCACTCTGCCACTTTTTTCTTCGCCGCACGCTTCGCTTTGGTCGCTGCGGCTATTTTCTGCGTTTTCGCCGATGGCTTTTTCGCTTTTCTCGCGTCTTTCTTCGCCGCTTTCGGCTTCGTTTTTTTCTCGCCGCGGAAAGCGCTGTCTGGCTCAAAGTTTACCTTTTTACCGACCTGACGACGCTTGCCGCCTTTTTTACCTGCATCGCCTTTTTTCGCTTTCTCGCGCGCCGTTTTACCGACGTTGCGCGGTGCGCGTTCGCTGGAGATCAGGCTAAAGTCGATTTTACGCTCGTCCATATTAACCGCTTCGACGCGAACTTCCACGCGATCGCCCAGGCGATAAGTCTGGCCGCTGGATTCACCCATCAGGCGTTGCCCTACCTGGTCAAAGCGATAGTAGTCATTGTCCAGCGAAGAGACATGGACCAGACCATCAATGAACAAGTCGTCCAGACGGACGAAGAAGCCAAAGCCAGTGACGCTGGAAATTACGCCTTTAAAGACGTTACCTACCTGGTCGAGCATGAAGTCACACTTCAGCCAGTCAGCTACATCGCGTGTTGCTTCGTCGGCACGACGTTCCGCCATCGAACAGTGCTGACCCAGTTGCAGCATCTCTTCCATCGAATAATGGTAGCCGCCGGTTTCAGTGGTGTTGCCCTGATGCCCCTGCTCTTTCGCCAGCAGATATTTAATGGCGCGGTGCAGCGTCAGGTCAGGATAACGACGAATCGGCGAAGTAAAGTGCGCATAGGACTGCAATGCCAGACCGAAGTGACCACGGTTTTCCGGATCGTAAATCGCCTGTTTCATCGAGCGCAGCAGCATAGTTTGCAGCATTTCTGCATCAGGACGATCGGCAACCGATTCCAGTAACTCTGCATAGTCGCGCGGTTCCGGCTTGTTACCGCCCGGCAATTCCAGCCCCAGCTCCGCCAGCACTGAACGGAAAGAGGTAATCGCTTCGGTGCTCGGCTTGTCGTGAATACGGAACAGTGCCGGTTCTTTGGCTTTCTCAACGAAACGCGCCGCCGAGATATTCGCCAGAATCATGCACTCTTCAATTAACTTGTGGGCGTCGTTACGCTGAGTCTGTTCGATACGTTCAATACGGCGTTCAGCGTTGAAAATGAACTTCGCTTCTTCGCTCTCAAATGAGATCCCACCGCGTTCTTCACGGGCTTTATCCAGCACTTTATAGAGGTTATGCAACTCTTCGAGATGCTTAACCAGCGGGGCGTACTGCTCGCGCAGATCCTGATCGCCCTGCAGAATATGCCAGACTTTGGTGTAGGTCAGACGTGCGTGAGAGCTCATTACCGCTTCATAGAATTTGTAGCCAGTCAGGCGGCCTTTCGACGAAACCGTCATCTCGCACACCATACACAGGCGGTCTACCTGCGGGTTGAGCGAGCACAGGCCGTTAGAGAGCACTTCCGGCAGCATCGGGATAACCTGCGAAGGGAAGTACACCGACGTACCACGGTTACGCGCTTCTCTGTCCAGCGGTGTTGGCGGACGCACATAGTAGCTGACGTCGGCAATCGCGACCCATAAACGCCAGCCGCCGCCGCGTTTTTTCTCACAGTAAACTGCATCGTCAAAGTCACGGGCGTCTTCGCCATCAATGGTGACCAGCGGTAAATCGCGCAAATCGACACGGCCCGCTTTTGCTTCTTCCGGCACTTCTTCTTTCAGCCCGGCAACTTGTTGCTCAACAGCCTGCGGCCAGATATACGGAATTTCATGGGTACGCAGAGCGATATCAACCGCCATGCCGGTGCCCATATTGTCGCCAAGTACTTCGACGATTTTACCCACCGCTTTGGTACGGCGAGTCGGGCGTTGGGTCAGTTCAACCACCACCACAAAGCCCATCCGCGCGCCCATGATCTGATCGGGCGGGATTAAGATATCGAAGCTCAAACGACTGTCGTCAGGAACCACAAAGCCGACGCCCGCTTCGGTAAAGTAGCGACCAACAATCTGGCTGGTTTTTGGCACCAGTACGCGGACAATACGCGCTTCACGACGACCTTTACGGTCAGCGCCCAGCGGCTGCGCCAGCACCTGATCGCCATGAATGCAGGTTTTCATCTGCTCGCTGGAGAGATACAAATCATCTTTACGCCCTTCAACCCGCAGAAAGCCGTAGCCATCACGGTGGCCAATAACGGTACCTTTCACCAGGTCGAGGCGTTCCGGCAGCGCATAGCACTGACGACGAGTGAAGACCAGTTGACCATCGCGCTCCATCGCGCGCAGGCGGCGACGCAGGCCTTCAAGCTGCTCTTCGCCTTCAATGTGCAGTTCTACCGCCAGCTCATCACGGCTGGCCGGTTTTTCACGTTTGGTTAAATGTTCGAGGATAAATTCCCGACTAGGGATGGGATTCGCGTATTTTTCAGCTTCGCGTTCCTGGAAAGGATCTTGTGACATCTCGGTTCCTCCGTTGTCATCTCTGATGAAGATTTTCGTCACTCCACCAGCAATAATTTATAAAGCGGTTGATTCTCTTCAACCAAATCGGCAAGCGTGTAGTTATCCAGTTCCGTAAGAAAACTTTGCACGGCCTTAGAAAGTGCCTGTTTCAACCGACAGGCAGGTGTAATGTGGCAAAACTCACTGCTGCAATTCACCAGCGATAAGGGCTCCAGCTCGCGCACCACATCACCAATACGTATCGCACTCGCCGGTTTACCCAGACGAATGCCGCCATTTTTTCCACGAACAGCAGTCACGTAGCCGGCACGACTAAGTTGATTGATTATTTTGACCATATGATTACGGGAGACGCCGTAGACGTCAGTCACTTCAGAAATACTGGTCATCCGCCCTTCTGGCAATGACGCCATGTAGATCAGCGCACGTAATCCGTAATCAGTGAAACTCGTTAACTGCACATCAACCTCAAAAGGGAAATCGGGAAAAAATACATTTATATTGATGATAAACCAGCCACAAGCTGTGTCGCTAATTTATTTCAGTTCGGGGAAGGAAAAAAGCGAGGATTTAACACTGTGTCGGATAGCGTAATGGCTTACCCGACACAGCAATGTATCACACTGTTAGCCCGGCAGGCAAAATATCTGCCAGGCGTACCAGAATTACGCGTCGAACGGGTCGCGCAGAATCATGGTTTCAGTACGATCCGGACCGGTAGAGATGATATCGATCGGCACACCGGTCAGCTCTTCAATACGCTTGATGTAGTTCAGCGCCGCCTGCGGCAGGCCGCTACGATCTTTCACGCCGAAGGTGGATTCAGACCAGCCCGGCATGGTTTCGTAAATCGGCTCTACACCTTTCCAGTCGTCAGCTGCCAGCGGAGTGGTAGTCACTTCACGACCATCCGGCATACGGTAAGCCACGCAGAGTTTCACCTCTTTCAGGCCATCCAGAACGTCCAGCTTGGTCAGGCAGAAGCCAGACAGGGAGTTCAGCTGTACCGCACGACGAACGGCAACGGTGTCCAGCCAGCCGGTACGACGACGACGACCCGTAGTTGCGCCGAATTCGTTACCCTGCTTGCAGAGGAACTCGCCAGTTTCATCAAACAGTTCAGTCGGGAACGGACCTGCACCCACACGAGTGGAGTAAGCTTTGAGGATACCCAGAACGTAATCAACATAACGTGGGCCCAGGCCGGAACCGGTCGCCACGCCACCAGCAGTGGTGTTGGAAGAAGTTACGTACGGATAAGTACCGTGGTCGATATCCAGCAGCGTACCCTGCGCACCTTCAAACATGACGAAATCGCCACGCTGACGCGCCTGGTCGAGCAGATCAGAAACGTCAACAACCATAGAAGTCAGGATGTCGGCAACAGCCATCGTATCATCCAGAACTTTCTGGTAATCAACCGCTTCAGCTTTGTAGTAGTTAACCAACTGGAAGTTGTGATATTCCATCACTTCTTTCAGTTTTTCAGCGAAGGTTTCTTTGTCGAAAAGGTCGCCAACACGCAGACCGCGACGTGCCACTTTATCTTCATAAGCAGGCCCGATACCACGACCGGTGGTGCCGATCGCTTTCGCGCCACGCGCTTTCTCACGCGCGTTATCCAGCGCAACGTGATAATCAAGGATCAGCGGACATGCTTCAGACAGCAGCAGACGCTCACGAACGGGGATGCCACGGTCTTCCAGTTCTTTCATCTCTTTCATCAGCGCAGCCGGAGACAGCACAACACCGTTACCGATGATGCTGGTTACATTCTCGCGGAGAATACCTGATGGAATAAGATGGAGAACGGTTTTTTCACCGTTGATTACGAGAGTATGGCCTGCGTTGTGACCGCCCTGGTAGCGTACAACATATTTAGCCCGTTCAGTCAGAAGATCGACGATCTTACCTTTACCTTCGTCACCCCATTGGGTGCCCAGTACGACGACGTTGTTACCCATTTTTCAAAATCACCGTTTGCTTAAAAATGGATTCTACCATCGCTTTTTCAGAGTTACAGCACTTTTTGCACTCAAAAATGACCTCGATCAGTCTGTTTTTTGTTCAGCCAATCGTTTTCCTCAACATGTAGTAGACCACAACGCCCGCAACCACAAGTCCACCGCCAAAACGACGTAAAATATTATCGGGCAAATTGGTCATCGCAGAGATCATCTTCTTCCATGCCTTCGGGTAAAGCATCGGCCCTAAACCTTCCAGTACCAAAACCAGGGCAAGCGCCAGCCAGATTGTCGAATTCATTGATTATCCTTATAGAAAAAGAAAACCACCGACATCCCTGAGGATGCGGTGGCTTTATTGACCTGTACCGCAGTCGTTATATTAACGCGTTGCGGAAGTCGGCGTCTTCATGTAGCGGAAGAAATCGCTGTCCGGGCTCATGACCATCACGTCCTGATTGCCAGAGAAGCTGTTCTCATAAGCACGCAGGCTACGGATGAATGCGTAGAAGTCCGGATCTTTACTGAATGCATCAGCAAACAGTTTGGCTGCTTCGGCATCGCCTTCACCGCGCATGATGCGGCCCTGACGCTCAGCTTCTGCCAGCGTTCTGGTCACTTCATAGTCGGCAGTTGCACGCAGTTTTTCCGCTTCTTCCTGACCTTGTGAACGGTGACGACGCGCTACCGCTTCACGCTCGGCGCGCATACGGTTGTAGATCGCTTCAGACACTTCGGTCGGCAGGTTGATCTGCTTAATTCGCACATCGACAACTTCAATACCCAGCGCCGCCATACTGTTCGGGTTGATGACCGGAACTTTGCCCTTCGTCTCAGCCGTTACGCGCTCTGCCGCTTCGGCAATGGCGTTATCTGCCGCCGGGGTAGTAACTTCATCTTCTGTACCCGCAGAACCGGAGTTCAGCGCGTCACGTACTTCGAGGGTCAGACGACCACGGGAATCGGTGACGATGTCTTTCACGTCCAGGCGACCAATTTCAGAACGCAGACGGTCAGAGAACTTACGTTTCAACAGCACTTCCGCTTGCGAAATGTCGCCACCGCCCGTTGCCAGGTAGTAACGGCTGAAATCGCTGATGCGCCATTTGATGTAAGAGTCGACGATCAGGTCTTTCTTCTCTTTGGTCACAAAGCGGTCGGCCTGGTTGTCCATGGTCTGAATACGTGCGTCGAGCATTTTCACCGTTTCAATGAACGGTATCTTGAAATGCAGACCCGGCTCATAAACCAGAGGTTTGTTGTCATCGTCACGCAGTACCTTACCAAAACGCAGCGTAATACCGCGCTCACCTTCTTTGACGACAAAGACAGACATGTAAAGCACTACCAGCACGATGATGATAATCGCGATAACTGACTTACGCATCGTTATTCCCCCTGACGCTGGTAGTCGTTACGCTGCGCGTTGGCGCGGCGTTGGTCCATAATATCGCCCTGACTGGTGGACGACGTGTTGCTTGCTCCACTGGTTGTGGAGGAAGAGGCTGGCGGCAGACGCAGCAGATTGCTGGCACCGTTATCGCTCTTCGCCGCAGGGGCGTTACCACCTTTCAGCATCTGGTCTAACGGCAGAACCATCAGGTTGCCACCTTTGTCGTTAACCAGCACTTTGCGGGTGTTACCCAACACTTTTTCCATCGTCTCGATATACAGACGCTCGCGAGTAATTTCCGGCGCAGCTTTATATTCCGGCAGAAGTTTAGCAAAGCGCGCCACTTCACCCTGAGCTTCCAGGATGGTCTGGGCCTTGTACGCACGTGCCTCTTCGAGGATACGTTGCGCCTGACCGTTCGCACGCGGCTGAACTTCGTTGGTATACGCTTCTGCTTCACGAATGTATTGCTGTTCGTTTTCACGCGCGGCAATCGCATCGTCAAACGCCGCTTTTACTTCCTCCGGCGGACGAGCAGCCTGGAAGTTGACGTCCAGCAGAGTGATGCCCATGTCATACGGACGAATCGTCTCTTCCAGTTCGCGCTGGGTATCGCTACGAATCACGGTACGACCTTCCGTCAGAATGCGGTCCATGGTGTATTTACCGATAACCCCGCGCAGGGCGCTGTCGGTAGCCTGACGCAGACTGTCATCCGGGCTGGTCACGCTATACAGATATTTTTCCGGATCGGTGACGCGGTACTGCACGTTCATCTCAACGCGCACTACGTTCTCGTCCGACGTCAGCATCACACCAGAAGCTGCCAGTTCACGCACGGCTTCCACGTTCACCGGTTTGACTTCGTCGATAAACGTCGGTTTCCAGTTCAGACCCGGCTCAACCAGATGGCTGAATTTACCAAAGCGTGTTACCACGCCGCGTTCGGCTTCTTTAATGGTATAGAAACCACTGGCCGCCCAGATAATGACAATCGCTGCCGCTGCGATGGTAACGACACGACCGCCAAGCTGCGGGCGTGGGCCTTGCGATGAACTGCCACCGCCAGATCCGGTGCCTTTACCGCCGCCCAGACCACCGAGCTTTTTGCTCAGCTTGCGGAAGATATCATCTAAATCAGGTGGCCCTTGATCGCGACCGCCTTTGTTTCCATTTCCCTCAGAGTTGCCGCCAGGTTTGCTGCTTCCCCACGGGTCGCGGTCTTGTCCGTTATTACCGGGCTGATTCCACGCCATGTTTGTGCTCCATATTTGTTATGCGGTGATCCCTGTTGTCTTTCGACGCCAGAGGATATGACTCCACGCTTCAGACGCTACGCCGTTAGATCAGGTAATCGATCAACGCCGGTTCTTGTTTACAGAGGCGACGCCAGTCAACGATCGGCATACGAACTTGCAGACTTACGCTGCCGTCCTCCTCCATCCACTCTTTTTCTATTGCCTGAAGCTGATAAAAACGACTTCTCAGACGCCCTTCCTGCGGTGGCAGACGCAATGTATGCTGCGCCACCTCGCCGGAAAGCCGCTCCGTCAAAGCCTGAAAAAGCTGTGGTATCCCCGCTCCGGTCTGTGCGGAAAGCCAGACACGGATCGGTTTGTTCTCTTCGTCCCGATCAATACGCGGTTCGAAATCGTCCAGCATATCGATCTTGTTCATCACCAGCAGGGTTGGGATCTCGTGAGCGTCGATCTCTTCAAGAACCGTATTCACCGCTTCGATGTTTTCTTGTACACGCACATCCGCCGCATCAATGACGTGCAGCAGCAATGTGGCTTGCCGCGTCTCTTGTAACGTGGCTTTAAATGCCGCCACCAGATCATGCGGCAGGTGGCGAATAAACCCTACGGTATCTGCCAACACGGTTTCACCGACATCCGCAACGTCAATACGCCGCAACGTCGGGTCGAGGGTGGCAAACAACTGGTCTGCCGCGTAGACCCGCGCTTCGGTGATGCGATTGAAAAGGGTAGATTTACCGGCGTTGGTATATCCCACCAGCGAAACAGTAGGAACGTCGGCTTTGATACGCGATTGCCGCCCCTGCTCACGCTGCTTTTCAACTCTTTCCAGGCGCGACTGTATCTGCACGATGCGATTACGCAACAAACGACGGTCGGTTTCGAGCTGGGTTTCACCCGGACCACGCAAACCGATCCCGCCTTTCTGTCTTTCAAGGTGGGTCCAGCCACGCACCAGGCGCGTAGCCAGATGGCGCAACTGCGCCAGCTCAACCTGCAACTTACCCTCATGGGTACGCGCACGTTGGGCGAAAATATCTAAAATAAGGCCGGTGCGGTCGATAACACGACACTCGCACAAACGCTCCAGGTTACGCTCTTGCGCCGGGCTCAGGGCATGGTCAAAAAGAACGACCGAAGCACCCGTCGCTTTGACAGCTTCCGCAATTTCAACTGCTTTACCTTCACCTACAAAATACTTTGGGTGCGGCGCTTTACGGCTACCGGTAATCACCTGCAATGCTTCGACACCGGCGGAAGAGACCAGAGATTCAAACTCCTGGAGGTCTTCCATATCTTTGTCTTGCGTAAAATAGATGTGTACCAGTACCGCCTGCTCACCAGCATCATAACGGTCAAACAAGCGTATAACCCTCTAAATAGATCAGCGGGGAACGCAGGATCGCTGGCTCCCCGTGTAAAAAAACAGCCCGAAACCTTATTCGGTTTCTTCGCTGTCCTGTTGCGCGGAAGTATTCTGCGCGCTGCTACCATGATGGTAGTTACTGCTGGTACCGCCACCGGCGTTGTTACTGTGATGAGAAACCGGGCGAGACGGGACAACAGTAGAAATCGCGTGCTTGTAAACCATCTGGCTGACCGTGTTTTTCAACAGGATCACGAACTGATCAAAAGACTCGATTTGCCCTTGCAGCTTAATACCATTCACCAAATAAATAGAAACTGGAACACGTTCCCGACGCAGTGCGTTCAGGAACGGATCTTGTAAAGATTGCCCCTTAGCCATTCTCTCTTTTCCTTATATGCTTATTTGTACTTTGAACCTTTCGATTCTGAAAAAATTGCGCACGATACGTCTCAATTGTACACATTCAGCCTGCGATAGCACCAACAACCTGTAATACTTCGTCACGCGCCTGTTCTGGTTTTTCACTGTCAAGCCAGTGAACCCCTTCCCAACCACGCAGCCAGGTTATCTGCCGCTTCGCCAACTGTCTCGTGGCGCAAACACCTCGATAAACCATTTCATCGTATGATATTTCGCCTTCAAGGTAAGACCACATCTGGCGATAACCCACGCAACGAATGGAAGGCAAGTCCGTATGCAAATCTCCTCGGGCAAAAAGCGCCCGGACTTCTGCTTCAAAACCTGAAGCCAACATCTGATGAAAACGCTGCTCAATTCGTTGATGGAGCAGTTCACGGCTCGCCGGGGCGATGGCGAACTGATGCACCTGATACGGTAGAGCGTCTCCTGACGTTTGCGTCAGTTCCGTTAAAGTTTTACCCGAAATGAAAAAAACTTCCAGTGCCCGGGAAAGCCTTTGTGGATCATTTGGATGAATCCTTGCTGCCGCAACCGGATCGATCTCCTGAAGTTGACGATGCAATGACTCCCAACCTTGCTCTGCCGCCTGTTGCTCAATTCTGGCCCGCACTTCCGGGTCTGCCGACGGTAGCGGCGACAACCCTTCCAGCAATGCCTTGAAATACAACATCGTACCGCCCACTAACAGTGGGATCCGCCCCGCCGCGGTGATATCGGCCATTTCCGCCAGCGCATCGCGGCGAAAATCAGCAGCCGAGTAAGCCTGCGACGGATCGCGAATATCCAGCAATCGGTGCGGCGCGGCGAGTAACTCTTCAGCGTTCGGCTTCGCCGTCCCGATATCCATCCCTTTGTAAATAAGGGCAGAATCAACGCTTATCAACTCTACTGGTAAAATTTTACGCAGCTCAATGGCTAACGCCGTTTTACCGGAGGCCGTCGGCCCCATCAAAAAAATCGCCTTAGGCAGGCTCGCCTTACTGATATCACTCATCTTTCAGGGCTTTTATCGCCGGATGTAAATCAACAGATTGTAACAGACCACCCGGCGGCGTTTTCACAAGTTGCGGACATAACCGTTCCACGTCCGCCAGCAGGGTTATGGCCTGTGCCATTGACCACTGCGCATGTTCGCTCATCAGATTTCGTGCAATCCACTGCGCAATATTGCCAGGTTCGAATACGGACTGCTTCGCCAGGTAGCCTATCAGTTCAGGAATCAAGATTTGTAAATTTTGTTGGCGTAAGGGTAAAGGCACGGCCCTGATGGTCACATGCTGTGCATCTGACTGGAAATCAATACCCAATTCCGCCAGGGCAGACTGCGCTTTTTCTAATGCCGATTTTTCTTCGCCAGAAACTTTTAGCCGCAGCGGAATCAGCAACGGCTGGGCGCAAACTGGCGCTTCACCCGGCGTCAGTTGCGCCTGACGCAGCCAACGTTCTGCCACTGGCAAGGCTAAAAGTGAAATGTTGCCGTCGCGCTCCAGCAACGCACAGTCGGAATGGACGATCGTCAGTACCCGACCAAAACTCTGACTGTTCGCCGCAAGTGCAGGTTCCTGCGGTTCTGGCGCTTTTGGTTTTGGCATCGGCGCGGGCGTTTGCAAAAGCTGGCGATACACTTCACCTTGCTGTTTCTGGTAGCCTGGCTGCGCATTCGGCCAGGGGGCAGCCGGACGACTGCCTGAGGAGGGCGCAGGAGTGTAACGCGGAGCTACTGGCTCACGAACTGCCGGTTCAGCAAAATGATTGCGCCCCGCCGCCACGCGGTTTTCCGGAATAGCGCGCGGTGCAGGTTGTGGTTCATCGTCCAGCGGTAGCGGCGTTTCCAGTTGCTGTTGTAGCACGCTCAGCACGCCCTGATAGATAAAATCATGCACCAGACGCGACTGATGGAAACGCACTTCGTGTTTGGCGGGGTGCACGTTGACGTCCACCTGATGTGGGTCGATCTCCAGATACAGCACAAATGCCGGTTGTTGATCGGCCCCCAGTTTGTCTTCACAGGCCTGGCGGATCGCATGATTGATCAGGCGATCGCGCATCATGCGACCGTTCACGTAGCAATACTGAATTTCTGCCAGGGCGGGCGTGGTGTGATTCGGATCGGCCACCCAGCCGCGCAGGGAGAGATCGCCGTGTTGCCATTCAATCGCCAGCGCTTGTTCGAGAAAAGCGGTACCGCAAATCGCGCCTAAGCGCCGTTCTTTTTGCCCGCCTTCCGGCACTGCACGGTACTGACGCACAATTTTACCGTTATGCGACAGGTTGATCGTGACGTCGAAACGCGCCAGCGCAATGCGGCGAATAATTTCATCGATATGGTTAAATTCGGTTTTCTCGGTGCGCAGGAATTTGCGCCGCGCCGGGGTGTTGTAGAACAGATCCAGCACCTCCAGCGTCGTTCCCACCGGATGCGCCGCCGGTTTAACCGTCACGTCCATATCGCGCCCTTCGGCATAGGCCTGCCAGGCTTCCTGTTGTTCTGCGGTGCGTGAAGTGAGCGTCAGGCGGGAAACCGAACTGATACTCGCCAGCGCCTCACCGCGAAAGCCCAAGCTGATAATGGCTTCGAGATCGTCCAGAGAGGCGATTTTACTGGTGGCATGACGCGCCAGCGCCAGCGCCAGCTCATCTTTTTTGATACCGCAGCCGTTATCACGAATGCGGATAAGTTTCGCCCCGCCACGTTCGATATCAATATCAATGCGCGTCGCACCTGCATCGAGGCTGTTTTCCACCAGTTCTTTGACTACCGACGCAGGTCGCTCGACCACCTCACCTGCGGCAATCTGGTTCGCCAGTTGTGGCGGTAAGACCTGTATTGGCATCAATCGTCCTTAGTTTGGCAGCGTACGATCTGGCGTCGTCACCGTACTGGCAGTTTGTGCCGTTGCACCCTGCGGCGCAGATTGCATCGGATGCGCAAGGAAATAATTGCGCAGACCTTTATAAATGGCTTCTGCCAGCTGTTGTTGGTAATCGTCGCTCGCCAGCAAACGTTCTTCGCTGTTGTTGCTGATAAAACCGGTTTCGACCAGTACTGATGGGATATCCGGCGAACGCAGAACGCCAAGGCTGGCGTGTTCTGGTCGACGTTTATGAATTTCGCCAATGCGTTGCAACTGACTGATCATACTGGTCGCTACATCATACCCTACCCGCTGGGAATGACCGAACTGTAAATCCAGCACCGCCTGGCTCAAATAGGGGTCAGACTGACTGTTCGCCAGCACATCGCCCGCTCCGCCCAGTAGCTCCGACTGTTTCTCATGCTGTTCCAGCCAGCTTGCCATCTCGCTGTTTGCACGACGGTTAGAGAGCACCCATACGGAAGCGCCAGTCGCACTGCGGTTTGGTGCGGCATCAGCGTGAATCGACACGAGGAAATTGGCGTTTTGCTTACGTGCCACATCGCTGCGCCCCATCACCGAAATAAAGTAATCCCCGTCACGGGTTAAAACGCCTTTAAACATTGGATCGTCATTGAGCAAAGTACGTAATTTACGTGCGATGGCGATGGTGACATTTTTCTCCCGCGTACCACCGGGGCCGATAGCGCCAGGGTCCTGACCGCCGTGTCCTGCATCAATAGCGATGATAATTTTATCGCCAATGTTAGCCGTCGCACGCGCTGCCGGACGCGTTACCGTATTACTGCTGATAACACCCGTAGTACGGTTACTTTCCGTTTTAAACGGATTGCGCGCCGGTTCGCTGACGCGAGGTGCGACAACCGCAGGCGTTTCAACGCGTTTCGCAACCACAGGCGGCGGAGGAGGCGGTGGCGGCGCATCGGCGTTAATCGTAAAGACGACAGTGTAATTGCTGCCATTCTGCCGCTTCACCGCTTCGGTTTTACCATTTTCGGTAAGATCGACCACCAGCCGTAGCGTTTGTGCATCTTTAGGCGTTCCAGAGCGAATCGCCTTCACCAGATTATTGCCGCTGAACAACAACGGCAGCCCCTGAATTACCCCCGTTTGTTTGATATCGAGCGCCACGGTGCGTTTGCTTTGATGGCTAAACGCATAATCAGGATCGCCAATAAAACTCAACGTTATCCGCGCCTGTTGGTTGCCGTTAGAAACCTGAATATCAGAGAGCGTCGCGGCACCCACCTGCGCGCACAGCAGCAGCAACGTCGCTACCAACCATTTTCTGATGCGATACATCATCCCGCCACCTTTCAAAGGTTAACCGGCTAAACGCGCCAGCAACAATTCACCCGCAGAGGAAACCGCACTCACGCGCGCCTCACGGCCTTGTGCCTGATAATCAATGTGTATTTCGACATCCGGGTCAGGAAGAACACCTGTACCTTGTTGTGGCCACTCCACCAGGCAGATGGCATCGTTGGCAAAATAATCGCGGATCCCCATAAACTCCAGCTCCTCGGGATCGGCAAGGCGGTACAAATCAAAGTGATAAACCATTAAATTGTCGAGCGTATAGGGTTCGACCAGCGTATAAGTGGGGCTTTTGACATTACCCTGATGACCCAGGGCTTGTAAAAAGCCCCGGCTAAAGGTGGTTTTACCTGCGCCTAAATCGCCATACAGATAGATTACGGTTGCGCCATCGCAGGCTTTCGCTACCCGCTCGCCCAGGTCTAATGTTGCCTGCTCATCAGGGAGCGGAATTACTCGATTCATCATGGTTTTTATCAGTCACTTCCGGGTTAACAATACGCTGTAGCGTGGAAAAGAGATCGGTTGCCAGCATCCCGCGCGTTCCAAAACGCGCCGCCAGTACGTCAGCTGCCGCACCGTGCGCGACACAGCCCGCACAGGCTGCATCATAAGGGCTCATTTTTTGCCCAAGCAATGCGCCAATAATACCAGAGAGCACATCGCCCATGCCGCCGCTCGCCATGCCTGCATTTCCGACATCAATAATGCCTAAAGCGTCAGAATGGGCGGCGACCACGGTTCCGGCACCTTTCAGCACCGCTACGCCGCCATAACGTTGTACCAGACGTTGGGCGCAATGTAAGCGGTCACTTTCAATTTCAGCGACGGAACAGCCTAACAACCGTGCGGCCTCGCCAGGATGCGGCGTGATCACGCGATTGTGACGCTTATCGGGATTGATTGCCAGCAGGTTCAATGCATCGGCATCCCACAACATCGGTTTGCGAAAATTCTCAACTTTTTGCAGGGCTTTTTTCCCCCACTCTTGCTGGCCCAGACCGGGACCAATCACCACCACATCGGCCCATTCCAGGCTTTCGGTAAGAGAGTCCATAGTCAGTTCATGCACCATCAATTCTGGTCGTGCAGTCAGCAGCGGCGCAATGTTCTCACTGCGGGTCAGTACTCGGACTAAACCAGCACCAGCACGCAGCGCCGCTTCCCCCGTCATACGAATAGCCCCCGCCGTGCCGTGATCGCCACCGATAATCACCAGCCGCCCGTGATCGCCTTTATGCGAAGTCGGGCGACGCGGTTTCAGCCAGTGAGAAAGTTGTTCTGCCGAAAACCGCTGAATTTTCGTCTCCTGACCTGCCAGCCAGCTATCCAGCCCCAGTGAGTCAAAATGCAGTTGTCCTGTAACATCCCGCGCTTTTCCAGTGAGCAAGCCTGGTTTCAGCGCAATAAAAGTGATGGTGTGATCGGCGTTGATCACCGCGCCTGGCGTAGCGCCAGTTTCAGCCAGCAGGCCGGAAGGGATATCAACCGCCACAATCGGCGCAGGATGGGAATTAGCGTGGTCGATTAACTGGCTAATGGATTCACGAGGCGCTTGCTGTAATCCGGTACCGAGCAGCGCATCAACAATCAGATCTACCGATTCGGGCCAGACAATATTCGAAGCATGGATCTCGCCTCCCGCGTTTAACCATGCTTCGCGTGCCAGCGCGGCCTCTTCCGGCAACGGTTTGTCACTTTCCTGGGCCAGCAGCGTGACATCAATACCGACCGCTTTGGCCAGTCGCGCGACCACGTAGCCATCGCCGCCGTTATTACCATGACCGCACAGCACCAGCCAGTGGCGGGCGTCAGGATAAGCCGAACGACACACCTGGAATGCGGCTTCGCCAGCGCGAAGCATCAGCTCATAGAGTGTGAGCCCCAGCGCATCTGCCGCCTCGCGTTCTCCGCGGCGGATATCGTCGGCGTACCAGACGGTGTGTGGTATACTTATGGGGTTTTTCTTCATTGTATGGTCCGTCATGTCAGAGCCCCTCGATCTCAATCAGTTAGCGCAAAAAATTAAACAGTGGGGGCTGGAACTGGGCTTTCAGCAGGTAGGTATTACCGATACCGATCTCAGCGCGTCCGAGCCCAAACTGCAAGCATGGCTGGACAAACAATACCACGGCGAAATGGACTGGATGGCGCGTCACGGTATGCTGCGCGCTCGCCCCCATGAGTTATTGCCTGGTACGCTGCGCGTGATCAGCGTGCGGATGAATTACCTTCCTGCTAACGCCGCATTTGCCAGCACGCTGAAAAACCCCAAACTCGGCTATGTTAGCCGTTATGCGCTGGGCCGTGACTATCACAAACTTCTGCGCAACCGACTCAAAAAGCTGGGCGAGATGATTCAGCAACATTGTGTTTCGCTGAATTTTAGACCGTTTGTCGATTCTGCGCCTATTCTTGAGCGCCCGTTAGCTGAAAAAGCTGGGCTCGGCTGGACAGGTAAGCACTCACTTATCCTCAATCGCGAGGCCGGCTCGTTCTTCTTTTTAGGCGAATTGCTGGTCGATATTCCGCTACCCGTGGATCAACCAGTCGAGGAAGGATGCGGTAAATGCGTGGCCTGTATGACGATTTGCCCGACCGGTGCCATCGTCGAGCCATATACCGTCGATGCTCGCCGCTGTATCTCTTATCTCACCATCGAACTGGAAGGGGCGATCCCGGTAGAGTTGCGACCATTAATGGGAAACCGTATTTACGGTTGCGATGACTGCCAGCTTATCTGCCCGTGGAATCGCTATTCGCAACTCACTACAGAAGACGATTTCAGCCCGCGTAAGCCGCTACACGCACCGGAACTCATTGAGTTATTCGCCTGGAGTGAAGAGAAGTTTTTAAAAGTCACGGAAGGTTCGGCGATTCGCCGTATAGGTCACCTGCGTTGGCTGCGTAATATTGCCGTAGCCTTAGGCAATGCGCCCTGGGATGAAACGATTCTGGCGGCGCTGGAAAGTCGTAAAGGTGAGCACCCACTTCTTGATGAGCACATAGCGTGGGCGATTGCGCAGCAAATCGAGAGACGAAATGCGAGCATAGTCGAAGTGCAATTACCGAAAAAACAGCGTCTGGTTCGGGTGATTGAAAAAGGGTTACCGCGTGACGCCTGATTCATCCACAGCTTGTGAATAAAAATAAAAACGCATTGCAATTCAAGCCGGAAAAAATCGTCAAGTGATCGATACGACAAAACGAAATCTTAATTTTTAACTTATCTATCAATAGGTTAAAAAAATACTATTCACCGTGCGAAGTTTCTTTGAAATTAAGATTACGGCCTGAGGCTGTGGATAACTCTGTTTACAAGAGTTTGTCAGAGACAACAAAAACCAGCAATAACGCATCGCGTCGCTGTGGATATTTTATTGAGAGAAGAATTTGGAGCGGGAAACGAGACTCGAACTCGCGACCCCGACCTTGGCAAGGTCGTGCTCTACCAACTGAGCTATTCCCGCGTACTACTTAATTTTGCTTTCGTAATTTTCGCATTTCTGCGTCGTTACGGGAGGCGCATTATACGAGAAATCTTTCCCTCTGCAACCCCCCTAAAAAATTTTTTTTGAGTTTTTATCTCAAGTGCTGAAATTATCGGCAAGACGTTCAATTTAGCGTCAAAATCACGCCACCGCAAGTGGATTACGGCGCTTACGTGACCAGGAAAAAATTTACAGCTTGATAAAATGCTCGCGGTAGTAAGCCAGCTCCGCCACCGATTCACGGATATCATCCATCGCCTGATGCGTCCCCTGCTTGGTAAAACCATCCAGAATTTCCGGCTTCCAGCGGCGCGCCAGCTCTTTCAGGGTGCTGACATCGAGATAACGGTAGTGGAAGTAGGCTTCCAGCTCCGGCATATATTTAAACAGGAAGCGACGATCCTGGCCGATGCTGTTACCGCAAATCGGCGATTTTCCCGCAGGCACCCACTGTTTTAAGAATTCGAGCGTTGCCAGTTCAGCTTCACGATCGCCCATCGTGCTCGCTTTCACGCGCTCCACCAGCCCGCTGGCGGTATGGGTGCGCACGTTCCAGTCATCCATCAGCGCCAGCTGTTCATCGGACTGATGTACTGCAATGGTCGGCCCTTCTGCCAGAATATTCAGGTTGGCATCGGTCACCAGCGTGGCAATCTCAATAATGCGATCGCGCTCGGGATCCAGACCGGTCATCTCAAGATCGATCCAAATCAGGTTGTTTTCATTGGCACTCATGCTATTTTCCACCCATTCACAGTGACTATATTGATCCACAATTGCGTGTATCATAGATGTTTTGCCCATCAGGGGCGACCAGGAGTCTGTACGATTGAGTAAAAATAAACTCTCCAAAGGCCAGCAGCGCCGCGTGAACGCCAATCACCAGCGTCGTCTTAAAACGTCTAAGGAGAAGCCCGACTACGACGACAATCTGTTTGGCGAGCCTGATGAAGGTATCGTCATCAGCCGCTTTGGTATGCACGCTGATGTGGAATCCGCAGATGGCGACGTTCACCGCTGCAATATTCGCCGTACCATCCGTTCGCTGGTGACCGGCGACCGCGTAGTCTGGCGTCCGGGTAAACCGGCGGCGGAAGGCGTAAATGTCAAAGGGATCGTGGAAGCGGTGCATGAGCGCACTTCAGTGTTAACGCGCCCGGACTTCTACGATGGCGTGAAACCTATTGCCGCCAACATCGACCAGATTGTCATTGTCTCCGCCATTTTGCCGGAGCTGTCGCTCAATATTATCGACCGTTACCTGGTGGCCTGCGAAACCTTGCAGATTGAGCCGATTATTGTGCTCAACAAGATAGACCTGCTGGACGACGAAGGTATGAAGTTCGTCAACGAGCAGATGGATATCTACCGCAATATCGGTTATCGCGTATTGATGGTTTCCAGCCATACTCAGGATGGGCTGAAACCGCTGGAAGAGGCGTTGACCGGACGTATCAGCATTTTTGCCGGGCAGTCTGGCGTCGGCAAATCCAGCCTGCTGAACGCGCTGCTGGGGCTGCAAAAAGAGATCCTGACCAACGATGTCTCTGACAACTCGGGTCTCGGTCAGCACACCACGACCGCCGCTCGGCTGTATCACTTCCCGCACGGCGGTGATGTGATTGACTCCCCAGGAGTGCGTGAGTTCGGCCTCTGGCACCTGGAGCCGGAACAAATCACTCAGGGCTTTGTCGAATTCCATGACTACTTAGGTCTGTGTAAATATCGCGATTGCAAACACGATACCGATCCGGGCTGCGCTATCCGGGAAGCGGTTGAGGAAGGGAAAATCGCGGAAACCCGTTTCGAAAACTATCACCGTATTCTGGAAAGCATGGCGCAGGTAAAAACGCGTAAAAACTTTTCTGATACGGATGACTGACAATTAAGCTAACCGTCGTTAGAATCGTCCCTTTTTTTCAGGATCCGGCATGTAGGCCGGATCAGGAACGACAAAACAATGGCCTGGAGGCTACCTTGTTAAATTCATTTAAACTTTCGCTACAGTACATTCTGCCGAAACTATGGCTTACTCGCCTGGCGGGTTGGGGCGCAAGCAAGCGGGCAGGATGGCTGACAAAACTGGTTATCGATCTGTTCGTTAAATACTACAAGGTCGACATGAAAGAGGCGCAAAAGCCGGATACCGCCAGCTACCGCACCTTTAACGAATTCTTTGTCCGTCCGCTGCGTGACGAAGTACGCCCAATCGATACCGATCCGAATGTACTGGTTATGCCTGCCGATGGCGTTATCAGCCAGTTGGGTAAAATCGAAGAAGATAAAATCCTGCAAGCCAAAGGCCACAACTACAGCCTCGAAGCCCTGCTGGCAGGCAACTATCTGATGGCGGACCTGTTCCGCAACGGTACGTTTGTGACCACTTACCTCTCCCCGCGTGACTACCACCGCGTACACATGCCGTGCAACGGTATTCTGCGTGAGATGATCTACGTGCCGGGCGATCTCTTTTCCGTTAACCATCTCACCGCTCAGAACGTGCCGAATCTGTTTGCCCGTAACGAACGCGTGATCTGCCTGTTCGATACCGAATTTGGCCCAATGGCGCAGATTCTGGTCGGGGCGACGATTGTAGGCAGCATTGAGACGGTCTGGGCGGGCACCATTACGCCGCCGCGCGAAGGTATCATCAAGCGCTGGACCTGGCCTGCCGGGGAAAACGACGGTTCTGTGGCACTGCTGAAAGGCCAGGAAATGGGTCGCTTTAAACTCGGTTCCACCGTTATCAACCTGTTTGCACCGGGTAAAGTGAATCTGGTTGAGCAACTGGAAAGCCTGTCTGTCACGAAAATTGGCCAGCCGCTGGCAGTATCTACCGAAACCTTTGTTACGCCAGACGCTGAACCCGCCCCGCTTCCTGCTGAAGAGATCGAAGCAGAACACGACGCCAGCCCATTGGTTGACGACAAAAAAGACCAGGTCTAATCCATCAAAGGAAACGCTGACGTGCGCCTGATTATCACTTTTCTGATGGCCTGGTGCCTCAGTTGGGGGGCGTACGCCGCGACGGCCCCCGATAGCAAACAAATCTCACAAGAACTGGAGCAGGCAAAAGCGGCGAAACCCGCGCAACCGGAAGTCGTAGAGGCGCTCCAGTCTGCCTTAAATGCGCTTGAGGAACGGAAAGGTTCCCTTGAGCGCATCAAGCAATATCAAGAAGTCATTGATAATTATCCGAAACTCTCCGCTACTCTGCGCGCGCAATTAAACAACATGCGTGACGAGCCGCGCAGCGTGTCACCGGGAATGTCTACCGACGCGCTGAATCAGGAAATTCTCCAGGTCAGCAGCCAGTTGCTGGATAAAAGCCGTCAGGCCCAGCAAGAGCAGGAACGCGCCCGCGAGATTGCCGATTCGCTGAATCAACTGCCGCAACAGCAAACCGATGCCCGCCGTCAGTTAAATGAAATCGAGCGCCGCCTGGGGACGCTTACCGGCAATTCCCCGCTCAATCAGGCACAAAATTTCGCGTTGCAGTCTGACTCCGCACGCCTGAAAGCGCTCGTCGATGAACTGGAACTGGCGCAGCTGTCCGCCAATAACCGCCAGGAATTAGCGCGCTTACGCTCAGAGCTGGCGGAAAAAGAGAGCCAGCAACTGGATGCATATTTGCAGGCCTTACGTAATCAGTTGAACAGCCAACGTCAGCTTGAGGCGGAGCGGGCGCTGGAAAGTACCGAATTACTGGCAGAAAACAGTGCCGATTTGCCGAAAGATATCGTCGCGCAATTCAAAATTAACCGCGAACTATCGGCAGCGCTGAATCAACAGGCGCAGCGGATGGATCTCGTTGCCTCGCAACAGCGTCAGGCTGCCAGCCAGACGTTACAGGTCCGGCAGGCGTTGAATACGCTGCGTGAACAGTCGCAATGGCTGGGCTCGTCCAACCTGCTCGGCGAAGCGTTGCGGGCGCAGGTGGCACGGCTGCCGGAAATGCCAAAACCACAACAACTTGATACCGAAATGGCGCAGTTGCGTGTGCAACGGTTACGTTATGAGGATCTGCTTAATAAACAGCCGCAGCTAAGGCAAATTCATCAGGCCGACGGTCAGCCGCTGACCGCCGAGCAAAACCGTATTCTGGAAGCACAGCTACGCACTCAGCGTGAGTTGCTGAACTCATTGTTGCAGGGTGGAGACACGCTACTGCTGGAACTGACCAAGCTGAAAGTCTCCAACGGGCAACTGGAGGATGCGCTGAAAGAGGTGAATGAAGCGACGCACCGCTATCTGTTCTGGACCTCTGACGTGCGCCCGATGACCATCGCCTGGCCGCTGGAAATCGCCCAGGATCTGCGTCGTCTCATTTCGCTGGACACCTTCAGTCAGTTGGGCAAAGCCAGTGTGATGATGCTGACCAGTAAAGAGACGATTTTGCCGCTGTTTGGCGCGTTGATTCTGGTCGGTTGCAGTATTTACTCGCGCCGCTATTTTACCCGTTTTCTTGAACGTTCGGCGGCGAAAGTCGGCAAAGTGACTCAGGATCACTTCTGGCTGACGTTACGCACTCTTTTCTGGTCGATTCTCGTCGCGTCACCGCTGCCTGTGCTGTGGATGACACTGGGTTACGGCTTGCGCGAGGCGTGGCCTTATCCGCTGGCGGTCGCGATTGGTGATGGCGTAACGGCCACAGTGCCGCTGCTGTGGGTAGTGATGATTTGCGCCACCTTTGCCCGCCCGAACGGCTTGTTTATCGCTCATTTTGGCTGGCCGCGCGAACGGGTTTCCCGTGGGATGCGCTACTACCTGATGAGCATCGGGCTTATTGTGCCACTGATTATGGCGCTGATGATGTTCGATAACCTCGACGACCGCGAATTTTCCGGTTCGCTGGGACGGCTTTGCTTTATCCTCATTTGCGGTGCGTTGGCGGTGGTCACCCTCAGCCTGAAAAAGGCCGGGATCCCGCTGTATCTCAACAAAGAAGGCAGCGGCGACAACATTACCAACCATATGCTGTGGAACATGATGATTAGCGCACCGCTGGTCGCTATTCTGGCGTCGGCGGTGGGTTATCTGGCAACGGCACAGGCGCTGTTAGCGAGGCTTGAAACCTCGGTTGCCATCTGGTTCCTGCTACTGGTGGTTTATCACGTTATCCGCCGCTGGATGCTGATCCAACGCCGCAGGCTGGCGTTTGACCGGGCGAAGCATCGCCGGGCAGAGATGTTAGCGCAACGTGCGCGTGGCGAAGAGGAAGCGCATCATCACAGTAGCCCGGAAGGGGCAATTGAAGTCGATGAAAGCGAAGTCGATCTCGATGCCATAAGTGCGCAATCCTTGCGGCTGGTGCGCTCAATTTTGATGTTGATCGCCCTGCTTTCGGTCATTGTGCTGTGGTCAGAAATCCATTCCGCTTTCGGCTTCCTTGAAAATATTTCTCTGTGGGATGTCACTTCCACGGTACAGGGCGTAGAAAGTCTGGAGCCGATTACCCTCGGTGCGGTGCTGATTGCCATTCTGGTGTTTATCATCACCACGCAGCTGGTGCGCAACCTGCCCGCGCTGCTGGAACTGGCGATTTTGCAGCACCTGGATTTAACGCCGGGTACGGGCTACGCCATCACCACCATCACCAAATATCTGCTGATGCTGATTGGCGGGCTGGTCGGCTTCTCAATGATTGGTATTGAGTGGTCGAAATTGCAGTGGCTGGTTGCCGCGCTCGGTGTTGGTCTCGGTTTTGGTTTGCAGGAAATTTTCGCCAACTTTATCTCTGGCCTGATCATCCTGTTCGAAAAACCGATTCGCATTGGCGATACGGTAACGATCCGCGATCTTACTGGTAGCGTGACGAAAATTAACACCCGCGCCACCACCATCAGCGACTGGGACCGTAAAGAGATAATCGTGCCGAACAAGGCGTTTATTACCGAGCAGTTTATCAACTGGTCGCTCTCTGACTCGGTCACGCGCGTGGTGTTGACGATTCCGGCCCCTGCCGATGCCAACAGTGAAGAAGTGACGGAAATCCTGCTCACCGCAGCGCGTCGCTGCTCGCTGGTGATCGACAACCCGGCACCGGAAGTCTTCCTGGTGGATCTGCAGCAGGGGATTCAGATTTTCGAGCTGCGTATTTACGCCGCTGAGATGGGTCATCGTATGCCGCTACGCCATGAGATTCACCAGCTAATTCTGGCAGGCTTCCATGCCCACGGTATCGATATGCCATTCCCGCCCTTCCAGATGCGTCTGGAAAGCCTCAACGGTAAACAAACGGGGAGAACATTAACTTCTGCGGGCAAAGGTCGTCAGGCGGGAAGTTTGTAATGCATGAAGCTGCCAAATGATGTCAACGTGGCTCATTTAGCAGCTTAACATCATCTTCAGTTATCACTGGCCCCGGAGAGTATCATCCATACGCATTACTTCCTGACAACTCATCGCCGGAGAGACGATGAGTTGCAGGATTTCATATGATCAGTCGAGAGCTAACTCAGGTTTGTTCGCCATGCGACTGCAATAGTTCTGGTAAATCGCCATCGCTAACAGCGAGAAGAAGACAGGGCCGCCAATCATCCACAATGTGCTGTCCCAGTCTCCGGCCTCAACCACAGGTTGAATGATGGTGAAGACGTTCGCAAATGTCACCACCAGTACGACAACCACCGTCGCAATCATTGCCGACAAATGCGTTTTGAAAATCACAAACGGTCTGTCGAGATCCTGACGTGCTTTAAAGAACGGGAAAGCCAGCGCGAGGAACAGGTAAGGAAGTGTCATAGACACGTTCGCCATCAACGTCAGCTTGTTAAAGAACGCCGATGCGGTGCCACCGCCAAACGAAACCAGCAGGATGAAGACAGTAACCAGCCCGCACTGCATCCACATGGCGATAGACGGCATCCCCATCGCATTCAGGCGCGTCATCGGTTCTGGCCACAACGCTTTCGGCGTCCCCTGGATGATGGCTTTCAGCGGTGAATAGCAAAGCGTAAAGAACGCACCGGTATAAGCGAGGAACATCGAAAGTCCGGTAATACGCGCAAACCATACGCCCAGCGACAATGACGCTTCAGGTGACAAATGCAGTGCGTTACCCAGCGTCACCCCGAGGCTCTTCATCAGCACATAGGTAATATTGCCGAGGTTAACGGAACCATTACTTAATACCTGCTGCCAGTTTGTGCTGACGCCCCATAAAAATATTGCCAGCGAATAACCGATTGAAATAACAATAGCGGCAAAAACAATACCTTTGGCAAAGTTCTTTTCTGGATTTTCCGTTTTATCGACCAGACCACCAACCGCTTCAATTCCGCCATAGGCAAAAATAGCAAATACCACAAAAGATAGCATTGCCAGACCGGACTGATAACCTGGATTCGGTGATGTCAGGAAATTAATATCCTGCGCGAAATGCCCACCATTTAATAACAAAATAGTAATGCTTACTAACAGCAATACTAAATTCAGACACATTACTGCAATACCGCCCACCGCAGTAATGCGGGCAATTTTATTAATCCCCTTTGAAGCAACGACGGTGACCAGAATCATCCATGCCACTGCCAGCAGACCAACCACCTGCGTAGGCTCCAGTCCGGCAATATGCCAGTGCTGGGTCATGTCGCTACCATAGAGGAATGTTGAGAACGGTACCCAAACTTTCGCGGAGGTACTCACCATCCAGATGATATAAGAGGAAAACCACATAAATGTACCAATGAAGGCAAAACGTGGTCCGACACTATTATTCATCCAGGAATAGATACCGCCTTCTTCTTTGCGATAAGCAGCTCCCATTTCAGCCATCATTAAGGCGAATGGAATAAAGAATAACAATGCAGAAAATATATAAAAGGGAATCGCACTATAACCCATTAAGTAATAAGCCGATGGGCTATTGGCAAATCCAAATACGGAAGTAAAGATCATCAATATGAGTCCTATCAGACTCATCTTTTTTATCGTGTGAGGCATGAAACCATCCTTCATTTCAGCGCGTGTATAAAACGCGCCCACTGAACTGCACTGCCCAACATTGAGCGGGCAGCGTAAAAACCAATACAGAATTGATACCTGGATGATATCAAATATCCAGTCTTAAATTGTGGCCTTTAGCGGAAAAATGAAAACATATGCTACAGAATGGCGCTTATCACGCCATTCTTCGCGGTTAATTCAGTAATTTTTCAGAATTATGCCCGGTCAACGCTAAAGGCGATGACTTCAGCCAGTGTCTCCGCGCCCAGCGCCAACATCACCAGACGATCAACGCCTAATGCCACGCCGGAACAGTCAGGCATACCGACTTTCAAGGCTTCAATCAGATTCTGGTCAATGGGGTGCTGCGGCAAACCGCGCGCCGCGCGCTTACGGTTATCTTGTTCAAAGCGTTGTTGCTGCTCACGGGCATCCGTCAATTCATGGAAACCATTCGCCAGCTCAATACCTTTATAATAAACCTCAAAGCGTTCAGCGACCCGATGATCTTCGGTACTGATTTGCGCCAGTGATGCCTGGCTGGCTGGAAAGTGGTACACAAAGGTCGGTTTTTCTTTACCAATATTTGGCTCTACGCCAAAGGTAAACAGCAATTGTAGCAACGTGTCGCGGTCTTCTTCGGTATCTGCAACGTTGCTCAAATCCAGTTTCGCTGCCACTTCCCGCAGTTGCGTTTTGTCGGCAGAGAGTGGGTCAATTTCCAGATAACGTAAGAAAGCTTGTTGATAAGAAAGGCTTTCTGCTGCCGGACAGTCCAGCACCTGTTGCAAGAGATCGTCCACCTCGTTCATCAACCGGTACATATCATAGTGCGGTCGATACCACTCAAGCATAGTGAACTCAGGGTTGTGATAACGCCCCATCTCTTCATTACGGAAGCTGCGGCACAGCTGGAATACCGGCCCACAACCAGCAACCAGCAGGCGCTTCATATGGTATTCCGGGCTGGTCATTAACCAGAGATTCATCCCCTGCGAATGCCCGGGGCCAACGAAACGTGTCTCAAACGGGACCAAATGAATATCGGTTACCGTCGCCTGGCTCATACAAGGCGTCTCCACCTCCAGCACTCCACGATCGGCAAAGAAACGACGGATCTCCGCCATAATCGCCGCGCGTTTTAATAAGTTAGGAATGGATGCGCTCGGCTGCCAGGATGCCGTTTCGCTCATAGTTAAATCTCCAGTTTTTGACAAGGGCACGAAGTCTACTCGCAACGCGACGGCGAGACAAATTTTACGCAGGAATCAAACAACGGTGGGCAGTGACTAAAAAAAGCACGATCTGATGGTTTAGTAATTAAATTAATCATCTTCAGTGATAATTTAGCCCTCTTGCGCACTAAAAAAATCGATCTCGTCAAATTTCAGACTTATCCATCAGACTATACTGTTGTACCTATAAAGGAGCAGTGGAATAGCGTTCGCAGACCGTAACTTTCAGGCACTTACCCTGAAGTACGGGGCTGTGGGATAAAAACAATCTGGAGGAATGTCGTGCAAACCTTTCAAGCCGATCTTGCCATTGTAGGCGCCGGTGGCGCGGGATTACGTGCTGCAATTGCTGCCGCGCAGGCAAATCCAAATGCAAAAATCGCACTAATCTCAAAAGTATACCCGATGCGTAGCCATACCGTTGCTGCAGAAGGGGGCTCCGCCGCTGTCGCGCAGGATCATGACAGCTTCGAATATCACTTTCACGATACAGTAGCGGGTGGCGACTGGTTGTGTGAGCAGGATGTCGTGGATTATTTCGTCCACCACTGCCCAACCGAAATGACCCAACTGGAACTGTGGGGATGCCCATGGAGCCGTCGCCCGGATGGTAGCGTCAACGTACGTCGCTTCGGCGGCATGAAAATCGAGCGTACCTGGTTCGCCGCCGATAAGACCGGCTTCCATATGCTGCACACGCTGTTCCAGACCTCTCTGCAATTCCCGCAGATCCAGCGTTTTGACGAACATTTCGTGCTGGATATTCTGGTTGATGATGGTCATGTTCGCGGCCTGGTAGCAATGAACATGATGGAAGGCACGCTGGTGCAGATCCGTGCTAACGCGGTCGTTATGGCTACCGGCGGTGCGGGTCGCGTTTATCGTTACAACACCAACGGCGGCATCGTTACCGGTGACGGTATGGGTATGGCGTTAAGCCACGGCGTTCCGCTGCGTGACATGGAATTCGTTCAGTATCACCCAACCGGTCTACCAGGTTCCGGTATCCTGATGACCGAAGGCTGCCGCGGTGAAGGTGGTATTCTGGTCAACAAAAATGGCTACCGTTATCTGCAAGATTACGGCATGGGCCCGGAAACTCCGCTGGGCGAGCCGAAAAACAAATATATGGAACTGGGTCCACGCGACAAAGTTTCTCAGGCCTTCTGGCACGAATGGCGTAAAGGCAACACCATCTCCACGCCACGTGGCGATGTGGTTTATCTCGACCTGCGTCACCTCGGCGAGAAAAAACTGCATGAACGTCTGCCGTTCATCTGCGAACTGGCGAAAGCGTACGTTGGCGTCGATCCGGTTAAAGAACCGATTCCGGTACGTCCGACCGCACACTACACCATGGGCGGTATCGAAACCGATCAGAACTGTGAAACCCGCATTAAAGGTCTGTTCGCCGTGGGTGAATGTTCCTCTGTTGGTCTGCACGGTGCGAACCGTCTGGGCTCCAACTCGCTGGCGGAACTGGTGGTCTTCGGTCGTCTGGCCGGTGAGCAAGCTATGGAACGCGCATCTACTGCCGGTAATGGCAACGAAGCGGCAATTGAAGCGCAGGCAGCTGGCGTTGAACAACATCTGAAAGATCTGGTTAACCAGGATGGCGGCGAAAACTGGGCTAAGATCCGCGACGAAATGGGCATGGCCATGGAAGAAGGCTGCGGTATCTACCGTACGCCAGAACTGATGCAGAAAACCATCGACAAGCTGGCAGAATTGCAGGAACGCTTCAAGCGCGTGCGCATCACCGACACTTCCAGCGTGTTCAACACCGACCTGCTCTACACCATTGAACTGGGCCACGGTCTGAACGTTGCTGAATGTATGGCGCACTCCGCAATGGCACGTAAAGAGTCTCGCGGCGCGCACCAGCGTCTGGACGAAGGTTGCACCGAGCGTGACGACGTCAACTTCCTCAAACACACCCTCGCCTTCCGCGATGCTGATGGCACGACTCGCCTGGAGTACAGCGACGTGAAGATTACTACGCTGCCGCCAGCTAAACGCGTTTACGGTGGCGAAGCGGATGCAGCCGATAAGGCGGAAGCAGCCAATAAGAAGGAGAAGGCGAATGGCTGAGATGAAAAACCTGAAAATTGAGGTGGTGCGCTATAACCCGGAAGTCGATACCGCACCGCATAGCGCATTCTATGAAGTGCCTTATGACGCAACTACCTCATTACTGGATGCGCTGGGCTACATCAAAGACAACCTGGCACCGGACCTGAGCTACCGCTGGTCCTGCCGTATGGCGATTTGTGGTTCCTGCGGCATGATGGTTAACAACGTGCCAAAACTGGCATGTAAAACCTTCCTGCGTGATTACACCGACGGTATGAAGGTTGAAGCGTTAGCTAACTTCCCGATTGAACGCGATCTGGTGGTCGATATGACCCACTTCATCGAAAGTCTGGAAGCGATCAAACCGTACATCATCGGCAACTCCCGCACCGCGGATCAGGGTACTAACATCCAGACCCCGGCGCAGATGGCGAAGTATCACCAGTTCTCCGGTTGCATCAACTGTGGTCTGTGCTACGCCGCGTGCCCGCAGTTTGGCCTGAACCCTGAGTTCATCGGTCCGGCTGCCATTACGCTGGCGCATCGTTATAACGAAGATAGCCGCGACCACGGTAAGAAGGAGCGTATGGCGCAGTTGAACAGCCAGAACGGCGTATGGAGCTGTACTTTCGTGGGCTACTGCTCCGAAGTCTGCCCGAAACACGTCGATCCGGCTGCGGCCATTCAGCAGGGCAAAGTAGAAAGTTCGAAAGACTTTCTTATCGCGACCCTGAAACCACGCTAAGGAGTGCAACATGACGACTAAACGTAAACCGTATGTACGGCCAATGACGTCCACCTGGTGGAAAAAATTGCCGTTTTATCGCTTTTACATGCTGCGCGAAGGCACGGCGGTTCCGGCTGTGTGGTTCAGCATTGAACTGATTTTCGGGCTGTTTGCCCTGAAAAATGGCCCGGAAGCCTGGGCGGGATTCGTCGACTTTTTACAAAACCCGGTTATCGTGATCATTAACCTGATCACTCTGGCGGCAGCCCTGCTGCACACCAAAACCTGGTTTGAGCTGGCACCAAAAGCAGCCAATATCATTGTAAAAGACGAAAAAATGGGACCAGAGCCAATTATCAAAAGTCTCTGGGCGGTAACTGTGGTTGCCACCATCGTAATCCTGTTTGTTGCCCTGTACTGGTAAGGAGCCTGAGATGATTAATCCAAATCCAAAGCGTTCTGACGAACCGGTATTCTGGGGCCTCTTCGGGGCCGGTGGTATGTGGAGCGCAATTATTGCGCCGGTGATGATCCTGCTGGTTGGTATTCTGCTGCCACTGGGGCTATTTCCGGGTGATGCGCTGAGCTACGAGCGCGTTCTGGCGTTCGCGCAGAGCTTCATTGGTCGCGTATTCCTGTTCCTGATGATCGTTCTGCCGCTGTGGTGTGGTTTACACCGTATGCACCACGCGATGCACGATCTGAAAATCCACGTACCTGCGGGTAAATGGGTTTTCTACGGTCTGGCTGCTATCCTGACAGTTGTCACACTGATTGGTGTCGTTACAATCTAACGCATCGCCAATGTAAATCCGGCCCGCCTATGGCGGGCCGTTTTGTATGGAAACCAGACCTTATGTTCAAAACGACGCTCTGCACCTTATTAATTACCGCCTCTTGCTCCACATTTGCCGCCCCTCAACAAATCAACGATATTGTGCATCGCACAATTACCCCGCTTATAGAGCAACAAAAGATCCCCGGTATGGCGGTGGCGGTAATTTATCAGGGTAAACCTTATTACTTTACCTGGGGCTATGCGGACATCGCCAAAAAGCAGCCCGTCACACAGCAAACGTTGTTTGAGTTAGGTTCGGTCAGCAAAACATTTACGGGCGTGCTTGGTGGCGACGCTATTGCTCGAGGGGAAATCAAGTTAAGCGATCCCACAACAAAATACTGGCCTGAACTTACCGCTAAACAGTGGAATGGGATCACACTATTACATCTCGCAACCTACACCGCTGGCGGCCTGCCATTGCAGGTGCCGGATGAGGTGAAATCCTCAAGCGACTTGCTGCGCTTCTATCAAAACTGGCAGCCTGCATGGGCTCCAGGAACACAACGTCTGTATGCCAACTCCAGTATCGGTTTGTTCGGCGCACTGGCTGTGAAGCCGTCTGGTTTGAGTTTTGAGCAGGCGATGAAAACTCGTGTCTTCCAGCCACTCAAACTCAATCATACGTGGATTAATGTACCGTCCGCAGAAGAAAAGAACTACGCCTGGGGATATCGCGAAGGTAAGGCAGTACATGTTTCGCCAGGGGCGTTAGATGCTGAAGCTTATGGTGTGAAGTCGACCATTGAAGATATGGCCCGCTGGGTGCAAAGCAATTTAAAACCCCTTGATATCACTGAGAAAACGCTTCAACAAGGGATACAACTGGCACAATCTCGCTACTGGCAAACCGGCGATATGTATCAGGGTCTGGGCTGGGAAATGCTGGACTGGCCGCTAAATCCTGACATCATCATTAACGGCAGTGACAATAAAATTGCACTGGCAGCACGCCCCGTAAAACCGATTACGCCCCCAACTCCTGCAGTACGCGCATCATGGGTACATAAAACGGGGGCGACCGGCGGATTTGGTAGCTATGTCGCGTTTATTCCAGAAAAAGAGCTGGGTATCGTGATGCTGGCTAACAAAAACTATCCCAATCCAGCGAGAGTCGCCGCCGCCTGGCAGATTCTCAACGCTCTACAGTAAAATTTCATCGGGTCCGAATTTTCGGACCTTTTCTCCGCTTTTCCTTGCTGTCATCTACACTTAGAAAAAAACCAGTAAGGAAACATTTATGCGCCTGCTCCCTCTCGTTGCCGCAGCGACAGCTGCATTTCTGGTCGTTGCCTGCAGTTCTCCTACGCCGCCCCGTGGCGTGACCGTAGTGAATAATTTCGATGCTAAACGCTATCTCGGTACCTGGTATGAGATTGCCCGTTTTGATCACCGCTTTGAACGTGGACTGGAAAAAGTCACCGCAACATACAGCCTGCGGGATGACGGCGGCCTGAATGTCATTAATAAAGGCTATAACCCTGACAGAGGAATGTGGCAACAGAGTGAAGGGAAAGCGTACTTTACCGGCGCACCAACTCGCGCTGCGCTGAAAGTGTCATTCTTTGGTCCTTTCTATGGCGGTTATAACGTTATTGCACTCGATCGGGAATACCGCCATGCGCTGGTTTGCGGCCCGGACCGCGACTACCTGTGGATACTCTCCCGCACGCCAACCATTTCTGACGAAGTGAAACAGGAGATGCTGGCAGTCGCGACCCGGGAAGGGTTTGATGTCAGTAAGTTTATTTGGGTACAGCAGCCCGGTAGTTAGTGAGTGCTGAGTTTCAGACCAATAATCCCCAATACGATTAACGCCAGACTCGCCAGGCGCATCGGGTTAGCGGACTCGCCGAGCAGCACAATGCCGGTGATGGCCGCGCCGACTGCGCCAATACCCGTCCACACGGCATAAGCCGTCCCTACTGGTAACGATTTCATCGCCCAGGCAAGTAGCGCCATACTGACAATCATCGCCGTCACAGTAATAACACTTGGCGTCAAACGACTAAAGCCGTGGGTATATTTCAGGCCAACGGCCCATACCACTTCCAGCAGACCAGCAATAACTAAGATAATCCAGGACATATCAGGCTCCGGAGAATTGGGGCCGTCCCCGGTGAAAAGAGGCGTTTGCAGGTCGTCCTGCAAAGCTGATGGTTGAACGGATATTTTGCCAGGTGGCAGGGGAATTTCAACTATTACCTTTGTGACTATCGCAGAAAAAACAAACGGCACGACACAGCTGTCGTACCGTTATTGCTTACTGCTGCGCTTTCGTTGCTGCGCCAGAAATCGCGTTACCGCCATCAGAAATGTCTTCACCAACGCCACGCGTGGTGTTGCAGGCAGTTAATACTGTTGAAAGCACCAGAACAGAAAAGATCGCTGCAATTGTCTTCTTCACCATAACGTCTTCCTTTTAGGTAATGTTATTTATGTTTGCCTATAGCAAATTAATAATAGACAACATCACCAAAAATGATGGAAATCTGATGATTTTTCGGAAGAGAAGAAAAATTAGCTGGCAGCGCGGGAGATGGAATTACCGAGATGTTTAATGTCTTCACCAAAACCGCGAGCGGTGTTACAGCCCGTGAGCAGCGCACTGGCAAGCAAAACAAGAACGATAAGGCGTTTCATCATCTCTGACCTGAATAAGTGATGGTGCAGCCTGCAGGCCGCACCACAACCGTATTACTTCACGCGAGAGACGTATTCACCAGAGCGGGTATCCACTTTGATGACTTCGCCGATCTGCACGAACAGCGGAACTTTAACCACAGCGCCAGTAGACAGGGTAGCTGGTTTGCCGCCAGTACCTGCGGTATCACCTTTCAGGCCCGGATCGGTATCAACGATTTCCAGTTCAACGAAGTTCGGCGGAGTAACGGAGATCGGCTGACCATTCCACAGAGTTACGATACACTCTGCCTGATCAAGCAGCCATTTCGCGTTGTCGCCAATTGCTTTTGCGTCAGCAGACAGCTGCTCGAAAGTTTCGTTGTTCATGAAGTGCCAGAACTCACCGTCGTTGTACAGGTAAGTCAGGTTCATATCGACAACATCAGCGCCTTCAGCGGAATCAGTAGATTTGAAGGTTTTTTCTACGCGAGTACCGGTCAGCAGACGACGCAGTTTAACGCGAGCAAATGCCTGGCCTTTACCCGGTTTTACGAATTCACTCGCTTCAACCGCGTAAGGTTCGCCGTCTAACATGATTTTAAGACCAGCACGAAAATCGTTGCTATAGTACGTTGCCATAAGGCCCTCTGAAATTTGTTAATTGGTAGCTAAGCCACAAAATGGCGCATATTGTAACCCTAAATACCCCATCCAGAGAAGATTGGTTAACGCAACTTGCCGATGTTGTGACCGATCCTGATGAACTTCTGCGTCTTTTGAATATAGACGCGGACGAAAAACTGTTGGCCGGACGCAGCGCCAAAAAGCTTTTTGCCCTGCGTGTGCCCCGCTCATTTATCGATCGCATGGAGAAAGGCGATCCGGACGATCCTCTTTTGCGTCAGGTACTTACCTCGCAAGATGAGTTTGTCGTCGCGCCCGGATTCTCCACCGACCCACTGGAAGAACAGCACAGCGTAGTGCCTGGTTTGTTGCATAAATACCACAACCGGGCGCTTTTGCTGGTCAAAGGCGGCTGCGCGGTAAATTGCCGCTATTGCTTCCGTCGCCACTTCCCCTATGCCGAAAATCAGGGCAACAAGCGTAACTGGCAAACTGCACTTGAGTATGTTGCTGCGCATCCGGAACTGGACGAGATGATTTTCTCCGGCGGCGATCCGCTGATGGCGAAAGATCACGAGCTGGACTGGTTGCTCACACAACTGGAAGCCATCCCGCATATCAAACGTCTGCGGATTCACAGCCGTCTGCCGATTGTGATCCCGGCACGCATCACAGATGCGCTGGTTGAACGCTTTTCTCATTCTACGCTGCAAATCTTGCTGGTGAATCACATTAACCATGCCAATGAGGTAGATGAAACATTCCGTCAGGCGATGGCTAAGTTGCGCCGGGTAGGCGTTACTTTGCTGAATCAGAGCGTTCTGTTACGTGGTGTGAACGATAACGCGCAAACGCTGGCAAACCTGAGTAATGCGTTGTTCGATGCGGGCGTGATGCCGTATTACCTGCATGTGCTCGATAAAGTACAGGGCGCGGCGCATTTTATGGTGAGTGATGACGAAGCACGGCAGATTATGCGTGAGTTGCTGACACTGGTGTCGGGATATCTGGTGCCTAAACTGGCGCGAGAAATTGGCGGCGAACCCAGCAAAACGCCGCTGGATCTCCAGCTACGCCAGCAGTAACTGATTAAACAGGGAAGTTTAATCTTTGCCCGTTGCATAACCTTTAATTATTCATATACATTGCTGTTGTTACTCTTTATATAACCAACACCAATAATTAACCTTTCTTTTCTGTTTATATAGAGTGAGCACGGCTATTTATGTTATTTTAACAACTATTACTACCAAGCCCATTTATCTGGCTTATAAACTAAAATTAATTATTTAATTGAGAAATGGTTAGGGAGAACCTACATGGCCATAAGCATCAAGGGTGTTAATACCGGTGTTATTCGCAAGAGTAATAATTTCATTGCACTGGCGCTGAAAATTAAAGAGCCTCGCAATAAAGAATCGTTGTTCTTTCTGTCTGTCATGGAACTGCGCGACCTTCTGATTGCGCTGGAAAGCCGTTTGCATCAAAAGCATAAACTGGATGCTGCTGCACGCCTTCAGTATGAGCAAGCTCGCGATAAAGTCATTAAGAAAATGGCAGAAAATATCCCAGAAATTCTGGTTGATGAGCTTAAAAATGCCGATATTAATCGTCGGGTTAACACGCTGGAACTTAACGATAATCAGGGCGAAAATCTTACCTTCGTATTAACGCTACATGACGGTAGCAAATGTGAGTTAGTCATCAATGAATTGCAGATTGAAATGCTGGCGCGAGCAATCATTCATGCAATTAATAATGCGGAAATGCGTGAACTGGCATTACGTATTACCTCACTGTTAGATTTCCTGCCGTTATACGACGTTGACTGCCAGGACAATGGCAATCTGGAATATGACACCTATTCCCAACCGGAATGGAAACATAACTTGTTCAACCATTATCTGGCGGTGCTTTACCGCTTTAAAGATGAAAGTGGCAAAGAACAATTTAGCGGCGCAGTGGTGAAAACGCGTGAAGCAACGCCGGGTAAAGAAGTGGAGGCGATCACTCGCCGAATGCTTGATTTCAGCCCCCGACTGAAAAAACTCGCGGGTGTGCCATGTCAGGTCTATGTTCGCACCGTAGCGGCAAATAACGCCCAACCGCTAACCCAGGATCAATGCTTACGCGCGCTGCATCACTTACGTGTTCAATCCACCAGCAAAACTGCACCGCAGGCGAAATAATCCCATCTGTTTTACTACGAGGCTGGAAGTATCCAGCCTCTGGATCCCATCAGTTCGGGCACTTATATACCTGGCCGATAATCTGGCTATCCGTCGGGACAAAACTGGACAACATTCCCTGCGACGGGCTGCTGATGCCATAAATCACGTTACCGCCCATTGCAGCCGCCTGGTTGCGCAGATCGTTTGCTGCGCCGCGCATAGAACCGCCTTCTTCACCGTGTTGCCCGGAAAGCCAGTTGCTTTGCTTACCTGTCGCAGTACCAATCAGCTGGCACTCTGCGCCTGGCTGCTCGTCCACAATGCGTACACTCTGACCGGCAGCACTCAATTCGTTGCTGGAGCTACAACCCGCCATCAGTAGCGCGGCACCGACAATCCCTGCTAAGTATTTTACGTGCATGTTATTCCCCATAATCAATGAGCTGGACGCCACTCGCGTCTGTGTGTGAATCTTATACTAAAAAGATGACTAAAAGAAAAACCCCCAGACATTTCTGCCTGAGGGTTTGTTTATTTCTGCGAGGTGCAGGGCAATTACATCATGCCGCCCATGCCACCCATGCCGCCCATACCGCCAGCAGCGCCTAAGTCAGCTGCATCATTTTTCGGCAGGTCGGTAACCATGCACTCGGTGGTGATCATCAGGCCAGCCACAGAAGCCGCGTACTGCAGAGCAGAACGAGTTACTTTGGTTGGATCCAGGATACCCATGTCGATCATGTTGCCGTATTCTTCGGTTGCTGCGTTGTAACCGTAGTTGCCGTCGCCGCCTTTAACAGTGTTAGCAACAACAGACGGTTCTTCGCCGCAGTTCAGGACGATCTGACGCAGCGGAGCCTCCATTGCACGCAGTGCAACTTTGATACCCACGTTCTGGTCTTCGTTCTGACCACGCAGGTCAGCCAGTTTAGACGCTACGCGGATCAGCGCAACACCACCACCAGCAACCACGCCTTCTTCTACCGCAGCACGGGTCGCGTGCAGGGCGTCTTCAACGCGTGCTTTTTTCTCTTTCATTTCAACTTCGGTAGCAGCACCTACTTTGATAACTGCAACGCCGCCTGCCAGTTTCGCTACGCGCTCCTGCAGTTTTTCACGGTCGTAGTCAGAAGTTGCTTCTTCAATCTGCTGACGGATCTGAGCAACACGGCCCTGGATTGCAGCTTCTTCGCCCACGCCATCGATGATGGTGGTGGTGTCTTTGTTGATCACAACACGTTTAGCCTGACCCAGGTCTTCCAGGGTTGCTTTTTCCAGCTCCATACCGATCTCTTCAGAGATTACGGTACCGCCAGTCAGGGTTGCGATATCCTGCAGCATAGCTTTACGACGATCGCCGAAGCCCGGAGCTTTAACCGCAGCAACTTTCACGATGCCACGCATGGTGTTAACAACCAGAGTTGCCAGCGCTTCGCCTTCTACATCTTCAGCGATGATCAGCAGCGGTTTGCCTGCTTTGGCAACAGCTTCGAGAACCGGCAGCATTTCGCGGATGTTGGAGATTTTCTTGTCAGCCAGCAGGATGAATGGGCTTTCCAGTTCTACTGCGCCAGTTTCCGGCTTGTTGATGAAGTAAGGAGACAGGTAGCCACGGTCGAACTGCATACCTTCAACCACGTCCAGTTCGTCCTGCAGACCGGTACCGTCTTCAACGGTGATAACGCCTTCTTTACCGACTTTGTCCATCGCTTCAGCGATCAGTTTACCTACGGTTTCGTCGGAGTTAGCGGAGATGGTACCAACCTGAGCAATCGCTTTAGAGTCAGAGCACGGTACGGACAGCGCTTTCAGTTCTTCAACTGCAGCGGTAACAGCTTTGTCGATACCACGTTTCAGGTCCATCGGGTTCATGCCCGCAGCAACAGCTTTCAGACCTTCAGTGATGATAGCCTGAGCCAGTACGGTTGCAGTGGTGGTACCGTCGCCTGCAGCGTCGTTCGCTTTAGAGGCAACTTCTTTCACCATCTGCGCACCCATATTTTCGAACTTGTCTTCCAGTTCGATTTCACGAGCAACGGAAACACCATCTTTGGTGATGGTCGGTGCACCGAAAGATTTATCCAGAACTACGTTACGGCCTTTCGGACCGAGGGTAACTTTCACTGCATCTGCCAGTACGTTTACGCCGCGCAGCATTTTCACACGAGCGTCGTTACCGAATTTTACGTCTTTAGCTGCCATTATCTTTATTCCTTAAATTCGTATGTTCAGTGTCGTGCGCGGATTACGCTTCAACAATTGCCAGAATGTCGCTTTCGGACATGATCAACACTTCTTCATTGTCGATCTTCTCAGATTTCACACCGTAGCCATCGTTGAAAATAACGATGTCGCCAACTTTCACATCCAGCGGCTTCACTTCGCCATTTTCAAGGATACGGCCATTGCCGACAGCCAGCACTTCGCCGCGGGTGGATTTAGCCGCTGCAGAGCCGGTCAGAACGATGCCGCCAGCAGATTTAGTTTCAACTTCTTTACGCTTGACGATCACGCGATCATGCAATGGACGAATATTCATTGATAACTCTCCTTTGAGAAAGTCCGTATCTGTTATGGGTGACGCCGGAGCTTACGTGGTTTCCCGGCTGGTGACCAGAGAAATGGGGATGAGGCTTCGCCCCTTCAAGGGGGAAAAAGAAAAAAAATTCTGATCAGCACAAAATCGGGTGAAAACCCTGATTCACCTCACATTTCATCGCAATTTCTTCATCACCGTCATAAGCGAATCTGATTGTGCTACCATCGAAAATCTACGCAGTTGCCCATAATTTGGGCGCAATCGGACATCAACCCATGAGTGGACTCAAACAAGAACTGGGGCTGGCCCAGGGCATTGGCCTGCTATCGACGTCATTATTAGGCACTGGCGTGTTTGCCGTTCCTGCGTTAGCTGCACTGGTAGCAGGCAATAACAGCCTGTGGGCGTGGCCCGTTTTGATTATCTTAGTGTTCCCGATTGCGATTGTGTTTGCGATTCTGGGTCGCCACTATCCCAGCGCAGGCGGCGTCGCGCACTTCGTCGGTATGGCGTTTGGTTCGCGGCTTGAGCGAGTCACCGGCTGGTTGTTTTTATCGGTCATTCCCGTGGGTTTGCCAGCCGCGCTACAAATTGCCGCCGGGTTCGGCCAGGCAATGTTTGGCTGGCATAGCTGGCAACTGTTGTTGGCAGAACTCGGTACGCTGGCGCTGGTGTGGTATATCGGTACTCGCGGTGCTAGTTCCAGTGCTAATCTACAAACAGTTATTGCCGGACTTATCGTCGCGCTGATTGTCGCTATCTGGTGGGCGGGCGATATCAAACCTGCGAATATCCCCTTCCCTGCACCTGGTAATATCGAACTTACCGGGTTATTTGCTGCGTTATCAGTGATGTTCTGGTGCTTTGTCGGTCTGGAGGCATTTGCCCATCTTGCCTCAGAATTTAAAAATCCAGAGCGTGATTTTCCTCGTGCTTTGATGATTGGTCTGCTGCTGGCAGGATTAGTCTACTGGGGCTGTACGGTAGTCGTCTTACACTTCGACGCCTATGGTGAACAAATGGCGGCGGCAGCATCGCTTCCAAAAATTGTAGTGCTGTTGTTCGGTGTAGGAGCGTTATGGATTGCCTGCGTGATTGGCTATCTGGCCTGCTTTGCCAGTCTCAACATTTATATACAGAGCTTCGCCCGCCTGGTCTGGTCGCAGGCGCAACATAATCCTGACCACTACCTGGCACGCCTCTCTTCTCGCCATATCCCGAATAATGCCCTCAATGCGGTGCTCGGCTGCTGCGTGGTGAGCACGCTGGTGATTCATGCTTTAGAGATCAATCTGGACGCTCTTATTATTTATGCCAATGGCATCTTTATTATGATTTATCTGTTATGCATGCTGGCAGGTTGTAAATTATTGCAAGGACGTTATCGACTACTGGCGGTGGTTGGCGGGCTGTTATGCGTTCTGTTACTGGCAATGGTCGGCTGGAAAAGTCTCTATGCGCTGATCATGCTGGCGGGGTTATGGCTGTTTCTGCCAAAACGAAAAACGCCGGAAAATGGCATAATCACATAATCCGGCGTTTCGACATTAATCCTGGCGATCGTCTTTATGATCAAGGCGGTCGCGCTCATCATCCTTTCGCTGGTACTCACCATCAAAAGTATTACCGCCACCGGTCCCGGCGCTAAAACCGCCGCCTGGCATGCGAGAAAAGCGCAAATGCGGCATCAACTTCACTGTCAGATGCTTTTGCACCGGCGGCAATAAAAGCAGAAGACCGAGGAAGTCGGTGAAAAAGCCAGGTAATAAAAGCAGCAAACCGGCAATGATCAGCGAAACACTTTTAATCATCTCCGCCGCTGGGTTTTCACCCGCCGCCATTTTTTGCTGCATCAGCACGAAATTCTTAAAGCCCTGGTTGCGTACCAGTGACATACCGATAACTGACGTGAATATAACCAGCACGAGGGTCAGCAATACCCCCAATACATGGGCAACCTGAATAAAGATTGAAATCTCAATATAGACATAAAGGAAAATGGCAATAAAAGGTAACCAGCGCAAAGGTTTCTCCTGTAATAGCAGCCGGTTAACCCCGGCTACCTGAATGGGTTGCGAATCGCGTTCAGCTTATATTGTGGTCATTAGCAAAATTTCAAGATGTTTGCGCAACTATTTTTGGTAGTAATCCCAAAGCGGTGATCTATTTCACAAATTAATAATTAAGGGGTAAAAACCGACACTTAAAGTGATCCAGATTACGGTAGAAATCCTCAAGCAGCATATGATCTCGGGTATTCGGTCGATGCAGGGGATAATCGTCGGTCGAAAAACATTCGAAACCACATATATTCTGTGTGTTTAAAGCAAATCATTGGCAGCTTGAAAAAGAAGGTTCACATGTCAAACAACATTCGTATCGAAGAAGATCTGTTGGGTACCAGGGAAGTTCCAGCTGATGCCTACTATGGTGTTCACACTCTGAGAGCGATTGAAAACTTCTATATCAGCAACAACAAAATCAGTGATATTCCTGAATTTGTTCGCGGTATGGTAATGGTTAAAAAAGCCGCAGCTATGGCAAACAAAGAGCTGCAAACCATTCCTAAAAGTGTAGCGAATGCCATCATTGCCGCATGTGATGAAGTCCTGAACAACGGAAAATGCATGGATCAGTTCCCGGTAGACGTCTACCAGGGCGGCGCAGGTACTTCCGTAAACATGAACACCAACGAAGTGCTGGCCAATATCGGTCTGGAACTGATGGGTCACCAGAAAGGTGAATATCAGTACCTGAACCCGAACGACCATGTTAACAAATGTCAGTCCACTAACGACGCCTACCCGACCGGTTTCCGTATCGCAGTTTACTCTTCCCTGATTAAGCTGGTAGATGCGATTAACCAACTGCGTGAAGGCTTTGAACGTAAAGCTGTCGAATTCCAGGACATCCTGAAAATGGGTCGTACACAGCTGCAGGACGCAGTACCGATGACCCTCGGCCAGGAATTCCGCGCTTTCAGCATCCTGCTGAAAGAAGAAGTGAAAAACATCCAACGTACCGCTGAACTGCTGCTGGAAGTTAACCTTGGCGCAACAGCAATCGGTACTGGTCTGAACACGCCGAAAGAGTACTCTCCGCTGGCAGTGAAAAAACTGGCTGAAGTCACTGGCTTCCCATGCGTACCGGCTGAAGACCTGATCGAAGCGACCTCTGACTGCGGCGCTTATGTTATGGTTCACGGCGCGCTGAAACGCCTGGCTGTGAAGATGTCCAAAATCTGTAACGACCTGCGCTTGCTCTCTTCTGGCCCACGTGCCGGCCTGAACGAGATCAACCTGCCGGAACTGCAGGCGGGCTCTTCCATCATGCCAGCTAAAGTAAACCCGGTTGTTCCGGAAGTGGTTAACCAGGTATGCTTCAAAGTCATCGGTAACGACACCACTGTTACCATGGCAGCAGAAGCAGGTCAGCTGCAGTTGAACGTTATGGAGCCGGTCATTGGCCAGGCCATGTTCGAATCCGTTCACATTCTGACCAACGCTTGCTACAACCTGCTGGAAAAATGCATTAACGGCATCACTGCTAACAAAGAAGTGTGCGAAGGTTACGTTTACAACTCTATCGGTATCGTTACTTACCTGAACCCGTTCATCGGTCACCACAACGGTGACATCGTGGGTAAAATCTGTGCCGAAACCGGTAAGAGTGTACGTGAAGTCGTTCTGGAACGCGGTCTGTTGACTGAAGCGGAACTTGACGATATTTTCTCCGTACAGAATCTGATGCACCCGGCTTACAAAGCAAAACGCTATACTGATGAAAGCGAACAGTAATCGTACAGGGTAGTACAAATAAAAAAGGCACGTCAGATGACGTGCCTTTTTTCTTGTGAGCAGTAACTTAAAAACAACAATCTAATATCAACTTGTTAAAAAACAAGGAAGGCTAATATGCTAGTTGTAGAACTCATCATAGTTTTGCTGGCGATCTTCTTGGGCGCCAGATTGGGGGGAATAGGTATTGGTTTTGCAGGCGGATTGGGGGTGCTGGTTCTTGCCGCTATTGGCGTTAAACCCGGTAACATCCCGTTCGATGTCATTTCCATTATCATGGCGGTTATCGCCGCTATTTCTGCCATGCAGGTTGCTGGCGGTCTGGACTATCTGGTTCATCAGACAGAAAAGCTGCTGCGCCGTAACCCGAAATACATCACGATCCTCGCACCGATCGTAACCTATTTCCTGACAATCTTTGCTGGTACTGGCAACATCTCTCTGGCGACACTGCCAGTTATCGCTGAAGTTGCGAAGGAACAAGGCGTTAAACCTTGCCGTCCGCTGTCTACTGCAGTGGTATCCGCGCAGATTGCGATCACCGCATCGCCAATCTCAGCGGCAGTGGTTTACATGTCTTCCGTAATGGAAGGTCATGGCATCAGCTACCTCCATCTGCTCTCCGTGGTCATCCCGTCCACCCTGCTGGCGGTTCTGGTGATGTCCTTCCTGGTCACTATGCTGTTCAACTCCAAACTCTCTGACGATCCGATTTATCGCAAGCGTCTGGAAGAAGGCCTGGTTGAACTGCGCGGTGAAAAGCAGATTGAAATCAAATCCGGTGCAAAAACGTCCGTCTGGCTGTTCCTGCTGGGCGTAGTTGGCGTGGTTATCTATGCAATCATCAACAGCCCAAGCATGGGTCTGGTTGAAAAACCGCTGATGAACACCACCAACGCAATCCTGATCATCATGCTCAGCGTTGCAACTCTGACCACCGTTATCTGTAAAGTCGATACCGACAACATCCTCAACTCCAGCACCTTCAAAGCAGGTATGAGCGCCTGTATTTGTATCCTGGGTGTTGCGTGGCTGGGCGATACTTTCGTTTCCAACAACATCGACTGGATCAAAGATACCGCTGGTGAAGTGATTCAGGGTCATCCGTGGCTGCTGGCCGTCATCTTCTTCTTTGCTTCTGCTCTGCTGTACTCTCAGGCTGCAACCGCAAAAGCACTGATGCCGATGGCTCTGGCACTGAACGTTTCTCCGCTGACCGCTGTTGCTTCTTTCGCTGCGGTGTCTGGTCTGTTCATTCTGCCGACCTACCCGACGCTGGTTGCTGCGGTACAGATGGATGACACGGGTACTACCCGTATCGGTAAATTCGTCTTCAACCATCCGTTCTTCATCCCGGGTACTCTGGGTGTTGCCCTGGCCGTTTGCTTCGGCTTCGTGCTGGGTAGCTTCATGCTGTAATGATCAATCGCGGGGCGTTCACGCCCCGCTTTCTTTCCCGCCGACTAACATCCTTCCCCCGTCCGTTGTATAGTGACCTCTCTCTTGCGGTTCCATCTGTTCTTGCGAGGTGTTTATGCTTGATGAAAAAAGTTCGAATACCGCGTCTGTCGTGGTGCTATGTACGGCACCGGATGAAGCGACAGCCCAGGATTTAGCCGCCAAAGTGCTGGCGGAAAAACTGGCGGCCTGCGCGACCTTGATCCCCGGCGCTACCTCTCTCTATTACTGGGAAGGTAAGCTGGAGCAAGAATACGAAGTGCAGATGATTTTAAAAACTACCGTATCTCACCAGCAGGCACTGCTGGAATGCCTGAAGTCTCATCATCCATATCAAACCCCGGAACTTCTGGTTTTACCTGTTACACACGGAGACACAGATTACCTCTCATGGCTCAACGCATCTTTACGCTGATCCTGCTACTTTGCAGCACTTCCGTTTTTGCCGGATTATTCGACGCGCCGAGACGTTCACAATTTGTCCCCGCGGATCAAGCCTTTGCTTTTGATTTTCAGCAAAACCAACATGATCTGAATCTGACCTGGCAGATCAAAGACGGTTACTACCTCTACCGTAAACAGATCCGCATTACGCCGGAACACGCGAAAATTGCCGACGTGCAGCTGCCACAAGGCGTCTGGCATGAAGATGAGTTTTACGGCAAAAGCGAGATTTACCGCGATCGGCTGACGCTTCCCGTAACCATCAACCAGGCGAGTGCGGGAGCGACGTTAACTGTCACCTACCAGGGCTGTGCTGATGCCGGTTTCTGTTATCCGCCAGAAACCAAAACCGTTCCGTTAAGCGAAGTGGTCGCCAACAACGCAGCGTCACAGCCTGTGTCTGTTCCGCAGCAAGAGCAGCACACCGCGCAATTGCCCTTTTCCGCGCTCTGGGCGTTGTTGATCGGTATTGGTATCGCCTTTACGCCATGCGTGCTGCCAATGTACCCACTGATTTCTGGCATCGTGCTGGGTGGTAAACAGCGGCTCTCCACTGCCAGAGCATTGTTGCTGACCTTTATTTATGTGCAGGGGATGGCACTGACTTACACGGCGCTGGGTCTGGTAGTTGCCGCCGCAGGGTTACAGTTCCAGGCGGCGCTACAGCACCCATACGTGCTCATTGGCCTCGCTATCGTCTTTACCTTGCTGGCGATGTCAATGTTTGGTTTGTTTACCCTGCAACTCCCCTCTTCGCTGCAAACGCGCCTCACGCTGATGAGCAATCGCCAACAGGGCGGCTCACCTGGCGGTGTGTTTGTTATGGGAGCGATTGCCGGACTGATCTGTTCACCATGCACCACCGCACCGCTTAGCGCGATTCTGTTGTATATCGCCCAAAGCGGGAACATGTGGCTGGGGGGCGGCACGCTTTATCTCTATGCGTTGGGCATGGGCCTGCCGCTGATGCTAATAACCGTCTTTGGTAACCGCCTGCTGCCGAAAAGCGGCCCGTGGATGGAACAAGTCAAAACCGCGTTTGGTTTTGTGATCCTCGCACTGCCGGTCTTCCTGCTGGAGCGAGTGATTGGTGATATATGGGGATTACGCTTGTGGTCGGCGCTTGGTGTCGCATTCTTTGGCTGGGCCTTTATCACCAGCCTACAGGCCAAACGCGGCTGGATGCGCGTGGTGCAAATAATCCTGCTGGCAGCGGCATTGGTTAGCGTGCGCCCACTTCAGGATTGGGCATTTGGTGCGACGCATACCGTGCAAACTCAGACGCATCTCAACTTTACACAAATCAAAACGGTAGATGAGTTAAATCAGGCGCTCGTTGAAGCCAAAGGCAAACCAGTGATGTTAGATCTCTATGCCGACTGGTGCGTCGCCTGTAAAGAGTTTGAGAAATACACCTTCAGCGACCCGCAGGTGCAAAAAGCGTTAGCAGACACGGTCTTACTTCAGGCTAACGTCACTGCCAACGACGCCCAAGATGTGGCGCTGTTAAAGCATCTTAATGTCCTTGGCCTACCGACAATTCTCTTTTTTGACGGACAAGGCCAGGAGCATCCACAAGAACGCGTCACGGGCTTTATGGATGCTGAAACCTTCAGCGCACATTTGCGCGATCGCCAACCGTGAACGACACTTGCAGTGGGAAAGACGGAGGAAAATAGCGTGCAACGTGAAGATGTACTGGGAGAAGCCCTGAAATTATTAGAATTACAAGGGATTGCCAACACCACGCTGGAGATGGTTGCTGAACGTGTGGATTATCCACTGGACGAGCTACGCCGCTTCTGGCCAGACAAAGAGGCAATCCTCTACGATGCGCTGCGTTATCTTAGCCAACAGATAGATGTCTGGCGTCGTCAGCTGATGCTGGACGAAACGCAAACCGCCGAACAAAAGTTGCTGGCACGTTATCAGGCGTTATCGGAGTGCGTTAAAAACAACCGCTATCCGGGCTGTCTGTTTATCGCTGCCTGTACGTTTTATCCCGATCCTGGCCACCCTATTCATCAACTGGCCGATCAGCAAAAAAGCGCGGCCTACGATTTCACCCACGAACTGTTAACCACGCTGGAAGTTGACGATCCGGCGATGGTAGCAAAGCAGATGGAACTGGTGCTGGAAGGCTGTTTAAGCCGAATGCTGGTGAATCGTAGCCAGGCGGATGTCGACACCGCACATCGGCTGGCGGAAGATATCCTGCGCTTCGCCCGCTGCCGTCAGGGTGGTGCACTGACCTGACAGAAACACAGAAAAGAAGCGATTTGCCGCAATCTTAAGCAGTTGAATCGCTTTTACTGAAATTAGGTTGACGAGATGTGCAGATTACGGTTTAATGCGCCCCGTTGCCCGGATAGCTCAGTCGGTAGAGCAGGGGATTGAAAATCCCCGTGTCCTTGGTTCGATTCCGAGTCCGGGCACCACTTATTCATACACGGACGTCCATTGACGTCCGTTTTTCTTTTTAAAGTCAACAAACTATCTACTTTACCCCCCTCGCTGACGTTCACTAACATTCATCAACATCCACATTGCCTTGATGGTATATCTGTTGGTATTGTTAGTTCGATACATTTTGTACCATCACAGGGAGGGGTAAACGATGGCTCTCACTGATGTCAAGGTAAGAAATGCCAAGCCCACCGACAAGCCTGTAAAGCTCACTGACGGCAACGGCATGCATCTTCTTATTCATCCCAATGGCTCCAAATACTGGCGTATACAATACCGCTTTGCAGGAAAACAAAAGCTACTGGCTCTTGGGGTCTATCCTGCTGTCTCTCTTGCTGATGCCCGTAACCGTAGAGATGATGCCAGAAGATTAATTGCTGCTGGTATCGACCCCTCTGAAAAGAAAAAATCTGAAAAGGTAGAGCAAAGCGGCGCTCTTGCTTTTGAGTCCGTTGCCAGAGACTGGCATGCAAGCAACATCAAATGGTCAGAAACACATGCTGAAAGGGTAATGAACAGCCTGACCAATCATGTGTTCCCTGTTATTGGTAAACGAAACATTACCGACCTCAAAACCCGTGACCTACTCCAACCAATTAAAGCGGCTGAAAAGTCTGGGCATCTTGAGGTTGCTGCTCGTCTCCAGCAACGCATCACCGCTATCATGCGATATGCTGTCCATAACAGTATTATCGATAGTAATCCTGCACAGGACTTAGCAGGTGCCATTGCAACAGCAAAACGAGTCCATCGCCCGGCTCTTCCGTTTGAACGCATTACAGAGCTTCTCAGCCGTATTGAGAGCTACAGAGGAAGACTGCTAACCCGTCTTGCTGTGCGACTCACTTTACTGACTTTTGTTCGTTCAAGTGAGATGCGTTTTGCCCGTTGGTCTGAAATTGATTTCAAAAATGCGCTCTGGACTATACCTGCAGAACGTGAAGAACTACAAGGAGTGAAACACTCCAGCCGTGGCTCTAAGATGAAAACCCCTCACCTTGTCCCATTAAGCAAGCAGGCAATAGCAACCCTGAGAGAAATTCAGAAGCTCAGTGGCGATCAGGAAATCATCTTCATTGGTGATCACTATGCTTATAAACCCATGAGTGAAAATACTATCAACAACGCGCTTCGTAAAATGGGCTATGACACCAAAACAGAAGTTTGTGGACATGGTTTCCGCTCTATGGCCTGTAGTGCCTTAATCGAATCCGGCTTATGGTCAAAAGATGCTGTAGAACGTCAGATGAGCCATCAGGAGCGTAACCATGTTCGCGCCGCTTACATCCATCTTGCTGAACATCTCGATGAGCGTAGGCTAATGCTTCAGTGGTGGGCTGACTATCTTGATGCCAATCGAGAAAGAGCGGTCAGGCCGTTCGAATTTCATAAAAGAATCAGCTGTTAATGTTATGTTAAGGGATCTCCTTGTTAAAGAGATCCTCATAATTATTCTATAGGGTTAATACAGAAGATATATAATTAATAATATCTTCTGTATTATTAATATTGCTTGGAGTGGAGAGTATCTCACTTGAATAAGAACCAAGCTTAGAGCCATGCGAAAAATTCAGTTCAACTTTACTTTCATTTCGTTGATCCGTGGTATAATATATAGTTATCAGTTTAGATTGAAGATATGATGTAAGCAAACATAATCTGTCATATTTGAGTTTGTCTTTAGAAGGATAATAATTGTAAAGTTGTTGCTGACCGATTGGAGTATCCATGTTATGTTTTTTAAACTCTAACACTGATATAACATTATAGTTTTCATCAAGTATGATGGAATCCACATCTCCGGGGTATGGGGTATCTGTTTTTGATAGGTAGCACTCTAATAATGATGTACCATAAAATAGTTCTTTACTCATTTTGAATCTTTTGCCAGTTTTTTTAGCGATAATATCTCTTAGCTTCGAGGTTTCAATCTTTTCAAATGACATCCAAAAACCATCATCAGTGACATTATATGACTCTACGGACATGTATATAACTTTTTTTACCTCACTCCAGTTTGCATCGTTAAATATTACGAAATTTGCTCTTAATTTATATTTATGACAAAACCTCATTATATCAAGGAAATAACCATTAGATTCGCTTTTGATTAGAGCTTCAAGGACCTCTTCATAGCTTAGAGATGAAATATCTACATCAACTGTTCGTTTAAACCAAATATCACGATCTAATTCTAGAGTTTCCCAATTAACGAAAAAATCAAAATTAATTCTCTTAAGATTCAGATACATTAAGTGTTTTGTGCAAAACCAATCATCCGGATTACCAGTGATTTTATTAACTTTCGCCGTTATAGTTGGATTCCCACATTTCTTCAATGTTTTTGGTTCTATAATAAACATGTTACTAATCTCCTTTGAACTAAGTTTTCACTATAATCAAATAATAAGTTGTTATTGTCAATTCGATAAAGATTGATAGGTATTGCCAATTAATAGGCGTGGATTTTTACCACTTTATTTGCTATACTATTTAAAAATAAACCATACGAGTCAAAAATGAAAAAAGAATTTAAATTAATCTCTAAAGACTTGATTAAAGAAAATAAATCCAAGTTAAAAAGTTTATTTCCTGAAACAGATAAGGATGGTGAAATTGATGTGGTATCACTTTTATCTTTACTTGGCGTCGATAATGAAGAACAAAATGAATGTTTTGGTCTAAATTGGGCAGGAAAAAAAGAAGCAAAAAAAATAGCGCTAAAACCAACTACGGCAACATTACGTCCTGTAAAAAAACTAAGTAACGCTTGGGATACGACAAAAAACATATTTATTGAAGGCGATAATCTTGAGGTACTGAAAGTTTTACAAAAATCTTATAGTACAAAGGTGAAGTTGATTTATATAGACCCACCATATAACACAGGCAAAGACTTTGTTTACTCTGATAACTATAATGATAATTTAAGAAACTACCTTGAAAAAACAAAGCAGTTTGAAAACGGTGAAAGACTCACAACTAATATTGAAAAGAGTGGGAGATACCATGCTAACTGGTTGAACATGATTTACCCTAGATTAAGTTTGGCTAGAAATTTACTTCGACAGGATGGTGCCATATTCATATCGATTGACGATAACGAGTATGATAACCTTAAAAAGGTTTGTGATGAGATATTTGGAGAGGATAATTTTGTTGCATCTGTAATTTGGCATAAAAAATACACTCGTTCAAATGATGCCAGTTGGTTTTCAAACAACCACGATTACATTTTGGTTTACGCGAAAAATAAAGATTACTTTACATTAAATAATCAAGAAAGAGATGAGTCTCAATTAAAAGCATACAGAAATCCAGATAATCACCCTAAAGGTGTCTGGAAAGCAACACCTCTTCATGCTAAAAGTGGTACAAACAACTCATCCTTCACATTTAAAAATGGAGTTGTTTGGGCACCTCCAAAAGGTACATATAGAAGATTTAATGACGAGTCCATGAAAAAAATGGATGAAAATGAAGAGATTTGGTTTGGTGAAAATGGCAAGCAAATACCTCAAAGAAAATCTTTTTTATCTGAGGTTAAAGATGGTGTTGTCCCAGTCACAATATGGACATATCAAGAAGTCGGTCATACGCATGAAGCGAATAATGATTTAAAAAATCTATCCTTAGGTGGAGTCTTTGATAATCCTAAGCCGGTAAAACTATTGAGACGCATATTAGACCTTGTCATCCAGAGCGATGAAGATTTAGTTTTGGACTTTTTTGCGGGTTCAGGAACAACAGGCCATGCTGTTTTAGAAAAAAATTTAGCAGAGAAAAAAAATGTAAGATATATATGTGTACAGCTACCAGAACCAATTAAAGATAAAAAATACCAGAAAATTAGTGATTTTACGATAAATAGATTACTCAAAGCTGGAGAAATGTTAAAAAATGAAAGCTCTGATTGGGTGGGAGATATAGGTTTTCGTGTGTTTAAACTCGACTCGTCTAACATCCGCCCGTGGGAGGCTACTGCTGAAAGTTTGTCAGAACAGATTGATGCCTATGTAAGCCCAATCCTTGAAGGCCGTAGTGAAGAAGATTTACTCACAGAGTTAATGCTAAAACGTGGCATCGACCTGAGTGTAAACATTGAAACCCGTCAGTTTGATGGATTAACCGTTTCTTGTGTTGACGGTGGCAAATTGTTTACCTGCTTTGCTAATCAAATCCCTGCATCTTCCGTCGAAGAACTGACCAAGGGGATCATCGACTGGCATAAGAGTTTGAAGGCTGGCAAAGATACTGTCTGCTATTTCCTTGATGACGCATTTGAAAATAATGTCGCTAAAACAAATCTTTGCGCCATTATGGAACAACACGGCCTAACTAACCTGCACAGCTTGTAAGGGAATGAGATGAAACTACATTTTGAATCTGACCTTACCTATCAGCAAAACGCCATAAAATCGGTCTGTGATTTGTTTGAAGGGCACGAGAAATGGGAAAGCGAAATGACTGTGCTGGCCCCAGCTCAGGGTTCACTCTCATTTGATGGCGCAACAGGTTCAATGCCTGTAAACCCACAGATACCCGAAGATGATGTTCTGCTGAAAAACCTGAACAATGTTCAGTTGAAGAATCAGCTTCCACCTTCACCAGTGCTCGACAGCCATGATTTTACTGTCGAGATGGAAACAGGGACAGGTAAAACGTATGTTTATCTTCGCACCATGCTTGAGTTGAATAAACGATATGGCATGAGCAAATTTATCATCGTAGTTCCTTCCGTTGCCATCAAGGAAGGCGTTTATAAAACACTACAAATCACTGAAGAACATTTTAAAAGCCTCTATGCAGGAATTCCATACGAATACTATCTGTATGACTCGTCTAAACCTGCGGATGTGCGAAATTTTGCAACCAGCTCTGTTATGCAGATCATGGTAATGACAGTTGGTGCGATTAACAAAAAAGACGTTAATAAGCTCTATCAGTCCAGTGAAAAAACAACCGTTGACGATCTGGATAAGCCAATTGATCTGATACGTGCTACACGCCCAATTATTATTGTAGACGAACCGCAAAGTGTGGATGGTGGCTTAAACGGTGCGGGTAAAACAGCTCTGGATGCTATGCACCCAATGTTCACCTTACGCTATTCAGCGACACATGTGCATAAACATCATATGGTGTATCGCCTCGATGCCATTGATGCTTACAATCAGAAACTGGTCAAACAAATTGAAGTTGCCGGGCTTGAAGTCCAGAATGCAAGCAATAGCCCCTATGTAAAACTGGTCAGTATTAACAGTAAGAAGAATAGCATTAGCGCGACTGTTATTGTTGATATAGCCGATAAAAAAGGGGGCATGAATCGTTCTGAGATTACCGTGTATGACGGTACGGCACTTGATGACGAAACGGGGCGTGATATTTATCAGGGATACAGGATAAGCGAGATCCGCACGGGCAAAGACGGTTATCTGACGCTGGAAACGCCTTCTAATACCTACTATATGCAAGTTGGTGATGTCGTGGGTGATATTGACCCGATGCTCATCCAGCGTCATATGATTAGGCGTACAATTCGTGAACATCTTGATAAAGAACTTCGCCTGAATTCCCAGCAAATCAAGGTTCTCACCCTGTTCTTCATTGATAAGGTTGATTTCTATCGCCAGACTAATGAAGAAGGACTTCGTGAACCGGGTGAATATGCCCGCATCTTTGAAGAAGAATACCTCAAAGCCATTAAAAGCCCTGCATATAAAGATTTACTCTCTTCTCACCCAGAACATGCGAAAGACGTTCATGATGGTTATTTCTCCATCGATAAAAAAGGTGCATGGGCTGAAACAAGCGAAAGCAATAATGCAGGCCGCGAAAATGCTGAGCGAGGTTATAACCTCATTATGAAAAATAAAGAGAAGCTTTTGAGTTTCTCGAATCCGGTGAGGTTTATTTTTTCACACTCTGCTTTGAAAGAAGGCTGGGATAACCCCAATGTATTCCAGATCTGTAGCCTTCGAGAGATGGGAAGTGAACGAGAACGTCGTCAAACATTAGGCCGTGGTCTTCGCCTGTGCGTTAACCAAGAAGGTGAACGTGTTCGTGATGACAGCATTAACATTCTGACTGTCGTTGCCAGTGAAAATTACGAAGCCTACGCTGAACGATTACAGTCTGAAATTGAGAGCGAAACAGGCATCCGTTTTGGTATCATCGAAAAAGATGCATTCGCCCATCTGATCTTCTCTGATTCCTCACAAGCTGTAGGAATAACCGGTTCGCATGAAATCTGGTCTGAACTACAGACTGAAGGTTATCTGGAAAAATCGGGAAAAATCACTAAAACCCTGAAAGAAACTCTTCTCGATGGCACTTTTGCTGTTAGCGCAAAGTTCCTCCCTCTTCAGGAGCAAATTGAAGCTATCCTGCGTAAATCAGCAGGACGACTCAATATAAATAATGCTGATGAGCGTAAAGTAATCAAATACCGGAAAGAGGTCTTAAACAGCCCTGAATTCGAAGCGTTATGGCAGCGCATTTGCCAAAAAACACTGTATCGTCTGGCATTTGATGAAGATGTATTGATCAAGTCCTGTATAAAATCACTTTCTGAAATGCAGCCTGTAGCAAAAGCAATGGTCAGTTTCAGCAAAGCAACAATCAAACAAAGTCAATCTGGACTTGATGTCAAAGCTCAGTCTAATGGGACAACAAGCGCTGTTATAGATGTTGCAGAGCAGCCACTGCCAGATATTCTTGGTGTTCTACAGGAAAAAACCGGACTGACAAGACGCAGTTTAAGCACCATCCTGAAAGAGAGTGGAAGACTCGCTGATTTTGCTAAAAATCCACAGCAGTTTATCAGTGAAGCTATAGGCCGAATCAACTACTGCAAACGCCTGTCAATTGTTGATGGTATTAAATATTATCCACTAAAAGGAGAGGTGTATGCGCAAAGTCTCTTTATGGATAAAGAGCTAACAGGATATGCCCGTAATCTTTTTGAAACCTCGTCTAAGTCAGTTTACGAATACGTTCCTAAAGATTCTGAAGTCGAAGGCCGTTTCGCTCAGGAACTCGAAGAACAGAATGAAGTTAAGCTTTATGTGAAGCTGCCGGGATGGTTTAAAATCCCGACACCATTAGGGACTTACAATCCTGACTGGGCTTTGGTTATTGAAGACAAAGGTGAAGACCATATTTACTTTGTTGTTGAGACAAAAAGTAAACTCATTGGTCTTGGTAATGAAGAATATGCTAAAATAACTTGCGGAACTGCTCATTTTGACGCACTCAAGACACAAAACAAAAGTCCAGCGAGATATATGAGAGCAATTAACATTAATGAAGTTATGAGTACTATTTGATTTATAAAATTTAAAGGGCCATAAGGCCCTTTATATCAACGCATCGATAATTAACAATAAAAAAAAACATTCTTATATTGATGTTTAATTCTTATGGTTTGCAGTATTACCTTTAACCCACATCCCATTTGCTAACACTTCCCCATGCCCATATTTCTCTGAATCCACAGGAGCATTTTTGATTTTAATTTTTGATATAACAGGCTTATCCGATTGAGGGAAAGCATATTTTGGTTCACTGGCATTGGACATAGCTGAAAAACCTAACACAACTGACAATAATAATATTTTTTTGTTCATAACTCTCTCCTGTTATATTAAATTAAGTTCTCCTGAAATGTAAAACATAAAAATGTAATAAAATCGGGATGTATTAACTATATAATTACATCCCGATGAATATCAAATTTATTTTTTGATTGTATTAAAGAAGTCATCTACATTGGTATAATATTCTATCTTTAACCACTGTCGTGCCACCGCCATGACTTCCTCCACCTGATTGCTCAGTAGATGTAGTATAAAATAATTCATAAGCTGTTGTTCCAGATGGACATGAACAAGCATTAGTGTCAGGATTCTTAACCAAGCAAGAGCCTTGATTTTTTGTAAAAAAACCTGCTGTACCTGATGTCTTAACCCATTTACCACCGACACATGACAACAACAATCCCGTTGAATCCGTGCCCTGTAAACCATTTGGTGAACAGTTTGCTCCTACATTTGCTTTCCCATTAATATATAGGAACTCCCCTGCATTCAGTCTGCCATCAGCATCAATATTACCATTGGAATGAATATAGTTAGAGTTAAGATTACCCGAGGCCCAGACATACTGAGCATTAACCTGATGCCCGACATTAACATCATTGGAAGCGTATATATTACCGCTGCTGTTCATATAGGCATTAACAGCACCACCTGAACCAGCACCAACCGTACCAGCAGCATAGACATCATTGGTTCTTAGACCACCACTCCAGCCTGAAGGCAAATCATTAGGATCAAGATCATTAGTCGCAAGGCGTTGCTGTATTCTTGCGTTTTTCCACACTTGTAATACTGTTGTATAATTCGCAGCGTTAGGAGAATATATACTTAATGGCCTTCCCCCATTACTTAATCTTATTTCATAATCATTACCAGCATTATCGCCCCCTAAAGTGATGGTATCTCCATAACCATTATGTGCGATAACTTCTTTAGCTGCATTAATATTTCCTCCAGCGGTGATATTGCCACCAAAACTACCGGTACCAGACGCAGTAATATTTTTTGCGTTGTTAATATTGTTACCTCCCATATTTAAATCACCTGTCATGGGGAGAGTTCCATCACGACGAAGATAGATAGCATATAACGAGCTGTTATACCCTACTCTGAAGGCAAGTAATCCATCTCTTGTAATATTGTTGAATGCGGTGTTTTGCTCCTTCCACTGACTTTGGAATCCAGCAACAGAGGTCGCATCCTTTGTTATACCACTGTCAACACCAGCAACTTGCATTGCTTTACCAAGAAGATCATAACGGATGTGTCCGCCTTCGATCCATGCTGATGATGTTGTAATCAAACCGTTAATAACATAGTTAGGTGCGGTTCCTTCACGTTTAAGTATAATTTTATAGGGAGACTTATATATGTTATTCCCGTTATATGATGCAGGTAGTAATCCCTCATTAACAAGAGTATGGTAATCAATTTCACAGCCTGTAGAATTACAGGTTCTTGGTCCCGGATCGCTACTTTGATTACTGCTTGATGTCAGTGTAGATAGCTTATCATATCTCATACTGATATAACCATTAACTGCCTCACCTAATTGTTTAATTTGTTCCCCTGCTGTTTTAGCAACTAAATCCTCTTGTTCAACTTTCATATCTTGGAATTTTATTAAAGCTATTGCACTGCCGATGCCTAGAGCAAGGATCAGCTCCAATAGTGAAAATCCCTTTGTTATACCAAACATTTTCATTTCCCACCTCACATAATAAAATATATAACCCTACAATTTACAATTAACAGAGGTGTAAAATAAATCAAGGCCGCAAAAACACAAATATAGAAAGCATGTATGAAAATTAGACGGACGGGCTACTGGATGTATTCTAAGAAAATGATACTTATTATTAAAATAATAATCTCACTGTGATGGTGAGATTATTACACGAGAGAGAAAAACAATTTATATGGACGTGAAAATCAACTTATTACTGTTTCCACCTTTATCACACTCTGTAGCAGCAGACGCCACATTTAAAACTCCACCTGCAGCTTTAACATTACCTGCTGTGCCAACACCTGCAGTATAGAAGTTTCCTGCTGCTGCCGTGATGATCTTCGTGCATTCAGATGCCGGAACATTTTCATAAGTGATGGTAAATGAAGAACCATCCGCCCCTGACGGACCAGTTTTATCCGCAGCCAATGTAACATTTCCTTTGAAAGCATTGATGGGCTTAGCGGCTGAACCAGAACCACTTAACATATTATCCGGGAATATCTTCGCCTGAACAGCAACAGAGTTAGTTAATCCAGTAAAACTGGAGGCAGAAGTGAAGAGTGCTTTCACACCAGCCTGTATCGTTGCGATGTTATTACTTTCAGCCTGTGCTCTCTGTGATGCCTGTACTTTAGGATATACTATAAAAGCGGCTACAACTAAGGCTGCTATAATACCCAAAACAAGTAATAGTTCTAAAAGAGAGAAACCTTTTTTACTTTTTTTGTTTTTAATTAATACTGTTTTTTTCATTTCCTTTATATCTCCTTGGTTAACTGGAAAGATATAAAATAGATAGCGGAAACATAATATAAAACAATACCAAACAAAATATTTATCTCAATTTAACCGATAAACGAGCAAACTTTGTATCACAAAAAAACACA
>ENA-UERZ01000146-UERZ01000146.1-human-gut-metagenome-genome-assembly--contig:-NODE-146-length-80723-cov-14.158805_pt1 | contig 80723 bp, 70 predicted proteins | sample MGYA00242997_ERZ507998 | MGnify/ENA primary metagenome ERZ507998 (study PRJEB26167, sample SAMN06115470) | human gut metagenome | host: Homo sapiens | place: China:Henan | collected 2016-06-23... | reverse complement strand
GAGGGGAAACCTTTCTTCAGAAAGGTTTCCCCTCCCTTCCCCCAAGCTTCTCATTCAGCTAAAACATCTGCTTCAGCAAATCCTCGCCGCGGGTGTTCACGCCGGAAATGGCTTCCTCGGACGTGCTGGAACCGGGCTCCGTGCCCGTATAGAAGGGAAGCCGCAACCCGCCGCTCCCCACGAGATGCCCGCTGGTCTGGTCCACGTTCGCAAAGGAAATCCCGTCCGGCACCTCAAAGTCATCCGGCGGATACGCCTGAAACGCCGATTTCGCGTACTCGACGAAAATCGGAAGAGCCATGCTGCCCCCCGTGCCGCTACGGCCCATCGTCCGGGGCTGGTCGTACCCGACGTACATGCCCGTCACGAGATGCGGCGTAAAGCCGATGAACCACGCGTCCTTCCAGTCGTTGCTGGTCCCGGTTTTGCCCGCGACGGGCCGTCCGAGCACTTTGGCTTTCGTCGCCGTGCCCGCGTTCACCACTTCTTTGAGCAGGTAGGACATCACATAAGCGTTCTGCGGGGAAATGGCATCACGCAAATCGGGCTGAGACTCATAAATGGTCTCGTTCCAGAAGTTCTTGACCGAGAGGATGAACCGCGCCTTGCTGACCATGCCGCCGTTGGCGAAGGCGGTGTAGGCCTGCGTCATGTTCAGCGGCGTAACCGCGACCGCACCGAGGCTGACCGACAGCACTTCGGGGAAATGCGGCTCCAGCTCCAGATCCTTGGCCCGCTCAATGACTTTCTGGACCCCCATCTGCTGCACCACGCGGATAGTGCACAGGTTGCGGGACAGGGCCAGCGCCGTGCGCAACAGGAGCGGCCCCTTGAAGTTTTTCTCGTAGTTGCTCGGACGCCACACGTCGCCGCTCTCAAGGAACTGCACCACGGGCGCGTCGAGGATGACGGAGGCCGCCGTAAAGCCGTTGTCCAGCGCGGCGGAGTAGACAATGGGCTTGAAGGACGACCCCGGCTGCCGGAACGCCTGCGTCGCGCGGTTGAACTGGCTTTCCTGAAAACTGTAGCCGCCGACCATCGCCACCACGTCACCCGTCTCAGGCTCAATGGAAATGAGCGCACCCTGCAATTCCGGGACGCACTGGAGCGACAGGCGGATAGGCTTGTTCAGTTCGGCCTCATCCGGATTGTACGGGTTCTTGGGGTCGCTGACGGCGGCCACCCAAACGACATCACCGGACTCAAGGAACTTCTGCTTGCTGCGGAGCGTCTTCTTCGCCCAGCTCAGCTGCGCGTTATCGATGACCCCGCTGTACTTGCCGAGACGTATGTCCGCACCCTTGTCCGTGATCCGGGTGACGATGCCCTTAACCCGTTCGCCGTTCGCCAGCATGTCGGGGGAGAAATGCGATTTTTCGATGCGCTCTTTCAAGTCCGCCACCGGGATCTTTTCCACCGGCCCCTGCCAGCCCTGACGGCGGGTAAAGTCTTCCAGCCCGGAACGCAACGCCTCGTCCGCCGCCATCTGCGCCGGAGGGCTCATAGCCGTCTGCACGGTAAAGCCCATCTGATAGACGGCATCCTCGCCGTACACGGGCAACTCGATGCCGAGCCTTTTGGCGTTTTCCTCGCTGAACAGATCAATAAGCTGACGCCGCACCTCTTCCAGATACCATGCCCCCTGACGGCCCATGCCGTCCGCCATTTGCTTGAACACCAGCGGCTGCTTGAGCGCGGCGTCGTACTCGGCTTCCGTGATCCAGTTAAGCTCGCGCAGACGGCGCAGCACGTAGTGCTGGCGACCGATGGCGGCGCTCGGGTCACGGTAGGGGTTATATTGGGAGGGAGCCTTGGGCAGGCCCGCGATGAGGGCGCATTCGGCCAGCGTGAGATCCCTGGCGTTCTTCCCGAAGTACGTCCGAGCCGCAGCCTCCACGCCGTACGCGTTGGCCCCGAGGAAGGTCTGGTTCAGATAGATTGTCAGGATTTCATCTTTGGAAAGGTAATGCTCCAGACGGTACGCGAGGATGGCTTCCTTGATCTTGCGCTCGTAGCTGCGTTCAGGCGTCAGGAGCAGGCGCTTGATCACCTGCTGCGTGATGGTGCTGCCGCCCTGGCGCTTTGTGCCGGACTGGAGGTTGATGAGGAAGGCGCGGAAAATGGCGACCGGGTTCACGCCCTCGTGTTCATAGAATTCAGCGTCCTCAGCGGCCAAAAAAGCCTTGGGGAGCATCTTGGGCATCTGATCGAGCGAAATGAGGAAACGGTTTTCCCGGTAAAAAGAACCGATGACGCTCCCGTCACGCGCCAGAACGGTGGTGGTGAGTGCGGGACGGTAATCGGCGATACGGGTAAATCCCGGCAAATCCCGGACAGCCCAAAAATAGACGCCAACCACGGCTGCGAGGCCAAGGGCCACGAGCACGCCGATGATGGTTCCAAAAAGAAAAAACACTCTCTTCATGAGCAAGGCGATACCCTGTTTCCGCCTCTGCGTAAAGAGCGTGACGCACAATCAAAAAACGAAAACGGAAAACGATCCCGCCCATTGCCCGCGCCAATCCTAGAAATCCACTTGGGAAAACGCTCGGCGGGAGGCTCGACTTTCCGACGTTCCTGCTCTAAAGTCATCTGTTCTTACCAAGCCTCTTCATCATCCGGGGAGCCCCGGAGACGCCCCCGGTCCGCCGGAGGCCCAAGGAGTCATCATGACGTGTCGTTTGCTGTCGCTGTCGTCAGAAGCCATGTGGCCGGAACTGCTGCGGCTTCTGGAAAACCGCGACAACCCCGATCAGACCGTGGAAACGGATGTGCGTGCCATGCTGGACGCGGTCCGCAAGGGCGGCGACAGCGCCGTCCTCGAGTATGTCCGGCGGTTCGACTGTCCGGACATGCGGCCCCCCCTGCGCGTGCCCGCCGAGGATCTGGAGCAGGCCGCCCGCGACATTCCCGCCGAAAGCCTCGACTGCATCAAACAGGCGGCGGACAACATCCGCGCCTTCCATGAAGCCCAAAAAGATCGCTCATGGTTCCTCACCCGCGACGACGGCACGATCCTCGGCCAGAAGATCGAAGCTGTGGACCGCGCGGGCCTTTATGTCCCCGGAGGGCGTGGCGGCAACACGCCGCTCATCTCGAGCCTGCTCATGACCGCCATCCCGGCGCAGGCCGCGGGCGTCCGCGAAATCGCCGTAGTCACGCCGCCCCGCGCCGACGGCACCCTCAATCCGCATATCCTCGCCGCCGCGTACCTGCTCGGCGTGCATGAAATCTACCGCATGGGCGGGGCGTGGGCCATCGCCGCGCTCGCCTACGGCACCGAAACCGTCGCGCCCGTGGACGTCATCGCCGGGCCGGGCAACATCTGGGTGACCACCGCGAAACGGCTCGTGCAGGGCCGGGTGGGCATCGACATGATCGCCGGGCCGAGCGAAGTGCTTGTCCTCGCCGACGATTCCGCCAACCCCGAATGGCTCGCCGCCGACATGCTCTCGCAGGCCGAACACGACGCGCTGGCCTCCGCCATCTGCATTACGGACAACGAGGCTCTGGCCCATGACGTCATCGCGGAACTGGAACGCCAGTCAGCCACCCTGCCCCGTGCCGACATCGTGCGCAAATCGCTGGCCGACTGGAGCGCCGTGGTCCTCGTGCCGGATATGGACGCCGCCGTCGCCCTCGCCAACCGCGTGGCCCCGGAGCACCTCGAAGTGCTGATGCGCGAGCCGTGGTCCGTGCTGCCCCGTATCCGCCATGCGGGCGCGGTCTTCCTCGGCCCCTACGCGCCGGAGCCCCTCGGCGACTACTTCGCCGGGCCCAACCATGTGCTGCCCACGCTCGGCACGGCCCGCTTCTCCTCGGCCCTTTCCGTACAGACCTTCTGCAAACGCACCAGCATCATCGCCGCCAGCCCCGCCTTCGCCGCCGCCAATGCGGACGCCGTGGCCCGGCTCGCCCGCATGGAGCAGCTCGAAGCCCATGCCCGCTCGATGGAATGCCGGAAGCAATAATTCCGTCAACGTTCAACCCACGCCAACGCTCAAAGGACGTCACATGAAAGTCACGACCAAGACCGACATCAAGGAATTCCCCTTGCTCAACCGAGGTAAGGTCCGCGATATTTACGATATCGACGACTCCACCCTGCTCATCGTCACCACGGACCGCATGTCCGCCTTTGACGTCATCATGAACGAGCCGGTCCCGTACAAAGGCGTCATCCTCAACCAGATCACCCTGTTCTGGATGAAGAAGTTCGCCCACCTCGTCAAGAACCACCTCATCGAAAGCGACGTGGACAATTTCCCCGCCGCGCTGGCCCCCTACCGCGAAGAACTGGAAGGCCGTTCGGTCCTCGTGAAGAAGGCCAAGCCCCTGCCGGTGGAATGCATCGTGCGCGGCTACATCACCGGCTCCGGCTGGAAGGACTACAAGGCCACAGGTTCCGTCTGCGGCTACAAGCTGCCCGAGGGCCTGCTGGAGTCGGCCCGCCTCGAACAGCCGCTGTTCACCCCGTCCACCAAGGCGGAACTCGGCGAGCACGACGAGAACATTTCCACGGCCCGGGCCGCGGAAATCCTCGGCAAGGACATCGCCGATCAGATCGAGAACATCGCCCTGGCCCTCTTCAAGGAAGGCCGCGCGTGGGCTGAAAGCCGCGGCATCATCATTGCCGACACCAAGTTCGAGTTCGGCATGGTCGACGGCGAGCTGATCCTCATCGACGAAGTGCTGACGCCCGACTCCTCCCGCTTCTGGCCCGCCGAGGGCTATAAGGCGGGCCAAAGCCAGCCGAGCTTCGACAAGCAGTACCTCCGGGACTGGCTGTCCGGACAGCCGTGGGACAAGACCCCGCCGCCGCCCGCCCTGCCCAAGGAGGTGGTCGAAGCCACCCAGAACAAATATCTCGAAGCCTACCGCATTCTGACCGGCTCCGAGCTTGCTCTCTAATATAAAATGAGGGAAAACCGGAGGAGGAACTCTTTATCTCAAAGAGCCTCCTCTGAGCTTGCCCGCACTCCGCCCGCAACACTCGGCAGGCGGAAAACCGGGCGGCGGAAACGCTTGCCGGGCGCGTATGGCTGATGCCATCAAGCCCGTTCGCGGGAATTTCCGCACCACTCATTACCGGCCTCTTCGCAGCCTGGAAACCGCCTTTCCGCCGACGGCGGAAGGGAGATTCACGGATTTCCGGTTTGCCCGTCACTGGAGAAGCTTTTCCCCGGCCGCCGGAGGCCCCTTTTCCACTCAGTACCAACTACGAGGAAACCATGCTGTTGAAAGACAAAAAGTGCCTCATCTTCGGGGTAGCCAACAACAGAAGCATCGCGTACGGAATCGCTTCCTGCTTTAAGGAACAAGGCGCCCGGCTGGCGTTCAGCTATGCCGGTGAAGCCATCCACAAGCGCGTGGAACCCATCTCCGAAGAGCTCGGCGGTGAGTTTATCTTCCCCTGCGACGTGACCAGCGACGAGGACATCACCGCCGCCGCCGCGCTCGTGAAAGAAAAATGGGGCAGCGTGGACGTGCTCGTCCATTCCGTCGCCTTCGCCAACCGTGAAGACCTGACCAAGCGCTTCATCGAAACCTCCCGCGACGGTTTCGCCACGGCCCTGAACGTCTCGGCCTATTCCCTGACCGCGCTCTGCCATGCCTTCGAGCCCATGCTGAACCCCGGCGCGTCCGTGCTCACCATGACCTACTACGGCGCTCAGAAAATCATCACCAACTACAACGTGATGGGCGTCGCCAAAGCGGCCCTTGAAGCTTCGGTCCGCTACCTTTCCGTCGATCTCGGCGCGAAGGACGTGCGCATCAACGCCATCAGCGCCGGCCCCCTCAAGACGCTGGCTTCCTCTGGCATTTCCGACTTCAAGCAGATCTTCAATCACATTGAAGAACACGCCCCCCTCCGCCGCAACGTGACCACCGAAGACGTGGGCAAGGCCGCCGTCTTCCTCGCTTCCGATCTCGGCTCCGCCGTGACCGGCGAAATCATGTTCGTGGACTGCGGCTACAACAACCTGGGCATCTAACGTGTCCGTCCTGTTGACGCTCGCCTTTCTCGTCGCCGTCGTCTGGCTGCTTGCCAAGGCGGAGGAAAAAGGCGTGCTGCATACCGGCGGGTGTCCCTGCTGCCATCAAAGGCGCCGCCCAAAGCGCTCTTAACCGCAGGCGTCCCCACGCAATCAAGGGACGGGCTTCCTACACGAAAAAAGGCGGCGTTCTTCGGAACGCCGCCTTTTTGTCGTCAAATGCTATGGGAGCTAGTGGGTGCCGCAGCTGCCGGAGGAACAACTTCCGCCACAACTGCTCCCGCCCGTATTGGCAAGGGGAATTTCGGGTTCGACGGAAAAGCCCATGTACGTCAGGTCGATGCTCACGCCGCCCACGGTTTCAAGAAGATCGCCGGCGATGCAAAAGGTAAATCCGTCCTGCTCAAAAACCTTGTCTTCGGGAGTAGGCTCATCCAGAGCCAGAGCGAGGCGCGGGCCGCGTCAGCCGCCAGCGGCGAGATACACGCGGATAGGCGTTTTTTCCTTGTCGGCAAAATACGCTTCCAGCTCGTGGGAAGCTGTTTCGCTAATCGTAATCATGGTTGTTTCCTCCGGAATAAATGATGAAGAGGGGAAACGGACAAATGCGGGGAAGCGCCATATCCGTCTTCTTCAGAAGGTAGTGTGCAAAAGCCAAATGGCAAGGGAACCTTTCGTTAGGGCTTTTCTCACGGAATCGCTTTTTGCGCAACGGGACCCCGCCGGATGGTTCGCTTTGAGCATATCGGTACGGGAGGGCCTTTCGGAGCTGTCCCGCAGCCTCAACCTTAATGGCAACCGCCGGAACTGCCGCAGCCGCCGCAGCAGGACGAGCAGCCGCCGCCGTTGCCGCCGCTCGGCAGGGGGATTTCGGATTCGACCACAAAACCCATATGGGTCATGCCGACGGTCACCGCGCCGACCTTCTCGGCCAGTTCCTTATTGATGCAGAGCGTCAGGCCGTTGTCCTCGGACGTTTCGTCGTCCTCGCCGGGTTCGTCGAGGGCGAGGGCCAAGCGGGGTCCGCTGCAGCCGCCGGGAGCAAGGTACACCCGGATGGGGGTCTTTTCCTTGCCTTCAAAATACGCTTCAAGCTCTTTGCGAGCCTCTTCGGTAAGAGAGATCATCAGGTCCTCCAACGCAGCCTCATCCGTCGCTTTCAGTCTTTCGATAAAGGCTTTCTGCGGCTGCTTTCGGGATGTTAAGATTGGCGGTTCCGGCTTAACGCCCTTTGGGCGGGAAGGCCGTTCTCCCGGACACGCGGGCTGTTACAGGCCCTCGCTGCGACGGCCTGAGTGGGGATAACATAGTTGCCGGGCGGTCCTTGTCAAGCCTCCTTTGCCCCGCCGGAGCCGCCCCATGGGGCCGTCCCCGTGTATTTCATGGACAAATCCGATCTTTTCACTCTACAGGGAATAGTATATCCTGACGATCTCAAGGCGCGCGGGAGCCCGTCCCCTCGCGGCACACGTGCCCGGACCTCAAGAGGAGTTGCCCATGAAAACCACCGTCCTTCTTCATGCCGACGAGATCGCCCGCGTTCTCGACCGTCTCGCCTGCCAGATCATGGAACGTCACGGAGACTGTGAACAGACCGTACTGCTGGGCATCCAGCGGCGCGGGGTCGACCTCGCCGTCCGCCTCGGCAAGGTGCTGGAAGACAAGCTCGGGCGAAAGCTGCCCTTCGGCACGCTGGACATCAACCTGTACCGGGACGACTGGACCACGATGCACGCCCGCCCCACCATCGGCGAGTCCAACATCACCACACCTCTCGACAATAAAAACGTCATCCTCGTCGACGACGTGCTGTTCACCGGGCGCACGATCCGCGCCGCGCTGGAAGCCATCCTCGACTATGGCCGCCCCAAGACGGTGGAACTCCTTGTCCTCGTGGATCGCGGCCACCGCGAACTGCCCATCCACGGCGACTACGTGGGCCGCAAAATCAACACGGCCCGCTCTGAAAAGGTCAATGTCCTTATGGAAGAACGCGACGGCAGGGACGAAGTCGTCCTCGAAAGCGCCGACGCTTAACGATACCCGCCCCGGCGGGCAAGCTTGGAGCCTTCATGTCCCTGTCTCAGCCTCTGCCTGAACGCCTGCGCCCCTCCGAACTGGCTCTCTTCGTCGGACAGAGCCACCTCGCCGAGCGCCTGACCACGCTCTTGGAAGGCCCGCGCCTTCCAAGCCTGCTCCTGTTCGGCCCTCCGGGCTGCGGCAAATCCACGCTGGCCCTCCTGCTCGCACGCGCCCGGGGCGGCAACGTCCTGCGCCTGAGCGCTCCCGAGGCCGGCTTGCAGCAGCTCCGGCGCCAGCTTACCGGCGTCGATATCCTTGTGCTCGACGAGCTGCACCGCTTCTCAAAGGCGCAGCAGGACTTCTTCCTCCCGTTGCTGGAGTCCGGCGATCTCACCATGATCGCCACGACCACGGAAAACCCCTCTTTCAGCGTGACCCGCCAGCTACTTTCGCGGCTGCACGTCCTGAGGCTGCGCCAGCTCGGGCGGCCCGAACTGCTCGAACTCGGCAAGCGCGGCGCGGCGGCCCTTTCCGTCACCCTGAACGACGAGATCCTTGATTTCCTTTCGACGGCGGCCCACGGCGACGCCCGGACCATGCTCAACCTGGTGGAGTACGCCTCGTCCCTGCCGGAAGAGAAACGCAACCTGCCCCACGTCAAGGCCACCCTGCCCGAGATCATGGCCCGCCACGACAAGGATGGGGACAGCCATTACGAATACGCCTCAGCGCTCATCAAATCGATCCGCGGCAGCGATCCCGACGCGGCGCTGTACTATCTGGCCTGCTTGCTCGAAGGCGGCGAAGATCCGCGTTTCATCTGCCGCAGGCTCATCCTGTCCGCCTCCGAAGACGTGGGGCTGGCCGATCCGCAGGCCCTGCCGCTGGCCGTCGCCTGCCAGCAGGCCGTGGAGTTTGTGGGGATGCCCGAAGGCTACATCCCGCTGGCGGAAACCGTGGTCTACCTTGCCCTTGCGCGCAAGAGCAATTCCACCTACGCGGCCTACGCCAACGCGGCGCGGGAGGTGAAAGTTAACGGCCCGCAGTCCGTGCCCCTGCATCTGCGCAACGCCTCGACACAGCTCCAGCGCGAATGGGGATACGGCAAGGATTACAAGTATCCGCACAATTTTCCGCAGGCGTGGGTGGAACAGGACTACCTCCCCCCCTCGGTCAGGAACCGCGTGTTCTACCAGCCCAAGGAATATGGGGAGGAGCCCCGCCTGGCAAGCTGGAGCAAGCGCCTGAAACGCACCAAACCCGAAAACCGTTAGGTCCCGCTCATGACGACATCTTCCCATCTGTTCGACGCCAACTGGTATCTGACGTCCCCGCGTACCCCTTCTTTCCTGAGCCGCATCAGCCCCAACCTGGGGTTCTACGCGCCCATGATCTGGATCGTGTTCAAGGCTGGCTGCAACGCCATGCGCAATCAATACGACGGCGAAGCATGGGCCCAAAGCAGCGAGGGCATCGCGCACGCGCTCGAATCCGTGGGCTGCCGCATCGAAGCCGCCGGGATGGAACATTTCCGTTCACTGGAAGGCCCTTGCGTCTTTATCGGCAACCATATGAGCACGTTGGAGACGTTTGTGCTGCCTTCCATGATCCAGCCGTGGAAGGACGTGACCTTTGTGGTGAAGGAAAGCCTGCTGAAGTATCCCTTCTTCGGCCCCGTGCTCGGGTCGCGCGAGCCCATCGTCGTCGGCCGCAGCAATCCCCGTGAAGATCTCGTCGCGGTGCTCGAGGGCGGCGAGGCGAGGCTCAAGCAAGGCCGTTCCGTCATTGTTTTTCCGCAGAGCACGCGCAGTTCCGTTTTCGACCCCGCGCATTTCAATACCATCGGCGTCAAGCTTGCCAAGCGCGCCGGGGTTCCGGTCATTCCGGTGGCGCTCAAGACCGATGCGTGGGGGAACGGGAACCTCCTCAAAGATTTCGGCCCGGTGGATGTCAAAAAGACCATCCACTTTGAATTCGGCGCGCCCATGCGCATCGAAGGCACGGGCAAGGCCGAGCATCAGCAGATCACCGAGTTCATCATCGATCGCCTCGGCGTATGGGGACGTGAGATTGGGGAATGATGGATGTGAAACTGGGGAGGGGGAACCTTTTCGAGAAAGGTCCTCCCTCCCCTTCCAAGCCCCACCCCTCCCACTTCAAAGAGTTTCGTGTTTATCGAATCCCTTTTCGTCAATGTCCGGAGCGCCCTTTACGGGGCGTTCTGTTTTTCCGTAATAAAAGGGGAAGGCTTTTTTTAGAAAAGCTTTCCCCTTCCTCATACGGTTATCGTGGTAAGGCTGATCCGCTTTACCTGCGTCCGCGCGCTACGATCCCCATGAGGGCGTATGCAAGGCGGGCGGCGGCGAAATCGAAAGCGTGCATTCCGGGCACCGGAGCCAGCTCCACGACGTCGAACCCGAGGACATCCCGTCCGGACAGCGTCCGTTCCGCAATGTCGAGCGACTGATACCAGCCGAGCCCGCCAGGGACGGGCGTCCCCGTCGCGGGCATGATCGACGGATCGAGGCCGTCCACGTCAAAGGTCAGATACACCTGGCGGGGAAAATCCGGAGGGAGCAGTGATTCGGGAAGGCCGCTGCGGGCAATGGATGCCGCATCATGGAATGTGACGCCGTGTTCCTTGCGTGCCTCCACTTCGTCAAGGCACATGGCCCTCACGCCGAACTGGGCCAGCGGCAGCCCCAAATCCTTGACCGCACGCCGCATGACGCACGCATGGCTCCACGGGCTCCCCTCATAGCTGTCGCGCAAGTCCGCGTGCGCGTCGAACTGGATGATCCCGAATGTCCCGAACCGCTTTTTCAGCGCCGCGAGAGCGCCGTAGGTGACGGTATGCTCGCCGCCAAGCAGCACGGGCAGCCCATTGCAATCGAGGATACCCCCGACCGCCGCTTCCACCCTGCCGAGCACGGTTTCCGGAGAACCGGAAATGTCGACGGCTGGCCACGTATAAATGCCCGCTTCGGCGGGGACGGATTCACCATCCCACAATTCAAGCTGATCGGAAGCCTCAAGAATGGCTTCCGGGCCCCGCGCCGTCCCTCCGGCATACGACACCGTAGCCTCCAGAGGCACGGGCAACACATGGAACAGGCAGGATTCCGGTTCGGCGACCGGCAATTCCGAGGCAAGGAATCGGTGCGTGGTTTCGTGGGGCATGGGAATATCCTTTTTAAATGTCTGCGGGTGCGGTTGCTTGATACCCTAAATGAGTTTATAATACAAATTACTGAAAATATCTTTCCATTGGTCCTCTTTCCACGTCAACACGCAGACATGCCATGCCTTCTCACACGTTCCGCCGTTTTCTTTTCCCCGCCCTCCGAACGATGCTGGGGTCCTTTCTGTTTGTGTTGACGTTCTCCTTCGCGGCTTTCTCCGAAACCGAACTCATCCTCTCCCCGGATGAAAAACTCTGGCTGGCCCAGCACCCCGAACTGCGTCTGGGCGTCATCGCTTCACGCCTGCCGTTCGAAGCGCTCTCTTCCGAAAGAAAACAGGAAGGCATCGCCAGCGACTACGCGAACTGGCTTGAAAAAACGCTCGGGATCCGCTTTGTGGCGCACCCCGTCCCCGATACGGGGCTGCACCTTCCGTTCGGCGAAGGCAAGCTTGACGTGCACCTCTCCGCCGTCGACACGCCGGAATCGCGTAAAACCATGCTGTTTACCCGGCCATACCTTGAGCTGCCCCTCGTGCTGTTCATGATGAACGATGCGCCGTTCGTCAATGGCCTCCAAGATATGAAGGGAAAACGGGTGGCCGCCGTAGGGGAGCGCTTGCTGGACATATTGAAGGACACCTCTCCGGAAATCAGGGCTGTGGAGGCCCGGACCACACGAGAAGCCTTGGAGATGCTGGAACGGCGGCAAGTCGACGCCGTCTTTGAAATCCTCGACGCGGGAACCCACGTCATACGGCTGAACAATATCCCCCAGGTTATCGTCGCCGCGGTGACGCCCTACCGTTTGCCCATACGGATCGGCGTCCGCAAGGACTGGCCGCAGCTTGCCGCCATCCTCGACAAGGCGCTGGGCGGCATTCCCCCCACGGCCTCGCAGGATTTCCATAACCGCTGGTTCAACGTCCAGCGCTCGGCGGAAATCGCCTGGAGCCTGTTCTGGGAAATGACCGCCACGGTCATTCTCATCGCCCTCGGCATCGTACTGACCGCGTTGTTCATGCTCCGCAAAGTGCGCAAGGAAGTCCTCGTCCGGCGGAACACGGAAGCCATGCTCAATTCCCTCCTGGAGAACCTGCCCGCCGCCGTCTGCCTGTTCGATTCCTCCTGCCGCTGCCGCAAGCTCAACGCCATGTGCGCAAGCATCTTCGGGTTTACGGAGCAAACGGCCCTCGACGGCGTCCCCGGAACGGATTTCCCCGTGGCTTCAGGCGTGCTTTCCGAAAAAGTGTTGAGGGACGTCCTGGAGTCCGGCGAACCCTGTATGTTCCCCCACTCCCGCACCGATGCGGATGGGAAAACCGCCTACTACCAGACGACGCTCGTCCCCCTGCGCAAGGCGGATGAAAAAACGGATGCCGTCCTCTGCCTGAGCGCCGATATGACCACGCAGAAGCTGCTGGAAAAAAAGCTTTCCGAGCAGCTTGCCTTTGCCCAAAAGCTGTTGAAGACCAGCCCAATCGGCGTGCTTATCGCGGTGGAAGGTTTCATCCGGTACAGCAACCCCCGTGCTCGGGAACTGATGGATCTCCGCGAGGAAATGGATGTGGCCCGCGTCTATCCCCAGTTGCGCGAAGCCGCCGCCATGCTCCCCACGCTTGAAGACACGCTCACCGACATTGCCCTGAAAAGCCGGGACGCGCAGGGCCAGCCGCATCACCTCCGGGTCACCTATACCCGCACCGAGTATGAAGGCGCCCCGGGCATCATCTGCTGGCTGGTCGACGATACCCAGAATAAAGAGCTGGAGAAGCAGCTCGTGCTGGCCAAAGAGGAAGCCGAAACGGCCTCACGCGCCAAGAGCGATTTTCTCGCCAACATGAGCCACGAAATCCGTACGCCCATGAACGGCATCATCGGCATGACCCATCTGACGCTGCAAACCGAGCTCACGTCCCGCCAAAGGGACTACCTCACCCAGATCAGCACATCGGCGAACACCCTGCTGCGCATTGTCAACGACATTCTGGATTTCTCCAAGATCGAAGCGGGCAAGCTCGAAATGGAACATGCCGACTTCCAACTGGAACAAGTGCTGGAAGAGGTCGCCTCCATTGCGGATCTCAGCGCCGCCGAAAAGGGGCTTGAGCTGCTGTCCCGGATCAGCCCGGACGTCCCACCGGTACTGGAAGGGGACGCGCTCCGGCTTTCCCAGATCCTGCTGAACCTCGTAGGCAACGCCATCAAGTTCACACAGTCCGGCCACGTCCTTGTTTCCGTCACGCAGGAGCGCCACGAAGGGAGCAAAACACGTCTCCGCTTCTCCGTCAGCGATACGGGCATCGGCATGACGTCCGAACAGATCGGCAACCTTTTCGAATCGTTCACGCAAGCGGACAACTCCACGACCCGGCGCTACGGCGGCACGGGGCTGGGGCTCGCCATCTGCAAACGCCTCGTGAACCTCATGGGCGGAGAAATCCATGTGAGGAGCACGCCGGGGCATGGCAGCGACTTTATCTTTACGGCGGAGTTCGGCACGGTGGCCGTCCCGGAACGCCGCCTGCTCCTCCCCTCCCATCCGCTGCATGGAGAACGCATCCTCATTGTTGACGACAATGAACTCTCTCGGAACATCCTCAGCGGTATGCTCCGGGAATTTCAGCTTGATCCTGTATCGGCGGCCTCGGTCGGAGAGGCCGTACGGCTCTGCCGCGACGCCGCGCGCGAGGGAAGGCCCTATCGCGTCGCCCTCATTGACTGGCTGATGCCGGGCATGAACGGCAAGGATACGGCACAAGCCATTTGCGCGGCGCTTCCCAAACGGCCCGTCATCCTGTTCATGGCCACCATCCACGACCGGCCCGATGTCCTCGCCCATATCCGGGAAGGGAAAGACATTCCCATGCGGCTCATCACAAAGCCGGTTACGCCCTCCTCCCTCATCTCGGCACTGCTTGAGGCCGAGCAGCCGCAGGACAGGCCCGATCGGGCCGAACCGTCCGCCGCCCCCTTCCCCGAACTTATGGGCGCGCGGGTGCTGCTGGCGGAGGACAACGCCATCAACCGGCAGGTCGCCAACGAAATCCTGCAATCCAGCGGCGTCAGCGTGGAGCCCGCCGGGGACGGCCTCGAAGCAGTGGAAAAACTCTGGGAAGGCGGCTACGATGCCGTGCTCATGGATATTCAGATGCCCGGCATGGATGGGCTGAAAGCCACCCGGATCTTGCGGGAATACGCCCGGTTCGACAACCTGCCCATCATCGCCATGACCGCCCACGCCATGAACGGCGACCGGGAAAAGAGCCTTTCCGTGGGTATGCAGGATTATATCGCCAAACCCATTGAACCTTCCGTCCTCCTTTCCACCCTCGCGCGCTGGATACACCGGGACGGCCGCTCTCCCCGGCGCTGAGCGCCGCCCCGAGGTACCCCATGCACCAGCCAGAGCATACGCCGCGCACGCTGTTCGTCGACGACGAAAGCATCAATCAGCAGATCGGTGCCGAAATCCTGCTCGCCCTCGGAGCCGAAGCGGATACCGCCGACAACGGCCTTCAGGCACTCCGCCTTATCCGCACCCGGCATTACGCCATTGTGTTCACGGATGTGGAAATGCCCGTCATGGATGGAGCCACCCTCACGCATATCCTCCGCAGCGACAGCCGCTACGGCGAACTGCCCATCATCGCCTGCACGGCCATTTCCTCACCGGAAGAGGAAGAGGCGCTCCTCCAAAAAGGCTTCACCGCCGTCCTCCGCAAGCCTTTCGATGTGCAGGCCATGCAAACGGCCCTCAACCGCCATGCCACACTCTCCGGCGAAGCCCCCGCGCCCTCACCGGAACCCAGGCCCCGCGTCGAGGCGGGGCACGCCATACGGGAAGAACTTGAGCACCTCCCCGGTTTTTCCGTACGGCAAGGGCTTGATCGGGTCATGGGCAACCTTCCCTTGTACGTCAGTCTCCTGTTCGATTTCCGACGCGAGCTTGCCGAAGCCGACGCCGAGATCAGGCAGGCCCGGCTGCGGGACGATATGCCCTCCATCCGGGCGTCCGTCCACAAACTGAAGGGCATCAGCGGCAACGTCGGCGCAACGGATCTGTATACGCAGCTTGTGGAGCTCGAGCAGTGCCTGCAAGGGGGTTCCGCAGAAAATGTCGACAACCTTCTTGACACCCTATACGGCTACGTTACAACGGCCGAGAGTGTCCTTGCGGCGGCAGGGCAGACCATCGCCGCGTACCCCGAAGCCCCTTTGAGCATTCCCGCCGCAGGAGAAACGCTGGATGTCCGCAAGCTGCAACCGGCGCTGTGCGAATGCCTCCTGCTCATCCGGCAGTACAACACGGCCGCGCGCGAAGCCTTCGGATCCGTCAGGCGTTTTCTTGGTGGGCAGTGCGGGGCGGAAACGAACGAAATCCAGCACGCCATTGATACCTTCGATTTCGAGAAGGCCGAAAGCGGCCTTTTGCACCTTGCACAGCTTTTGGATCTGGAATTGAGAGAACCGAATGGGCTATCCTAAGAAACCCGTGGTACTCGTCGTCGACGACACCATTGCCAATATCCGCATCTTGGATGATCTCCTGCGCGGCGAGTACACCGTCCGCGTTGCCACCAACGGTGCCACAGCCCTGAGGCTGGCGCTCTCCGAGCCCCGCCCCGACATCGTCCTTTTGGATATCATGATGCCTGATATGGACGGTTACGAAGTCTGCCGCCGCCTCAAATCCGATCCCCTCACGAGCAACATCGCCGTCGTTTTCATCACCGCGATGGGGAACGAGGAACACGAGGCCAAGGGGCTCGATCTCGGGGCCGTGGACTTCATCGCCAAGCCCTTCCAGCCCCGCCTCGTCCGGGCGCGGGTATCGAATCACGTCGCGCTCAAAAAATACAACGACGAGCTCAATTCGCTGGTCAAGGAACGCACCAAGGAACTGTATCTTTCCCGTTCCGTGACGGTGGAATGTCTCGCTTCGGTCGTGGAAACCCGCGATAACGAAACCGGCGCGCACGTCCGCCGTACGCAGCACGGCGTGGAAATCCTCGCCAAGCGCCTGCGGCTCATGCGTCCCGATATCTGGGACGACGATGACGACACCATCGAGCTGTTCCGCGTCTGTGCCCCTCTGCACGATGTCGGCAAGGTCGGCATTCCGGACAGCATCCTCCGTAAGCCCGGCAAGCTCACGGAAGCCGAATTCAACGAGATGAAGAAGCACACCACCCTCGGCTACCAGACCCTGAGCTGGGCGGAAAAGCGCATGGGCGGGCACAACGACTTTTTGCGCCTTGGCGCGGTCATCGCCCATACGCACCATGAGCGCTGGGACGGGAAAGGATACCCCCGCGGCCTGAAGGGAGAGGAAATCCCCCGCGTGGGGCGGCTCATGGCCCTCGCCGACGTCTATGACGCGCTGATCTCCAAGCGGGTATACAAACCCGCCTTCGACCACGAAACCGCCAGGAACATCATCGTGGAAGGCCGCGGGACACAGTTTGATCCGCTTGTCGTCGAAGCTTTTCTGTTTGAAGAGGACGCGTTCCGCTCGCTCATCGTCACATATCCCGACGAAGAAAACCCCTTGCTCGTCTCCAACGACTGATACGCTCCCTTCCCATCGGCACACGGCAGACCGGTTACTGCAATGCGTTCCCGCATTGCAGCCCCTGAGGTGCGGGCAACGGCATTGAAACGTTTCCCGCACCGTTTGTTGCATGGAGACAGTATGTATCTTTCTATACCCCTTCTGTAACAAAGGCCCTTCAACATCTTGACGTAGCGCCTATTTCCGTTACAGAATGCAGTAATTCTGTAGAAAAACACATCGAGAATGCTATCCGCCTTGCCTCCCCCGATACACGCTTTCCGATCACTGCGAAACGCCTTACGAACCTTTTCGTCATGTGCCCTTCGAAGGAGAAGTCATGCACACGTTCAAACGCCAGACATACAGCGGCCAGGTTGTCGAGTTCATCAAGCGTTGCATACTTGACGGCGAACTCGCTCCCGGCGAGCAAGTTAAGGAAGTCATCCTTTCCGAACGCCTCGGCATCAGCCGCGCACCAATCCGCGAGGCGCTGCAAATCCTCACGCAGGACGGCCTGATCACGTCGGAACCGCAGAAGGGGAAGTACATCCGCAAGATGACCCGTCAGGAAATAGAGAACGAATACGAAATCGGCGGCATCCTTGAAGGCGCGGGTGTGGCCGCCGCCCTGCCGCTTATGAACCACGTGGACCTCGCCCGGCTCTCGGGCATGATCGAGCATATGGCCCGCCTTGCGCCCAGAGTGGGGGGCCTGTACGAGTTCACCGAAGTCGACGACGCCTTCCACAGCGCCCTGCTCGCCCATTGCGCGAACCGGCGGCTCGTGGAGATGGCCCGTTCCGCCTGTACGAACATCTCCAAATTTCTGTTCTATAACCATTGGAACGTCTTGTTCACTCCGCAGGAATTCGTGGATCGGCATCGGGATATTTTCGAAGCCGTGCAGACCCGTAACCCCGCCACGGTGGAAGAGTCGCTCCGCGAACACTACCGCGAATCGGGGCGGAGGATGGCGCAGTTCGGCTCGTGACGCGTCCCGGCGTTCCCGGGGGATTCTTTTGCTGACGCCGGACCGATTCTCGGATACAGTCTCCCCCGATAGCTGTTTTGAAATCCTATCGAAGGAGCAGATATGAGCACAGATACCCCCGTTCAGAAAGACGAGCCGAACGCCTCCGCGGAACAGCAGTCCGCTCCCGTCCAGCCCGTCTCCGAGGAACCGGTCGCTCCCGTGACGGAAACGGCGGCCACGGATACGGATGCACAGCCCTCACCGGCCCCGGAAACAGAAACCGTAACGCCGCCCCCGGCGGAACCGGCTCCCGCCAAACCTTCCCCCGTTCAGGAGGAAAAAGCGGCCCCCGCGCCCAAAGCCGCCAAGGTATCCAGGTCGCCCGCCCCGGAAGCCCAGCCGCAAACATCCAGCTTCGCTTCCCGCTGTTTCAACGGGCTCGCCTCCGTCGGCCCACTGGTCCTGATTCTTTTCTGGCTTATCCAATCCATGCCGACTTTTATGGGACGGGAACTGCACGCGCTGCATAATCTGGGCGTCGGCCTGTTCGGCGTCGCCGCGTCCGGCCTGCCCTCCCCCGAGCTTTATCCGGTCTACCACTGGTTCTTGAGCGCCTTAAGCCTCATCCCCGGCATCGACAGCCTGTCTTTGGCGGCGTATATCCCCGGCGTGCAACCGACCGCCGGGCTCGAGCAGATCAGCGGCTACCCGGTCCAGCTCCTGCCCCTCGCCTCCGCCCTGTCCGCGCTCTTCCTGATCCTTCTGACATGGGCTCTGGCCCGGGCCACCGGCAACGACAGGCGCACGGCCTTCGCTTCCGGCCTGGTGCTTCTGACCGGTTTCGCCTGTATGGGGTTGCCCCGGATTTCAGGCAGCGACATGCTGTTCACGGCCATCCTTACCCTTGCCGGCATCTGTTTGTACCGCGGATGGATCAAGGCATTCGCCCCTTTATGGCTCTTTGCCGGCTTCGCACTTGTCGCCCTGTCCGCGCTGGCCGGTGGCTTGCTTGGCCTCGTCCTTCCGCTGCTTGTCAGCCTCGTATTCCTCCTCTGGCGCGGAACGTTCCGACGGGCCGGGGCACGCGACGGAGCTCTGGCGTTCGGGCTGCTGCTTGTCCTGCTCCTCGCATGGGGTACGTTCATCGCTTTCGGCGACGGCGGACGCGAACTGCTGAAGACCCTCCTCGAAAACGAATATCTGGCCCCCGTCCTCGAAGCATGGAAGCTGCAGGGGCAAGACTCATGGATCATCGTGGCCCTGCTTGCCGTCCTCTGGCTTCCCTGGACGCTGCTCTTGCTGTTCCTTCCCTGGGGGCGGATCGGTACCTTCTTCAAGGGTATCGTGGTCAACCGCAAGCAACGCCCCGGCCAAGGCTGGCTGTGGTGCAGCGCCATCGTGACGCTTGCGGTCCTCGCCCTGCTTGGCGCGAACATGCCCGTGCTGTTGATGCCCCTCCTGCCGCCTTTGGCCGTCCTGACCGCTCAGGGCGTACTGAACCTTTCCGCGCGCGGCAGCCGCGGCTTTTTCCTCCTGCTGGCAATCCTCTTGATTGCCCTCGGCCTCCTCTTCGCCGCAGCGAACATCTATCCGCTGTTCCTCGGCGAACTCCCCGCGCCGCTTTCCGCCTTGCAGCCCACGCCGCTGGCATTGGTCGCGGCATTGGTGCAGACCTGCGGGCTCGTTCTGCTCGGCATCATCCTCTGGAAGGCGCTCAACCGCTCCTTCGCCGGAGGCGCCTTGCTTGTCCTGACGTTCCTGGTGCTGGTTTATACGGCTCCGATGACGTACTATGCGGCGGCTGGCGCTCCTGTGGCCGTGGCGACACCTGTGGAGCCCGCTCCGGCTCAGGAAGATCCGGCAACGGAGAAGGTGCCTTCTGAAACGCCCGTGCAGCCTTCCGGACCGGACGCCCCGGCAACTGACGAGCAGACCGCTCCCGCACCTTCCACTCCCGTTGAAGCACCCGCCGCCACGGAACCGCAAGCCACGCCGTTGCCCGCCCCTGAAGAACCGGCTCCCGCAGCGGAAACGGCTCCTGCGGCCCAGCCCGCTCCCGCGAACTGACCCCAGTCCAAAATCAATCGCCCCGGATCGGACCGATCCGGGGCGATTTTTCTATGGGGTATGCCGTCCCGTCTCCTCAAAAAAAGTTCTCCTCGGCAGCGCCCCGCCTTTGCTATTTTAAAGACAGTTCGTGAAAACGTTCCATATCCACGATGTACACCTCATCCCGCGAGTACGGGCCGAGCACCGCTTCCCGCTCCAGCTCGCGCAGGGCCTTATTGAGCGTCACCCGATGCACGCCGAGCAGGTTCGCCAGCTCTTGCTGGTTCAGCCCCGGCGACACGCGGGGATTCGGAGCGCCCCCGTCGTCCCGCATACGTAGGTGCAGGAATCGGCAAATGCGCGGAGGCAGCTCCTCAAGGCTCAGGCTTACCGACTGGTTGCACAACACCCTGACTTTGGAAGCCAGGGAGTGCAGCAGCGCCAGCGTCAGGGCGGGATAGTTTGGAAGGATCTCGTGAAGCACGCAATCACGGGAGAAGGCATACACCACGCAATCCGTTCCCGCCACAATGGAACTCCGCGCCGGGACCTCGTCAAAAAACGGCGTTTCACCCGTTACCGTCCCTGAACGCATGGACATAAGGATCTTTTCACGCCCGTCGAGCGTCGTCCGCATCAGCCGGGCTTCCCCCTGGTGCACATAATAGAGGTATTCGCCTTTTTCCCCGCCGTGCATGATTTCCTCACCCTTGCGAAAACGGAGGCGCGTACCGAGATCCAGGACCTGGCGCCACACGCCGGCTTCCGGTGGTATATGGGTGAATTCTATCAGTTTCGCGTCATTCATCTCCATAGGGGCCTCCTTGTGCGCAAACGCCATTATCCCGTACAAGGCGAATAACCAGATACGTTGCCCAACAAAAAAGTTTTATCGACAACGGGTTGTACATCACTCTCACCGCATGGGCAATCCTTTCCGGGCCCGGCCTGTACAACTTTTTCTTCGTAGGAGACAAAAAATATCCGTCCTTGAGAAAAATGTAGCAACCGTTACATCACGTATTCTCTTTTACAGCTAGAGTCACTTCAAGCTTTCCGTACCACTCTCTGGAGGAGAAGATCATGACTCTGCCGATGACGGGAAAAAACTGTTCTCTGGCTTTAAAGTGGCTCATATCTTTTGCGATACCTTTGATTGTCTACTGGGCAATGCCCATAGACGGGCAAACCGTCACGCACCATATGGCCCTTTTCCTTTCCATTACGACATGGGCCATCTGCATTTGGGCTATGGATGCAATGAATGAAATTGCCGTTGGCCTTATCCTTCCCGTACTCTACATTGTCCTGTGCGGCGTCAAACAGCAGGTTGTATATTCTCCGTGGCTTTCTGAAGTGCCCCTTATCGTCATCGGCGGTTTCGCACTCGGCAAAATCCTACAGGAAACAGGCCTCGGCAAGCGCATCGGTTTGACTTGCGTGCGCTGCATGGGCGGCAGTTTCACCGGCACTCTTATCGGCATTACCCTCGCCGTATCCATCGTGGCCCCGCTCGTCCCGGCCATCACAGGCAAGGCCGCCATCTTCTGCGCCATCGGCATCAGCTTGTGCGACGCACTGGACTTCAAGGCCAAGGGCCGCGAAGCCACCGCCGTCATCCTTACCTGCTGCCTCGCCGTGGCGTCGACCAAACTGTGCTACCTCACGGGCGGCGCGGACCTCGTGCTCGGCATGGGCCTGCTGCAAAAGGCTTCTGGCATCAGCAGCACATGGATGGAATACGCCATGCATAACTTCCTTCCCGGTATGCTGTATACCTTCATGTCTGTGGGGCTGGTCATGCTGATCCTCCCTTCCAAGGTGGATCGGCAGGCCCTGCGCGCCACCTTGCAGACCAAGTATCAGGAACTCGGCCCGGTGACGTCCGAACAGAAGCGCGCCGCCATCCTCATGCTCGTTACCCTCATCCTGCTCGCCACGGACAAGCTGCACGGCGTCGCCGCCGGGCTGGTGCTCATCGGCGTCACCTTTGCGGCCTTCCTCCCCGGCGTCCGGCTCCTCGACGGCCCCAAGTTCAGCAAGGTCAACTTCGCGCCCCTCTTCTTCATCATGGGCTGCATGACCATCGGCAGCGCCGGGGGCTTCCTCAAGGTGACCACGTGGATCGCCAACAACACCCTGCCCTATCTGCACGGCATGACCACCACAACCGCCGGCCTGGCCTCCTATGTGCTCGGCGCGCTGGCCAACTTCCTCTTGACCCCGCTCGCGGCCACCACGACCATGACGTCTCCCGTCACCGAGCTCGGCATACAGATGAACATGGACCCGCGCATCCTCTTCTATTCGTTCCAGTACGGCCTCGACAACTACCTTTTCCCTTATGAATACGCCGTTATCCTCTACTTCTTCAGCTCCGGCTACATGCTCTTCAAGGATATGCTGAAGGTGCTCGCGGCCCGCATGGTCCTCACCGGCATCTTCCTCTTCTTCCTCGCCATCCCTTACTGGAAGATGGTTCTGTAAGGATTCCGCCACGGGTCTCCCCCGGGCGGCCCGCGGTCCACCCTCCGCCGCGAGGAACGGCGGAAGGCCCCGCCCGCAAGTGCCGGGCGCGGCCGAAAGAGAAGGAGCGTCTCCATGTTCAGGCTTACCTCATTGGCTACGGCCCTGCTGTCCCTGTTCATGCTCTCAGCCCCGGCAAGCGCTTACGAGGCCATCACCGGCCCCCTCGGGCTGCTGGCCTATGACAAGGCAAAGGCCTACGACGGCTACACGCTGTTCACGCCGCACACCAAGGTTTCTTCATGGATTGTGGACAAAATCCAGGATCCAGGCAGCAGAAAGACCTACCTCATCGATATGGAAGGCAATATTGTCCATACCTGGAAGCATGACCATCCCGCTTTCTATGCGGAACTGCTTCCCAACGGGAACCTGCTCCGCGCGGAGAAGATCGCCGGCAGCCCCGTGAACTTCGGCGGCTGGTACGGCCTGCTCCGCGAGTATGCGTGGGACGGCAAGGTGGTCTGGGAATACAAGGTCAGCAATCCGCGCCAGCTCGCGCACCACGGTTTCGATCGCCTGCCCAACGGCAACACCGCCATCCTGATCTGGGAAAACAAGACGTATGACGAAGCCCTCGCCAAGGGCCGCGATCCCAAGGACAAGGCCCTCAGCCGCAACGGAATGCCCGCACCAGGACAAGGGCCCGACGGCCAGCCGCTTCAGGGCATCTGGCCCGACGCCATCCTTGAAGTCACGCCCAAGGGTGAAATCGCGTGGGAATGGCATGTGTGGGACAACATCGGGACAGGCCCCGACCAGATCGACATCAACTGGCATCTGCCCCTGAGCATGGGCTATTTCGCCCGCGCCGACTGGACCCACTGGAATTCGGTCCGCTACAATGCCAAGACCGATCAATACGCGGTCAACTCGCGCGACTTCGGTGAAATCTATATCATCGACCGCAAGACCAAGAAGATCGTCTGGCGCTATGGCAACCCCGCCACCCACGGCATGGGCAAGGCGCCTTCCGGCTACCACGACGACGGCGATCAGGTGCTTTTCGGCTCGCACGACGTGGAATGGCTGCCCAACGGCAACATTTCCATCTTCAACAACGGCACGCATCGCCCCAGCGCCAACCGCAGCTCCGTCATGGAAATCAATCCCGCCACGAATCAGGTGGTCTGGCAGTACGAAACCAAGGATCACAACAGTTTCTATTCCGACTTCCAGTCAGCGGCCCAGAAACTCCCCAACGGCAACTGGTTCATCACCTCCACCAACAACGGGCATCTTTTCGAAGTCACCCCGGACAAGCAGGTGGTCTGGGAATACAACAATCCCATCTCCACCGACGATCAGGCCTATTGCGTGAAGCGTGACGACAATCCCGAAACGCAGGTGCACCGGGCCTACCGCTACGGCAAGGACTTCCCCGCCTTTGCGGGCAAGGATCTGAAGCCGCAGGGCAAGCTCGCGGCGGGGTGCCCCGACTGGCACCTGCTCCTCGAATTCAGGCAGGGCCCCAACTTCAGCTCGAAGTAACGCCCTCTTGCCCCGTCCCTCCGCCCGGAAGGGACCAGCCCCGGCTTTTTCTCCCAAGCCGGGGCTTTCTCGTGGAACAACGCCGAAAAAAAGCCCATCCCAACCAGCCCTATCCCCCGAAATTCCATACCACTACGGAAGCCATAAGAAACGGGGAGAGCCCCCAAAGGAACCTCCCCCAAAGCAATGGCTTTCCGCCTGTTAAAAGCTCTACGGCGTCATACGCGGGCGACGGCGAGAAATACGGTATGCATGATGCTGAGGAGCACCACAAAACTGGATTCAGCGGCTCCGCACGTTTTTCCGTACAGGGTCACGGCCAGCCCTCCATGACGGCAGACGGAGAGGCAGTCCCGGCACAGCGTGCATCCTGGGCCCGGGCGCCCCTCCTTCAACCGTTCAAGAGTCAGCGCACCGTATCGGCAGACGCGGATACAGGCGAGGCAGTGCATACAGGCATCGGTCCGCCGGATGCGCCACGGCGCGATCTTGCCGAGCCAGTTCGCCACCAGCCCGAGCGGGCATACGGCAAGGCAATAGCAGGCGGAACCGTACCGGCGGCTCAACAGCACCGCAACGGGCAGGAGCAGCAGGCCCAGCGCCAAACCGAGCGCAACGGCGACCCCGGTCGGAGCGCCGGACAACCGGAGGACGGCGGGGACTGCCAGCATGAGCCCAAAGAAAACCGGCCGGAGGCGAGACATCCAACGCGGAGGCGGGACAGCCTTGCGCCCGGAGGCCGCCACGGTATCCCAGACCCCGAAATAGCACAGGTGACTGCACCACGCAGCCCCGGCCAGCAGTACGGAGACGCCGAACAGAATGGGCATGAACAGCCCGCCGCCACGGTATAGCGGGGCCGCGAGGATCATGCCCGGCACGGGGAGATGAAGGTTCCCGGTCATAAGGAACAGGCCGTATCCGGCAAGACCGAGGGCGAGCTGTACGAAAAAGACCACCGAGAACAGGCGCCAGATGAATAAGCGCGTACGCGGCGCGGCATCCCTGTCCCCAAGCCGCGATGCCACCCACGAGGCCCAAAACCCGGCAAGCAGGATATGGAGCGGCGCCCATCCGGGCAGGAAGCGCTCCGTCAGGAAAACCTGCGGTGCGACGAAAAGCAGCGGCGTCAGGATGGCGATCGTCCCGAAAAAGGCCGCCGTCCGCATGAGCGCCCTCTTCCTGCCGCGCGCATACCATGCATCCCCCGTCTTTCCTTCCAGCAACAGGGCCGCCGTGGCGGTAAACAGCGACACGCCGAGCAGGATGCACGCCAGCCGCATCCACGGCTGTTCCATGAACATGCGGATCTGCACGAACTGCGCCGCCGCCCACACCCAGCGCACGGCCAACAGCGGCAACAACACAAGCGTGACCTGCCGTATCCACGCCTCTCGTCTCCAAACGAGCAGTGCGAACAGCATACAGCCGACGGAAAACGGGTATTGTCCGGCACGCCAGAAATGCGCGCCGCCCAATACAAAAGCCAGCGAGGACGGGGTAAGGCACAAAATCGAACGCATGATGCTCACGGACGGCTCCTTTCAAGCGGAATACCCCATCTTATCCGATGCGGCATGATTTGCCGTGATCGGCGTCACGTATCCCGCCTTTCCCCCCAAGCCTTGGGGCTTCAAAGAGCCATCTTCTTGGACATCAACGCGTTCTCCCAAAAACATCCGGTCGCCGGAGCTCCGCCTTTCCCGCTTCTTCTCCGCCCCCTAACAAACGTCATCCGAAACGGATTGTTCCTTCCAGCGGCCCTCAGCACAGGGAAATGAACAATCCGGGCTCCAGAGCGTCACCCGGTCGCGCCCCGCCTGCTTGGACATGTAAAGCGCGGAATCCGCATACCGGAACAAATCGGAAATCGTCTTTTCGTTCTCCTCGGGCGTATCGATGGCTCCCGAAGACGTAAACCGATACCCTCCGGCGCTGATGCTGAAACGCACCTCCCGATCGGCATGGACGAGCGGCTTTGCCGCACAGGCCACCCGGATCTCTTCAAGCTGGCGGAACAAGGCACCCTCATCGGCATCAGGCAGGAGCAGCACGAATTCATCCCCCCCGAGCCGTGCGAACGTCGCCGAGTCGGGGAGCATCCCTCTGGCAAGTTTTGCGAACTCCCGCAGGACCATATCCCCGGCGGCATGGCCGAACGTATCGTTGATGCCTTTGAAGCAATCCACGTCGATGAACGCCAACCCAAACCCCTTCCCTTTCTCTTCCTGCACGCGCCGCAGCTCATCGGACAGCACCTCACGGAAGCGGCGGCGGTTCCAGAGGGCCGTGAGCGGATCAATATAGGAAAGCTCACGCAGCATGAGGGCATTTTTTTGCAGGCTGCTGAGCATGACGTTGAGCATGGCCCGCAGTTCCGCGATTTCGTCATGCCCGCTGACGGCAATGGACGATTCCGCTTCGCCTTCCGCGACCCGGTGCGCGAACAGCGTGGTCTCACGGAGCGGCTGGCTCACCTTCTTCATCCCGTACCAGATCCACATGAGCGCGATGAGGAATACGACCGCTATGGAAGCTCCCAACTCCTTCATATGGTATACGACAGAACGCTTGTACGCTTCGATTTGATGGGACTTCCGGTCAAGGATGCTGGTGATCCCCGACTCGACAAGCTTGATGATCTCACCAGCCCGTTTCTGGTAGGCGGCATTAAAAAGGAGGCGGCGGGCATACTCCACATCGATTGTGTCCGATCCGCTGTGCAAACCGTCAGGGCACAAGGCTTCTCCCTTGCTCGCCTGCATGGCCTCGATTTCCGTAATCGACAGATCATCGGAACGACGCAGGGCGGTCGCCAAAAACTCCATGTCTCCCCGGCTGGCTCCATAGCGCTCCAGCAGAGACGGAAGGCTGATCGTCTCTCCCGGTGCAAGGGAGCTCTTCCGGGGCACCCTCCCGGACCGCTGCGCAAGGATGTCGTAATACGCCCGCTCGGAAGCCTCATCGCCCGTATTGACGTATTCCCGCGCCTTGCGGGTCAGATCATAGGAACTCTGGAGCAATTCCCGGCTGACTTGCATCAGGTTCAGGTACTGGACGTCGGCCTCAACCATTTTCGTGAACGAGCTGTACACATTCCATGATAAGCCTGCCGTGACCATGATCGTTACGGTAAGCAGCAGGCCCAATAGAGACGTAACCCAACGGATGCTCATCCGCCCCTCCCTCAAACAGTCTGAACGGAACCCGCATTCCTCCGGAAACGGAGCGTACAGACAGCTCTTTGTTGAAAAGAGAATACACTAGAGATGTTCCTCAACGCCAGCACTTTATGGCATCGCCTCATTTTCCGTTTACTGTTCCGCTCCCATGACGGAAAGGAAAGGCCATGTACGGGAAAGGTTCCCGTACATGGCCTTTTATACCGTTACAGAGAGTTTTTTGAATCCACAGGGGAAATCGCTTCGGCCTTTACATGGCTTAAGGCTTCCGTTGCCAGGCTCCCCTCTTGTTTTCTTTTTCGTCCTGCAGAACTTTGCCTTTCTCCAAAAGCCCCTCAAACACGTCTCGCGGCATCGGCTTCGCGTAGTAGAAGCCCTGTGCATAATAACAGCCGAGCTCAATAAGCATTTCAGCCTGTTTCGCGTTCTCCACGCCTTCACAGATGACCTGCATACCCAGTTCCCCGGCCATGTGGATAACGTTGCCGATGACAATCCGTTCCCGCGTCCCGAACATCCCGCGCCGCACGAAGCTGCGATCGAGCTTGAGCACGTCAGCCATCAGCTGCTGCAACTGGCCGAGGGAAGAATACCCAGATCCGAAATCGTCGATGGCGATCATGAAGCCGCGCTCTTTCAGCCGCAACACCTGCGCACAGACGATTTGGGGATTGCGCATGATCGCGCTCTCGGTGATTTCCAGTTCCAAAAGCGCATGGGGTACATTGTGGCGATCCGCGATCGCCGCGACAAGTTCGGGAAATTCCGGGCTGTCGAAATGCAGGCTTGAAAAATTGCAGGAAACGGGATTGACGGCCATCCCGCGCTCCAGCCACTCGCGCACGGTCCGGCAAACCAGTTCGTAAATGTACAAATCCACTTCGACCACAGAGCCGTTCCGCTCGAAAAACGGAATAAAGCTTCCCGGCATAAGCAGGCCCCGCGTAGGGTGATTCCACCGGACCAATGCCTCGCTGCCGATGAGCGCGCCGTCCCGCATGTCCACCTTGGACTGGAAATAGGCATCGAATTCGCCTTGGGACAGGGCGATCTCCAGCCTTCCTTCCAGTTCGCGCTGCAACAGCGCTTCCTGCCGCATCTTCTCGTCGTAAAGGACAATGTTCTTCATCGTCTGCTTGGCGTTCCTGCGCGCGTAGTTGGCAAAATCCAACATGCGGTGCAGATCGAACCCTTCCGTCTCGTTCACCAAATAGACACCGAACACCGTGACGATCCGGTACGCCATGTCCTGCATACGCCGCCACTCGTCCAGTTCCATGCCGATTTCTTCTATGCGCACAAGCAGGGATTCCCAGTCGGCATAACGCACCAGCAGGATGAAGTGGTCCGCCGATGCGCGGGCACAGCACTCCCCATCTTTGACGTTACGCTGCAGGATCGCGCCGAAGGCCCGCAAGATCTGATCGCCCACGGCGAAACCAAGGTTGTCGTTGATCGTCTTGAACTGATTGATATCCCCGTAGAGCAAGGCATAGCTTCCGCTCGGCGCTTTCCGGAGCAGCTTCCCGCACTCCACATAGAACTTGTTCATGTTGTCGAGGTTGGTCAGCCCGTCCCGATACAGCAAGGCCTGTATGCGATGGTTGCTCCTCGTCTTGATGGCGAGATTATAGACCAACAGCAGCAGGATCACCCCGAAAACCGCCAGCATCCCGCACCCGACCTCAATAAGGTGCTGGGCCACGAAATCGAGCAGCGTGATCTGGCGGGGCTTGGTGGTGTTCTTCAGCACCAGCTCGTCCATCCGTTCAGGGGCCGTATATTGAATGCACTTATCCAATATGGAGAGCAGGCGCGGGTCCGCACACTTGGAAATGCCGAAACAGATTTCGCTCGTGTACTTGCTCATGCTCGTGGCGGCCAAGGATTCGTAACGGCGTTCCGTAAGCAAATAGTTGGTCACATAGACGTTCGCGTAAACCGCATCCGCGTCGCCCTTGAGCAGCGCATCGAAACATTCCCGTACGTTCTTGTAAAAAATGATTTCCTTGCCTGGGTGATCCGCCGCCACATGCTCCGAGAACCAGTAGCCTCCTTGCAGGGCAATCCGTTCGATGGCGTGCGGCTGCTTGGTCCGCACAAGCATGGTGGGCGCCCGCAGATAGTAACGGGTGGTATACATCTTGTTGCGCTCGTCCCAGAGGTAATCCCCCGTTACGGAGCAGACCATATCAATAAGCCCTTTCTTGACCTTTTCCAGCGCTTCGGCCTGATCTATCGGCTCAAAACGGAAACGCAACCCTGTGTATCTTGAAAAAGTGGACAGCAGATCCGATGTGACGCCGGAGAACATCCCGGTTTCCGTATCGGTATACTCCAGCGGCGCCCACGAAGGATCATACGCCGCGACAACCACATCCGCCTGTTTGAGGAATGCTTCCTCTTCCTTGGTGAAGACCGGCTGTTGCGCCATGCTGACGGCAAAATATTTGTCGTACAGCCGCATCATATAGTTGGGATCGCGCAGCACGATGGCATTCATCGCCGCATCAAGACGGGCGAGCAAATCCGGCCTGTTCTTCGCCACAGCGATATACACCGGCTCCGGAGAGAACTGGGCAACGCTCCGGAACGTGCTGCTGCGGCCAAGGTGGGTGATGGCGACGCCGTCAAGCGTCCCGTCCTCAAGGGCACTCAATAACGCCTGCGTCTCGGCATAGGGAACGATGATCGGTTTGACGCCGAACTTCTCGCAATAACGCTGGAAACGCTCTCCGTCGCTGCTGCCCCGGATGATGCCGACCCGCATCCCTTGAAAGGAGCTGAAATCTTCGTAACCGTACCGTTTGTCGTCAACTCTGACATTGAGGGTAACATAAAGCGTACCCATGGGCAGGTTGGAGAACAGAACCTCTTTTTCCCGTTCTTCCGTGCGGAACACGGCGGGGAGCATGTCTATGTGCCCTTCCAAAAGCTGATGCCATGCGTTCTCCCAGCTGCCCTCATCCAGCATTTCATAACGCATCCCGCCCACCTTGGCGAGCTTCTGCAAAAATTCGATATTGAAACCGATATACTCAGCGGACCGGCCACGGGACATGTAGTCCCCGTCCTCATAATACCCCACCCGGATGGAAACGGCGTTGTCGTCTGACTGCGCGGGAAAGCAAAAGAACAAGCAGCACAAGACGATCGCCCCGAAAACGGATATCCCGTATCCATGCCTTCTCATGCTCCGACCTTGTTCCTTGCCTCTAGTGTTATGTGAAGCGACATGCCCGAACATGCCGTTTGGCTCTGACCTTCCGGAACGCTGCCGGATCTTATATGTACCCTATATGTTTTCTCAAAGAAATCATAGTGTTTTCAGAGAACACTCCTTGTGCAAAAACACGGTTATCTGTTTTTTAAAAAAGGCCATTCAGACTAAAATCAGTCAAATAAAGAAACAACATGCTTTTTAGCAGTTTTAAATGACGGATAAAAACATACTAATGCGACAAAAAAAGATAACGGCTCTCCCCGCCGACTTCAGCAACGCGCATCTCCCCACACACGGGACGTGGGAAGATGCCGTCATGGACATACTTCACGCACTATGGCAGCGCGAGCAGCCCCTGTCGGCAGGTATGGGGAGCCGAGAAAAAAGCGTAGCCGACCGATCCGCACAAAGGAGCACGCCCCAATCAACCAACGGCAACGGTGTTCCCCACAAGAAAGCCCGGCCACGCCATGCACAGGGCATCGGCGTTTGCCTGCCGGCACTGGTCCGTTCCGGTTCAGGCTGCCGCTTTCATCGAATCTCGGCGGTTGTGGCAAAGTGCGAGGGATGCTACTCCAATGAAACACAGGAGGTGCGTTATGAAAGACTGGACCCCTTCCGCCTTGCTCCACGCTTCCGGAATGTATTGGGAAAGCTGCGCCATCCACGCCGCCGTGCATCTGGACGTGTTCACCCCTCTGTCCGGCGGGCCGATGACCGTGACGGAACTCGCCGATCGGACAGGATGCGTCCCCCAAAGCCTCGACCGCCTTCTAACCGCCCTGTGTGCAATGGGCCTGTTGATCCGTCAAGGCGAAATCTGCGAACTGCCGCCCTTCTCGCGGGATCACCTGTGCCGGGGCAATCCCGGTTATCTCGGGCATATAGTGGAACATCACCGCCATCTTATGCCCGGCTGGTCCAAGCTGGACGAGTCCGTCCGCGAGAACAGGCCGACCCGCCACCGCTCTTCCGTCGATACCGAAGATACGGGCGAGCGGGAAAGTTTCCTCATGGGGATGTACAACATCGCCAACGCACAGGCGGAACGCAGCGTTCCGCACATCGACCTTTCCGGCCGTTCCCACCTGCTTGATCTCGGCGGCGCGACCGGGGCTTATGCCATCCACTTCTGCCGCCGCAACCCCGGCTTGAGCGCCACGGTTTTCGATCTCCCCACAACCCGCCCCTTTGCGGAACGCGTCATCGCCGACTCCGGCATGGCCGACCGGATCTCCTTCGCGGGCGGGGATTTTACCACCGAAGACCTTCCCGGCGGATTCGACGTGGCTTGGCTCTCCCAGATCCTGCACGGCGCGGGCTTTGACGAGTCCGCCAACATCGTGCGGAAGGCCGCGCAGTCGCTCGTCCCGGGCGGCCTCCTGCTCATTCAGGAATTCATCCTCGACGACAACCGCAGCGGACCGCAGCATCCGGCGCTGTTCGATCTCAACATGCTTGTCGGAACGCCTGACGGGCAGTCCTATACAAGGCAGGAGCTTGCGGGATTCATGCGGAACGCGGGGCTTGAAGACATCCGCCGCCTCCCGCTGGATCTTCCTCAGGGGTGCGGCATCATGGCCGGAACGGTTCCGGTAGGGATGTAAAAATGTGGGGGAGGGAGCCTTTTGAAAAAGGCTCCCTCCCCCACGCCCCCACCCGCGAAAACTTCGACTGGTGGGGTGGTTACACGAAAGGAGTTCCGTTGCATCGAAGAAAAAAGGAAGCTGCCGCTTCCTTTTCCGTCCGGTAACAATATGGATTGCCGGGATAGGATTCCCGCTCCGTTTTACTGACGAAAATCCGTTTTTTCTTCAATCAACCGCGCAACCATCCGGTAGAAAGCCGCCGTCGACTCCGCGAGTTCACCGGAGTTATCGATACGGAGCACCCCGTCCGGATATTCGGTAGGCATCGAAGCCCGGGCAATGCGCTCCTCAATATCCCCGCCCTGCTCCCGGCCCCGCGCCAGCAGACGCGCCCGAAGTACGGAAGCGTCCACTTCCACAAGCACGGGAACGAGATCAGGAAAAAGCCGGAGCGCTTCGGGCAGATACTCCCGCGAGCCGTTCATAAGCACCACGCCTCCGTGGGCGAGAGTTGTTTCTACGCCTTTCCCGATGCCGTACCGGAGGCCGTGGCTTCGCCAGTCCATCATGAACTCCCCCGACGACGCCATAGCCGCGAACCGTTCCGGGGAAACGGCGATATGGCGTTCGCCCTTAGCAGAGAGGGGCCGCGTGATGTACCGCCGGGCGAAGGCCACCGGGACCCCCCGCAAACGGGGACGCAAAGCCTGCAGCAGGCTGTCCTTGCCCGAGCCCGAAGCGCCCATGACGTAAACAAGCTGGCCCTGCCGCATCAGAAAACCTCCGCGCCTTCCCGCCAGACATTCCGAACCACGGGCTGCCCCTCAACCATGCTCACGCGCACGAGATCCGCCCGCCGCCCCACTTCGAGGCTGCCGCGATCCGCGAGGCCCACGGCTTCGGCGGGATTGGCGGTCACGAGCCCCACCGCAGCCGGAAGGGACATATACCCGCCTTCGCTGAGGGCAAACGCCGCTTCAAGAAGGCTGACGGGCACATAGTCCGAGGAGAGGCTCCCCAGATACCCCGCCTGCGCGATCTCCAGCGCGGAGATATTCCCCGAGTGCGACCCGCCGCGCACCACGTTGGGCGCTCCCATGAGCACGAGCATACCGTTTTCGGAGGCATGGCGCGCCGCCTCCATCGTCGTGGGGAACTCGCTGATGGCGATGCCGTTGCCGAGGGCTTCTTCAACGTGTTCCACAAGCGTGTCGTCGTGGCTCGCCATCGGCAGGCCTCGCTCCCGGCAGAAAGCCATAACGGACGCGGCATTGTCCTCCGCGCAGCCGTCGCGCGTGGTCTGAAGGCGTTCGACGACCTGCTCGAACTCCTCATCCGTCCACGAGGCGATGTTGCTGTAATAGGTGCGGTAGGAAGAGGTATCGCGCCACTGGCGCTGGCCCGGCGTGTGGTCCATGAGCGACACGAGGCTGAGCGCGGGCGTATCAGACAGCGGGAAAAAAAGATCCTGCATCCGGGGATCGGCCACTTCACAGCGCAGGTGCAGCAGGTGTTCGGACCGGAGCTTCCCGGTGGAGCGGCAACTGTTCAGCGCGCCTACGGCCTTGCCGAGCATGGCGATACGGCCTTTGTCGTGGTACTCGCCCACGGACAGGGCATCAAAAACGGTCGTGATCCCGGACGCGACGATCTGGGCGTCGTGGGCGAAAAAGGCGGGCACGCCCTGAGGCCAGAGCACTTTGGGGCGCGGGATGAAATGCTTTTCGAGGTTGTCGGTGTGAAGCTCCACAAGGCCGGGCATCAGGTAGTCGCCTTCCAGATCGATGCGTTCCGCGAGCGAGCTCGCGCCGTTGTCGAGAGAGACGATGCGCCCGTCGCGGACGACGAGGGTGCCTTCAACAACCGCATCGGGGGTGATCAGCTTGGCGTTGGTGAATACGGTTTCGTTCATGGCTGTTTGCTCTTGATGAAAAAAGGTTACGGGCGCCTGACGGGGATGGTGCGGTCGGCCACGGCTTCGCGGGCCACGTCGTCGTGGAAAATGCCCACGATGGCGGCCCCGTTCCCGCGCGCTTCACGGATCAGATCGATGACCACCTGCCGGTTCGCGCCGTCCAGCGAGGCCGTGGGCTCGTCGAGCAGGAGAATGGGGGACGGGCGGATGAAGCCGCGCGCGATGTTCACCCGCTGCTGCTCGCCGCCGGAAAACGTGGCGGGCGCGATGTGCCACAGGCGTTCGGGCAGGTTCAGCCGGGCAAGCAGCCCTTCGGCGCGGCTGCGGGCGGCGGCCTGCCCTTCGCCCGCCTCAAGCAGCGGCTCCGCGACCAGATCCAGCGTGCTCACGCGGGGGATAACCCGCAGGAACTGGCTGACATAACTGATGCAGCCCCGCCGCAGCCGGATGACGGTCCGGGGAGCGGCGCTGGTGATGTCCACATCCTCCCCGCCGCAGCGGACCCGGATGGAGCCGCCCGTGGGGAGGTAGTTGCCGTAGAGGGCGCGCAGGAGCGTGGACTTGCCCGCGCCGGACGGCCCGTGCAGAGCGACGCACTCGCCCGCGTCCACGGAAAAGCTGATCCCGGAAAGGGCCTCGATCGCCACCCCGCCCTGCTGGTGCAGCACAAAGGTCTTGCTCAGGTTTCGGACTTCGATGATGGGAGTGTTCATGGTTTACCCTTGCAGGATGGAAGAGACGAGGAGTTGCGTGTAGGCGTGATGCGGATCGTCGAGCACCTGATCGGTGAGCCCCGTTTCCACGACCTCCCCACGGTACATGACCATGAGCCGGTGCGAGAGCAGGCGGGCCACGGCGAGATCGTGGGTGACGAGGATGACCGCCAGATCCATGTCCAGCACGAGATGGCGCAAGAGGTCGAGCAGACGGGCCTGTACGGACACGTCAAGGCCGCCGGTGGGCTCGTCCATGAACACCAGACGCGGCGACGTGACGAGGTTCCGGGCGATTTGCAGGCGCTGCTGCATTCCCCCGGAATAGAGGGCGGGCTTGTCGTCGATGCGCCCGGCGTCGATCTCCACCCGCTCCAGCCACTGCAGGGCCCTGCCGCGCAACGTGCCGTAATGTCGCGCGCCTTCGGCCATCAGCCGTTCGCCGATGTTCGCCCCGGCGCTGACCTGCATACGCAGGCCGTCCGAGGGGCGCTGGTGTACGAATCCGAGTTCGGAACGCAGGAGGCGGCGCTTTTCGCCTTCCGGCAGCGCGTGGATGTTCCGCTCACGCCCGGCGGCGTCGCGGTAGGCGATCGTTCCGGAGGTCGGTTCTATGCGTCCCGAAAGCATGTTCAGGAGCGTGCTTTTGCCCGACCCGGATTCGCCCACGATGCCGAGCACTTCGCCGGGCCAGAGGTCGAAGGAGACGCCACGGCAGCCGATATGCTCCCCGTAACGGCGGGTCAGGTTCCTGGCCGACAGGATGGGGGCGGCGTTCCAGTCTTTCATTGCGCGCCTCCCTGTCCGTCCCGCACGGCGGCGCGGCGGGCGCAACAGTCGGTATCGGAACATACGAACATGCGGTTCCCCTGATCGTCGAGGATGACTTCATCCAGATAGGTGTCCGTGGAGCCGCAGATGGCGCAGGCCTCGTCCCACGACTGCACGGTAAAGGGGTAATCCTCGAAATCGAGGCTTTCCACGTCGGTATACGGCGGGATGGCGTACAGCCGCTTTTCGCGCCCAGCCCCGAAGAGCTGCAACGCCGGGCACTGGTGCATCTTGGGGTTGTCGAAACGCGGGATGGGCGAAGGGCTCATGATGTACCGCCCGGCCACGCGCACGGGGTAATCGAAGCCCGTGGCGATGGTCCCGTGGCGCACGATGTCCTCGTACAGCTTGACGTTCATGATCCCGTATTCCTCCAGCGCGTGGAGGGTGCGGGTTTCCTGCTCGCTCGGCTCAAGCCAGCGCAGCGGCTCCGGCAGCGGCACCTGATACACCATGATCTGCGACTCGGTGAGCGGCTGCTCGGGGATGCGGTGGCGGGTCTGGATGATGGTGGCCTCGTCCGTATGGGTCGTGGTGGCGACGCCGGTGGTCTTGCGGAAGAAATCCCGGATGGACACGGCGTTGGTGGTGTCGTCGGAGCCCTGATCGATGACCTTGAGCACGTCGTCCCTGCCGAGGATGCTCGCGGTAACCTGAATCCCGCCGGTCCCCCATCCGCAGGGCATGGGCATCTCGCGGCTGGCGAACGGCACCTGATAGCCGGGGATGGCAACGGCCTTGAGGAGCCCCCGCCGGATCATGCGTTTGGTCGTTTCGTCAAGATAGGCGAACGCATAGCCCTCAAGCGGCGCGTCCGCGCAAACGTCGGTCTGTGGCATCTAGATATCCTTGTCGTTCTGCCGCTTGGCGCGCAAGCCGCGGATAAGGGAAAGATCGGCCTGAAAGTCCACGTAATGCGGCAGCTTGATGTGCTGGACAAAACCCGAGGCGTCCACGTTGTCGCCGTGCAGGAGCACGAATTCGGGATTCTGCGCCGGGCCGACGACGGGTTCGTCCAGTTCCTTGGCACGGAGGGCGCGATCCGTGATGGACATGGACAGCGCCTTGCGCTCGTTGTTGCCGAAAACCAGCCCGTACCCCCGCGTGAAGCACGGCGGGCGGGCCGTCCCGGTGTAGCGGCTCACGGTTTCGCATTCGGTCAGCTCGATTTCGCCGATAACGACATCAAAGCCGAGCTCTTCGGAGAAAAAGGACACTTCCACCCATCCCCGGCGCAGTTCTCCGGTGAAGGGATGCACAGCGCCGAAGCCGCGCTGCGTGGAGTAGGCCATGCCGAGCAGAAACCCTTCGTCGGCGCGGGCCAGCGCCTGAAGGCGCACGCCGCGATCCGCCGGGGCATCGGCGGGCAGTTCCAGAGGATGGCGGGTGATGTCGCGGCAGGCATCGCCCTCCGACGGCTCGGGCCGTTCGAGCAGCCCTTCCGCAACCAGCGCGTCGAGCGCACGCGGCAACGGCCCGCCGAGCGGGGAATCCGTATCGGGTTCTGCTGGAAGAGGGGAAGATCCGGCGGCTCCGGCTTCAGCGCGGGAGAGGGTGCGATCCAGCAGGCGGTGCGTGTAGTCGAACGTCGCACCAAGGATCTGTCCGCCGGGGAGATCCTTCCATGTGGCGGAAATGCGCCGCAGCACGCGCATGGCTGACGTGTCCACGGCAAGCGAACTGCCGAACCGGGGAAGCGTGGTCCGGTAGGCACGGACGAGGAATACGGCTTCGAGCAAGTCGCCCTGCGCCTGCTTGATGGCCAGCGCGGCGAGATCCCGGTCATACAGTGAGCCTTCGGCCATGACCCGGTCCACGGCAAGCCGCAACTGCCCGATCAGCTGTTCGATCCCCAGATCGGGGACGGAGGGGTCGCCCCGCCCTTCCCGGCGGAGGAGTTCATGGGCGGCGGAAATGGCCTTTTCCCCACCTTTGACCGCTACATACATGACGCACTCTCCTGAGGCAGACGTTCAAGGCGCGTGGTGCGCGGCAGACCGGCCACGCCGTCGGCGCCGCACAGCAGCATGTCCACGCCGAGCGGGAAGCCCGACGCATTCTCGCGCCACCGCTCCGCAAAATCTTCGGGCAACGTGCAGGTGAAGGTACTTTCCCCGCAGATGCCGGGGCCGGAACCACGGAAACGGGTTCCCGCATCAAAGGCCAGACCGGCAAGCAAGACGGTTGCGGAACGGTCGGGGTAAGCGGGAACGCCCTGCGCGAAAGCGGACAGGGGCGGCAGTTCGGAAGCGTCCGCCACCAGCGCGAAGGCCGCCTTGTCCGCCTCTTCGACGATCGGACAGCCGCAGTGGAAACGGAGCCACGTTGTCGTTTCATCCTTCCGCAGGCCCGGAGAAAGCCAGAGAGGAGATTCGCCGTCGCACAGGGTCAGGGCGAGATCCGCCAGCACGGGCGAAAGGCCGTCCGGCACGGACTGCGGGAATACGGGCAGGCGGCAAAGCCGCGCGGGACGGGACATGGCATCGAGCACAACGCGGAACACCCGCTGCATATCGAATACGGGTTGGGAAAAGGCCGGCATCAGTCTTCTCCTCGGACAAGCGTAAAGAAATCAACGCGGGTAGGCTCGACGGCGGCGGCATCCTCCCGCACCCGGCGGACGCGTTCCGCTTCCAGCGCGGGGAGCAGTTCCCGATCAAGGGGTTCCGCATAGCCGTCCCGCTGCCAGAGGGCGTCGTACAGGGCGGCAAGCTCGGCGCGGCGGGCATCCTCGCCCAGAATCCACGCATACCCGAGGCAGCCGCCCTTCAACGAGACCACGCAGCGCGTCGCAAGCGCTTCGCCCATATTGAAGGCGTCGCCGGTGTTGCCCACGCGGCCCCGGATCATGACCAGCCCGGTTTCCGGCCCGCGGACTACCTCGTAATCCGGCGGCGTAATGGCGGAGAGCCCCGCTTCGAGACGCTCCACGGATGCGAGGGCCAACAGCCGCATCCTTTCTTGTCGAACGGTGAGAGACATCATGCTGTTTCCTGTGCAGTCTGTACGTTGGCGAACGGAAGCCGCGCCACGGCGGAAAAGGGCCGGTTGCGGTTTTCCTGTTTGAAAAGGGTCAGGGCATCGATACGGAGCGGAGCGTCCAGCACGCCTTCCAGCGCCTTGCGCAGGCCCGCGCCCACAAGCGCACGCAATCCCGCGTCGGCAATGCCGTCGGTCAGCGTGATGTGGAACTGGAACGAATCAAGGACGCGGTGGTAGCCCCACATATACAGGTTGCTGCGTTCCTCAAGGGACAGATGGCCGCGCCGGGCCACATCCTCGGTTTTCAGGGGAGCCCGGAAGGCATCCAGATCCATCACACAGGCGCGCTCCAGAAAGGATAGCAGAGAGCATTTCGTCGAGGGAACGAGCGCATAAAAGCCTTTTTCCTCCTTGCCCAGATAGGCGAGGGACAGGGACGGAATTGCAAAGGGAAGAAAGCGGGACGCCACTTCACCCGTGGAGCGCAACAGCTGGCTTTCCATTCCCGAATGGCGGAGTTCGAAAGGCGCCTTGAGCGTCGCGTGCAATCCGTAATGGGCGGGAACGCGGGTGACCGCCTTCCAGAAAACGGGATCCACACCCGGAGGCGTCGCCTGCGGCACATTCAGGCCCCCGAGGGCATCACGGCCCAGCAGCGGGGTCACCGCCTGATGCAGGGCATCGCCCGCCGAAGGCGCGTAGTACACGGCATAGCGGGCGGGCATTACAGCACCCTCTTCCGCAGCTGTTGCGAGAGCATGTCGAAGACCACCACGACCAGCACGATGAGGGCCATGACGGCGCAGGTCTGCTCAAAGGCGAAGCTGCGGATCAGCTCCCACAGCACCATGCCGATGCCGCCCGCGCCGACCATGCCCACGACGGTGGCGGAGCGCACGTTGGACTCGAAGCGGTACAGCGAATAGGAGATCCACAGCGGGAAAACCTGCGGGATGACGCCGTATACGACTTCCTCAAGGAAGGAGGCCCCCGTGGAGCGCACGCCTTCGACCGGGCTCGGCTCGATGGCTTCCACGGCCTCGGAGAACAGCTTGGCGAGGACGCCCGTGGTATGTACCCACAGCGCCAGCACGCCCGCGAAGGGGCCAAGGCCCACGGCGACCACGAACAGCATGGCGAACACCATTTCATTGATGGCGCGGGCGGCGTCCATGAGGCGGCGCACGGGATGGTAGACCCACCACGGTACGATGTTGTCGGAAGACAGGATGCCGAGCGGCACGGCACAGACCACGGCGAGCAGCGTGCCCCAGATGGCGACTTGCAGGGTGACGACCATTTCCGTGGCGTACAGCCGCCAGTCCGTGAAGTCGGGCGGGAAGAAGTCTTTAATCAGCGTGAGGATGTTGCCCGACTCGGTAATCAGGGTCATGGGGCGCATTTCCGCCCCCCGCCACGACCAGACGAGAAACGCCAGCGCGACGGCCCAACCCACGAGGCGCAGCAGTTCCATAGGGCGTTTGCGCGGAGGGGACAGAGCAAATTCGGAACTCATGGCAATCCTTTCGGAAAACCGGCGGTACGGGCCCGCCGGGAAAAAGCGGCGCGGGAACCTCCGCGCCGCCGAGGCGTATTACAGGGACAGCTTGTCGAGGGCTTCGTCAATCTTCTTGATGCGCTCGGCCTTTTCCGCCGCAGGCATCTCGGCATTGGCCTGCAGCTTGCTCTTTTCGCGGAACAGTTCGAGCTGACGGAGAGGAACCAGCTGGGCGTTGGTCGAAGGCTTGAACGGCCCCCACTGGAGCTTTTCGAGGATGGCCTTGGCGTGGGCCACATCACCCTTCACGCCGTACCCGAAGATGAAATCGGCGATCTTCTTTTTCGTGCTTTCGGGAAGGCTGTTGCGCCACACCAGCGGATCGCTCGGGATGAGCGGCGAGCGCCAGATTTCGCGGATCTGCGCGGCCTTTTCAGGGTGGGCGATTTCGAGGCGGCCGATGGCTTCGTTGTTGCAAGTCGCCACATCCACCTGCCTGTTGGCGACGGCGAGCGCGTTGGACTCATGGTTGGCGGCAACCACGTTCTTGAAAATTTTCTTCGGGTCGACGTTGTTCTTGGCGAACACGTAGTAGCCGGGCACGAGGAACCCGGAGGTAGAGTTGGGATCGCCGTTGCTGAAACGAAGCCCAGCCGCGTTCTTGAGCACGTCGTCCACGCTCTTGAGCGGACTCTCCTTGTTCACCACAAGCAAGGAGTAGTAGCCGTCCGTACCGTCCGCCGCCGTGGTTTGGGCGAAAACGGAACCGTCGGAACGGTCCACCATCTGGATGGCGCCCTTGTTGCCGATCCAGCAGAGATCGACCTTTTTGAAGCGCATCCCCTCAATGATCCCGGCGTAGTCCGAAGCGAAGAACGCCTTGACCTTGAAGCCGGTGGCCTTTTCCATGTCGGCGAGGAAGGGGTCCCACAACTGTTTGAGGTTCTGGGATGATTCCGTGGAGATGATGCCGAAGTTCAGGACTTCCGCAGCCTTGGCACAAACGGAACCGCCAAGGACGACGGCCGCCGCCGCAACGGCGATCAGGAAACGTGAAAACATGGCAAATCCTTGTTGTTGAGGGTTAGGCCACTTGAACCTGCGTCAGGGGCGGATTCCGCCGGATGTCGCTTTCCTGGCGGGCGAACAGGGAGTCGCATTCCGTACCGTAGAGCCGCTTGAGGAAGGCGGGGGTCAGTTCCGCGCTCGGCCCGTCGTACACGACCCGGCCATGCTTCAAGGCGATGGTTCGGGGGCAGAAGGACAGCGCGTAGTCAACCTGATGCAGGGTCACGAGCACGGTGAGCCCGTCCTTCTGGTTCAGATCGCGCAGCGTTTCCATAACATTGCGGGACGATTCCGGATCGAGCGAGGCAATGGGCTCGTCCGCCAGCAGGACGCGGGCGCGCTGCACAAGGGCGCGGGCAATGGCGGCGCGCTGCTGCTGCCCGCCGGAGAGGTTGGAGGTGCGCTGATGCGCCTTTTCCATGATGCCGACGCGGGCCAGCGCCTTGTAGGCAAGCCGGGCGTCCTCTTCATGGAAGAAGCCCAGCAGGCTGCGCCACAGCGCCGTGCGCGACAGCGCGCCGAGCATGACGTTGCGCAAAACGGACATGCGATCCACCAGATTGAACTGCTGGAAGACCATGCCGATTTCCGCCCGCATGGTTCGGATGTCGCGGCTGATCACGCCCCTGTCCTGGATGAGGTGCTGCGCGACCTCGATCCGCCCGCCGTCGGCGTCGCCGGGCATGAGCCCCGCGATATGGCGCATCAGGGTCGATTTTCCGGAACCGGACGAACCGATGAGCGCGACCATTTCGCCGGGCTTGATGTGCAGGCTGACCCGGTCAAGCCCCTTCCCGCCTGAAAACGTTTTGCTGAGAGTATCTATGTGGATCATGTTGAACTCCTCACTTGTCGTTGGGCGCATAGTGGAGGAGCCGTGTGACGCGGGCGTGTCCGCTTTTTGTCGATCGTGGAGAAAAGGAGAGACGGTTGTGCGGAGATTGTGCTACAAAACAGAAAAAAGTAATAAATCCTAAATAATAACAATGTACGCGCCCCAAACGCATACAAAAAATCCCGCTCCGGACAAAACGGAAGCGGGATTGTACATCATCGATTGGCAGTGGAATCTATCGGCAAGAAAGGGATTTCACGGGAGGCGCCGAGCCCCAAAACCATGAAAACGGCCGCGCGCCGGAAGGCGCATTTCCCGTCAGGCAGAGCGCCGGACAAAGGGTTTGAGCAGCGGAGCCGACCAGTACCACTTCACGGCAAGGATCAGCAGAAGGACCGCCGTGCCCGCATAAGCCGTATCCATCCCCCACATGTCATTAAGCAGGTAGGCGAGGATCGGCCCGAGGGCCGCGCCGAGATCCACGGCGAACGAGTACCACATCATAAATACCCGCCCTCCCCGCACGGACGCCGTATCCGAAGCCACGGAATCGGCTATCGTAGTCAGTGACGTCCCCGTGAGCTGGATGCCGATCAACACGGCAAGCCACAGCGGCAGGGGCAAGCGCAAGGCGACGAGCCCGAACACGACCACCCCGAACGCCAGCGAGACCACCATCATGGATCGCCGACCGAAGCGGCGATCGGACAATACGCCGATCCCCGGGGCCAGCCACGGCTCCCACCCCCAGCGGATAGCTTGCAGGACGCCCCCGAGCGTTGCCGCGCCCACGGCCACCCCGCCGAGCAAGGTAACGCTGCTCCCGAAATGGATACGGATGAGCTCGCTGAGCGTGGAGGCGTACAGGCCTTGATAGATAAGCGCCACGACAAGCCCCGTCGCCATGACCCACAGGACCGTGCCGTCCTTCCACAGCCACGTCAAAGACCGCTCCTCGGCTTGCGTTCCGGCCGGGACGCCGCTGTTTCCGCGCGGCACACAGAGGAACCCGAGAACAATAGTCGCGGCGGTACACGCGCCGAATAGCATGCACGTCACGGAAAAACCGAGCCAGTCCGCGAAAATCCCGCCGAGGAGCATCCCCGCCAGACTGCCGATCCGGTACAGGCCGTTATACAACCCCATGAAATAGCCGCGATTATCGTCGGACGATACATTCAGGATGCAATAGAAGCCGCCAAGCCGCAACAGTGTCCATGCGATACCCCACAGGCAGCGCAGAAGAAGCCAGACGGCAAAGCCGTCCGCAAAGGCGTAACTGAAGGTGGTGATGGTGGCGAGTACCGTGGCGATGAAAATGCCGGTCCGATCACTGATATGGCGGTACAGCCAGCCTACCATCGGATTGAGCGGGAGCCGCACCAGCCGGTTGACCGACAGGATAATCCCCACTTCCCATAAGGAGGACAGCCCGGCCTGAGCGAAACAGATGGGCAGCACGATGTACAGCATCGAGTCGCCGATCAAACAGGCCGCCGTGATCAATGAAATAACGATGACCTGCCGAGAAGCGCGTTCTTTCTCCGCCATGTGCCGCCCCTTTCCCTCTTGTCCCGGGCGGTTCCCCTTGGGGAACCTATCATACCGGCATTGTCACAGAATCGTAACGTTGACGTGTTAGAATCCAGTAGCGTTCTTTTTCCCAGACGGCAAACGATATCTTGAGAAGCGCTCCAATCCGCCTCGCCATTTGTCCGCCGTGCTCCCGAAAAATCATCATCCCGCAGAGGACGGCATTCTATTCCAGCCGGGAGCCACAAAAGCATATCTCTGTTTCGCTTTCATGACGGCAGAGCCCGCACTCCGAGGAATGCGGGCCCGTATCGAGGAGCCGCTTGCGCGAACCCGTCGTCGTGTTTGCGGTTTAGCCTAACGGATGAAATTCGTGGGTGTCCACGGCTCCCGCACCGGATAGGGCACGGTCCCCTTGGCGGCCTCAATGCACTTGAGCAGCCACGCCATGTTGTCGCCCAGGGTCCGCATGATCTGCAAACCCTCCTTGTCCTGCCTCACTTCCTCCGGCGTGTTGCCGTGCACGGAGTTCCAGTACTGCGAGGACACGATGGGCATACAGGAAATGGTAAAATATTTGTTCAGACGATCAAAAGCCGCGCTGGCCCCGCCACGGCGGCAGCTGACCACGGCGGCAGCGGGCTTGTAGACGTAGGCTCCGCTTTTCATATAGAACAGGCGATCCAAGAAAGCGCACAGCGCGCCGTTGGGAGCCGCATAGTAGACGGGCGACCCCACGATAAGGCCATCCGCCGCCTTCAAGAGCCCTGAGCACTCGTTGACCGGATCGTCGTCAAATACGCACAGCCCGGTTTCCCGGCAAGCGCCGCACGCGATACAGCCCCGAATGGGCTTCGAGCCGATGTGCACGATATTCGAGCCGATGCCGTTTTTCTCAAGCTGTCCTGCCACTTCGCTGAGAGCGGTGTAGGTGCAGCCCTTCTTGTGCGGGCTGCCGTTGATGAGCAGTACGTTCATAAAAAGCCTCCTTTATCCTGTATTGAGGATGTACATGGAGCAGGAGAAACTTCATTCGCTGGAGAAATCGCTCAGAACCTGAAGCAGGGAGCACAGATGCCCCAGCCTGTCGTCGCCGAGGTATTCCCTGATTTCCCGTTGCGCCTCTTCCCACAGGGGAAAGGCTTCCTCCAGCTTGGCCTGCCCTTCCGGCGTCAATTCCACCACCTTCTTCCGGGCATCGTCAGGATGCACGCCAACGGCAACAAACCCCGCCCGCTCCAACAGCCCGATATTCCGGGTCGCCGTGGTCTGATCCATGCACAGCACCTTGCTGATATCCGTAATGAACGGCCGACGCATACAGGCGATCCGTTTCAGCAGCGCAAACTGTGTTCCCCGAATGCCCACGGGACGCAGGCAGCGATCGTAACTCTGCGTAACAACACGCCCGGCTTTGCGGAGCTGCATACAGACGCAGACAGGAGAAGCGTATTCCTTCGTGAGGGACTCCATAGAAACTCCATGTATATGCATGAAATAGCCCGTTCCTGAAAAGCCGTCAATCCTTTGAGAAGCTTCTCAGGGGAAGAATTGAAACTTTCCCGGCAAGGCAAAACTCAAGAACGGCATGGTATGAATGAGAGAATAGAATGTATATTTTCTATTTCTGACTGTTAAACCCTAGTGTAGTTGCTAACAATCTTATCAGGTCAAGGCTATTCTCCTCCATTGGAGGAGCCTATGGGTAACTGTCAAAAATCTTTTGGGATAACGATTCGTTTGCTGCGTCTCTCACGAAAATTGAAACAGGAACAATTACGGAAAAATCCGGTTTGTCCTTGCGGCACATCAAATCTATCGAACGAGGCCTCAGCGATCCGACTTTATCAACCTTGGAAAAAATAGCTTCTGCATTGTCTCTCCGTGTGAAAGAATTGTTCGCGCTTGAGGAGATTAGGCGTTCTCCGAAAGGCATCGGGAAAGATCTGCTTGCACAGTTGGAAAACTGCAAAGAGAGCGAGCTACTTCGATTCTATGCTTGCAACAAGATTCTTTTGTCCAAGTACAAGTAGGATACCTCGCAACAAAAACGGGCTGACAGATTGCTCTGTCAGCCCGCTTGCTTTCTTATGGTGCCGAAGGGGAGACTCGAACTCCCATGAAGGAACCTTCACTAGACCCTGAACCTAGCGTGTCTACCAATTCCACCACTTCGGCATGGAAGGGAGGTATACCCAAAACATTCAGAGCTGGCAAGCGAAAAAACGCCCTTTCGGAAGAAATTTCAGCAAAAACCACTCTTCCTTCCGTTTTTCCGCCCGACTTCGATTCAGCGCCACCCCGTAACTGGAGACGCCATCCTCTGAGTCACGGCGAAGACGCCGGGCGGGCGGACTGTCCGCCACAGGAGTAAACCTCTTACGATTCCAACGGACTACACAAGAATTTTCTTGAAGAGGATGTTGTTTTCAAGATGGTAGTGCTGCAAGGTATCTTCTTCGATTTCAGTAAGTTTCTTGTACAGTTCTCGGAAGGTATCGCATCCGTCGCAGGGGACGCTGTAGTCGTTTGTGGCATGGCGGAGCTTTTTGAGCAGAGTCCCCGCGGCTTCGTGCTCCTCTTCCAGGATATGCACCAGAGCTTGGCAGTGTTCCTTCGCCTCACTGTTGGCGATGGCCGGGAAGAGTTCCGTTTCTTCACGGATCAGGTGCGGTTCCATCTCATGCGACAACTGGCCAAACAGTTTATACACGTCGTACAGCTCGGGATGGCGCCTTCCGTGGGCCTTGAGCACGTTCACAATCAGTTCATGCGCTTCCGGAAGCGCTCCCCACAGATAGCTGTGGTGCTTCGTCAGGATAAACTCCACGAGCCGTTCGGCGCTCATTTCGGAAAAAGGCTCAGCGGGCTTTTCCGTACGGGCGGCAAGCTCATCCAGCGCTTTATAAATATTGCTGTCGACAAGGCGCTGTTCCTTGATGACTTCGCCGAGCAGACGCCCACCGCCGCAACAGTAGTCGATGCCCGCAGCACGGAATATGGCGGAAGACAGAGGGAAATTCACCACGATGTTGCCAACGGAGTGTTCATGCCATTTATTCTGCATAATAAGCCTCCAATGCTTTGGTATGGAAGGACCGTAGCATGGGGCACGGAAAAAACCTTTTAGTATAAAGGGCTATAATCAAAACAATACCGCCGTTCCAGGCTCACGGCTCCACCATGCAGGCCCGGTGAGCCCCGCGAAGCCTCGCCCGCACCTACGCGCCGCCCCCCGTGGAGACAACAAAAAAGGCGGCCGAAGCCGCCCTGTTCGTGATTTCTTTCTTACGCCTTGGCTTGCTTGATCACCGAAGTGAGGCTGCTGACGAGGCCGGAAATGTTCGCCAGATCCGTGGGCAGGATCATGGTGTTGCCCTCCTTGGCGAGCTTGCCGAACTGTTCCAGATAGTTTTCCGCAACGCGCAGGTTCGCCGCCTGCGTACCGCCCGGCTTTTCCATCTGGTCGGCGACGGTGGCAAGGCCGTCGGCGGTGGCCTGCGCAACCGCCCGGATCAGTACGGCGTCGCCTTCGGCCTGATTTTTCATCGCCTGCAACTTGCCTTCGGATTCGGCGATGGCGGCGGCCTTAGCGCCTTCCGCCATATTGATCCGGGCCTGCATCTCGCCCTCGGACTGCGCGATGAGCGCGCGCTTTTCACGTTCGGCGCGCATCTGCTTTTCCATCGCCTGCATGACCCCGGAAGGCGGCGTGATGTCACGGATCTCGTACCGCAGCACCTTGATGCCCCACGGCGCGGTGGCGGCGTCCAGCGCGGAGATGACTTCCTGATTGATGGTGCTGCGCTCCTCAAAAGTCCTGTCCAATTCCAGCTTGCCGATGGCGGAACGCAAAGCCGTCTGGGCAAGCTGCACGGAACCGAACATGTAATCGCTGATGCCGTAGGCGGATTTCTCGGGGTTCACCACCTGAAGGTAAAGCACGCCGTCGATATCCACGCTCACGTTGTCTTTCGTGATGCAGGTCTGTTTGGGCACGTCCAGAACGTCTTCTTTCAGGGAGCGGCGGTAGGCCACGGCGTCAATGAAGGGGATGAGGATATGGAAGCCCGCGAACAAAACGGCGTGGAACTTGCCGAGCCGCTCGACCACCACCGCCTGCTGGTTCGGCACGACAAGCGCCGTCTTGAACAGGACGAAAATAACCAGCAACGCCAAGAAAACGAAAACCGTCAACGAAGAACCGATCAAATCAAGCATATTATGCTCTCCATGTTTGAATAGCTACGCAGGATTCCGGGAGTTTTCCCCACCGGAAACCACTTCAAGCGTCAGTTCGTCATCGGGGATATGCCCCAAGACACGCACCTGCGCCCCCTCCGGCTGCGCTTCCGGGGACACCGCGCGCCAAAAACTGCCGCCCACCGAAATCTCCCCTACCCCGTTTACCGGAATGGGCCGGGTTACCGTCCCCATTTTCCCGGCGTGCTGATTCGGCAGCCCCACCGACGCGGCATCCGATGAAATCTGCGTCTTTCCGCGAAAGCTGCGGACAAACAACCGACGCAGCGAAAGGAGAAACACAACGGACGAGGCTCCGAAGACGACCACTTCAATGGCCAGATCGTCCACGAACAGCGCCGTCACCCCCGCCGCCCACGCGCCAAGGCCGAAAAAGAACAGCACGAACACGGGAGACACCAGCTCCACGGCCAGCAAGATTATGCCCAGAATAAACCACATGGCGGCGACAGACACGGCACCCTCCTCCTTCTTTGAGTACACCCCGCAACGGAACACCCGATGCGGAACCCGCAAACGCTATGCATCCCCCAGAGGAAGCCGCGCGCCGACGCCATAGCCTGTTATGGTCGCCACGGCCACAAGGCCCCCTTCGGCATCGGTTACCCGGACCTCGTATGTGGAAAGCAGCTTCCCCGAACGGAGCACGCGCGCTTCCCCACGCAGGGGCCCCACGCGGCCGGAACGCACAAACGAAATGGAGGTCTGGGCATTCGTGCAGTACAGGCCGTTCGCATTGGAAAGCGCCGCAAACGCCACATCCGCCAGAACGAAAACGGCTCCGTCGTGCACCGCTCCCATGCCGTTGAGCTGGCATCCATGCGGCGGCATCTCGACAAGGCTGTACTCCCTTCCCACGTCCAGCACCTCAATCCCCAACGAGGAGGACACGGGGTCATGCCGTCGAAAATGTGCACGAATCTCTTCCAGCGTCAACATCCTGTCTCCCGGCAATACAAATCATTCGGCCCGCCAGCCCTCGGACGGCGGCACCCATCAGACAACCGATTTTCCATGCTCACGGCACTCCTGTCAACAGCCCGTGCCCGCCTTCTTTGCGGAATCCGGGCCTTATTCCCCGCCGTATATGACGAAGCGATCCCGCCCGCCCTGCTTCGCGTGGTACAAGGCGACATCAGCCTTGGCATACAGCTCTTCGAACGAATCCCCGTGTTCCGGGGCAATGGCCACGCCGATGCTTACCGAAACCCCGCTGTAACGGGGGTGCGCCATGCGGATGGACCGGATGCGCGCACACAGCTCCTCAGCCTTGCGCTCAATGATTTCCCGGGTTGAGACGCCATACATGAGCGCAATGAACTCATCCCCGCCCAAGCGGCCCACAATGTCGTCCACACGGAAACACGACTCCAGCTCACGTGCGACCAATTGCAGCAGCGTGTCGCCCTCAAGATGCCCCAGCGTATCGTTGACATTCTTGAACCCGTCCAAATCCATGCTGAAGAAGGCAAGCAATCCGTCCCCAGAGGCCGAAGCAGCATACTCGGAAAAACGTTTTTCCACAGCGGACCGGTTATACAGCTTCGTCAGGAAGTCCCGCTCGGACTTATAGACCAATTCAGCCTCGCGCTGCCGCCGTTCCGTGATGTCCGTCAGGTAACCAAAAGCCAGCAGATCCCCGGAGGCCGGATCTTTCAACAGGTTAATGGAGGCGGACACCCAGATGAAGGTGTCGCCGCGCAGCGTGCGGTATTCCAGCGACGTTTCCCCCTGCCCCGCCGCGTACAGCTGCAACAGGGATTCCGTGGCATAGAAACGCAGGACGCCCTGCTGATCTTCGGGGTGTACGGACACCTCCACAGCCTTGCGGAACCGTGCGGCGGCTGACGCGTCCGGCTCTTCCACGCCCAGCTCTTCACCATCCGCGTACCGGGACAGCAGCCTGTCCCGCGTCAGGTTCACGGTATAAGACGCTATCGTCTTGGACAGCATGGCCTCCCGGTACCGCTCCTCACGGGCAAAACGGAGCTCGGCTTCCTTCAGTTCGGTAATGTCTTCCTGCGTGCCGAGCGCGGAGTATGGGCGGCCCTCGTCATCGAAAAGATTGGTCAGCGTGACGCGGAACCATCGGCTGCAGCCGTTTCCGGAGCGCATCACCACGGAGGCCGAGGCTTCCCCGGACCGCAATGTCTCCAGGACGCCCTCCATGGCCTTCCTGCTCTCTTCGTCCATGCCGATCTCATCCATCGCTTCGTGCAGCGACGCTTCCGTCAGAGAGGCCCCCTTCCCGGCTATGCGCATGATCCGCCCCGTGGCGTATACATATTCAAACAGCATGTCGTCGGTATGGGAAATGGCGATCAGGAAACGCTCGTTGCTCATGCGGAGCTTCAACTCCGCTTCCTTGGCGTCCGTGATGTCGGTCATGCTGCAATAGAGGCACGCCGCGCCGCGCTGTTCCACCGCAAGGCGCATACGGTGCAGAATCCACCGCACTTCGCCGGAACGCGTCACGATGCGGTATTCGCATTGCAGCGGCTCCGAACCGCATTCCCGCATCAGAGCGGTAAGCCGATCCCGGTCTTCAGGGTACACGACCCCAAGAAACACGTTCTGGAACCTGTCTTCCAGCTCTTCACGCGAATAGCCCGCAAGCTCCAGGCATCCCTGGTTGATATAGAGCATCCGGAAATCATCGCGCGTACACTTTACGATGCCGCCCGGTGAAATGTCGGCCATCGAGTCCCTTTCCTGATTCACGCCCTCCACCTCCCGCCGGGTACGGAAGATGATGAAACTGATAAGCATGGCGCTCATCACAAAAGCAAGGAAAAGTTTGATGGAGAACGACAACGCGCCCCGGTTGATCGGATCGCAGATGTCCTCGGTGACGGCGTCGGGCACGATGGTCACAAGGCGCCAATCGTTGATGCCCAGCGGCGTGATATAGGCCGTGCGCCCGTATCCGCCCACGGAGAACCGGATGAAACCCGACGTCCCGTCACGGAGCATCGTCCTGTGCCCTTCAAAGGTATAGCCGTCCAGCATTACGGCGTTGGCTTCAAACGCTTCCAGCCCGTTTTCACTGCCGCCGATGATGTTCGACGTGTGGCGCGAGGTCGTGACCGACTCGCCGCTGGACGTCAGGATATTGCTGTAGCCGCGCTCGTGGAAGTAGCTCATATCCATGATCCGGGAGAGGATGGACATATCATACACGCCGGCTACCGCGCCGACGATCTCCCCGTCCCTGATGATGGGCGAATAAAAGAGCAGATTGTCCGGGCCATGCCCGTTACGGATGAAACGCACGTCGTGATTGCCGCGCAGCACGTCCTGGAACCACGGCTCGCCGGGCTCCACGCGGACGGAACCTTCCAAATCGCGGCCTTTCCCATCGGGCGTGAACACGCGGACATCGTGGAAGTCGTAATGGCCCGCCATGTTTTGCAGCAAAGCCGCGGCATCCGGCCCGGTCAGGCGCTCAACCGATGAAAAAAGCTCCGCGAACATGGCCGTATAGGCAATGGCGGCATTCATCCTGATGGAGATGCGGAGATTGGACTGGCGGGCAATCTCTTCAAGATAGGCGTTGTTGACGGCCTGGATACGTTCCCGGTTTTCGCTCCTGAACTCCAGGAAGGAGAGCGCGACCAGAACCGAAAGCGCAAAAATGCCAAGGAGGCACAAAACGTAGACGTTTCTCCCCCGAAAGGTGCGGACCGCTCTCACCATTCCCCTCCGTTGTCTGGCGGATCTTCCCCGGAACCGCCCGTATCACATCCCCACAGCGCCAAGGAAAGCACCTCTCCCCGGCGCGCTCAGACGCAGTGGGAGCATACCTGCCCAGTCGGCATTTCGCAAATGTTCCCGCCATACTTTTCAACTTTTCCGCCGCCCCGCGCTTCCGGCCACCGGAGGAACGCCGCCATGCCCCTGGGGTTATGGACGCCTCCCTTCCCCTTTTCATCACGTTCAAATCAGGCCGCGCCGCAACCTCTTTTATACCTGCTTCATTTTCACGGCGGATCTCCGGATATCCCCCTATACCGCCGCGCATTTTTCTCCTAAGAACGGAAGCACACCCGCTCAATCCTCCAACGAGGGATCGCCGTCCATGCCCGAGCATCCGCACCACATCCGATCGGAAGCCTACAAATACCGTTTCGACCTCCTCTTCGCTTCACTCCTGTGCACGATCGTCGTCAACATTTTCTTCCCCGAAGACATCTACGACGGCATCGCGCAGACCATCTACCTGCCGATCCAGCTCATCGCGGGGATCACCCTCTTCGATATCCGGCGGAAGGGATACCTCTTGACCCTGTTGATCTTCCTCGGCGGCCTGCTCATCGTCGGGCGCCTGCTGGACAGCTTCACGCCCCTGAATCTGCGAGAGTATCTTGTATTCGCCTATGTCGTGTTCTTTGGGTGGGTGACGCTCGAACTCTTCCGGCAGATCTACACGGCCCCGCTGGTGGACCGGGAAAGCGTGCTCGCGGCGCTGTGCGGCCTGCTCCTCATCGGCTACTGCGGTTTTTTCGTCTTCGTCGCCGTGGAGTTCCATCAACCGGGCTCGTTTTCCGGGCTCACGCCCGGCGGGCAGGGTTTCCGTGATCTGTTCTATTTCAGCTACGTGACCATCCTGACCATCGGCTACGGCGACATCACGCCCCATACATGGGTCGCCAAGAACGCCACCGTCCTCGTGGCCTTGATCGCGTACATGTACTCACTGGTCATCGTCGCCATGATCGTCAATCAATTCGCGGAAAACCGTAAACTGAAGCAGCAGGAAAAAGCCCGCCTTTCCGGAAGCGCCCAGGCAAGGCGCCGGGAGGCGCCCCCTTCCGGGGAGAACGATTGACCGGATGGGCTCAGAGCGTAAAAAAAGCGCCCTTCCCCAATCGGAAGGGCACCCTTATCGCTTACTTCTTCGGCATGAGGGGCCGGACGGTCATCACAGGGCATGGCGCTGCCCGCACCACTTCATGGGCGACGGACCCGAACAGCAGGCGATCAAACCCCGCCCGCCCGTGCGTGCCCATGACGATGAGGTTGGCTCCCTTCTCTTCAGCCAGCTTTACCAGCTCTTCGGAAGGCCGCCCCACAAGAATGACGCCCGTGGCATCCATCCCGGCGAACTGTTCCGCCAAGAGGGCGTTCATGGACTTCTGGATGGTTTCGTTGGGATTGTTCACTTCATTCGGCTGGTTGTTGACGGAAAGATACACATCCTCATACGGCGTGTGAGCCGGGATGACATAGGCAACCAAAATGGAGGCCCCGGTCATGGACGCCATCATCTTCGCATATTCAACGGAAGGGGCAATTGTGTCTTCCAAGTCCACCGCACAGAGAATCTTCTTCACTTCCATAGATGATGCCTCCGTAATGAAGTGATAGGAAACGCCTTTTCCTCTGTCTCCACAATAGCTCTGAACACGCTAAAGTCAAGGATGTTGGGGCACGCCGCAGTATGGCGGGCCGTCCCCCATCCCGTCGGCTGCATGTCCGGAACCTTCCCCCTTACGCCTTCCCCGCCCGCACCCTTGTGCCCTCTTTGACGTGGAGCCGTTCTCTGCTAAGATTGGACATGGAGGCAACCCTATGGAAACGATTTTTGCCATTCTGACGGTTATCGTATACATCCTGCTCGCCCTTGTGGGCCTTGTGGCCCTCACAATCTGCGTCTTCCTCTGGATGGTATCCACACGGACCAGGCAAGATTCAAAAATATTTCAGGAACGTTTTGACGGCTGGCGCAAGACGCGCGGATAGGTTCGCCCCGAAAGCCCGGCTTTCGGGGCTTTCGTTTCACCCGCTCCCCTGCGGGGCGATCCCGGTGCCCGGACACCGCCTTTCAGCAAAACGGCCTCTCCGCCCCTAGCCGCTCCGATCCGGCGGCCATCCCTCGCCCCCGCAACGCTTCAGCCCGGATTATAGTTTACATTTCCTTTTCCCCGCGTATCTTCTCTCGGACCCCCTCTTCGCCCTTCAGGGCTCCTCCCCCCTACTGGTTTTGAACACGAGAAAGATACGATGTCACTTATCGCGCGCATGATCATTCCCATCAGCGTCATTGTGACGCTCGCCACGTCCTTCATCGGATGGAAGGCATACAGCGACGCCCGGGATTCCGTGGCCGAGGCTACCCGCATCCTTGAAATTTCCACGCTCGACGCCGTGGGGCGCGAACTCACCACCGTCATGAACCTCACCCGCCAGCATTTGCTCACAGTGGCGGATCGCATCGCCATCATCGAGCTGCTCCGCAACCCTGATGAATCCCCCGAGGGCGAACGGAGCAAGCTCCTTACCCGTCATTTGCGGCGGGCCGTGCTCGACTTCCCAAGCATCGACGGGCTGGCCGTCCTCAATAGCAGGGGGACCGTGATCGCCAGCGTCAATCCGGGCGAGAACGCCACCAGCCGGAAAACCTCCTCCTATTTCCACAAGGCGCTGCAAGGCGCACAAACCCTCGACGGTCCGCTTGTCCTTCCCTATACGCAGGAAAAGGCGTTCATCATCTCCACCCCCATCTATGACAGGGGCAAAGTATCCGGCGTGCTCGTCGGCGCGATCAACATGGAGCACCTCACGCGCCTTATCGTCGATCCCGTCACCCTCAACGGCATGGGGTACGTTTTCGTCTGCACGCCGGGCGGCTCGGTCATCATGCACAGGGACCGTAACAAGATGTTCGCCAACAATGTCTCCGAACAGCGCTTCATCAAGGAAGCCACCGCGGACAAAGATCGGTTTCTGGAATACAGGAACCCGCAGGGGCAGATCATGTACAGCGCCTATACGGCCCTGCCCAACGGGTGGATCATTGTGGCCGCCGCATCCAAGGAAGCCATGCTCGCCGGGGTACGCAACCTCCGCAGCGACATCATCCTGAGCTGCGTGGGCGCGCTGCTGCTCGTCACCCTGCTCATCTACCTCATCCTGCGTAAAGTCACCGGTGTCCTTCAAGAGGGGGTGGAGTTCGCCGAGCGCGTAGCCTCGGGCGATCTCGATCGTTCCCTAAACATCCGGCGCGAGGATGAACTCGGCAAGCTGGCCCGCGCCCTCAACACGATGGTCCAGCGGCTCAAGGCAAGCTTCAGCATGGCGGAAGAACGGGCACGGGAGGCCGAAGAGGCCAGCGCCCGGGCGACTGAAACCTCGCAGGAGCTTGAAGCCGTCATCAACGGCGTCAGAGGCGGGGTGGCGCGGCTCGAACTCACGGACAACCTCCGTGTGCTCTGGGCAAACGCCGGTTTTTACGCGCTTGCCGGGAGAAGCCACGCGGAATATGAGCAGGACGTGCACGACGAAGCCCTGCTTGTGGTGCACCCCGACGACCGGGCACACCTGCTCGGCGCGTTCCGTTCCAGCCTCGCAAGCAACATCCCGGTGCATACCGAATACCGCATCCTGCGCAGGGACGGCGGTGTCGTCTGGATCTATCTCCAAGCCAGCCTCGTGGGACACCGCGACGGCGTGCCCGTATTTCAGGGCGTGTTCGTGGACGTCAGCAAGCAGAAAAACACCATGCGGGCATTGGAGCTGGAACAGCAGCGGAACCGCATCGTCGCGGAGCTGACCAACGACATCATCTTCGAATACGACTACGACACCGACGAGATGACGTGCTCGGAACGCTACGAAACCATTTTCCATAAGCCCCGGGTCATCCCTAATTACAGGCGGCATCAGGACAACCTGCTCAACATGCTCCTGCCCGAGGACGCGAAAACGCTTCAGGAGGCCTATCGCCGCATTGAGCAGGGGGTCGATTCCTATGCCCTCACCCTCCGCCTGCTTCAGCCGGAAGCAGGCTATCAGTGGTACTCGATCCGCTTCCGCAGCATCCGTGACGAAACCGGGCGCGCCATCAAGCTCATCGGGCAGCTCACGAACATCCACCACCAGAAGCTCGAGGAAGACCGCCTCCGCCACGAAGCAAGCACGGATCTGCTCACGCAGATCTACAACAAGATCACTACGGAACACCTTGTCTCCCTTGAGTTGCAGGAGGGGAGGAACCACGCGCTCATCGTTGTGGATCTCGACAAGTTCAAATACGCAAACGATACGTTCGGGCACTTGTTCGGGGACTCGGTGATCAAGGCGGTGGCGGCTACCCTGCGCGCGACGTTCCGCGCCACGGACATCGTCGGGCGCACGGGCGGGGACGAATTCGTCGTGCTCGCCAAGGACATTTCCCTTTCCGATGGGCTCGAAACCCTCAAAGCCAAATGCAGGCGGCTCTCCGTCGAGCTCGCCCATGTCTCCCTCGGGCAGGATTATGTCATCTCGGCAAGCATCGGCATCAGCCTGTTCCCGCGTGACGGCAAGACCTACGCCGAACTGTTCGCCAAGGCCGACGCCGCCTTGTACCAGATCAAAAACACCGGGCGCGGTCACTTCGCCGTGTACGGGGAAGTGCCAGAAACGGAAACAAAGGCCCTGCCCTCGGGTGGCAAAGGGATGCCTCTCATGCCCCAAGGGCCACGAAACGACGCCTAGCGTTACCACCACACTCCGGAATATCCATAAACAGGCAAAGGCCCCTTCCCGTTCGACAACGGAAAGGGGCCTTTGCCTGTGCGCGATCGGCTTGCATTCACAGAAAGCAACCAGTGTGAGTCCACAGACGGTGCAAACACACACGCATCAGGCTCCCCGCAAGGAGCCCCCAAAAGCGGGAGTAACTGTGTGCCGGAAGAAATGACTTCGGGGACGGGGATGATGCCGTTGGTGTTAGTGATGCCGTCGCCAATCTGAGAGTCAGTGATAACTGGCGACCAAGGCGACCACGTACCATTTTTATTTTTCTTTCTTGTGAATATACGGCCTGTGGAACCCATCGGCATCGTATATCTTGTAGATTTTCTCAGCGGGCTTCGCAGTCTTGATGCGCGTATCTGTCAGGGACATTGTTGCCCCAAAAAAATGTGAGCTGCAATGGTTCCAATCGAGAAAACATGAGCGCATTTGAGCACGGGAAAAGGACAAAAGAAGAACTCCCGTGAGCACTTATGAGCACTCACGGGAGTTCTTGAGAAGTCTTTCTGGTGATGAGGGCTACCAATGTTATCGTTAATATATTGTTTTAAATACATTTTTAAAAACATATTTTCAAAGTACCGTCAAAAATACCGACAAATTGCAACAGTAAAATCCCAATCGCTCCCCTCACAGCCCCGACACCCCAACACCTCAATCTCCCCTGTCTCTTGATGCACGGCATGATAAACCCATCAGATAACAACTTGATGATTTATACAAAAATTGAATTACAGAATCTGGCAACAAAATTTCAGAAGGCGGGGAGAGAATCCCCGTCTTCTATTTTATGAATACCCTTTCCGATCACCTAGGTACTGCCACACCGTCATATTCTAAGATACACTTGGCGATCGCATATGACTGTTGCGGTACGATACCGTTACCGAGGGCCTTGAGGCGTTGCGTCCAGATCGGTACCAGCTCACGGGGAAGTAGCTTCACGCTGCCGGGTCTGTCCAGCCTTCCGGCGCTCCCATCATCCACTCGATGAACGACGGGTCCGCGATATGCTTCCCGTGCTGACGCTTTTCGCGCCCGGTCAAACCGTATTCCAAGCCAATCAGATACGCGGACAGATTGCTGGTGCTCTCCCATGATTCGTTCGAGCGGAGCAAGAAGCCGAGCCCTTCCGTCAGCCCGCTGACTGTGGGGGTAGGCAACAATGAACACCCTTTCACGATGGTGCGGGGCACCAAGGGCGGCTGCGGGGAGCACTTCCCATTCAGCATCGTACCCGAGCGCGGCCAAGTCCCGCATGACGATCTCAATTCCGCAGGAGAGCAGGCCCCGGACATTTTCGATGATGGCGTAACGAGGGCGGATTTCCCCGATAAGCCTTGAGTACTCGTACCACAGACCGCTCCGCGTCCCTTCTTTGATACCTGCACGCTTGCCTCCCGAACTCACATCCTGACAGGGAAATCCGCCACACAGGATGTCTATGTGCGGCAGGTCTGCACCGTTGAGCGACCTTACATCATTATATATGGGTACGTCCGACCAGTGCTTTGCCAAGACAGAACGACAAAACGGATCGACCTCACAAAAAAAGGCGTGCCGCATCCCTGCCCACGAAAGGCCGAGGTCACAGAGCCCGACGCCTGAGAACAGGCTACCGACGGTCAATTTCTTCATTGTTCAAGCTCCTGTGGCCGTCGTGCGGCTCGGAGCCGGGGCGCATGGCCCTCATGGTGTTGATGGTTCCGCATCGGGGGCATTTGATGCTCAGATCAAGGGCCGTCCCTCTAGCAAGCATCTTGTTGCAATGTCCGCATCTGATCTCGTTGTCGTGTGCTCCCTTCATTTTTTGATTGTCCTTCCCTTGCGCCCCCGCATCCGTCCTGATATGCGTTTACGCGCTCGCGGTCTGACTGTGAGCCATAAACGCAGGCGGAAACCTTGCACGATGCTGCAATCATCGTGTGGGGCCGTGGTCCGGTGGTCGTACACCGGGCCGGTGGGGGAGGCTCCAGTCTCCCCCGCCTCTGCCTGAACATACTCTAACGGTTTATGTTTCCGGGGTCACGCGCCGCAATTCCGGCGGCGACTGCCTCCCCTCCCTCTCGCTCTCATAACTGCTCTTGCAGTGTTCCCTCTGCCAGAAGAACAGCCCGTCCACGAGCTTGCGGGGCCACGCTCTCACCCCGTCCCGCGCCCAGCGGTAACAGCGCGAGGACAGGGTTTCATCCGGCCAGCCGCCGAGGAGCGTATTGAGGAGCTGGTCGACGGCGATCAACGTTCGCTTTCCGTACGTCATGCTTCTCCCCCGCCTGGCATGGAGATGTTGACGGTGATGCCCTGCACCTCTTCCAGCGTCGTACAGGCATCAAGCCGATCTTCCAGTGCCTGACGCTGGCCGATGATGGAGCCGGAAGCCACGGCAAAGGCGTCGGCCTTGGCGAGTACCCTCTCCACAAGGTCGGGCAGAGAAATGCCCCGTGCCTCGGCCAGTGCCGAAAGAAGCGGCGTTGAAGCCGTAGGGTCGGCGGCATAGGCGCGGGCCTCGGATTCCTGCTTGTCGAACGTGCTGATCTCCCGGTCCGGATAGGTCGCCGTGAGTGTGGCTATGGCCCTGTCCGCAGCCGCGTTGATTTCGGAGAGTTTGGCGGTCTTCACTTCCTCAAGCGTCGGAGTATGGACGGGGATGTCCCGGAGAGTTTCCGGATGCTCTGATACATAGTCCGTGAGTACATCAAACATCCCCTTCCACTTCCCTTCATTCGGCACGTGATAAAGGGCGTCTCCGCACACGATATCGAGCCTCCGGATAAGATAGGAACCGTCGGGGCGGATAAAAACTGTGGAAACGTCCCACCTGCCGGAACCTTCCGTTTCCTTCATGATGCTATCCATTATCTGGTACATACATTTCCTTTTTTACACCCGGTAGAGTTCGCCCGCATAGGCCACCATGTGCGCGTCGTCGTTTTCACGGTTTCCAGTCTGTCCCAAATGGCTCCCCCCAGCGTAAATTCCGGGGCTCAATGTCGCGTAAAGTTCACCCCCCCTACGTCCATTCGTGACCGCTACCCGTTGTCCGTACAAGATGAGATATTGCCCGCCCGCAGGCGCATGTACGCAAATTTCATCCCCACATCTGCTTACAACTCCAGATACCCGCGCACCCCCAAGACCCGAAACGGAACCCGCGCTGTTCGCATAGTTGGCCGAATTAGCGTAGTTGGCGGAATTGGCATAGTTCACGCTGAAATTTGAGGGGTTGTAGACGTACATGTTGACGCCGTCATTACCTCCCCACAGCCAACCGGGTTGGCCTCCCTGCCCCGCCCAATTCCAGACGGTATCGACGCCCCCTTCCCTGCGCAGGCGGTTCGCGGCCCATGCCGTCCCGCCATTTGCCGGAGCACTTCCGGCGGTATCTGCGTATCCGGCGGTATCGGCTTTCGCATGTATTACACGGCCATCCATATATGCCTCCCCCGTGTCCGGGGAAAAACGAAATGAATGCCCTTGATTGCCACGCGCCCCAGAGAGCACGATTACCCTTCTTCCGCCGTCAACAACCTGTTTTATTTGTATGTCGTTGATTTGGAGAGGGCTATCCGCCACAAGTTCTCTCGTGCCGTCTTCATAAGTCACAGCAGCAATGGACGTGATATGTCCACTGCTATTTTTTGAATAGAATTGCGTGTATTTAGCGTTATCCGATGCGCGCTGTATGACATCGAACCCGCCCATGATCACACTGTTTTTGTCGCCAAGAAACAGGCCGCGCTCAGTATTGGTAGAGGGTGCAGCCCCGATCGCATTTTCAAGATCATTGATCTGGATGCTGCCCGTCATGACGCCGCCGCCAGTTGAGAGCGCGGGCTTGTACTCCCCGCCTCCGGTCAGGAAGCTTTCATGCTGCCCGGCGGTTGCGGGCGGAACAAGGCCGCTGGTTCCGGCAGCTGATGCCGTCGCGCCCTCGTACTCAGGCACGGAAAGAATACATAGACCACCCGTACCATCGGGAAGGGCTTTAGAACGTGACACCCTGACGCCGTCCCCAATGTAGTTTGTCTGGACAAGTTGCTGCCAAGGTTGCCATGTTCCGTCGCTTATGCGTCGGCGCGACCATTCAGGCCCCGCCGTACCCATACGCGAGTAGATTTTCTGAACCGCCGCATTGGGGTTTGTAGCATCGCCGAACACACGAAGGACATAATATCCGTCCATCCCATTCATCGGCACATTTGTACAGTTGCCGGAGTAAACAATGTATGTGCCGGATGAGATAATATCGTTCAGATCGGTCCCTACGGGAAGCCTGGTGCGATAGTCTCCAATCTGCCCCCGCGCGCTCGCCAGATCCCCGAGATCCCCACCAATCGCCACGTCCTTCGCGGTGATCACGCCGCCCGCGTCGGCCTGCGTGGTCTTTCCGTCGACCTTCGCCAGCCCCGCGTGGCCTTCCGACACATACCCGACGTTGGCGAGGTCCTGCGCCTCGTCGCGGGCCGCTTCCGCCGCTACGCGGTCGGCCTCGGCGGATTCGGCGGAAAGGGCCGCCGCGTTCTTCGATGCAAGGGCGTTCGTCTCGCTGACTTTCGCGTTGTCTTCCGAAACCTTTGCGGCCCCCGCCGAGCCCGAGGCTTCACCCGCCTTCCTTTTCGCCACCTCTTCCGAGTCGTGGGCGTTCCGTTCGCTCAGAGCCGCCGCGTCGACGCTGGCGTTCACATCCACAGCAAATTCGTTCAGCGCGGGGATCAGCGTCTTGTTCAGATCCTCGTTGACCATCTTCTTCTGCGCTTTCAGGCTGTTGAACGTCAGCACGTCAAACCGTTCCTGATCGCCCACAAGTCTGTCCGGCGGTTCCGGGAGATCCGAAATCTTGGGAAGCTGCTTTACTGCCATTATTTCAACCCCTGTATGTCAATGGTCATGCTGATTTCGTTCGGCCCGATGACGGTCGCGTTCCAGTCCTCAAGCCAGCCCCAGACCGTCAGCGACTGGTAGGAGCCGATGCCCTCATTGTCGTCCCCGAGCCAGAGCGCGGGAAGGCCGTGCATCCGGGCGAGGATTTCCCGCACGCTGTCAAGCCGGGACGGGTGCAGGTACAAGGGCAGGCTCGTGCGCTTGGCGTTGGCCCGCTTGACCAGCCGCGTGTTGCCGAACTCGTCGGTGTCCTTTCTGGAATAGTCCCGGATGCCGAGACGGGTGTTGTACTGCGTCATGCCGATGGGCCACGCCTGCCCCGCGACGACGTGCCCGAGTGCGGGGCCTCCCTCTTGTGTGAGCGAGACATAAAGCGTCGCCACGGGCGACATGGGAATGTTGGTCACGGCCTGATCCACGATGCGCTCAAGGGGCAGGAAGTAGTAGTTCCAGTAGCCGTCCACGTCCTTGAGCGTGGAAACCGTGCGGTCATACATGACGAGGCCGTCACCGTCCCGCACCACGGCCCGGATGCTGGTGGCCTTGAAGTTCAAGAGCGCGAACGCGGTGCAGCGGTTGAAGGTTACCGCAAACGTCATGACGTCCTCAGCCGCGACAGTCTGCGTGGACACGTACTGGTCGAGCATTGCGTAACGGTTCGTCGGCCCCATGAGCCGCCATGCCGCATCCGTCCCTTCGCAATTCTGATCAGGCCGCTTGCCCGTGCTGGCGGTCACGGCCTTGTAGACCCTGTGCTCATGGATGACGGAATCCCCGATCTCATAGGCTGTGCCCGCGTTCCACGCCGGGGCGTCGTTTTCCGGCACGGTGCTGGACAGCAACCGGATGGCCTGCGGCTCTATGAGCTTCATGCCCGCACCCCCGGCATCCCCTCGGCGTCCCACGCTTCCACCATGTCGGACGTGCGGCGGGAAAATCTGGCGATCTCGGACATGGAAATGAGCATGTCTCGGCGAAGCTCATAGACCTCCCGCCGCAACGCCTTGACTTCCTCGCGGCTTCCCGAATCGGTGTCAGCCGCCCGGGGCGTCGCGCTGCGGAACAGCGCCGCCGTATCCGCCGCCGTGTAGACGCGCCCCGGCTGCGAGAAGTTCACCAGTTCCGGCCCTTCCTCGCCCACCACCGCCCATCCCGGCATGGCAAGCCCGCCCCGGGCGAACGCCTTCACTCCGGCCTTCTGCCCGGCGGCGTCAAGGAGCGGCTTCAAGTCGGCAATCTGCTTTTCGATCTCCTCAAGCGTCGCGCTCTGGCCCTGCAACTCCGTAAGCGCCGCGTTCTGGACATCAAGCTGGCCTTGCAGCGCTTCAAGCTGCTTGTCGGCTGCGGACACCTGCGCACCCGCCGCCTCTTGCGCGGCCTTCAACTGTGCGTTCACCGCCCAGAAAGCGTCGAGGTATTCCTCTTCCGTGCCCGCCGTCTGTTTCACGAGGTCGAGCAGGGAATTACCCACGCCCGCAAGCTGGCCCGCCGCGTCGGAGTCGCCGCCAAGCGCAAGCCCGGACAGCCGCCGGAACTCGGCCTGCACCGTTCCGAGGCGGTTTTCAGCATCAAGGTTGGCGCTCCCGGCAAACAGGTTGTACCGGGATTGACCAAGGCTCTTGTCCAGCCCTTCCCATGTGCTCTTGAGCGTCTTCGCGGTATTGATCTGCTCATTGATCGCGTTGATCTGTTCCTGTATCGCCTGCTGTTGCAATTGGACCCGCTGCTGTTCCAGCGCGTCCATCTGCGCCTTGAGCGAATCGTATTCTGACTTCGCGGCGTCCTGCGCGGCCTTTGCGGTTTCGGCGGCGTGGAGCTTCAACAGTTCCGCCACCTGCGCGGAGCCTTCCCCGAACTGTTGGATCGTCTCCCGCAACTCGTTGGCCTGTGAGATAGCCCGGCCCACCTCATCGGCATTGCCGTTCACCGCCGCCCACCGTTGCGCGACGGACTGGTCGAACGACCGCAGCATTTCCTCCGTGGCCTGTTTCACCACCTCCGCGCGCATGGCCTCGACCTGCGCAAGCTGCCCTTCCGTCGCCCCGATGATCTCAAGCGCCTTCTTGCGCTGGTCCACGGCCTCATTCGCCGCCTTCACCGCCTGTTCGTAGGCCGAAAGAGGGTGCAGCGATTCGTCCAGTGACTCGATCACGTTGTCGATGTAGGCGTGCCTGTAGTCCTCCATGAGCTTCCCGGCGTAATCGGCATTCACACCAAGCGACCGCATGGACTCCGTCCATTCGTCCAGTTGCGCCCGTGCCGCCTTCGCCTGCTGCTCCATCTCCGATAACGGTTCTTTAATGTTCGCCGTGGCTTCCGTTACCGTATTGATGGCGTTGATGGCCTGAATCGCCTTATCCAGCCCTTCCGTGGACGACAGATCCACGGCCAGCATCGAGGACAAATCCGTTCCGACCATTGCCCGCTGGAGCGCGTTCAGCATAACGCGCTGGATATCTTCCCCGGCGGTATTGATGACCTCCTGAAGCTGTTCCTCGTCATGGAACTGGAAATTCCACGTGCTCGGCCCGTAGTCGGTGACGCCCTTACGTCCCGCCGTGGAGCCGCGACCGAAGCTGACCGTCTCGGCGTTGAGCCGGGCAAGGACCTGCGCCTGATACTCTTCCGGCAACGCTTGCGCGAACCCCATAATTGAGCTGGCCGTGGTGTTGGCCACCTCGCCAAGCCCCTTGAAAATCCCGGCCGCATCGGAAACGCTGGCCCGGTCAGTCCATGCCCCTTGCGTCATGAGGGCTTCCCAGTCCGAGCCAAACAGACTGGCGTCGACAACATTGGTGTAGACGGAAGGATGTGTTTTCTTCCCGCCGCCGAACAAAGACGATGCCAGCCCGCCAAGAGCCGCGCCGATGACCGTGCCAACCACAGGCACTGCGCTGCCGAGCGTCGCGCCAAGGGCCGTACCGGACAACGCGGCGCTGGCGCCCCATGCGCCAAGCCCAGCTCCAAGGCCGCTGGTAATGCCGCTGTACTTGTTCTGGGGAAGCCCCAATGCCCCGCCGAGCAGGGAATACCCGAGCGAACCGAGGCCCCCGTACATGAGCGCGGAACCGAGAGAAAGGCCACTGGCGAGATTGCCGCCGCCCATAGTTGGGCCATACAAGCCGGAAATGCCGGGGGCCGTACCGGGAAGCTCGTAACTCAAGAAACTGGAAACCCCCGATGTCCACGAATCGGGCAACAGGCTGGAGAACGGAAAATTACCGAGCCCTATTCCACCGGAGCCACCATTGCCCTCCGCCGCATACGCCACCCCGCCCGTGCCGAGCATACCGGACACCACACCAGCAATCTGAACCGTGATGGGCCGGGTGATCGCCATATGCATCAAATCCGCAAGGAACGACGCGAACAGCGACTTAAAGGAAGACAGCGACACCTTCCCATCTTCCAACATCTGTTGCCAGACGTTGTGGAAGCCGGAGTCCATGCCTTCAAAAAGTGAAGAGAAAGCCTCTTCCGTACCCTTCGCCGCGTCAGTCGCATCGGCCCGGTACTGGAGGAACGCCCGTTGCGCGCCGTCCGCCCAATCGTGGGAGTTTATCAAATCCTTGTACTGCCGCCACGTCTGGATGAGGTTTTCCGGGATGTCCGCGTCTCGGAAGATTTCCATCTGCTCATCAAGCAGACGATTCTGCACCTCAAGGGACAAGCCAAACGCCCCGGACATTTCCTCAAGCTCCTTATAGAAGGAAAGCTTCTCCTGAAGGTGTTCGTTCTGCTCCTTACTGGCCCGCTCGGCCTTGCGGAGAGCTTTTTCATGCTCCGTCTCGGCCTTGGTCATGAGCTGCGTATACTTCGCCGGGTCCGTTTTCTTCAGATACTCGACGTTCCTCAGAAACGCCTCATACTCCTTATCAACCTTGGCGACGGCTGCGGCTGCGGGATCGGCGTAGGACAAAATATCCTGCATCCACTTGAAGTCGGCTTCCTGCTCCATCGCCTTACGCAGCTTTTCCATCTCGGCGGCGGGGAGTTTGGCGTCCTTGGCAATTTTCGCCAGTTTTTCCTCAATCTTGACCTGTTCAAGCTCCCGGCTCGACTGCGTGAGCTTGGCAATCTCTTCGTCGTAAGCGGCAAGAGCCTTGGCAGCACGATTGGCGGCGGCTTCGGCGGACTTGCTGCCGGCCTTGTCGATCTTCTGCTGGTCTTCCCTGAGCTTTTTGATGGCTACGGCAGATTTCTGGCTGTAATCATCGAACTCCTTTTGTGTGCGGATTCCATTCTTTACCGCCTGTTCAAAGACATCACGCTCCTTGAGGATCGCATCGATCTCTTCCTGAAAATTCTTCTTTTTGCCTTCGGAAGACTTATCGTAAACCTTATTCACACGCTCAATAGCTTGAGTCGTCGCCTGTGTTTCCTTTGTTATAGCCTGATTACGCCCGGCAATCAGAGCATCAAAATTCGCTTTCCACTGTTTCTGTGTTGCAAGCGCGGGATCATTTTGTAGACGCCATGCCTGCCAAACTTCACGGAGCCCCTGAAGGAACTTTTCCTTGCCTTCAAGCTGAAGCTGAACAGTGACGCCGCGCGAGGCGACTTTCTGCAACTCTTCGAGGTAGCCGCGAAAACGGACGGTCATCTCGCCTTCCGTCTCCAAACGCTTTCCGATTGCCGCAAGCTGTTCGCTGAAATTCTGAAAATGATGTGTCTGCTGCGTCTCCGCAATCAGCTTTTGAATCTCATCAAACGCCTCCCGAGTCGCCGGTGTCAATTCGTCAAGCGTGCCGAAAATGCCAGTGAAGAAACGTTCATCGGGCAATCTGCTCAACCAGTAATCAAGCGTGATAGCCTGTGACCGTATGGAGGCTTCAAGCTGCTCGGAAGCCTTTGCCGCGGCGTCCATCGGGTTGGGCATCTTCTGAACGGCGGCGATCAATCCTGCAATCTCGGATTCGATCTGTGCTGCAGCCCTCGTCGGGCCGGATACGTCAACATCAACGTTCTTGAACAGATTAGCGACGGCATTGGGGAGTTCACTCTCCTTGATCACGCCTGTAGCGGTGTCCAATGCCTTGGAGAGTCCCCGAGTAATCGATGCGAACGCATCCGAGTCGCCGACGGACACAAGGAAATCATCCCATGAAGTCTTCAACCGCCCGAGTTCGGCCTGCATGGAGTGCGAAGCGTTTTCCGCCGCCTCTTCATACTTGTTCTGTAACGCATCAAGGAAGGTGAAGAACTGGTCGAGAGTCGTTTTTCCGTCTTGGAACATCTTGTCCAGTTCCTTACCAGTGACGCCGATGGACGTTGCGAACAACCCCATTGCGCCGGGCAGGACTTCCCCGATCTGCTGGCGCATTTCTTCCGCCATTGGGCGACCCTTGGATATGACCTGAGACACCGCCAGATTCAAACGGTTCATCTGGTCGGTCGTCAGCTTGAGGGCCGTTCCGGCTGTGGCCACGGCCTGAAACGCCTTCTGAGCCTTCTCCATGCCGAGCCCGGTAGACTCGGCGGAAGCAAAAATGGTCTTTGCGGACTGTGCGGTATCAAGGAAGGAAAGGCCCAGTCTATCCGAAAGTTCCCGGATGAACGAAAGCTGTTCCTGAGCGGCCTTGGCGCTGCCCGTGATGGACTCAAATGCGGCGGTGGTCGAATCGAGCTTCAATGTGGCATCAAATGAGGCCTTCGCCGCCACCCCAAACGCCGCGCCAACGGCAAGAACAGGGACAGCCGCCGCCCTTGCGCCGGACATGAGCGTTGAGAGTGCCCCTCCCGTATCACCCAAGTCCGCCCGCAGCTTGGCAAGCTGGAGCGTGGACAGCCCGGCGTTTTTTTGGAGGTACTCAAAGGCACGGTTCGCGGTTGCGGCGGCCTGAGACTTGAGCATGGAATTGGTCAGGCCTTCAAGCTGCTTCGAGCTGACCCCGGCGGCCTTGGCAATCTCATCCAGCCCGGAAACCTGCGCCTTGAACGCACCGGCAGACAAGGCGGCCTGCGCCGTCTTCAATTCCCGCGTCAGCTTGTTAATGCCCCCGGTGAGGTCAACAGCCGAAACCGCGTTGTTGATGCTCTTGGCGATGGCATCGCCCTGAACCTTGGCCAGCTTTTTTGCGGCGTTCAAGTCGGTTTCAAACGCGGAGTAATCACCACGGATCGCTATGTAAATGCCGGGCGTCTTTTTTGCCATGCTTCACTTCCTGTTTGATACGGCACGGCGATTTTTGCGGATGGAGGTTGACTTTCTGTATCCTTATGGATACATTCTACACATGAACATCATCAAACGCTCCGAAGACTTTGACGAATGGCTTAAAAAGCTGCGCGATACCAAGGGGAAAATCAAAATCCTCTCACGTATTGACAATGCCAGACGCGACAACTTCGGTGATGCCAAGGCGTTGGGCGGTGGACTGTCGGAAATGAGAATCCATTACGGCCCCGGTTATCGGCTTTACTACACGCGGGAAGGTGAAATCGTATATTTCCTGCTTGTAGGCGGCGACAAGTCCACCCAACAACAAGACATCGCCAAAGCCAGAAAGATGATGGAGGAATAAACATGGACGAAAGCAAATTCCAGCTTTTTGACGCCGCCGAATACCTCGACAGCGAAGAGGCTATTGCCGAATACATTTCCGAGGCCATGCAGGACCCCAACCCCGATGTCCTTTTGGAAGCTCTCGCCACGGTCGCCCGCGCCAGAGGCATGGCGAAGTTGGCGGAAAGCACGGGACTAGGCCGCGAGAGCCTATACAAGACGCTTCGCCCCGGTGCGAAGCCGCGTTATGAAACCATCGCCAAAATCTTGGCGGGCCTTAATGTAAAATTGCGGGCTGTTTCAGCATAATGCTGATAAGAAGGCGGTTCTTCGGAGCCGCCTTCTTTCGTATCGCGCCTTGACTTTCCCGCTACCCTGTGGTGTGGGGAAGGTAGGAGGAATACGTTATGAAAAAATTGTTTTTGGCTCTTGCTGTGGTAGTGTGTGCGGGATGCGTTCAGTATGGTCCCACTCCATATTCAACGGACTATTATCGACAACAAATTGATAATGAACGTTCTATATGGACATCTGAAATTAATAATGCCCTTTCTTCTCAAGATAAAATTTCTCCATTACCAAAAAATTGGCAAAAAATTGTTAAAGAAGCTATTTCTGCTCAATTAAAAGATCCCTATAGCGCAAAATATACTTTTACAGATAAACCTACATATTACGGATTTTCCAACAAGGGGAAATATAAGGGGAAATATAGAGTGTCCCAATCACCTCTCTTAGGATATGTAGGGAGCGTCTTGGTAAATGCTAAAAATAGCTATGGAGCATATACAGGAGATCAGTTATGGTTATTTATAATAACTGAAGATTCAGTAAGCTATCTCGTAACAAATAATATAGTTAAATGGCAAAGTACCCAAGAAGCAGTATCTCATATAAATGGCTATGAGGTATTTATATCCAAATAAGTTAAGCAAGTTATATATAGGCATAATTTACCCAATTGAACCTTGACAACCAAGCCGCTTTCATGCTTTGGTCGCCTCGGAGCCTAGAAACTCCTCTACGAAGGTCGCCATTGCCTGAAAGTGGCTCTTTTTATGCCCTGTCAATACTGGAAACAGTTTTGGGAGTGGTGTATCTACGGTTATTCAGGCCGGGAGTGGGCTAATAGAATACCCGCAAGGGGAATATGCCCGCCGTTCGTAGACGGTTTCTAGCTCCCGGCCTTTTCTATTTCAGAAAGGGCCAATAGAAAAATCTACGAGGTTCCTATGTCAAAGCCCACCCTTTCCCCTGTCCAGTTCCATGGCTCAACTATTTTCGTCGTCACCCACAGAGGCGAACCCTACGCCCCCATGAAGCCCATTGTCGAAGACATGGGGCTGACATGGGAAGCACAAGCCAGAAAGTTACGCGACAACAGGGACAGGTGGGGTATGATCAACATGATCATACCCTCGGCATCAGGGAACCAAGACACCCTCTGTATGCCCGTCCGCAAGCTCCCCGCCTTCTTCGCCAGCATCAACCCCAACAAGGTACGCCCCGAACTCCGCGACCGTATCCGCCTCTACCAAGACGAATGCGACGACGCCCTCTGGAACTACTGGATAAAGGGACAAGCAACCCGGAGGCCAAAGGCCGCCCTGCCCGCCGTACCCCAACCGACACGGCAGGAGCAGACAGCCGCCGCGCTGGAACGCTTCCGTACCTTCCAACGGGAGTTCTTCAATGTCGGTTCAGAACTGGAACATTGCCTGCGCGATGCCTACTGGATGCCCGGCAATGCCATGCCGGACAACCTGAAGCCGTTCGCAAACGGCATGAACTACGGCATCCAGTCCCTTTTTTCCGCCACCTGCCACACGATGGAAGCAATGGAACGGTACGCTTCCGCCCACATCGCCGGGGAAGAACTCATGCGGAGGGGCGCACAATGAGCGGCCTCACCACCCTCGACGCCGCCAAGGGAATGCAGCGCAAGCACGCCAAGCTCATGCGGGACATAGACCGGGTTCGGTCAATCCTCCCGCCGGACTTCGCGGCCTCGGCCTTCATCCCGGATGCCCGCATCGATGCCGCCGGGAACAGGCAACGCTTCTTCCACCTCACCCGTAACGCCCTGCCCTTCCTCTTCATGGGGCAGGCCACAAAACACGAAATCCTGTGGATGGCCGAAACCGTCCGCAAGCTCCACTAAACAAACCGGGCCGGGACCTCACATCCCGGCCCTTTCCATCCGCAAAAATCGCTATGCCGTTGTCAATGAACCGCTCACCGCGTGGATGCGGAAGCCTGTTGCGTTTTTTCAGCTTGTTTCGCTGCGTTGCGGCGGATGACCGTTTCCACGGCCTGCACCTTCCGCCACATGCCGGGCGTCAGATCGATGCCGAAAGCTTCCGCCACCAGCGCCAGCGCGTTGTAGTCGAACCCCACAGGGCCGCCCATGCCTGACATGCGGAGTTGGGTAGCGCCCGCCTGGAGCAGTTCCCATGCGGCGGCGTTGTCGGGCATGAGATCCGGGCAACGCCCCTCGCACTCTTCACAATCCAGATCGTCGCGGTTCCGGGCGGCCTTCCGGCAGGCGTCGCAGTATTCCGCACCCTCACCGGAAAGCCACTCCCAGACCGCCGCTAGTTTTTTTCTTCTTCCGCCACACCGAAGGTTTCGTTCACGATGGCCTTGTGCAGGGCAAGAATGTCGGGGAAAGGCAATTCGTCCGTCTGGGCCGCGTCGAACCCGGCGACGGTGAACACGGCGTCCATGCCCTCGGAAATCGAATACCCGCCGCCCATGAGATCGAAACCCTGCGCCTTGAGCGCCTTGATGTCCTTGCCTTTAAGCGGGTTCACGATGAAGTCCTGACCGGAAAGAGTAACGGTACGCATGGTGTTTTCCTTTTGAATTGACGGTTAATAGGATTCCACGTCATTGACGAGGGTAACGACGACAGAGGCGTTGTCCGCGTTGTCGTTGAAGTAGGCCGAAAAGCTCTGATCCATTTTGATACCCGTGGGGCCGTCCACGGTCGGGCCGTTATAACTGAGCTGCACTTCCGGGACGCTGAACGTCAGCTTGTTGCCCTCATCGATGGCGAACGACAGATCAAGGCTGAGTTCCTCGCTGTTCTTGGCCTTCATGAGCAGGGCCTTGTCCGTGATGAACACGGTGAGGCTGCCGGTAACCGCCATGACGCCCTGAGGCAGATCATAGACCCGCCCCTTATCGCCGAGCTTGCGGATGCTCGAATCCAGCCCGAAATCAATATTGAGGCTGCAATCAGTAACCACGCCGATCTCCGCGCCGCCGCTCAACAGGGAACCCTGAAAATTATTGAACCGCTTCATGGCCACGGACGGGGCGCTGGCGTTGTAGTCGGCATCCACATAATCGGCATCGCGCCCGAGCATGTTGACCGTGGCGGTCAATTCCCCGTCGCCGCCCGCCTGCATAGCCAGAGACGACACCTTGCAGCCTACAAACTGGCCGTAGATGTCCCCATAGGTGGCCTGCATGACGAGGGACGGCATGTCCTTGTTGGACTTCCAGACGTGGGTGAAAGGCGCGGCGGCGGGTTCACCCGTCCCGGTCGTGGCCGGAGCGCCGAACATAGCCCTGAGCCAGTGGCCGAAAGCCCGTGCGTCAACCGGGACGACAACGCCGCCGGACACTTCAAGGTTCCCGTCAAAGGGTTCCGCCGGGTCATAGCGGCCCGTCAGCGTCCCCGGGGTGTTCTTGGCGCGGGACGGCTTCAGGGAAAACGAGTTGATGGGGAGGAGGACACCCCCCGGCGTAGTCGGAGCCACGCCGTAGGACGTTTCCACGTCCATCAGGACTTTGGTTCTGGCGCCGACCGCAATCTGTTTGTTGGGCATGTTTCAATCTCCTATTCGGTTTCGAGGAACCAGACCTTGAACTCCATGTTCACGCGGAAGTAATTCGTCCCGTCCTCGTACAAATCCTGATCCTCGATCAGGTGCGCGCTGAACCGCGGGCCGCTTGGCGGCATGGCGGAACGCACGGCCTTGGCAATGGCTTTTGCCTCGTCATAGTCCCGTGCCCACACGTCGATCTGAAGGTCGATTTCCTCCAGACCGGACACCCCGGACAGCGTGTTGGCGGGCCTCCCGCCGAGTCGCTGGAACGTGACGCAGGGAAGATAATTCCCGGACGGAATGAACAAGGGGAAAACCTTGCTGCCAACCAATGCGGACAAGCCCGCATCCTCCTGCAACATCCGCAGCAGGACAGTTTCAAAATCAACGGCGCTTGCCATAGTGGGCATCCCCCATCATGTCCTGAAGCATCGCATCAACCTTCCGGCGGACGGCGTTGCGGGCCTTGCGGAGGAAATGCTTTCCGGGAACGTGCTTCAGTACGGTTTTTCCGTCCTTGGCAACCTGCACATGCCCGAACTCCACAAGGTGGCTGTGCGGGGCCTTCACATAGACCACATAGCCGCCGTCCTTGTACTTGGAGCGGTAAATCCAGATGGATTGCCGCAGCCTCCCCGTCTTGTCCCTGAACGCCGTGGAGCTTTTGGCCTTCTCAAAGACCTGCGCGGCAATGCCTCCCAAATCGGAATCAATCTCCGCCCGGACGCCCGCCCGGATGTCTTCGATGGGGATGTCCACCACGACGTCATTGCTCACAGCTTACCTCCCGGCACATCAACACCAGTTCCCGGCCCCGGTTGTCCGGCAACGGGGCAACGATGTTGAACACCTTCCCGTTGTGGATGACGCGCATGTCCGCCGTCACGTCCGGCCTATACCGGATGCGGATGCGCTGCGTGACTTCGGACTGTGCCTGTTGGCTGGCGAAAAACTCCCGCCCGCTCATGGCTTCCAGCGAAGCCCAGACCGTCGCCACGTTTTCCCAGACCTTGCCATGTAGCGGGGCTCCAAATTTCCCAAAAACGATTTCCTGCCGCTGGATGGTCACGCGGTGGCGAAGCATTCCGGCACGCATCAGAAGCCCCCCGCGACGACATAGGGATCAAGCAGGCAGTCCACAAATGACCGCCCGAACTCATTGAAGTTCGACCCCACGGCGAAGCTCTCCCGCTGTTCGTACAGCGTCCCGATCCGCACCAGCATCCACTGGCGGATCGGTTCCGGGAACCTCTCGGCGGGATAGCCCGCCCTCACCGTCAGCACGGTTTCCCCCTGCGGGAAATCCGGGCCGGGGATGAAGGCCGCCCGCAGCGGCGATTCCTGCGGCGACAGGCCGGACGGCGTGAAACCGTACAGCCCGGCGTCCACCGCCTCGCCGCCCACGGTCACGGACGCCACCGCCATGCAGGGCACGAGGGGAAGCCGGAAGGGGGACGTCAGGGGGCCTGTTTCGACCTCCCAGACGGATTCTCCGAATACGCGGCGGGTGACGCCCTCCCCCTGCTGGCGCGCCGCCGTGATCAACACCGTCAACAGGGCATCATCCTCCACGGCTTCGGCGCGGGTGTGCAGCCTGGCCATTTCAAGCGTGACGGGTTCCGCTGCGGGCGGCGTGATCAGGCGTACAGTCATGGCTAGGCCGCCGCGCCGTGCTGGAAGAACTTCACGGCCTGCGCATCCGTCAGGACGCCGCCCGAGCGCATGAAGGCGAGGAACCCCACCTGCCCCTTCTGTGCAAACGCGGAATCCGCAAAACGGTACATGGTGATGCCCATGGCGTCGCGGATGACGTACTTGGAGAAATCGCCGAACAGCACGGACTTGGCCGTCGCCGCCATTGCCGGGACGGACTGGTTGATGACATACCGATAGCCAAGGATGCTCGCGGGCTCCTTCACATCGATGCCGGGAAGCCACAGGGGGCGGCCTTGCCCGTCCTTCAGCTTCTTGATCGCCTTCAGGGTGGTGTCGGCAAACATGAAGGAACACCGCCCCCCTTCGCGGTAAGCGGGATCAAGGCTGTGCTCCAGTTCCACCAGATCGTCGTAGGTCACGGAATCAACCTGCGCCTTCGCGCCGGTGACGCCGAGCGTGGCGCCGGTCAGCACGCCGGAAGGCTGAGAACTGCCCGTTCCAACAGTAAAGTGCTTGTTCGTGATGCGCCCCAAACGGGTGATCAGACGGTTGTTCACGAAGGCCTCAATGTCCGCGTTGGAGTCCTGAAGCAGTTCGATGGGCACCGCGACCGTCTTGGAACTGTACTTGTGCACCCCGAGATTCACGACGCCGAACGAGGGATCGGCAGCGGCCGCCGCCGTGTTTTCGCCGAGGATTTCCCCTTCTTCGGTGGTGCCGTCGCTGGTGGGCATGGTCATGGGCACGCCGGTGGCCGTGCTGATCACGGTGGCCACGGAACGCATCCCGCCGAACGCCTTCAACGCCTCAATGATGGTGCCGGAGACTTCCGTGGGTACGGTGTAGCCGCCCTGTGCATCCGTCCCGGTGCTCATGGTGTTGCGGACGGCGGCCCAATCATCGGGCGTCAACGCCTGCGGGCCGTTCCGCATCCACTTGTCATAGAGGGCGTGCGGCGTGTTTTCCCGTTCATCGCGGGGTTCTCCCGTCAGACGGTCGGCTTCCATGGCCAGCGCCTTTTCATGGCGGGCAATGGCATCATCAAGGGCGGAAATCTCGGTTTCCAGCGCGTCAAACTGGTTGGCCGCTTCCTCCGGGATACTTTCGGGATGCCTGTCCAGAAGGTTCCGGTACTCGCGGGCCTTGGCCGTGCGCTTCTCGCGCAATTCCTGAATGCTGCTCATGAAAATCTCCTAGTGCCGGGTCACGGCAAGCAGGCGGGCGGTACGCTCGTACCGTTCGCGGTTCTGAGGGTTGACGGAAGCCGCCACAGCCGGAACAACCGGAGCGTTGGCGTAGACGGAAAGGTTCCAGTCGGCCTGTGCCTTCGGAGCGGCTTCGGCCACGCGGTCGGCAAAACCGTGTTCAACGGATTCTCCGGCGGAAAACCACGTTTCGGCCTTCATCCATCCGGCGATCGCTTCCGGAGCGCACCCCGTCTTTTTCGCGTAGGTGTCCACCAGCGAGGCGTCGAACTTTTCCAGCATCTCCGCCGTGTGCAGGAGATCGTCGGCGTTGCCCGCCGTGAACGTCCATGCCTTGTGGATCATGAAGAAGCCCCCGGGCGCGATCTCCACCTCGTCACAGGCCACGGCCACGAAGGAAGCCGCGCTTGCCGCGTACCCGTCCACATGGGCGACAATCCGCGCCGGATGGTTCCGTATGGCCGCTTCAATGGCCCGCGCCGCGAACACCTCGCCGCCTGGGGAATTGATCCGCAGGTGGATGGTCGGCGCGGCGGTTGCGTTCAGCTCCTTCACAAAGGCTTCCGCCGCCACGCCACCCCAGTAATCGTCGGAAACGATCACGTCATAAAGGTACAGCGTGGCCTCCCCGGACTCTTCAGCCTTAGCTTTTGGGGGGCTGGCCGTCCTGTTCCGGGCGTTGTCGCGTAGGAGTTTCAACAGTCTGTCCATTTTCGTCCTTTTTCACCGGGTGTTGCAGTTCGTCGCCGCCATCGATGGGCGGCAGGCCCTCGGCGGCCCGGATCTCGTTTGTGGTCATGAAGCCCGGCTCCTGCATGGAACCTCGGGCAATACGGTAGAACTCGCCCCGCGTCTTGGTATCGCCACGGGTCAGCTCGGATTCGTCGAACTCGGCAAAGAAACCGTCCCGGAACAGCTTGGCCTCAAGCTCCTGTTCAATGGCGGTCAGGTGATCGTTCAGGGTGAAGGTCGTAAACCAGCGGGCCATCTGCTCGACGCCGCTCCCCCACGATGAGGTCTTTTCCGTCTCCCCGATCATGACCGGGGGAACGCCGAAGAAACGGCAAATGTCGATGACCGAGAACTGCCGGGATTCGATAAGCTGCGCGTCTTCCGCGGACATGCTCAACGTCTTGGCCTCGCCGCCTTCAGTGAGAAGCAATGGGCGGTGGTGGTTGGCCGTGCCCGTATACCGGGCGTCGAAAAACTCCCGCAGATCGTCGGCTACTTTAGGATCGAGCTTGCCCGGATAGGTCAGGGCGATTTTCGACAGCATCCCGTTGCTGAAAAACCGGGCGCTGGACTCTTCCGCCGCCAGCCCGAGGCCGATCCCCTGCCCCGCCGCCGAGATGGTGGACAGGCCGCGCTTGCCGTCCCAACCGACATTGGGGACGTGCAGCATGTCGTCCTGATCGTAGAGCCGCGCCTTCCCGTCCTCGAACGTCACCCGGTAGAACAGCCTGTTCCGCTCCACGCCGAGCCGCTGATCAAGCCCGAGTTCCCACGCCCAATAGACAACCACGTTGCGCGGGTTCAGGGGATACAGCCCCACGGGTTCGCCGGAACGCGCCCGGATGATGTGGGCGTAGCCGTTCCCCTGAAGCACCTTGTGGGCGACAAAGGTTTTCCAGAACGTGGTGGACGTCATGAATCGGTTGGGCCGCAGGCGCAGCACGTCCGCCAGCGGGTGCCCGTGGGCAAGCTGGCGCTGTTCCGTGCCTTCCCGCAGGTAGACCTTCACCGGAGCCGAAGCCACCGCGCCGCCGAGCAGTCGGACGCAGGCGAACACCGCCGAGAAGCGCATGGCGGACTCGGGCGTCACAACCTGCCCGGAAGCCACCGGCGCGCCCATGCCGAACAGTTCGGAGAAGTCGGAAAAAGAGGCCCCGCCGGATATGCTGGCATTCTGAGGCCGCCCGGTGCGGCGTGTGGCAAGGGGATTCCTTCTCATGCCCGCCATTACAGATCCCCCCACAGGTCAACGAAACCTTGCGTGATGACAGCGCCGGATCCTTCTTCCGGCACGGCCTGCGCCCGACCAAGCGCCATGATCGCGGCCACCGCGCCGTCGATCTTGTATTCGTAACGGTCTTTCCGGGGATAGATGTTGTCCTTGGCGTCCGTGAAACAGACCGTGTTCGACATGCACCACGTCAGGACGGGATTTCCGTCATGGCGAATCTTCCCGGCATCCACCAACGCGATCAGCGTTTTGAAAGGATCGGAGAAGTTTTTCACCGTAGCGCCGAACTCCACCATCGTCAGGCCGGAATCCGCCAGATGCGTCACAAGCTGCGCCGCCTGATACGGGTCATAGGGGCATTCCCGCACCTCAAAACGCTTGGCCTGCTCAAGGATGTGTTCCTCTATGGCGTCGTAATCGACCATCCCGCCGGGCGTGAGCGTGATCCAGGCTTCGGAAGCCCACCCCCGGTAGATGTCCGCATTCTGGGTGGATTCAAGCGCGTCTTCGGGAAGGAAAAAGTCGGCAAACAGCGCATACGTCCCGCCGTCTTCCGGGAAGAGGTACACAACGGCGTTCAAATCGCCCTTGCTGGCGAGGTCAAGGCCCATGAAACAGGGTTTCCCGGCGAAGCGTTCCCGCGACAGGCCGGGCTCGGCGCACTTCTCCCAGTTCGTCATGTTGAAGGCGGCGGCGCGGGCGTTGCACCACACGTTCAGGTGCTTGGTCTTGAACGTGTTCTGCTTCGAGGGGTTCTGGATGGCCTTCAACTGCTGCGCCAGCAGGTAGTCTTCCATGACGGAAACACCGAAATTCGGGTTCGCCTTCCGCAACGCCTCGGGGCTCTTCCAGTCGTCCTCGGCGTCGATGGTGTAAACGATGGCAAACAGTTCCTCATCCTGAAGCGTGCGATCAAGAACCTTCCCGGCGCGGAGCCGCATGTCATAGCAGGGGCCGCCAAGGTTGAAGCCCGCCGTGGTGATGACGATGATCAAAGGCTGGCGGCGTGCGCCCATGCCGGTGATCATGGTGTCGTACAAGCGCGGGCTGTCGTGCTCGTGGTATTCGTCAACGATGGCGCAGTGCGGCGACGCGCCGTCGCCGGGATTCCCAATCAACGGAGCAAACTTAGAGGCAGAGCCAATGATGTTTATGTTCTTTGCGAGCACCTCCACGCCGTAATGCTCCGTGAAGTTCTCGGCACGCTCAGCCATGATCCGCGCGGGGCCGAACACTTCCCACGCCTGTTTTTCCGTAGTGGCGCCGGAGTAGACTTCCGCCCCCGCTTCCCCATCCTCCACGAACATATAGAGGCCGACCGGGGCCACAAAGCAGGACTTCCCGTTCTTGCGCGGGATTTCCATATAGGCTTCCCGGAATCTCCGCAGCCCGTCCTTGGCGCGTTTCCAGCCGAACAGCGTGGAGAGGATGAACTTCTGCCACGGCTCAAGTTTCAGGGTCATGCGCTTGCGCGCCCATTCCCCTTTGACGTGGGGCATCATCTCCTCAAACTTGATCACCCGCTCGGCGGCGGCGCGGTCAAAGAAATACGGAGCGCCGTCAACGCCGTCCCACCTTCCCAGATCGTCGAGCTGGCGCTTGCAGGCGAGGATCACCCACTGGCACGCCAAAATCCGCCCGGCGACAACATCGCGGGCGTACCGAAGCGCGGCTTCAACGTGGGGATATGTCGGTTCCTTTGCCATGGTGTTTCCTACAAGGCCGCGAAGCCCTTTTTCTCGCCCGTCTTTTTCTTTGCGCTGACACGGGTACGGCTGCTCGGGGACATGCCGAACTCGGTCAAATACTTGTGCATCAGTTCCAGCGACTTGTTGGCGATACCCACCAGAGGGTTCTGGATGATATTGCCGTTTGAGGTCGTTTCCGTGAGCTTCATGGTGCCGTCGATGTTGCGGAGCTGCTCTTCCGCCTCGACCCACCGTCCATAGGCCTGGCAGTAGGCCGCCAGTGCCGCCCGGTCGATGGTGGACAGGATGCCGAGTTCATACAGTTCGAGCGCCAGCCGTTCCCATTCCTCCCGCGCTTCCGGCGACAGGTGCGGCGGCGCGTCGGGGATTTCCGGGGCCGGGGTTGGCTCATCCGGGTTCATCCGGCATTTCTGCAGCGTCCCGCGAACCATTTTCAAATGCGTCGGCAATGGCTTACGTCCCGCCATATCCCGGTTGACCCCCTCCCCCCATTTTGCACAAACAAAAATCCACCTGCCCTATGCGGTCTTCCGGTGGCAGCACCAAACATTTGATCCCCCCCTCACCGTGTTACCGCCCGTCCGCCGTTCTCGCGCACCGTCTTGCGGCTGTGGCAGGCATGGCAGAGCGGTTGCAGGTTCCCCCGGTCATCCGTCCCGCCGTCCGCCCGAGCCACGATGTGGTCAACGTCCGTCGCCGGAACGATGCGCCCGGCCTTGCGGCACTCCCGGCACAGCGGCTCTTCCCGGAGTACCTCGGCCCGGAGCCTGCGCCACCGTGCGCCGTAGCCCCGCCTTGAGGCGCTTTCCCGCTCCTTCTCGCGCTCGGCCTTCCACTGGCGCGCCCGCTCTTGCGCCGCTTCCTTGTGCGGCCCGCAGTAGCCGGACGGATCGCGGGTAAGCGCATGGCATCCGGCATGGCGACATACCTTGAGCGGTCTAGCTGGCATGGTCGTCCTTCCTCATGGCCGCCCGCCCCGCAGCGCCTTGATGTCGGCCTTCATGGTGGAAATGTCCTTTTCGTGGGCTTCCAGCTTGTTCCAGATGCGATGGTGCGACTCGGCGTTATCGTTCTTGTTGGCGTACTGCACGTTGCAATCCAGCTTCTGGATGATGAGCGCCTTAACGTCCTTGGAGAGCCCGGAAGCCCACCAGCCGAAGCCCGCGGCGATGATCCCGAGCAGCGCGGCCATGACCTTGAGCAGCAAGGTGATGAAATCGATCTGGTGCTCAAGCCCGGTCATGGTGCCGCCTCCACGCTTTCAAGCCATGCGTCAAGCGTCCCGGCGTCGCGCCAGTCCATCCACGCGCCCTCAATCCCGTCCAGCGTTAGGGGACGCAGGCTCGTCAGTACGGGCAGCGGCGGGATGGTCGGGCCTGCCCCCGAGCCTGCGGCACAGCAACCGCACAGGATTACGAGCGCGCTCAGCACGAGCAGCGCCCGCCCTGCGGCGACGAAGCCACGCCCGGCCCGCTTCAAAAAGCGGCACCAAGGTGGCGAGGAAGCGCAGGAAGGCTTGCATTCGGGCCCCCTCACTGGAGTTTCCTTTGCCGTGCGGCCACATCGTCGGCGTTCTTGGCCTTGCCCACGTTGCAGCCAATCCAGTTCACCACCGTGTAGATCACCCGGTAGACCCGGCCCGACTTCTCGTCCGGCGCGGGCAGGAAGGCGGCTACGAGGGCGCAGAGCCCCCCGAGGGCCGTAACGATGAGGGCGAGGGTACCCGTCTGGGAGTTCAGGAGATCGGCCAAAAGGGAAAGGTCCATCAGTACGTCCTCCCTGCGGCGTAAAAGATGACGTCCTGTGGCTTGGTAGGATCGTTATCGGCGTGAATCCACGTGGGCGCGGCCTCGATGCGCCGGAAGCCCGCCTCAAGCAGGGCAGAGATGATGCGGAAACGCTCGTGCGAGGAGACGCAGCGGATGTCCACGGCGTGGCCGCCGACATGCGCGGAATCCTCCACGCCGCCCACGGAACGGTTGTGCTTCGGGCAGCGGTAGGTCGAGGTCAGCACAAAGGGGATGCCTGCCAGTTCGCGGGCCTCGTCAAGCATCTGAAGAAAAGCAGGGTCCATCTTGTCCATGCCCGCGCCGCAGCCGCATTTGCAGGCGAACTCGGCGGGGGAGAAGTGACGAAGGGGAAGGGCCATACGAAAACGCTCCTGCCTTAAAAGATGGCCGAAGCGTAACACGGGGTTTCTCCCGCCCCGGAACATTTGATAGGGAGACGAGGGGACGCGAGGGGAGCGGAGGGGTTGACACCTTTTCCCGCATGGCCTATTTACCGTTTAACAGTAAATGCGGGGCAGGAAATGATAGCCTATTTTCGTTGCAAAGATACCAAGGCGCTCTTCAACGGGGAAAACCCCCGCCGCTTTGCCGCCTTCGCCTCAGTCGCCCTGCGCAAGCTTGATATGCTCGACGCGGCGAAAACCCTTGACGATCTGCGCATCCCTCCCGCCAACAGGCTGGAACAGCTCAAGGGCGACCGGGCCGGGCAATACAGCATCCGCATCAATGCCCAATGGCGCATTTGCTTTGTCTGGGAAAACGGCGCGGCGCACCGTGTCGAAATCGTGGATTACCACTAGGAGGCCACTATGCGCATTCGCACCCATCCGGGGGAAATCCTCTTGGAAGAATTCTTGAAGCCGATGGGCATCACGCCCCATGCCCTCGCCCTTGCCCTCGGCGTCCCCGCCACCCGCATTGCCGATATTGTCCATCAGCGCCGGGCCGTCACAGCGGATACCGCCGCCCGGCTGTCCCGCTATTTCGGGACAAGCCCGGAGTTCTGGCTCAACCTTCAGTCGGCCTATGACATCTCCGTTATTGAGAGGGACAAGGCGATGGAACTCATGAGGATCATCCCGAGGCACTCTGGGCAACCTTCATCCTACGCCTCTGCATGAAGACATAAAAATACTGACTGCATATTATCTATTTATTCTAGTATGAGGTAAATAAATGCGATCTACTAAAAATCCCTGGGATGGGCATATTATAAAAATATCTATTGATGCTA
>ENA-UERZ01000107-UERZ01000107.1-human-gut-metagenome-genome-assembly--contig:-NODE-107-length-89153-cov-15.737281_pt1 | contig 89153 bp, 59 predicted proteins | sample MGYA00242997_ERZ507998 | MGnify/ENA primary metagenome ERZ507998 (study PRJEB26167, sample SAMN06115470) | human gut metagenome | host: Homo sapiens | place: China:Henan | collected 2016-06-23... | reverse complement strand
TACCCGACAAGGAATTTCGCTACCTTAGGACCGTTATAGTTACGGCCGCCGTTTACTGGGGCTTCAATTCAATGCTTGCACATCTCCTCTTAACCTTCCAGCACCGGGCAGGTGTCAGCCCCTATACTTCATCTTTCGATTTGGCAGAGACCTGTGTTTTTGCTAAACAGTCGCCTGGGCCTATTCACTGCGGCTCCATCTCTGGAGCGTCCCTTTTCCCTAAGTTACGGGACCAATTTGCCGAGTTCCTTAACTACCCTTCTCCCGTTGGCCTTAGAATTCTCTTCCTATCTACCTGTGTCGGTTTGCGGTACGGGCGCCTTGGATATACACAAAGCTTTTCTCGCCCTGCTCTACATGTACTTCCCTACTAAATTTCGGTCCCTTACGCCCGGGGCAACCATCGCCCGGGTTACACGCTTCGCAGGTGTCCCTTTGCTTTAATCCTTCGGCGGTTACGGAATATCTACCGTATGTGCATCGACTACGCCTTTCGGCCTCGCCTTAGCTCCCGACTTACTTGGAGCGGACGAACCTTCCTCCAAAAACCTTAGACTTTCGGCCAATATGATTCTCACATATTTCGCGCTACTCATTCCGGCATTCTCACTTCTATGCAGTCCACCTGCGCTTCCGCTCAGACTTCTCCCCGCATAGAACGCTCTCCTACCATCGACAGATATTCTTCACATCTTCATGCTTTTACTTGAACAGAAATTTAATGCCGCCTCATTCTTCGGCGTCATAAGATTTTCTCTCTTTCCTATCCTGCCTGAAAACATGAAGAATATCTGTCAATCCCAAGCTTCGGTGTATGATTTAGCCCCGTTAAATTTTCGGCGCAGGGTCACTCGACCAGTGAGCTATTACGCACTCTTTTAATGAGTGGCTGCTTCTAAGCCAACATCCTGGTTGTCTAAGCAACCCCACATCCTTTTCCACTTAACCATACTTTGGGACCTTAGCTGTGGGTCTGGGCTGTTTCCCTTTTGACAATGAAACTTATCTCACACTGTCTGACTCCCATACATCAATTATCTGGCATTCTGAGTTTGATAGGGTTCAGTAACCTCTCGGCCCCTAGCCCATTCAGTGCTTTACCTCCAGTAATCTAATATGAGGCTAGCCCTAAAGCTATTTCGGAGAGAACCAGCTATCTCCGGGTTCGATTGGAATTTCTCCGCTACCCACACCTCATCCGCTACCATTTCAACGGGAGTCGGTTCGGTCCTCCATGGAGTTTTACCTCCACTTCAACCTGGACATGGGTAGGTCACCCGGTTTCGGGTCGAATACAACTGACTTCTTACGCCCTATTAAGACTTGCTCTCGCTGCGGCTTCAGACCTTAAGTCCTTAACCTTGCCAGTTACATTCACTCGCCGGACCATTCTACAAAAGGTACCCGATCACCCGTTGACGGGCTCTCGGTGCTTGTAAGCACAAGGTTTCAGGTTCTCTTTCACTCCCCTCCCGGGGTGCTTTTCACCTTTCCTTCACAGTACTCTTCACTATCGGTCACTGAGTAGTATTTAGGCTTGGAGGATGGTCCCCCCGTCTTCCCACCGGGTTTCACGTGTCCGGCGGTACTCTGGATTCAGCTGGCGGATCTTCTCTTTCGCATACGGGACTCTCACCCTGTCTCGTTGGCCTTCCCATGCCATTCTGCTAGATACCTTCCATACCGTGCGCTGTCCGAACCCCAAAGGTATTGCTACCTCTGGTTTGGCCTCTTCCGCGTTCGCTCGCCACTACTAGCGGAATCTCGGTTGATTTCTTTTCCTCGCCCTACTTAGATGTTTCAGTTCAGGCGGTTCCCCCCGTATCCCTATGGATTCAGAATACGGTGACTGGACATGACTCCAGCCGGATTGCTCCATTCGGAAATCCACGGATCAATGCCTACTTACGGCTCCCCGTGGCTTATCGCAGTTAGTCGCGTCCTTCTTCGGCTCTCAGTGCCAAGGCATTCCCCTTGCGCTCTTCTTAGCTTGACCATTTGTGAGTAATCTTTGGTTCTTCGTTCTTTTGAAACTCGATTATCTTGAAATTGTAGTAATTTCCATTTACCCTTTACAGTCTTCCTGTAAGCATAAATTAAACTACGTGTTTGCTTCTTGATATCTTCTTTCTCTTTATTCAGTTTTCAAGGTGCTCTCTCTCACGGACAGTTTCATCGCTCTCAGGCTTTCCGAAAATTTCGCCCCGCCAAACCTCTCAGATTACCTCCGAGCGTCTGCCGCGGCTTCCATCTTCTTTTTTCCTGCGAGCTGCCTCGCGATGTCTCTGCAGGTTCAACCTGCTGGTGGGCTTAATACTCGAGTCACTCTCTGCCTGTTTGGCTTATGTGCTTCTCGTATTAATCCCGCACACTTTCGTGTGCTGGTGGGCTTAAGTGGACTCGAACCACCGACCTCACGCTTATCAGGCGTGCGCTCTAACCGGCTGAGCTATAAGCCCATTTCTTGGCCAGAGGCTAATCGGCTTCCGCTTTCACCTTAGCCTTTTCTGCAGGCTCCGCCTGCTGGTGGAGATAAACGGGATCGAACCGTTGACCCCCTGCTTGCAAAGCAGGTGCTCTCCCAGCTGAGCTATACCCCCATGTTTCCATCAGAGTCTCTCAGAGGGGCGTCTCTCCCTCTTACTCCTTCGAGAATCCTTTAGGACCCTCAAAATTAAACAACGCTTGAAGCTGAGCTTCCCATAACCTGACCTTGGAACTTAAATCTATGCCTCAGCCTAGATTACTTCTCCATAGAAAGGAGGTGATCCAGCCGCACCTTCCGATACGGCTACCTTGTTACGACTTCACCCCAGTCGCCAATCCTACCTTCGACAGCGCTCTCCTTGCGGTTGAACTACTGGCTTCGGGTATTACCGGCTCCCATGGTGTGACGGGCGGTGTGTACAAGGCCCGGGAACGTATTCACCGCGGCATGCTGATCCGCGATTACTAGCAATTCCGACTTCACGCAGGCGGGTTGCAGCCTGCGATCCGAACTGGGACTGCTTTTAGGGTTTTGCTCCGCCTCGCGGCTTTGCTTCCCTCTGTTTACAGCCATTGTAGTACGTGTGTGGCCCAGGTCATAAGGGGCATGATGATTTGACGTCGTCCCCACCTTCCTCCGTTTTGTCAACGGCAGTCTCTCTAGAGTGCTCTTGCGTAGCAACTAGAAACAAGGGTTGCGCTCGTTGCGGGACTTAACCCAACATCTCACGACACGAGCTGACGACAACCATGCACCACCTGTCTCGCCTTTCCCCGAAGGGCACCTAATGCATCTCTGCTTCGTTAGACGGATGTCAAGACCTGGTAAGGTTCTTCGCGTTGCTTCGAATTAAACCACATACTCCACTGCTTGTGCGGGCCCCCGTCAATTCCTTTGAGTTTCAACCTTGCGGCCGTACTCCCCAGGTGGATTACTTATTGTGTTAACTGCGGCACGGAGGGGGTCAGACCCCCCACACCTAGTAATCATCGTTTACGGCATGGACTACCAGGGTATCTAATCCTGTTTGCTACCCATGCTTTCGTGCTTCAGCGTCAGTTAAAGCCCAGTAGGCCGCCTTCGCCACTGGTGTTCCTCCCGATCTCTACGCATTTCACCGCTACACCGGGAATTCCGCCTACCTCTACTTCACTCAAGCAAGACAGTTTCAAGCGCAGTTTATGGGTTAAGCCCATAGATTTCACGCCTGACTTGCCTCGCCGCCTACGCACCCTTTACACCCAGTAAATCCGGACAACGCTCGCTCCCTACGTATTACCGCGGCTGCTGGCACGTAGTTAGCCGGAGCTTTCTCCTTAGCTACCGTCATTATCGTCACTAAGAACAGAGGTTTACAATCCGAAAACCTTCTTCCCTCACGCGGCGTTGCTGCATCAGGGTTTCCCCCATTGTGCAATATCCCCCACTGCTGCCTCCCGTAGGAGTCTGGGCCGTGTCTCAGTCCCAATGTGGCCGTTCAACCTCTCAGTCCGGCTACCGATCGTCGCTTTGGTGGGCCGTTACCCCGCCAACTGGCTAATCGGACGCGAGTCCATCTTCCAGCGGATTGCTCCTTTGATCAACCTATCATGCGATAAATTGATGTTATGCGGTATTAGCGTTCTTTTCAGAACGTTATCCCCCTCTGAAAGGCAGGTTACTCACGCGTTACTCACCCGTCCGCCACTAAGTTAAATCCAACCCCCAGCACCCCGCCTCCCGGCCGGATACTCGGGTGTCGAATTTAACTCCGTTCGACTTGCATGTGTTAGGCACGCCGCCAGCGTTCGTCCTGAGCCAGGATCAAACTCTCTAAAATTTCTATTAAAACGCCTTCCGGCGCCCTAATCAATTTCAGAGCTTCTCTCGCTCATTGAAACACTTGCGTGTTTCGCGTCTCTTTCTCTCCGGGGCTGACGCTCTCCCCCGCTCGTCCAGCTCTCCGCCAGACTCGCTCCTAAAGGAATTACGGGTCTCTTTCTTCTTCGCGTTGTTTAATTTTCAAGGTCCTGATGACTGACTCTTCACAGAATCAGCGGAATTAAATTCTAACACATCAACCATCTGCTGTCAATAGTTTTTTTATGTTTTTCTTTAATTCCTTGCTGTCTTTTTGACAGCTTCACTAGTATATCAAAGGGAATCTAGTTTGTCAAGGATTTTTTCAATCTTTTTTTCAAAATTTGAAATTCTGTTGATTTCCAGGGAATTACAGTATTTCTTTCCCGAACCTATCGCCATAATCCAGAAAAACCCCATTTTGCGTAATCAGCTTGTCTCTAACTCCCACAGGAATCGCCTCATAATATTCAGGAGGCACCGAAAGCCATTCCTCCGTGCCGTCGTCAAGCTGAAACAAAATCCGGTAGCTTAAATAATGTCCCGGCTCCTTACTGGTGCCTGTCCGTATTAATTCAACGCTTTTGTCGCGGGTCACAGCGTTTCGAATCAGGATCGGCGCTTCCTCTGCCTGCCTTTCGGATTTTGTGCGCCGATGAGGATGGTGCCACAGGTAAATCACATAGATCGCCGTCGCAATCAGAGCCGCCGCCCATAGGCTGAGAAAAAGGCTGCCATCCCAAAGCTTCATTGTCCGCTCTCCCATCTATCATATGTGATTGTCAATTTATATTTCCGCAAAACAGAGCTCAGTTATATCCCGAGCAACGATTTCATTTCACACTCTGTCGCCGGGAAATCAGCTGCAGAGGCCGAGCCCTTCCCAGCACGGTGATAGGACCCGTTTTTACTTACCGATATGATTTTAAATCGCCATCTTTTTCTCTGTTTTCCTTTTCCACCAGATATCCGGGCACGCCGCCGGGACACGCACCCAGCCTTTTAATGGGAGAATTTTTAAGCCGCTGGTTTTTATGAAAATTACCGCGGCCGGAGCCTGGCAAATTCGTGGAGTCTTTTTGCCGCGGCCGGCAAAGCAAAAAACAGCAGTCGGATGAAAAAATCCAACCGGCGGGTTCAGCTCTCTACCAGAAAAGCTCTAAATTTTTACCGACCGGAGCCGGTCAGCAAGGCCATAACCTCGCTGCGGCTTTTCGCGTCAGTTCTCATGATGCCCCGCAGAGCGGAGGTCTGAGTTTTGCTGCCCGCCGCGCGTGCGCCCCGCATGGTCATGCACAGGTGCTCCGCTTCGATGATCACCGCCACACCGTAGGGTTCCAAATTTTCAAAAAGAAAATCCGCAATCTGAGCCGTAAGCCGTTCTTGAACCTGGGGACGGCGCGCAAAGCAGTCTACGATCCTGGCAAATTTGGATAAACCGATAATATTTCCCTTTTGCGGTATGTAGGCGATATGAGCCGCGCCGATAAACGGCAGCAAATGATGCTCACATACCGAATACAGAGGAATATCTCTCACGATTACCAGCTCGTTGTGCTGTTCAGGCTCGTGAAATATTTTCAAATGCCTGGCCGGGTCGTCGTGGAGGCCGGAAAAGATCTCCTCATACATTTTCGCCACCCGCTTTGGGGTTTCCTTCAGCCCCTCTCGCTCTGGGTTTTCTCCCACTGCCAGCAAAATTTCAGTTACCGCCGCTTCGATCCGTTTTTTATCCATAATACCCTCCGTTACCGGTACAGCAGCTCAATAGTCACCGCCCGTTGATTTTTGTCCAAGACATAACGCGCCTCCCCTTCCTGCAAGGGGGCCTTCTCTTCACCGAAATAGGCATTGGCGCAATGCACGTAATAAGCATATTTATAGGGCTCCTCCGTCAAAAGACGGGCAACCGCGATGTCAAAATCTAAATCCGGACTGAATTGAAAGGAAATGGTGCGTTCCCGTCTGGCGGCCGCATTCAGCACCGCGTCCATCGCCTCCTGGTCATCTTCATTACCCAGGGTATGAATTTGTACTGCTTTCTGATGATAATAATTGTATTCCAGGGAGGTGCATTCCGGCAGATACAAATTATATAGGGAACGGTCCCATTGCGAGTCCCCGTCGGCGGGAATCAAGGGGTCCATTGTATGATTCACAGAGATCTGCTCATCAGTAAGGTTAAAATACTGATAAATAGACATAGATGCCGCGTCATCCCAGGTCAAATCCAAATGGTACCATTCCCCCTCAATTCGGATCAGGTTCCACATATGGGCAATCTCCTGGCTCACGCCGGTGACCAAAGCGCATTGCAGGCCCAAGCAGTTCGATAATAGCTGCATAGCCCTGGAATACCCTTCGCACACAGCCTTGCCGTCCACCAAAGCGCCGTACGCGCTGAACGCCATTGGATATTCTGAGGAATGGTCTTCGGCCTCATCGTGGTATTCCACCAGGCTGATCAGCTGATCATGCAGGTAAAGCTCCCGCTCAAATTCGGAGGAGCCTTTCGGCGCCTTCTTCAGCACCGCTTTCAGGGCGGTATCCATTTTCTCAGAGGCCTTCTGCACCTGCGTACCAGAAAAATAGGAGCATAGCTGTATTACCGTGCTTCCGTCGCTGACGCCGTAGCGCAGATCATTCAGCACCCAGAACAATTGCGGATTATCGTTGCGTAGGGCGATGACCACCTGCATCACCTGGTTTTTGCTGAGAGCGACGCCTTCCATCACAACCTTTTTCACCCGGTAATGGCCATCCACGCTTTGTTCGTTGGAAACCCGGTAAACCGCGTCCAGGAGAAGGCGGTAGCATTTACGCAAGGTGTCGCCCTGCAAATGATTGAAGCCGGAAAGCTGCCGCTGATAGCCGTACTCCTCCGCGAGAGATTCCGGCGTCCAGGTAATCAGGGCGTAATTTTCCTCCAAATTTGCAATGCTGCTGCCAGGGTCGTTAGGGGAATGGGCCTGCCCTATGCTGACGGAGCCGCTGGGATCGCCTTGCTCCCAGGAGCAGGAACAGCCGGCCGTTAAGACGCAGACGCAGACAAAAACACAGACAGATCTTTTCCAGCTCATAAACAGCCCTCCTTTTCCTGGTTCAACAGCCTGCTGCCGTCGCTCAACCGCCCTGAAGCGGCAAAAGCCGGCGGCATAGAAAGCTTCTCGTCCTATTCTTAGTTTCGTCCTTTCTTTCCGGTTCTAAACCGGAAAGCAGAAAACCGCACCTCTCATGATATTAGAAAATCCCGAAAGATATCCTGTCACATTTAGTATAACATAACAAAAGAAAAACCTACAAGAGAATCTTGCAGGTTTTAAAATTCCGTAAGAATTTGTTCCAGCCTTTTTCATTTCCACAGGCTGAAACAAAAAGCTTTTGCAAAAAGACGGTTTCAGCGCCGCGCCGAAACAGGGTGTTTTGCCTTTGCCTTTAAGTGAAAAAAATAAATTTCTCACCGTTATCCTCCGCCTGATGCTGTCTGACATGAAACACCGACTCCAGCACTCCGCTGGCCACGCAAGCCCGTGTGTCTCCCTGGTAGCGTATGCGCCGCCCATCCAGCACGACGATGCGGTCGGCGTACCGCACGGCCTGGGACAGATTGTGCATGATGACCAGAAACGTGATCTTGCGTTTTGTTTTCAGCGTCTCCAGCAGGCGGAAAAAAGCGGCCTCATATTCCATATCCATATAAGTGGTAGGCTCATCCAAAATCATAACCCTGGTATTCTGAGCCAGCACCATAGCCAAATAGGCCTTTTGCCGCTCGCCGCCCGAAAGCTCCGTCACCAGCTTATCCCGCAGGCCGGAGATTCCGATCGCCTCCAGCGCGTCGTCTACGGCCTGCCAGTCCTTTGGGGACATCCGTTTTCCAAAATCCAGATAAGGGTTCCTGCCGAAAGCCGTCAGCTCCTCCACCGTGACAGCCGGAGAATGAAGGGTTTGGGGCAGAATTGAGATCAGCTGCGCCCGCTCCCGTAAGGTCATCACCGCCAGATTGCGGTCGGAAAAGGTAATTTCTCCGGTATAGGGAAGCTCCTGGTTGACACAGGAAACCAGAGTGGATTTGCCGCTTCCGTTTCTGCCTACTACGGCGGTAAGCTTGTGGGGCACCAAAGAGAAATCAATATGGTCCAGCACCTGATTTTTCCCATAAGAGGCGCAGACCTGATGAAAGCTCAGCATGGCCGCGCAGACCTCCTTCGCATCAGAAGAATGAAGAAAAAGGGAGCGCCGATCAGGGACATCACGATCCCCACCGGCACCTCCGAGGGGGCGAAGGCTGTCCGCCCCACCAGATCTGCCGTCAGCACCAAAATACTGCCCACTGCAGCGGATACCGCCAGCAGGGGAGCGGTTTGGGTTCCCGCCAGCTTGCGGGAAATATGAGGCACCATCAGGCCCACGAACCCCAGCAGGCCCGCGAAGCTGACCACTGCGGCAGCGGAAGCGCTGGCGCACACCAGACAGAGCATCCGCACCTGCTTGACTTTTACCCCCAGCGAGAGGGCCATGCTGTCTCCCAGGCACAAGAGCTGGATCTTGCCGGAAAACGCTAAGGACACTGCGAGTCCGAGAAAAATAATCGTGCCGGGCAGCCATAGCAGATCAATGCTGGAGTTGGACAAGCCGCCCACAGAAAAGTAATTGTAGGACACCAGCACGTCGGTATCCAGCAAGGAAAAAAAGGAAATTCCCGCGCTGAGCACCGCCTGGACGGCAATTCCGGCCAAGATCACGGTAGCCTTAGAGGAATCCACCCGGTTGGCGATGGCCATAATAGCCAGGGTCGTAAGAAAGGCTCCCAAAAAGGCCGCCAGCGGAAGGCCCATGACTGCGGCAGGAAAATAGCTTAGAATTAAAATCACTGCAAACCCGGCGCCCGCGTTGACGCCGATAATATTCGGGCTGGCCAGGTCGTTTCCGGTGACACTTTGCAGAAGCACGCCGGAAACAGAGAGCCCGATGCCCGCCAGGACTCCCTGCAGCAGCCTTGGAAGCCGTAAGGAGTACAGGATCACAGACTGGGCTTCAAAGCCTTCCTGACGGAGCAGTCCGCCGAAAAAAGACTGCCAGTCCATGCCGGAGCTGCCGAACCGTAGAGAAAGCAGGAGGACGCACAAAAGCAGCAGGCAAAGGGTCAGCCATCCGGCCTTCGTCCTGCAAAAATAACGGTGCTCCTTTTGTTCAGCCCCTTTTCCCATACTCCGTCAGCTCTCCTTTGGATATAATAAGTCCGCTAAATACCGGTAAGCCTCGCCCCACCTTTTATTGGGCTTAAACTGAAACAATTCCTTAGGAAGATAGGCGTACCGGCCTTCTTTGACGGCGTCCAAGTGCTGCCAGGCTTCCTCCTGAAGCACGCTGTCCATATAAGCCCTGGCGGCCTCCTCCTTGCCCATGGTGGAAATGAAAATATAATCCGGATTTTCCATCAGGATTTCCTCCTGACTCAGGCCATCCAGAAGCACCGGAGCGTTCTCCGCGATATTGTAGGTGCCAAGCTCCTTCAGCATGACGCACACGAAATTGTTCTCTGCGGTTTTCGCCTTGGTAGCGCTGTATTTCGAGCCCGCCCGGATAAACAAAATCCGCTTCTGTTCGGCTTCTCCGGTCTCCGGCACCGACGCCAGCACTGCTTCGACCTCCTCCCGCACCTGGGTGCCGTAGGTCTCATAGGCTTCCTGGTCCCCGGTGATATCCGTGCAGATTTTCAGCATATCCAGATATTCCTGAAACTCCTCCACATGGAATACCGCCGCCGGCACTCCCTGCTTGCGCAGAAATTCCGCCGTTTTCACCTGTTCCTCCAGATCCGCCGAGCAGATCACGAAATCCGGCTCGTAGGAGAGAAGCAGCTCCTGGTTAATGGTTTTGCCCGCTCCGTCATCCACCAAAAGGACGTCCTCCGGGGCGAAGCCCCGTTCTACGCTTTCCCCCACGGTGATATCCACCCGGCCGCCGGCGGTCTCCCACACATCGGCGAAGGAGGAAAACAGCACCGCAACCCTTTGGGGCTTTTCCCTCAAGGTGATCTGCTCTCCGGAGGCATCCTGAAAGGAATAATACGCTCCTCCAGAGGCGGAGGCGCTTTCTGCTTCAGAATCCGTTTCTATGCTGGATCCTTTCTGAGAGGAGGCTTCGTGAGTATTACCGTTTGTTTCATTGGGCTCCTGTCCGCCTTGGCAGGCGGCCAGAGAGGCCGCCGCAGCCAACGCAAGCAGGAGCGCTGTCAGTTTCTTCAGCAAGTCGCTCCGCCTTTCATATGTTTCTGCGCGGAAAGATTCTCCTGCTTTCTCTCCAGAAGCTGGTTGGAAAGCAGCTGCTCCTGGACATTCTCAAAGCCCAGCCTGGCGACCGTATCCGCGAACCGTTCGCCGGTATTTCCCTGCTCACGGAATAGGAGGATAGCCTTCTCCACCACATTCAGGACCTCTTCCTTGGTGGTGAACACCTTATCCAAATATTTTCCCTGAGCCACTTTTTTGCCCCAGCGGCCGCCGATATAGACCCGGTAGCCGTCCTGATGGGCTTCCACCGCCTTAAAGGGGCATTTGCCTACGCACCGTCCGCAGTGGTTACAAATGCTGTCGTCGATGACCACCTTGCCGTCCCGGACCTTCGCCACCTTAATGGGGCAGGTATTTTCCACCTGGCACACCTTACAGCCGCGGCACTTCTCCAGATCTACCTGAGGGATCCGCTGACCGATAATACCCAGGTCGTTCAGATCCGGCTTGACGCAGTTATTGGGGCAGCCGCCTACGGCGATTTTAAATTTATGAGGCAGCTTCACATCATGATAGCCGTGATAAAATCTTTCGTGGATCTCCTCGGATAAGGCAAAGGTATCAATCAGGCCATACTGGCAGGTGGTACCCTTGCAGGATACCACCGGGCGCACCTTGGAGCCGGTGCCGCCGGTTTCCAGGCCGTTCTGGGCTAAAAATTCCCGGAGAGGCTCGATATTGTCAAAGGGCACGCCCTGGATTTCCACCGTCAGGCGGGAGGTCATGGCAATTTCCCCGCTGCCGTACAGCTCCGCCGCCTGGGCGATGGCCCGGCTTTCCTCGGCGGTAATTTTGCCGTTGCGGGTGATGACTCTGCCGTTGAACCGGTCCTGGGTCCGCTTGTCAAACAGAAACCCAAGGCCCTTCACCCGGGTCACCTCCGCGGGAGGCACTGCCGCCTGAGCGTTTTTCACCTTCACGTCGTTAAAGGAGGTAGCGCCCTCCAGCACCACCGTATTCTTATAGCCGTAATATTTCATCCGGTTCTGGAGAAAATAGCCCCGTTTGCCCCGGACGCACACCAGCAAAAGCTTCTCGTCCCGGCCAATTCCCGGGATCTCTCCGTTGACCGAGGCCAAATCCACAAAGGTGGCTCCCCGGATAGACGGCGCCGGCGCCACGTCGATAACCCGATAGCCGTCGGCAGCTCCCGCGGCGTATTCGGCGGGAGTCATACTCACCAGATCGCCGTTGATTTTATTCAAAAGGATATAAACCGCCTGGACAAAGGGATGAATCGCGGTAGAAAACGGCGGCGCATAAGCGAAATCGGCGTTTTCGAAATCCTCCAGGACAGCCCCCATGTTGATGGCCATTACAGCGATATCCACCATCTTATCCACCGCTCCCGGGCCGAACACCTGCATTCCCAGCAGCTTATGAGTTTTCCGGTCGGCGATCAGCTTAGTAGCGAAAAACGCCGCGTCCGGATAATAATGGGCCTTGTCGTCCGTAACCGCCAGGACTGTCACCACGTCGTAGCCGGCCTCCTTGGCCTGGGCTTCCGTCAAGCCGGTGCGGCCGCAGTTCAGGCCCGGCAGCTTAACCACGCCGGTGCCCAAAACGCCGGGATAGGTTTTCTCCTTGCCGGCCAGCACCTGGGCCAGGGTACGCCCCTCCAGGTTAGCGGAGGAGCCCATAGGCGACCACTGGCGGCGGCCGGTGATCCGGTTGGTCACCAGAGCGCAGTCGCCGGCGGCATATACGCCGGGGAGATTGGTTTTCAGCTGGGAATCCACCACAATAGCGCCCTTCTCCATCTCGATGCCGCTGGAAGCCAAAAACGCCGTATTGGGACGGATGCCCGCCGAAAGCACCACCAATTCTGCGGGCAGCGTGGCGGAGGCGGTTTTCACTGCCGTTACCCGGGCATCCCCCACCAGCTTTTCCGCTTTCGTTCCGGTCAAAACACGGACCCCTTGCTTCCGCAGATGCCGTTGGGCGTAATCCGCCATTTCAGGATCCAGCACATTGGGCATAATCTGAGAAGCGAAATCCATCACGGTCACATCCACGCCCTGGGCCAGCAGGTTTTCCGCTACCTCCAGGCCAATAAAGCCTCCGCCGATCACTACGGCCTTTTTTACCTTTTCCGCTTCCACGTAATCCCGAATCCGAATAGCGTCGTCAGGCGTCCTCATTTTGAACACGCCCTTCAAGCCCACTCCCTCGATGGGAGGCACCGCGGAGGACGCTCCGGTGGCGATCACCAGCCGGTCATAGGAATAGGCCTCCGTTTCTCCGGTAATCAGGTTTTTGGCCGTTACCAGCTTCTTGCCGCTGTCCAGTTCCACAGCCTCACGGCCGGTAAGCACCCGAACACCGGTAAGAGCCGCGTATTTTTCAGGCGTATTGACGATCAGCTCGTCTCTGCTTTCGATCATCCCGCCTACATAATAAGGCAGTCCGCAGCCCGCGTAAGAAATATCCTGATCCTTTGTGATCAGAGCTACGTCCAGCCCTCTGTCTTCCCGTTTTAGCTTCGCCGCGGCTTTGGTTCCCGCGGCTACGCCGCCAATCACCAATACTTTCACTGATACCAACTCCATTTCATCTTTTTTTCCAATGACATTTCTATTTCGACTAGATGTGCTCACCCTTTCCCCGCGTCCGCGCTCCGGCCACGGCAGGCTTCTGTCCACGAGCCTCTCCGGAAAGCCCTTTTCCGTTTTGCATACAGCCCTCTGTGCCCAGCCAACCCGGCCCGGTCCGGCTTACCAGCCGATTTCAGCCTCGCTTTTAAGATCGCGCTTCCGCCGGAGCCGTCTGCATAAGGCAGCCTTCTCCGCTTATTCTCCCGGGCTTTTCAGCCGGTGGCAGCAATTCTTTATATGCCTGCATTCCGGCCGCATCGCCGCACAGACCCGGATATCTCCGCCGGAAATGGTGATCCGTTTTCCGTTCACCAGAGCGTCGGCAATCTGCTGGCGGGCGTGTTCGTACATTCTCGCCACAGTGGATCTGGAAATACTCATTTTGTCCGCGCACTGCTTTTGGGACAGCAGTTCGTAATCCAGCAGACGAATCACCTCATATTCGTCATAGCCGATATTCACCGTCTCACCGCCCGGCTGACCATGAGGCTCAAAGCACGTGGTTTTGGGCACGGAACAAATACACCGGCATTTAGGTGGTCTGGCCAAGGTAAGCACCTCCTCTTTGGGCAAAGTATAACCTAGTTATGGGAATATGTCAATAATTCCAACGTAGATTCTCACACATTTGAGCTTAAATTTTTATGAAAATTTCCAAAGAGCAGGGCAGCCGCTCTACCAGAATAAAACGGAAGCCCGCGGCGCCGTTTTATTCTGTCGGCTTTCCGCCTGGTTCTCCATTTTTTCTTTCATCATTAATCCTTTAGCGCAGCCTAAAACTGCCGCTTTCCCTTATTTCTGTCTCTGCTCCCGGTAGCGCTTGGGACTGACCCCCTGAAGCTGTTTAAACTGCCGGCTGAAATACAAGGGGCTTTCATAGCCCAGCACAGAAGCGATCTCCCCCATGTTCAGCCTGGAGCTTTCCAATAGCTCCCGGGCCCGGCGGATTCTGATTTGGATCAAATACTGGTTTGGTGATTCCCCCGTCACCTGCTTAAACCGGCGGATCAGCCAGCAGACGCTGACATTATGCCGTTTCGCGTAATCCTCTATGGTATAATTGCGATAATACGTCTTATACATATCGTTAAGCACCTGTATCACCAGGCTGTCGCCGGCGAGCTGGGGATTTTTCAGCCGCAGGCGCTGCCGGCCCATAGACAAAAGCAGCTCCTCAAAACGCAGGGCGCACAGCCTCTGAAACCCCGGAGGCTGCAGCTGCAGCTCCTGAATGATCTCCTCAAAGCACCTCAAATAGCGGTCCTGTTCCCCCACAAAGCAGGAATGTCCATGAAAAAGCCCCCACTCCTCCAAAAGGCCTTCCGCCCTTTCCCCGGTAAAGTGTATCCAATAAATCTCCGGGGCCTCCTTCAGCAGATAAAAATAGTCCTGAGGCTCTCCAGGGGGATACACCACAACGCTCCCCTGTTTTACCCGCTCCTCCCGCGGGCGGAAAAAGTGGCCCGCGCCCTTGGCCACATACAATAGCTGCCAGTCCCGGCGGCCCTGGATTCTGACTGTGTGCAGCTTTTCCAGACGCAGCAGGCGGTAATGGCCGCAGCTGAGGATCGTAAGCTCCTTTTCCGGCTCTGGGCTGACATCCGTCTCCGTATCCACAAGCGCTCCAGTGTTGCTGAACATGCTGCCCCTCCCGTTTTTCTTTCATCATAGGACTGGAACCGCTTTCTGTCAAGAAGAGATTGTATCATTTTGTGCATAAACCAGCTTATCTTTTCCATATGCTTTTTCTTCTGTGTCTGCTACAATAGCCCTAAGATCACTTTCCCGCTTCCGCGGGTTTTTAGAAAGGGTGCGATTTTATGAATCTTTCTCCTTTGAACGAGAAAATGCTGCACGGCGGCGACTATAATCCTGACCAATGGCTGGACCGCCCGGACATTTTAAAGCAGGATATCGTCTTAATGAAGGAAGCCCACGTCAACTGCGTTTCCGTGGCGATTTTCGCCTGGGCCCAGCTGGAGCCTCAGGAAGGCGTCTATGACTTCGGTTGGCTGGGGCGGATCATCGGCCAGCTTTATGAAAACGGTATTTACACGATTCTGGCAACGCCCACCGGCGCGCGCCCCGCTTGGATGGCTCAGAAGTATCCGGAGGTGCTGCGGGTTGATTCCAGCCTGCACCGGAATCATATGGGAGAGCGGCACAACCACTGCTATACCTCTCCGGTCTACCGGGAAAAGGCCCGCCAAATCAATGTAAGGCTTTCCCAGGCCTTTGGCAAGCATCCCGGCGTTATTCTTTGGCATATTTCCAACGAATACGGCGGCGAGTGCTATTGCGAGCTGTGCCAGGAGGCCTTCCGTCAATGGCTCAAGGAGAAGTACCGGACGCTGGAAGCCCTAAACCATGCCTGGTGGACCGGCTTTTGGAGCCATACCTACACTGACTGGAGCCAAATCGAGCCGCCGCTTCCCAGAGGCGAGAGCCATTGCCACGGCCTGAGCCTGGACTGGAAACGGTTCGTCACCCATCAAACCGTAGATTTCTGCCAAAAGGAGATCGAGGCGGTGCGGGAAGGCGGGTCGCAGCTTCCCGCCACCACCAACCTGATGGGTTTTTACAAAGATCTGAATTACAACAAATTCCAGGATGTGCTGGATATAATCTCCTGGGATAATTATCCGGACTGGCACGGTCCCCAGGACCCTGTCGATCTGGCGGCGGAGATTGCCTGTACGCACGATCTGATGCGCTGCATTAACCAAAAGCCGTTCCTTCTGATGGAGAGTACTCCCAGCACCGTAAACTGGCGTTCAGCCTCCAAGCTGAAGCGTCCTGGAATGCATATGCTTTCCTCCCTTCAGGCGGTGGCCCACGGCTCCAATTCGGTGCAGTACTTTCAGTGGCGGAAGGGCCGCGGAGCCTGTGAGAAATTCCACGGCGCGGTTTTGGATCACTATGGGAAAAGCGACACACGGGTGTTTCAGGAAACCGCCCGGCTGGGGAATCGTCTGGAAGGGCTTTCTCAGGTTTGCAAAACTAATTTAAAGCCGCAGGCCGCCATCCTGTTTGACTGGGAAAACTGGTGGGCCGCGGAGGATTCCCAGGGTCCCCGGAACAGCGGCCTTCATTATAAAGAAACCGTATTGGCCCACTACCGGGCCTTCTGGAAGCTGGGGATCCCGGTGGACATCATTGACATGGAGAAGGAGCTCTCCGGCTATCAGCTGGTAGTGGCGCCGATGCTCTATCTTTACCGGGCAAATATCGCTGAAAAAATGAAGAAGTTCGTGGAACTGGGCAGCACCCTGGTGGGAACCTACTGGAGCGGCATTGTCAACGATACCGACCTCTGCTATCTGGGCGGAATGCCCGGCGGCGGCATGGCCGAGGTATTCGGCCTGCGCAGCGAGGAAATCGACGCTTTGTACGACGGACAGTATAACGCTATGAGCTTTCAAGGCGTCAGATACCGGATTTCGGAGCTTTGCGACCTGGTCAAGACAAACACCGCCGCAGTGCTCAGCACCTACGAGGATGACTTTTATGCCGGGCAGCCTTCTCTCACTGTCAACCGTTACGGCAAAGGCAAGGCCTATTATCTGGCCGCTAAAGCGGAGGATGCGTTTTATGTAGATTTCTATCGTCTGCTGGCGGAAGAAAACGGAGTTGCGCCGGCGCTGGACGGCCGGCTTCCCCACGGCGTTACCGCCAGTCTGCGGAAAGGGAGCCAGGACATCGTAATCGTCCAGAATTACAATGAAAAGCCGGCGGCGGTTCCATTGAACGCCTCTTATACAGATCTGGAAACCGGAAACGTCTTATCCGGTACTCTGGAGCTTTCCAAATACGGCGTGGCTTTTCTGATCAAAGCCGAGCTATAAAAGCAAGCAGCAGGACTCTGCCAAAAGAACGCCCGCTTAAGGCATGAAAAGCCTTGATTCGGGCGTTCTTGATTGCCCGCCGCAATTTTAATTTTTGATCTTTGTTCACCGCATGGCAGTCAGAAGCCGCTTATTTCAGCTTTGGCTGTCATTTTTGATCATTGGCTTTTCAAAGGAATGCCGGAAAGCACTGCCAAGCGGCCGCCGCTTTTAGCCAGTATTTCAGTAAACGGAGCCGCTTTTACGGCTCCTTGGATATGTCTGCCCGCCGATTCTTAAAACACCTTCAGGGCAACAACGCTTCGCCGCCGGGCCAGCACCGTAAGGGCCGGGCTTCGGCTGAAATTCCTTAGACGCCGGAGAGCCCTTCCGCCAAAGCGCTTCAAAGTATCAAGAGCCTTGGCTGCATATGGCTCGGCAGTTCCTAAAAAGCAGAAATATTACGCTAATTCCAGAAAAAATCCGGTTCTGAAGCTTCAGCAAAGGAAAAAGCTTCCGTCGGCCTCCATGCACATAGAAAAATCTGCCGGGCCGCTGCCTTGCAGAGTTCGGCGCACATTGACGCCATCCCCGGTTTGATAAAACGCCTCCGCTTCTTCCCGAGTTGAACCTCCCGTCATTTTCCGCTGAAGCAGCCGTTCCTTTAACGCCCGCTCCTCCGCTTTGATGAATATGGTATAGTCCGCCTGTCCGGCAAGCTTACGCCATAGTCCCTCCTGAAACAAAAGCCAATTGCCTTCAATGAGAACAATCGGAGCAGTCACCGGAAGCTGATCCTCTATCACATCGTGAAAGCGGCGGTCGTAAACAGGCCATAGGGGATCGCTATGGCGAAGAGCCTTCAGCTTTTCTTGAAAATGGACTACGTCATAAGTCTCCGGGCTGCCCTTCAGCTGCTTCATGGGCAGCGTTCGGCCATCCTGAAAAGTCACTGAATGGGTCAAAATATAATCCTGATGATAGTGAAAGCCATCCAGCCCCACCGCTTGAACCGGCATACAGGAAAGCTTTTGCGAAAGCCCGGCTAGAAACGCCGCCAGGGTGGATTTTCCCGTCGCGGGAGGCGCCGCCAGAAAAACGACCAGCCGTTCTCCTTTTTCTCTCTGCATCCGGTCAAGCCTTCGAACCATGGGCACGAAGATTTCTTTAATATTTTCTTCGGTGTACCTGGCTTGTACCGGGAAGCCATTGACAACAAACGAAAATTCTTTCCAAGTTTTCAACAAACTCCTCCCTTTCCATTTCGGGCCCGCTTCTGGAAGGCCTTTCAGCTAAGAAGCCTTTTCTACCTTATTTTATATTTTTCTGCCGTTCCGCAGTTTTCTTCATTCCCATTTCCTTGGCCGGTTCCAAACCCTTGCCGTTTCTATCTATTTTATAATTATAGTATAAAACCGGGCAAAACACAAAACAGAATCAGCCCATAAGCCTTTTAAAAATGGAATCGCTCTATTCCATACCGTAATTTGAGCGGTGGAATAGAGCTTTGCTTTTTCCTTATTTTCCTATCGGAGAACGCTTCCGTTTCCTTCATGAAGCCAGGGATGGTCTAAGTGCAGTTCTAAGGGTCCGCCGGGAATCTTCTCTGGAACCGGAAGGATTTCCTCTGTCTTTGTCCAGCCTTCCGCGGCCAGCTGCCAGGCGCAGGCGATTTCATTCTCAGGATTTTTCTCCTGAGCCAGGGAACGCATCGCCGTAAAAGCCGGGCCGACGATATGGCATCGGTAGGCCCAGGCCTCCGTTTTCCAGGTCTTACCGTCTTGGCTGAGCCAGACGGCAGCCGGGCGGTCGAACCACAGGCTCCGAACCAGCCCCCGGCCCAAGGGAGTACGCTCCCGGTCCAGGGACAAAAGAAGCGTACTGCCATCCAGGCTGGTGAGGCTTTGGCAAAGAAAGGCATGTATTTCTCCCGGCTTTTCTCCCGGCACCTGGATCAACCTTTTGGAGTTCTTATCCTCCAAAAGCCGGGAAACTGTTTGCGGAAGAGGCGTTTTTTCAGGCAGTCGCAGCATGGCAGTCCAACCTTTCCAAGTCGCTGTCAGGATGGTTCCCGCAGCGCTTATAATCGTCGTTTGTAGAAACCAGTCCATAGGACCGGCGGATCTCGTGAAGTCCCTTCGCCAGCCGAATGTAATATTCCAGCGGCGGCACCGGCTGGAAGCCCAGCCGCGAGGCCTTATGGGGATGCCAGATCACACTCAAATAGCTGACTCCGTGGCGGGCGAAAAAGTCACAGGCCTGGAAATTGGATTCCAGCGCCTCCTCCAAGGAGGAAAAGCCGTAGGGCTTTGCAAGCTCCACACCGCCGATCACCTGGGTGCACACCTGGCCCCTTCCGAAGATTTCTACCGCGTCCAGCGTGCGCCGCACCCACTCCTTATGGCCGATCCATTTTTCCTTGCCCGGGCATAAATGGCGGAAGATGTTCTCATCCCATACCTCAATATTAGGGCAATAGCTGGTAACCCCCGTTTGGTCATAAATGCGCTTTAGCTGCTTTTTCGGATACGCAGGCGCCATGAGCTGGCTGGGAAAACGGCCGGAAAAATTACGGCCGATAGCCTGGAGAACCTGGATATACCGCTCCACCTCTGTCTCAAAGGGCGGGTCTCCTCCAAAATCACTGCCGCCGGAAAGATAAATTTCCGAAAATCTTCCCGGCTCCCGGACCGCCTCCCGGACGGTTTCATAAATGTCCTGGCAATTCACCGCCCCTGCGCTGTGGCCGCCGGTGAAAAACGCGCAGAAATGGCACTGATCCCCGCCCTCCCAAAAGCGGCATCGCTGATAGGCGGTAAGGATCAGCTTCTGCGCCCGCACGTCGGCTAACGCCTCCATGGGGGTTCCCCGGCTGGTCTTTTTCCCAAAAAACGCGGGGCGGGGCACAAAATCCACTTCCTCTAGGGTTTCTCCGTTTTCCTTCAGCAGGAAAACGCCCCGCTCCTGATGATACTCGATGTCATAGGGATCTTCAAACCTTTCCCCGTAATTAATGTATACAAAGGAACCATCCCGCAGCAAAATTGGCCCGGGCATCGAAAGCTCCGGCGTCCGCCCTTCAAAGCTGATGCCAAAGGGCTCCGCCTTGCCAAAGGAATAAAAAGGATCCTGAAGCCGGGACAGGGCATTGGGACTCAGCACCGCCCCGTACCGAACCATGCTCAGTTTCAGCAAGGTGAAGGGCGACAGTTCCGGATAATCTGAGCAAGCCTGTTCCCATTCCTCACGTTTGGTCTGTATCATATCTCCGCGCCTCCCATATAAAAGTCCGCAGACGCTTTCCACAGGTCTGCCGCGTCTGCATGCGTTTGTGATTCGACCATCAGCTTATCCCCGCATCACAGGAAAAACAAAGCCGCCGCCAGCGCGCTGTTTAGGCCGATCAAAAAAAGAAAATCCACTGCCCGCAGGGGAACCCGGAAAGCCACCGCCCGAGGCTGCCTGCTCTCAAAGCCCCGGGATTCCATAGCCATCGCCAGACTCTCGGACCGTTCCAGAGCATGGGCCAGCATTGGAAACAGGCGCCTGGTGGAAAAAGGCCCCGCCTTCACGCCCCGCACTCGGAGAGCCGCTCCCACGATTCTATATTCTTCCCGGACAACAGGGAAGAAGTGATAGGCCGCCAAAATACCGTAGGCAAATTTCGGCGGCAGACGGAATTGCTGCATCAGGCTCATGACCAAACCCATAGAATTGGTGGTAAACGCGAACAGAAGCCCCAAACCGCCGTAGGCCAAAACCCGGGAGGAAAGCTGAGCTGCGGTGACCCAGTTGGTGGCATATAGGGTTCGCTGTCCCAGAGCGCTGACCTCCACTCCCTCCTGGCCGCCGCTGGAGAAAAACAAGCCGGCGGTAAAGAGGCCCGCCGCCGTTAGTACAAAGGGAATCAGGGTCAGGGACAGCCGTTTTCGGTTAACCCCCGGGGTGAGATAGGTGGCCAGCAGGGACGTCCCGCATACCAGCAGGTTCAGTCTGGTATGAAAGGTCACCGACAGCAGCAAGGAAGCAATTATCAACGACAGCAGCTTATACCCAGGGTTTAGCCTTCGCATTTTTCGTCCCTCCTTATCTTCCTTTTCGCGGGCCTTTCTGTGGGATCCTTTCTTGCGCTCTTCACGTTTTCCTTCTGGCTCCTGTCCGCCGTTCCTTCCGGCCAGCGGGCGCTCAGCACCTGAGGTTCCACCGGCGTAAGAGAACCGTTTTCCAGCAGCAGGATCTGGTTCGCGCAGGCCTTGGCCAGGGCCAGGTCATGGGTAGCCATCAGTACGGTAAGCCCCTGGTTCACCCGCCGCTCCAGCAGGCTCAAAATAAAGCTGGTGGACCGCTCATCCTGAGCGTAGGTAGGCTCATCCAGCAGCAAGAGGGGCCGGTCCCCCGCCAGCATCGACAGTAAAGCCAGCCGTCTCTGCTGTCCCTGGCTCAGCTCATAAGGTGAGTTTTTCTTCCAAGGCAGCAGGCCGAATTCCTCCAGCAGCGCGGCGGCCTTTTCCTTCAGAGCCTCCGGCTCTCCTTGAGGCTCCGCCGCCCGCAAGGTAACCAGCACCTCGTTTTCCACAGTCAGCGTCAAAAACTGAAACCGGGGATTCTGGAAAACCAATCCCACCTTTCCCTGAACCCACAGATTTCCTTTCCAGCGTCCCGCGCCCGCCAGAGCGGTGAGCAAGGTGGTTTTGCCCGCTCCGTTGCCGCCGATCAGGGCGGTAACGCTGCCTTTTTCCAGCTGGAAGGACAAATTCCTCAAAAATGGCTTTTTCCCATGATACAAAATCAGCCCTTCCGCCTTGGCGGCCAGTCCCGGCGGCTGAGGAACCGGGGCCGGGCTGTGTCCGGCCAGCCACTGATCGTCTAAAAACAGTCCCAGACGGGAAAACTCCTCCCGGTATTCGTCCAGTCTCTGGGGCGGAATCGAGCCCTGATCCAAATCTCCCTCCTGCTCCATCAGAACTATCCGAGACAAGAACCCCCGCCACCAATTGGGACGGTGATCCACAATCAGCAGAGTAATCCCCTGACGGTTCAGCTGTTCCAAAAGGGCCGAAAGCTTTCCGCAGGCTCCAGGATCCAGATTGGCAAAGGGTTCGTCTAAAATTAAGGTGTCGGCTCCGGTTGCCAGAGCGGTAGCCAAAGCCAGTTTCTGCTTCGTCCCGCCGGACAGGGTATAGATCGGCGCGGTTTCCACCTGTTCCAAGCCCACCATTGTCAGAAGCTCCCGGGTTCTGGCTCTCAGGTCCCCGGAATAATTGATATTCTCCAGTGCGAACAGAATCTCATGGTCTACCCGATCCATACAAAACTGGTTATCCGGGTTTTGAAACAAAATGGATACCGCCTGTGACCTGGCTGCCGGTCCAAATTGGGAGAGGGGCTTTCCCTTTAGCAGGATTTCCCCCTCCATCTCACCGCCGTATTCCGGGTAAAGCCCGGCCAGGCAATAGGCCAGTGTGGATTTCCCGCATCCGGATGGGCCCATCAGCAGAACCGCTTCTCCCCGGGACACGGTCAACGACAGGTTGGAAAATACGGGAGCATCCTCTGAACGGTAACGGAAGGTAAGCCCTTTGCAGGATAAAACCGGCTCAGCCATGGGCCCGTCCCAGGGCGTAGCCCTTCAGCAGTCCAGTTTTCGCCAGCCCATCGCCGATGGCCTTGGTGATCAGCCCTGAGAAGATCAGGGTGCTGACCAGGCGGATCAGGAACATGATGATCAGCAGAGGAACCGCCAGCTGGCCGTAGCCGGAGCGGACGAAGCTCCACAAAAAGCTGGTGACGCAGCAGCCCGCGGCGGCCAAGTAAATCATTTTTGTATTGAACTTGCGATAGCGTCCCAAAGCAAAGACAATCTCCCCGCCGACGCCCTGGACGATCCCAGCGACGATGACCATAGGGCCGTACATATTTCCCAGCAGGACCTCGATCAAGGCCGCCAGCACCTCGGCAACGATGCATACACCAGGCTTTTGAAGAATATAGGCCGCCAGAATCGCCGCCATAAACCAAATGCCAAACACGATTTCATTTGCCAAAGGGGCCAGTCCCACGGGAGTCAGCAGGGTGCTGAGGAAGGACGCCAGATAAACGCCTCCCAGATAAACCACGCCGAACACGATGCAAATCATAGCCACCAGGATGATTTCCTTCAGCTTCCAGCCGTATTCTTTTTTCTCATTCATTTTCTGTTCTTCCTTTCAAATTTTTCCGGGTTTTCAGAAACGCGTCTGCTATAGCCCGCTTCTTTTTTGCCTTTTCCAATTTTCGTGCCCGCCGGAGGGCACATCTGTTTTTTCCAGTCTTTCCCCTTCTTTATCTTATCCAGGAGCGGCTCCCTGCCTTTTCTCTTTTTTATTTTCCATTGCGCATCTCGCCGCTTTTTTTACTGTCCTGCCGGCTTTTTCAGTTCCCTTTTACTCCTGAGTGGGACTGTTGACCGAGAGGGTAAAGCACAGTATGTAATGAGGCACCTCCGCCTCCATCTTCCGGCACACAGCCTCAAGGTAGTCGAACACCTCGTGAACATCGCCGGAAATCCGTGTCGCATAGTGGATGCTGACGGGATTCAGCCTTGCCTTCTCCGCCATACGCCATACGCCGGCGATCTTATCAATATAATCCGGGATTCCCATAGGATACAGAGCGATTTTCGCCTGCACCGGGAAATGCTTCTCCCCAACCAGAGGCAGGTTCGGCACCGGCCCCTCCCGGGTTAACAGGCTGTCCCCGTCGCAGTCTCCCGGGCAGCCCTTAGAAAACTGGCCCTCCAGAGCCATATGGACGCCCGGACGAAACGCATTGACAAAAAGCCCCCGCACCGCGTCCGCCACATACGCCAGCTTTCCCCGGTAAACCGTTGAAAGCGCGTCGGACTGGCTCCACACTCCGGAGGTATCTGTTTTTTCCAAAGCGTTTAAAATAATGGACACAAAATCGCTGTCCATTGGATAAAGAGAAAAACGGCATCCGGAAATATCCAGCTTGGTGCCCCGGCCCGCCCAGGGCAAATCCTCCCGTTGACAGCAGCATCCTTCTGGTTGCATTGTTACATCTTCCTTTCTTTTCGCGCGACTTAACAAAAATAAAAAGAGTGCTTTTTACGCGAAAAAGCACTCTTTTGGCCACAAAATCATTTCATCGTGTTAGAATTGCTTCCCTACGCTGGTCTTAACCATCAGGTTCAAAGGGTCAGATGAATCTATCTCAACTCTATAAAGAGTCCCCCTAGAATTCTACATAATATTCAATTGTAAGTTTTACAACGGTATCAGTATAGCCTCATCCTCCGCACTTGTCAAGGGCAAAATCGTACGCTTCCTCTTTTCCAACACGGGGAAAGTCTGCTTTTATAAAACACTTTCAGGGCATTCCTCCGATTTTCATCTCGATACCGTGGTGGATCAGGATTCCTGACAGCGTCTAAAATGAATGAAAAAGGGCGGATTTCTCAAACGGGCTCTCAGCTCGTATCACCGCGCCAATAGAATCAGCGTTACAGCTTCATCTTATCCCTCACGCAGCATACTGGGCAAAAAGCATTGTGGTCAGCCCTCCCAGGGGATTTGGTTTCTGACAAAGAGCGGGATCTGGTCTAAGGGCGCGGGCACCGTGACGGTCCGGCCGCCCTCAAAGCTCTCTCCAGTCCAGAAGTTAACCCAGGCTTCCCCGCCGGGCAGATACACCTCTCTGCTCTCCGTTTTCGCGTACATTACCGGCGCCACCAGCACGTCCGGCCCAAACAGGTACTCGTCCTCCTGGTCCCAGCTGCGGGGATCCTCCGGGAAATCGTAGAATAACGGCCGCATCACCGGCGTCCCCTTTTCATGGGCCTCCTTCATCAGCCTGGCGATATACGGTTTCATCCGTTCCCTCAGGTTCAGATATTTTTTACAGATCTCAAACGCTTCCTTCCCAAAGCTCCATACCTCGTTCTCCGCGCCGGACCGGCAGGTCGCTCCTCCTGTGGTTCCCACCTGCGGCTGCCTCGGCTCCCGGTCCCCGTGCAGGCGCATCACCGGACAGAAGGTTCCATACTCAAACCATCTCACCAGCAGCTCCCGGAAATCCGGATCCTTGGGATCTCCTCCGTGGAACCCCCCGATATCCGTGGTCCACCAGGGAATCCCCGCCAAGCCCATATTCAGCCCCGCCGCGAACTGGTTCCTTAAGGAATCAAAGCTGGAATGAATATCTCCGCTCCACACCAGCGCGCCGTATTTCTGCGATCCCGCCCAGGCGCACCGCAGCAGGTTGATAATATTTTCCTGCCCCGCCGCCTCCTGGCCTTCATAAAAGGTCCTTGCATAGTACACCGGATATAGGTTTCCGATCTGCACGTTCGGCCCTAAATAATACCGGTAATTGTCAAAATCATATACCGTATATTCCGGCTCCGCTTCGTCCAGCCAGAAGATTTTTACCCCTTTATCAAAATAATTCTTCTTCGCCTTTTCCCACAAATACTTTCGCGCTCCCGGATTTGTCGCGTCATAATGAATCGTGGGGCCCTCAAAATCCAGCCCGACGCGGAAGCCCCTGTCTGTGCGGATCAGATACCCCTTCTCCAGCATTTCCTCATAATTTTCGCTGGCTCTATCCACTGTCGGCCAAATAGACACCATCAGCTCGATCCCCATTTCCTTCAGCTCCCGGATCATCCCATCCGGGTCCGGCCAATACGTGGGGTCAAACCTCCATTCTCCCTGTTTCGGCCAGTGGAAAAAGTCCACCACGATCACTGAGATCGGCAGGCCCAGCCGCTTGTACTCCCGCGCTACCTGCAGCAGCTCCTCCTGGGTCTGGTACCGGAGCTTGCACTGCCAAAAGCCCATGGCATACTCCGGCATCATCGGCACCCTTCCGGTAGCGCCGGCATACGCCTCCTCGATCTCCGCCGGCGTATCTCCGGCTGTGATCCAGTAATCCATGCCCTTAGTGGACTCTGCCTCCCAGCTGGTGATGTTCGCTCCAAATACACACCGCCCCACCGCCGGGTTGTTCCACAAAAAGCCGTACCCCAGCGAAGACAGGGCGAAGGGAACGCTGGCCTGGGAATTTCGGTGGGCAAGCTCCAGATCCGCTCCCTTCAGATTTAAAAGCTCCTGCTGGTATTGGCCCATGCCATAAATCTTCTCATTTTTATCCCCCGCCTCAAACCGCACGGTTAAACGGTAATCCCCGCCTAAAATCGGCTTGAACTCCCGGGGCTCCACTTCCAGGGCGCTGCATGTTTTGGCGAACAAATCCTTTCTTGTCCTGGAGTATTCCTCCAATAAGAGCTTACCCTTTTGATTGTAGAAGGTGATCTTCCCGTACTTGCTCACCTCCGCACGGATTTTCCCGTTTTTTATCCTGGCTCCGTCTTCTGTAATCTCAATTTCCGCGCCGCATTCCGGAGCCTCCAGAAGCGCCCAGCTTTCCTTTGGCATTTCCGCTTCCTTTGTAGCCCGCACCCGAAGGCTGTTCGCTCCCCATGGCTCCAGCCACAGCTCCTCCGCGTCGTAGTGATACTTTAACCGGTTTCCCTCCTGCTGAAATACCGACATCCTTTCTGCCTCCTTGCTTTTTGATTTTTATCGTGCTTCCGCCTGCTGAAATTGAAAAGCCTCCTTACAGGCTTTTCAAAAAATTCCCGTTCTCCTTCGGCACTGCTCTTTCCCGGCCTTACCCCTTGACCGCGCCGGCTGTCAGGCCGCTGATAATATATTTCTGCATAAAGATGAAAATTAACGCTACCGGGATAATGGTAACAACCGCGAACGCCGTCAGATAACTCCACTTGGTGCCGTACTGTCCCATAAAGTTAAAGATTCCCGCGGTAATGGGACGGTTGACCTGGTCCTGAATAAAGGTCATGCCGTAAGCCAGGTCGCCCCAGGCGTACAGGAAAGAGAAAATGGCGCATACCACCACGCCCGGCAAGGCGATCGGGACAAAGATTCTCAAAAACGCGCTGAACCGGTTACAGCCGTCGATGCTCGCCGCATCCTCCAGCTCCTTCGGAATGGAGCCGAAATAGTTCTTCAAAATCAGGACGGAAAAGGGAATTCCGATCGTCGCGTCCGCCAGAATCGCCGAAAAATATGTATTTAATAACGACATGTTTTTAAAGATGATAAACATCGGGGTCAAAATTACGGATACAGGAAGCATCTGGGTGATCAAAAAGCTCAAGATGCATACCTTCTTTCCCCTAAAGCGGAACCGGGCCAGGCCGTAGGAGGCCGGTACGGAAAGAATGACCGCGATCGCCGTACAGCTCAGCGCAATGATCATGCTGTTGCCAAAGGACTGAAACATATTGAAATCGCCGCTTTGAAGCTGCGCCGCGTAGGAATCCGTATTCAGCACGCTGGGGAACAGTGTGGGAGGAATCCGGAAGATTTCCTGCTCTGTTTTCAAGGAGGTCACTAAAATCCAATAAAGCGGGAAAAGAAGGACCACTAACAGGACCAAGGACAGAACGCAGAACAGCGCGTTGCTTTTCCCCTTCAGCTTTTTTTCCGCATTCATTATAAATCCTCCTCTGAATAGGCAAATTTAAGATAGATCAGGCTGACAATAAAGAGAATGACAAACAACACGTTAGCGGCAGCCGCTCCCTGGCTGTATTTAAACATATTAAACGACAGCTTGTAGGAGTAGGTGGACAGCATCTGGGTAGAGTTTACCGGCCCGCCTCCGGTCATCACAAATACCAGATCGAAAACCTTAAAGGTGTAGATAAAGCCCAGGATCAGCACCGAACCGATGGTAGGCTTCAGCATGGGCACTGTGATCTTCCAGAACGTCTGAAGCTTATTGGCGCCGTCAATGCCCGCGCTCTCGTAAAGCTCCGTGGGAATGGTGGTCAGGCCTGTGGAAATCAAAATCATATTAAAGGGGATGCCAATCCAAACATTGGAGATAATCAGGGCGATCATCGCCGTTGCCGGCTGGGTCAGCCAGTCGATCGGAGCGCTGATCAGGCCGATTCCCATCAGCGCCTGATTGATGATGCCCACATTAGAGCTGAACATAAATTTAAAGATCAGGGCGGTTACCGTGATCGGGATCATCCAGGGCATCATCAGCAATCCCCTGACCGGCTTGGCAAAGGAAAACCTGCGGTTAAAGAACAAGGCCAGCAGAAAACCGATCATAAACTGGAATACCAGGCACAGCACTGTAAACAGCAGAGTGTTGATAATGGAGGTCCGCAAAACCTCATCCTGGAACAGGGTCTGATAGTTTTCGATTCCAGCAAAGGGCTTATTGGGGCTGCTTAAGGTCTTTACCGTTACATCCTGAAAGCTTAAAATGAAGTTGCTTACAATAGGGTAGCCCACAAAAAACAGCATGTAAATCACTGCCGGAAGCACGAAAAAATATCCTATGTTGTCATATCGAAAAAATTTTTTCAGCTTTTTCATTGTTTCACCACTTTCCAAACCTTGTTTAATCTTTGTTTATTCTTTCTGTAAACCATATCCGCTCCGGACGGCCCATCGCTTTTCCGGCACTATGAAGCCATCTGCCCCCACGCCTCATATTCCCCCTCCTTACCCGTTAATCTTTTCTTACCTTTATTATAGCCTTTGCCCATTCCCTGCGGTACTCAATTATTCTAAGAAAGGAGTACAAAACTAAGCTTTTTCAAACTTTTTTCTAAAATACCTTTCTATCCTTTTTTGTTCCTGTGATAATTAACTAAAGGCCTCCCATTGAGGGTGTTCAGAGATCAGGGCGCCCCCTTTCCTCACATTTCCCACGGTTTTCCCGCTGCCCGGCGGGGGCTCCAAGCTTCTTGCCACCCTTTTCGGCCGTTCGGTTCAGTAAGAAACCATACCGGGCGGCGCGTCAGAGGGTCAAGCCATAAATCTCTGTTCCTTTCAGCCTTAGACGCAGAAAAGCCTCACCCCAAAAGGTGAGGCTTTTCCAGGAGGTTAGTAAAAGGTTTGTATTTCGGCGTCTTGCTTATCCCAGCCTGCGTTTTTTGCCTAAGACAACCGCGATTCCCGCGCTCGCCGCGACTAACAGGCTTAAAAGGATAATCGGCACTGTCATTCCGTCGCCGGTCTGAGCGTTATTATTGTTCTCTGTCCCGCTGCCGGTTCCGGATTCTGTTCCGCCGCTTTCAGAGCCGCTGCTGCCAGTTCCAGGTCCTTCACTGCTGCCCGGATCCTCGCTAGTGCCTGGATCCTCGCTAGTGCCCGGATCCTCGCTAGTGCCCGGATCCTCGCTAGTGCCCGGATCCTCGCTGCTGCCGGAGCTCTCCTTCACGGTTACGGTAAAGGCCGCCGTCTTGGTCACGCCGCCCTCCGTGTAGGAAACTGTCACCTGCTTCTCTCCAGCCTTTTCTGAGGAGAAACCGCTGATGATATACTGATCTTCCTCTAAAAGCCTGGAGGAACCGTCGCTGTATTTAGCGGTTACCGAAATGCCGGAAGTATCTAATGGATCGCCGACTTTATACTCTGTCTTAGTAGGCGCGGTTATTTCAATTCCTTCCAGCACTACAGCCGGGAGCTCTTTTACTGTTACCACAAAAGCTGCCGTCTTGGTCACGCCGTCCTCCGTGTAGGAAACTGTAACTGTCTTTTCACCAGCCTCCTCTGATGAGAAGCCTGTGAGCGTATATTGAGTTTCTGTCAGCACTGCAGCAGATCCGTCGCTGTAGCGGGCAGTGACCACCAAACCTGACGTATCCAGCTTTTCTCCTATTTCATATTCAGTTTTGGTGGGTGCCGTCACTTCGATACCGGTGAGCACAGCTTCAGGCTGAGAAGCGCTGACTCCAATCTTAATATAATTCAAGTTAATGGTTGCGTCGCTAGAGCGGACATCAATTGAAATATATCCGTCCTTCGCTTGGACTTCTCCAGTTACCGTAACATTCCCCTTATTCGGAATATTCAGATTTTCGCCAAGCAATACTTCCGCATCAGTATCCAGGTTTGCATAAACTGTGGGGTTTGCAGAATTTCCCCAGATATTTCCTAACCCTACTTCCACCGGATAAGTTCCATCCTGCGAATCCACCTGGAACCGATAGGTAACATAGCGTGGGTCAATTCCGGCTCCATCCTGTCCGCATGCATAACGGAAAGTAATGTTTTTATCTAAATTGTCCAGCGCTACCTGGTCTTCCTGGTCACGCTCATGAGCCCAGGTATATCGTGTATACACGCCTTCATCGTTCGTCAGACCAGGTCCATTAGAGCTTCCGTTAGGATCATCCACGCCCCAAATCTTTCCGGTGCCAGGATCAGCCCCATAGATTTGGTCCGTTTTCGTATTAAACAAGCCAAATCTATCTCCTTTAGAAACGGTAGACGTTCCATGGTCGCCGCAGTCGACAAAATAGAGCAAAGATTCATCCGGTATGGAATTAACCGTGTGAATGGCATATTTCAAGGCTTCAATGGCATTATTTACGACGACAGAATCATTTTCAGTGAGTTCCGAGCCCGCAACCTCTGTCGCAAATCCGATGGCCTTGTCCACAATAGCCTTGGCTCTTTCAGGCAGGCCTTCCGTATCAAGAGAATCTACGTTCTCTAGCAGGCTGTTTAGCAGATCAAGATATTCTTGTAAATCCTGTGCCTGACGGATATAAATATAATTGACATTAATGGTAGCGTTTGACGCCGGTAAAGGACGTCTGACATTAATGGTAACAAATCCGTCTTGATCCGCCTGAACAGTCCCAGAAACCGTCTGATAATTTTTGGGCTCAATTTCAACCTTCTCTCCTAATACGCTAAAGGCAGAAGATTGCTCTGCTAATCCAGCTGCCGCCAGCTGTTTTTCAGACATGTAATTCGCGTAAATATTTACCGGACTGGAATTAGACCAATTGTTTCCGACACACACCTCAACATCATAAGTCTGGTTAGGCTCCAATTGGAATTTATAATCCACATACATTTCTCCGATTTGCTCTAAAATCTGCGCATTGCCATCCTGTCCGGCGGCATAGCGGTAGTTTGTAGTTTTAGAGGGTACATCTGATTGTCCGTCGTTGCAATTTGGAGAAGTATTCCGGGTAAACGCGCCTTTAGACTCGCCGCCGTGATTGACGCCCTCGGGATTTAAATAGTCAATAACGCCCCATTGCTTCCCTGTGGCGGGGTCTTCTTTAAATAATTGATCCGTTACCGTATTGTAAAGGCCAAATACCTCCCCGTCAGGTAACGTAGAGGGATCATGATCTCCGCAATCGACAAAATAAGCAAGACTTTCTCTTTCGATATCGCTCTTTGTCAACGTAAAATCATCTACATAGGCCTCAAATCCTGCTTTCGCGTCAATTTTTAAAGTGAACTGAACCTCCGCGTTGTCTCTGGCAGCATTCATCAGGCTGCTTATGGCCTGATAGCCGCTGCTCGGCGTAATCATCTGATAAGCCTGAATCTTGCCATCTACTGCTACGGTTAGCTCTAGGCTGTTATATTCTCCAATAACGCTGGCATCAAGTCCCAGATTTTTTATGACAAAATCCAAAGAATATACGCCGCTTTCCGGTACAGTAACCGTCTGGCTAAGCTGGGCCACATAATCTTCGGCACCAGACAGCTTAAGATAGTGCTCACTGTCATATTGGTTAAAATAACGGGTCTCCACCTGGGCGCTTCCGTTGGTAGCAATCGCCCAGCCCTGAGTATTTCCTGTACCAAAGCTGTTATTGGCGATGAGCGCGTCTTGATTTTCATTTTCCTCCGCCTGAGGCGCAAAAATCACTTGTAACTCAATATCGTTCTGAAGGTTCGCCGCCTTATAAGTCCAGCTGCCGTCTCCGTTATTCGTGAGCTCTACGTCTTGACCATTGACCGCGGCCCTCTGAACATCATGCTCAGAGGTAATGGTAAAGGTTACTTCTCCGTTATCGCCCACCGCGTTTTTATCTGCTACCGCGAAGCCGCCCTCGCTGGTCCTAATGGTAACCTTGTGGGCGTCATCGCCAGTGTCTAATGGTTGGCTCAGGGATGACGGCGTGATAATAAATTTACTGATATTAGGCAAGGAATTCGTAATCGGAATATTACCGGGCTTGTCCATATAATAGCTCAACGGTTCGCGATTGTCGCTGAGGCTGTCTCCTCTTCTTAAGCCTGCTGCATCCGCTTGATTATCGTCGAGTCCTTTTAATACAGACCAGCTGTCATCATTAAATACCTTAATAGTATTTTTGCCGGCTTCCAAATTCAGGTAAACTGTTTTTTCTTTAAAGGTATCCTTCGAAAGTGAGTTAATGAAGAAATATCTTTTCGGCTCCTGATCATTTACTTGAACGCATGCGTATTTATCTATGATCTTCGTATTGTAGCCATGAGTACCGAATATCTCATCATTAGAATGGAAAATCTGCATAGCGTAAACGCCGGCTTCATCCGCCGTATAAGTAAATTCCAGATACTTATCAGCGTCTTCTGCCGCAGACGCGTCTCCGGACACGCTGCGTCCCACTACGTACTCAGTCCCCGCAGGAGTTGTCGTGACAGCTGTTTTATTTACAGTGCGGTTTTCCTGATACAGCTCCGGATCTCCCTTGTCATCCGCCTTCACTTTCCAAACATAATAAGGAACGTCCTCTGTATCGGCGCTCTCAGGAACCGTATCTGCCGCCTGGGTTGTTTCCGCATAGTCCGCAGAGCGAGCGGAACCTTGAATTCTCATGTAATCCAATGAAATTTCGGCCGCGGTATCTACATCTACGATATTCATACCTTTTTGCAGATATACCGCAACAGACGCTTCGTTCCATTGACCGCTGACAGGAAGAGATAATTCTGTCTTCGTTCCATCAAAGGTTCGAGCTGTGTTGCCAACATAGATATTTGCCGTTGTTTCCGTTTTGGACTGATAGTTTAAAGAAACATTATAAAGCCCGCTTTCCGGAACATTAACCGCCCAGCGCAGGCCTCCGCCGTTGGCTACCTTGTTCACGCTGAGCCCCGTTACATAACCGCCTCCAGAGTAGCCGCTAAGCTCGGAGTGAACGGAAACTGCGGTTTCCGCTGTATCGGCCAGCGTGTTAAAATCAGCCTCCTCCGCTTCAAAAACAGTGTTGAAGGAAGGAACCGGCTGTCCCTGTGCCCCTACATAGGTTACATAGAGCACATCCTGCAAAACTTCCCCTTCCAATGCATCGGAATCCCCGCGGATCGTTATCGTGTGTTCGCCTGCGGTAAGATCCACATACTTGACATAAATATCTGTCCAATCTTTCAGCATAGTGTTTTCTAAGAGCATGTCCTCAGAAGCCCCGTCAATTGCCAGCTGATAAATCTTGTTGACAGGTTTATGGGCGTCTTCATCGCCGCGGTTGGTTCCAATACCATTTCCATACACAAATTCCAAACGGTACTTTCCGTCAGCCGGGACATTAATTGTATAATTTATGCCAGCCGTTTTGCTAAAATTACGCACAAAGGCTCTGCCGGAGGCATAGTATCCGCCGCTGCCATTCATAACGGCTCCGCCTACCAGCTGGGCATCCTCGGCCTCATATGCCTCGTGGTATCTGGAAACCAGCGGCGGTTCGACCAAATCTTCCTCCGCAGCCGGGGTAACAACCAGATTGTATCCAGTGGCCGCCTGCATATTCTGAACGTCGATTACTAAATTGCCATCTTTCAGTTCAAAGGTTCCCTCTATGACTGTTTCCGGCTCAGCCGCGCCAAGAAATCCTTTAAAATAAGCCGCCTGAAGCTTAACATGAGCCTTAGTGGCTCCCATAAAGGATGGGGTTTGATCCAAATCTTTTAATACAATCGTAGCTTCCCCGTCTACACCCCCGAAAATAGTGCTGGAAACCGCTTTGTTGTCATCTATCGTCGAAACACCAGTTAAGCCTGTCTTGGTAGTGTTTTCTTCAGTAACGGCCAGCCGGTCTCCAGACATATCCGCATACCACTTATAAAACCACCAGGCTGAGTTGGGTTCGTTTGCATCTGCCGCTAAATCATTCAGGTTGTTCGCCTGATGCCAGAAAGGCAGGCAGCCGTAAGCGTTGTTTTCTTCCAAATTTGCAATATACCGAATCAAGATTCCCGGAACGCCGCAAGCCTCCATTGTGGCATACTCATTAATGACGATGGTCTGCTCCGGCATTCCAAATTCTTTGCACATAGACCTATATTCCGCAAACTCTCCAGGATATCTGGTAAAGGCACCTTCACCATCGTCTAATTGATGCCAGGTCTGAACATCAGGCCAGCAATCGTTTTCCGCGCAGAATTTCATAAACTCCCGCATGCTGCCAGGACGCCAATGGCCATAAGCCGCGTCGTTAGGGCCGCCTACCGCGGCGTTGGGATCCGCTTCCTTAATAGCGTCATAGTACAGCTTCCAAGATTCATAAAATGTATAATGGTTATCTGCGACACCTGTCTCCGGATCCACCTGAGGAGCGCCTTCATTGATCGGCAGATAAACGATTGCCTCATCAATATCAATTTTACCAAACTCATCTTTGGGAGCCTCGGGAGTTCCATGATTCTCTTTCCACTGTTCTTTCCATTCAACTACGGCAGGTACAATTACTTCCTTCAGATCTTTAGCGTATTGGGTGTTATCCGGCCGCGGACCAAAGATGGCATAATAATTGCTGCAATACATTTGAATCATTTGCCCGCCCGATTTAAAAAACGTTTCCGCAACATCTAAAGCGTCACTATAAGGATGCTCTGTTCCTAATGCCCCTTTCGTGGCTAATACAATGGGCTTCAGAGGTGTGGTTAAATCAGTAGTAGGCACGCCATCGCTGCTGAAGCCATAAAGAAAGCCGGAAGCGCCGTGCATGATCTCCCCCTGACGGTTATTCATATCCACGATCATTCTAGGAGTCGCGGGCGCCGCTGACGCTTCAAGCTGAGGCAATGCGGATAGGGTAGTCAAAGTAACCGCAAACGCCATAATTCCTGACGCCAGCTTTTTCAAAATCTTACCTTTTCCCATTTTTTCTCTCCTCTCATTTGAGCCTCAATCTCATACGTTTATAGAACAGAACCATGCAATGAAATAGTGCAACATATTGTAGTAACATACAACATGTTGCACTAAATACAGCTATCTATAAACGTATAGATTTAGAGGCGTCTGTTTTTTCGATTAAAGGCGGGCATCCGGAGAGGTGGGGGCCTCCCCGAGATGCTCGGCTTCTCTCGAATTTTTATCTTTGGGCAGTAATCCTATCAGATTACTCCGCCAAAATACCGTCGATGGTGCTCTGCGCCTTAGCCGCGGCGTCAGCGGGAGTGCTGGTTCCGGTGATGGACTCGTTCACCGCCAGGGAAAGGGCGTCGGAGATTTCCGGCCATTGGGCGTGAGGTCCTCTGGGCTGGGCGTACTGCATTTCTTCAGTGAATTTCTGCATCGTCTCATCATCCGTAAACTGGCCCTCGGCTACGTCCTTCCGGGCAGCGATATAACCGAAATCATCGATGTAGCTGGCAACCTCGTCCTTTGAGGTGGCAAACTGCAGGAAATCCAGAGCCGCGTCTACGTTATCCCCGTCGATTACGCCAAAGTTCTCGCCGCCCAGGCAGGAAGCGTATTCCGCGTCCTTCGGCAGCAGGGTGACATCCCAGTTCAGGTCGGGAGCCTGCTCCCTCATCGTGGGAACCTGCCAGGGACCGTTCACCATCATGGCGATATTGCCGGAGATGAACTGGTTCATTACGTCTCCCTGAGTCCAGTTGATGACTTCCTTGCTCATGGAGCCGGCGTCTACCAGATCCTTTACCAGGGTCAAGGCTTTAATGCCGTTATCATTGTTGATATCGTAAGAGGTCGCTCCGGTGCTCCACAGCCAGGGGGTGAAGTTAAAGGTGCCTTCCTCGTTCTGCAGGCAGCACATGGCGAAGCCGGTCACATTGCCCTGGGTTGTCTTTTGGGCCACATCCTTCAGCTCATCCCAGGTGGTGGGAGCTTCACAGCCCGCGTCGGCCAGCATATCCTCGTTGTAGAACAGGGCCAGGCAGTTGCTGCCAAAGGGAAGGCCGTAAAGCTTGTCGTCCAGCTTGCAGGAGTTCAGCGGGCCCTCATAATACTGGTCGATCCCATCCCAATCGCTGACCTTGTCGCTGATATCCGCGAAGATTCCCATGGCCGCGTAAGAGGCGTGGTCCGGGCTGTCGATGATTACCAGGTCGGGAAGCTCCGCCGCGCTGGCTCCGATGGACAGCTGCTTTTTAAAGTCGGCAAAGGGGATATATTTTGCCGATACCGACACCGCATCCTGGGAGTCGTTGTATTCTCCAATGACCCTGTCCAGGGTTTCCTGGTGCTTTTCGGTCTCCCAATAGTACCAAATGTCTACCTCTGAAGCCTCCGCCGGGGCCTGGGATTCCGCTGTGGAAGAGCCCTGGCTGTCAGAGCCGCTTTCAGGAGCCGAGCTGTTGGAGGTGCCGCTGCTGCACCCTGCCAGCGCGCCTGCCGCCAGTAAACCCGCCAGCAGAACGCCTAACGCTTTTTTTGCTTTCATATGTATTCCTCCTTAAAAATTTGAAGCCTTTGCTTTTTTCACAAAAGCTTCTTTCTTTCCTTGTAGTTTTTATTATAAAGTGATACCCCGCCTCTGAAAACTCCATTATTCTAAGAAAGGAGCACAAAACTAAGCTTTTACATATTTCTTTTTTTGATAAACAAAAACACCGGTCCTCCTCTATTTATTCAACTTACGGTATTCAGCCGGAAACTGCCCCGTAACCTCTTTAAATATTTTACTAAAGTACTTTGGCGTAGCGTAGCCGACCTGTTCCGCTACTTCATAAAGCTTTAAATTGGTTCCTATCAACAGCTTCTTTGCCTTTTGAATTCGATATTCCTTCATATAGGTACTGAAGGTAACTCCAACCTCTTTATGAAATTGGCTCCCCAGATACTCAGGGGTAACATTTAATTTTTCCGCAATTTCATCCAAGGTAATCCCTCTTGCGTAAAATTCATGAATCAAGCTTTTCGTCCTACGAATGACCAAGCGCATATTATCGTCCTTATCCTCGTCATTTTTATCCTTCGGCATCAGTCCTGCTATTCCCTCCATATTTTTTTCCAGCTCTTCATTGGTGACCGCTTCCATGACGCTTTCTAAAAGGGCTTGCTGGTCTATGGCAAAATACCGGGATAAATCCAGTTCTTTCGCCACATTGATGACAGACCAGATAAAGCGCAAATAGGATTCTTTAATTTTTTTCGGATCATAGAGCAAGCCCTTTCTAAAATAGCTCTGAAAATCCCGAAAAGCCTCCCGCAGCTTTTGAGGGCTTGACATGCAAAGGGCTGCTTTCATCTGGTTCTCAATATCCACAGGATAGCTCAACGGGCTTGTCTGCAGCCGTTTAATACGTGGATAATGGATGATAACGTCGTTACCCAAAGAGACGCACCAGTCCATATAACCACGAATGATTCCTAAGCTTTCGGCCAGCTTTCCTATTCCAGAAAATTGAATCCAACCAAAACCAATTGGCTGATCCATAGTCAAACGGCCGAGAACAGTTTTCTGGAATCTTTTTATTAAAACCGGTTCCTCTTCCACACAGGGAAACACAAACAAACAGCTTCGGAAGGCCGGATAGTCCAGCATTTGGCATTCCTCGCTGGTTGATTTTCTCAGCAGCGACAGCAAAGAGGGAACCATTCGTTTCCTCTCCTCCTCATAATGACCGCCCAAATACGCTAAAATCAAAACAAAATCTCCATTGAGGTCCACTGAAAATTTTTGATACACATAATTTCTAATTTTCTCAGTAAACGGCAGTCGTCCGGATTGAATTCCGCTAAACACCTCTTCCAAGGAACGCAGCTCCGGCGCCTCCCCTTTTTTGTTGGATTCTTCCGCCAACTGCTGTTCAATGGAGCGCAGAGATTGCGTCAATTCATTGATGATAATCGGCTTAATGAGATATTCGCTGACTCCCAGCTTAATCGCCTGCTGGGCGTAAGAAAACTCAGAATACGCGCTGAGAATGATGACCTTCGGCAAGGGCTGCTTTTCCTGCAGGCAGCGCAGCATCTCTAGGCCGTCCATGATAGGCATTTGCACGTCTGTAATAACTAAATCCGGTTTGCTTTCTTTAATGAGCTCCAGACCAGATTTCCCATTGTCGGCCTGCCCCACAACTAAGTATGCTCTGTCAATTCTTTCCAATAGTTTTACCAGACCCTCTCGAATGCACATTTCGTCCTCTACAACTACAATTCTCATACTCTCCTCCCTTTCTACTTTCCGGGAATTTCTATGATCACAACGGTACCCTCGCCCACCTGGCTTTTTATATCAAATCTTGCCTCCTCACCATAATACATTCGCAGCCGTTCTATGGCATTATTCATTCCAATGTGATCCTTCTCGCCGCTATCCAGCAGCCTGCTTTTAATCTCCTGAATCTTGTTCTCCTGAATGCCCTTACCGTTGTCCTTGACAATGATCTGCAAAAATCCATTTTGTCTTTTCTGAACCTTAACCACAAGGATGTGATGCCTGCGCACACCCTCAAAGCCGTGAAGGATAGCGTTTTCGACAAATGGCTGGAACAGCAGCTTATGAATTTTGCAGTCGAGCAATTCCTTTGGTACATCCAGCTCATAAGAAAATGTATTTTTCAATCTGGTCTGCTGAAGGAAAATGTACTGCTGCAGCCATTCCATTTCTTCCCGCAGCGTTACAATGCTGTTGCTCTTATCAATGCCGTACCTTAATATGCGCGCCAGCGCCCCAATGGCGCTGCTGATCTCATACTGATCCGCGTTAATCGCCATCCAGTTGATGGTATCCAGTGTGTTATACAAAAAGTGGGGATTGATCTGCGCCTCCAGCGCTGTGATTTCTGCGTCTTTTTGCCTCGCGGATACCATCTTCACTTCTTCCACCAGTTTATTCATTTGTCCCATCATTCTGTTGAACTGGTCCGTTATCGTCTCCATTTCAGACGGCATCTTTCTGTCTCTCCGTACCCTCACGGCCAAATCCCCGGCTCCCGCTTTTTTCATGGCCGCGACAATATTTTTTATCGACCCCGTCATATGACGGGTCACTAGAATGATTACCGCGATCAGAAAAGCCACTGATAAAAAGACGGCCAAGAGCATGAGATTCCTCTGCGCTTCAATCTGCCGAAATACAACGCTTTGGTCCGATACATTAACAAAGCTCCAGCCAAGAAGATCATCCCGCAGGCTGTGGATCGCAAAATTATCTCCGTCCATCAATCCGCTTCCCTCTATGAGCTCCCCGTAGGATTCCCGCCATCCGTTTTCACTCTCCGGGATGGGCAGAACTGTATTTTCGATGCTCCGCTGTACTGGAAAAGTCACCAGCCTGCCTTCATCATCGACAATAAAATTAACGTTTCCTGGCAGCGTATCGTCTCCGTCCACCGAATTTTGATTACATACCTCGTGTAAAAGCCTTTCATCGATGCTGATGATGATAACACCGAGCTGCCGGTGAATGCTGTTGTAATCCACAATCCTATGGGCCAAATGAAAAAGGTAATACGGCTTTGCGGAAAAGCTTGAGGCGTATCGGGTCGTTATGTATTGAGTACTATTCTCGTTGGAGATTTTATCGTACAGCTCTTCCGGCGTTAAATTCATAGTGTCCAGCCATGAATTTTTGATAGACGAGGCAGTAGGCTTATCATAAAAAATTATGTCGCCCGACTCGGTAATGATGGTAATGCATTGTATCGAATCCTTGATATTCGCAATTCCCCGAAGGGTTCTGCGAAGCTGGTTCACAGCAAGAGCCTCATTTCCTCCCGCGTTTAACTCGTCTACATCATTAACGATATCGTCCCCAGTATAAAGCTGAAACAGCAAATCTTCATAAGCCGCCAAGGTTGACCTTACGCTTTTATCCGTTTGAACCAGGTTGACCTCAGCTAATTCGTCGGTATTTTCCTGCACAATTCCCGTGGTATTGTAGTAGGACATCAAATTGATAAAAACCAGCGGCAGAATCGATATCAGGCAGAAGGCGGATATGAGCCGAAATTGCAGGCTGTTTGTTACAATTCTCAATCTTTTGATAACATTAGACTTTATTATCTCATGGTTTATGAGACATTCCGCGATAAAGCAAAAAAGGTAAAAAAAATGCCGGCTATCTCGCAAACATGGCGATAACCAGCATAAAATGGGTGATCCGAAAATGTATAAATATTAGAATTTTTAGCATAAAACAACAAATGTTTTTTAAATCCAATTTGATTTTATCTGATTTTCAACAATTTGTAAACTCTCACATTTCTAAGATTTGGGAATAATTCTAAGCTTTTTTATCAGCTTTAGCGTCATTCCCGCGCATTGAACATCTGTATACTCGAAAATTCACAGTTGAAAAGCCCTAAATTCTTTGAGTAAAGCGGCGGCCTGCTCCAGCCAGAATTTCTTAATCATTTTTTCGGCTCTTCTCTTTTATGGGGTGCTTCAAATCCATTCTGCTTCTTTAAGCTTTATTCCAGAGCCCAGCCATGCGGCTTGGCTTTTATTTTGTAGCAACACTTTTAAAATTGCTTTTTTGCATTCCCTTTCGGATAGAAAAAAAGAACCTATCCGAATTCAAACGGATAGATCCTTTTCCTTATTCGTACAATCAACGCCAGGAACAGTGTCAGCCCTGCAAAAATTTTTCTTCCTTCACCTCACGAAAGGCGGGAAGCTGGTAACCTGTGAGATGGGTTAACAAAACAATTGAATCGGCGTTCTATCCGCTCGCAGGACGCAGAACCGCGAGAAAAAATGATACCCTAAGGGCTTAAATATTTTCATCCGCTCTTTCTCTTTCATAAAAGGCCACAGCCTCATAGGGGCGAAGCGTTTCCGATTTTACATCATCATAATTGGAAATCAAAATCTGACGCGTAACCTCCGGATTTTTTGCCAATGGACAGCAAGCCTCCTGATCTGAAAGGTTTGCCAGCACCAGCAGCCTCTCCCGATTCCAGACTCTCTGATAGGCCCAAACGGTATTACTGCCTGAGTCGAGCAATTCATAGGTTCCCTCGGTGATAATCTCATAAGTCTTCCGCAGGCGGATCAGCCTTTGATAATAGCTGAAAACCGAATCAGGCCGGCCGACCTGATTCTGAGCGTTGATCCTCTGATAATTTGGGTTTACCTTAATCCACGGCACACCGGCGGTAAAGCCGCCGTTCTTCTGACCGCTCCACTGCATGGGAGTTCTCCCGTTATCCCGTCCCAAATTTTGCACGCAGCGGAGGAACTCCTCCTCCGACATTTTCCTTTGCGCCTTCACTAAAAGCTCATACGCCTGTCTGGCGTCGATATCCGGATAATCCTCCAGGCTGGAAAAATTAGGATTCGTCATTCCAAGCTCCTGCCCTTGGTAAATATAAGGTGTTCCTTGCAGCATATGCAGGCAGGTCGCCAGCATTTTCGCTGATTTTTCCCATAGAAACGGGGTTGAAGCGTTTCCGAACCGGGAAACCGAGCGAGGCTGGTCGTGGTTTTCCCAGTACAGGCTGTTCCAGCCGACGCCGGAAAGCCCCTCCTGCCATTTGCTCATAACCCGGATCAAATCGGAAAGCCGGAACCGGTTCTCCGTATATTTGCCATAGGGTCCATGATCGATGGCCACGTGCTCAAACTGAAACACCATATTCAATTCCGTACCCGCCGCATTGGTGTACCGTGCCGCCTCCTCCACTGTGGCGTTGGGCGTTTCTCCAACCGTCATGATATCGTACCGGGACAAAACCTCACGGTTCATTTCCTGAAGATATTCATGTACACGGGGGCCGTTCTCGCAGTAAGGCGTCAGGTCTCCATATTCCCCGTAGGCTCCCGTCACCTGACCGTCTGGAAATCTCTGATTCTTCGAAATCAGGCTGATGACATCCATGCGAAAGCCATCCACTCCCTTTTCCAGCCACCAGGTCATCATGTCGTAAATCTCCCTACGCACCTTCGGGTTTTCCCAATTCAAATCCGGCTGCTTTTTTGAAAAAATATGCAGATAATGGCTGTCCGTCTGCTGGTCAAACTCCCAGGCGGAGCCGTAGAACCAGCTTCCCCAGTTATTGGGAGGCTTGCTATCCTTTCCTTTTTTCCAGATATAATAGTCCCGGTAGGGATTATTCTCTGATTTTCTGCTTTCCCGAAACCAAGCATGCTCGTCTGAGGTGTGGTTAACCACCAGGTCCATCACAATCCGCAAGCCCCGCTTATGGGCTTCACACAAAAGCCTTTCAAAGTCCTCCATGGTTCCAAAATCCTTCATGATGGCTCGGTAATCGCTGATGTCATACCCATTGTCCGCGTTCGGAGACTGATAGACCGGAGAAAGCCACAGCACATCCACGCCCAGTGTTTTCAGGTAATCCAGCCTTCCCGTAATCCCGTTTAGGTCGCCGATTCCGTCACCATTGGAATCGCAGAAGCTACGGGGGTAAATCTGATAAACAACGGCTTTCTTCCACCAATTAGTGCTCATAATCCTTCTCCCTTCAGGTAATCTTGCTTTATGGACGCCGGCTAGTCTCTTTTCCTTTTCCAAATTTCCTTGTTTTGGCCTTTCAAAAAGAGGCCTCTTGAAAGACCGCCGCTGTGTTTTCAACGCATAAGCCTAAAAGGCCGCCCCGGTAGTCTTCCAGAGATATGACGAAAAGCTCTACCTCATCCAAAAAAACTGTCAGCCGCTTCTCCCGCACAGCCAGCGAAAGCCGGTATTTCCGGTTCAGATTGAGAGAAAACCGCTGGGCTTTCAAACGATGCTTCCGCTGATAAACAGAAATTTGTTTTTGATTCCAGTCCAGCATAACCCGGAATCCCCCGCCTTGTCCGTCGCCGCCGAACCACACGCCGGCACACTGCCGCTCGCGATATGCCTTGAGCGTTACATTCACGGAAAAGGAAAAATCCTCTACGATTTCCTCGGTGAAAATGCCGCCGAGTCCTCCGCAGTCGCCCTCCAGTCCTTCCAGGACATCCGCCCAGCTTCCATCCAGAAGCTGGGTGAACTGAGGCAGGCAGGCCCGCTTCTCCGGCCAGGCTGTCCGGAGGGAAGCAGCCTCTCCCTCCAGAAGGAGAAGATCGGCATCCTCACTGTGCAGCTCTACCCGGCAGTCAGGACTGGACGGGAACACCAGGTCGGTAAGCACCACCGCGCCACGGCCGCCAAACACCTCAATTTGAGAGGTATCCGCCAGCACCTGCAGCTCCAGATCGCCTTTTTCCAGCTTCATCGGCGCGGTATGGATTCCGGTAACCCCGGGAAAGCCGTTGATACCGGCATGGGTGCGGTCCACATACAAGCGCTCCCGGGCAAAGTCATACCCGATGGAAAGCCATTCCCCTCCGCTGTAAACAAAACGAAGCTCCGCCCGGCCCTTCCTGTCCTCCGGCCTCAGCCTGCACCGGAAGGAAAGAGCGCCGGCATACAGCGCCGTTTTCCTGCACTGGCCGGCGGATAGGCGGCAAGGCTCTATTTTTTCCCGCTGATCCTCCAGGGCGGACAGCTCTCTTACCGGCCGCTGGCACAGCCTGACTCCCTCCGGAGTCTGCCGCAGAGAAAGCTCCCGGACCATAGAAAACTGTCCTTTGAATAATTGGGTCGGCAGAGCATCCCGGTATCTCCAGTTGTCCGCCCAGGCGATCATCAGCCGGCGGCCATCCGCCCCAGGGATGCCGTTCCAGGTAACGCCCGCATAAAAATCCTGCCCGTAATCCAGCCACAGCGCCGTTTCGGGAGAGTTTTCATTTTCAAACCGCGAGCCGTCGAACCGGCCGATAAAGTACTGCATCCCGGTGCCGCCCGCCGGCGCCCCGTCGTTGACGCTGACCGCCAGCACCCAGCGGCTCTCGTCCGGTTTCTCCGCGACCGGCAGGCAGAACAGGTCGGGACATTCCCAAACGCCTGCAGGCGAGCCCTCACCTCCGCCGAATTCCCCGGAATAGCGCCAGGTCAGCAGATTTTCCGACTGGTAAAATTCCACATGATCGAAGCACGCCAGAACCATAACCCAGCAGGCTCCGCTTTCAAGCCAAAAAACCTTAGGGTCTCTGAAGTCCTTTTTCCCGCCGGAGGTCAGCACCGGATTTCCCCAGTATTTCCGCCAGGTTCTCCCACGGTCGTTGCTGTAAGCCAGGCCCTGGCTCTGCTGGCTGTCCACATGCTCGTTGTATGTAAACAGAGCAACAAACACAGGCTCCTTTCCCGTTTGCAGGCCGCTGGTGTTGTTCCAGTCTATCACCGCGCTTCCCGACCAGATTTGACCGATGGTATCCGGCTCCAGGGCCGGGGGAAGATGCTCCCAGTGGATAAGATCCCGGCTCACCGCGTGTCCCCAATGGATGTGATTATGGATATTGTACTGGTGCATCAAATGGTACTCGCCGTCATAATACAGAAGCCCGTTTGGGTCATTAATTACATGGGACTGGGCGGTATAGTGGAACAGAGGACGGTAAGGATCCTGAAAATAAGGCTTTCTCTTCAAGCTTTCGTCACCCCTTTACCGCTCCGGAGCTCAGTCCCTTGACGAACTGCTTCTGGAATAGAATAAACACCAGCACCACCGGCGCCAGACCGATGATCGCGCCGGCTGCAAGCAGGTTATAATCCGCGCCGTAGGTTTGAAAAAACGTGGAAATCGCCAAAGGGAGCGTATGGTAATTTTGATTCTGCAAAAAGAACACCGCCTGGGCGTAATTATTCCAAATACCGACGCCCTGCATGATCACCACGGTGGCGGTGATCGGCTTCAGCAGGGGAAAGGTCACCCGCCAGAATGCGGAAAATTTGGTGCAGCCGTCGATCACGGCCGCCTCCTCTACCGATTGGTTCATCGAACGGATAAAGCCCTCATAGAGGAAAACAGAGAACGGAAGGCACTGGCACGCAAGAAGGAGCATCATCGCCCAGTGAGAATTGATGCCGTTAATTTTCCGCATAATAATGTATAAGGGCACCGTATTGATGATGCCCGGCACCATCATGCTCAGAACCATCACATGAAACACCGCCCGGTTCCACCTGCTCCTCACCCTGGCCGCCGCGTAGCCGCCGCAGGCCGCGCAGAAGATCAAAACCGCTATCGCGCCGATAGAGATCATCAGCGAATTCATCAGCGCCCGTCCCATATCGGCCTTGCTCCAGGCGTCGGCGAAGTTTTGGAACAGCATTGCCCGGGGAAACCATTCCTGGGCGATGCTGTCCGCCGGGCCGCTGAGGGAAAGATAAAACATGATATAAAAGGGGAGCAGAAAAACCGCGATGATAAGAACCAGCCCCGCGTAGGCGCCGGATTTTCTGAAAGCTTTCATCCTATTCTCCTCCCTACATTTCTATTTCTTTGGATCTCATCCACCGCAAGGAAACCGCGATAGGAATGACGATCAGAATAAACATGATAATAGCGACGGCTGTGGCGTAGCCGGCAAAGCCGTTGAAGGACTGGCGGTAGATATAAATGCTCAGCGATTCCGTAGCATAGCCGGGGCCGCCGCCCGTAATCGCCATAATAATGTCAAACACCGCCATAGAGCCGATAATGTTTGTGAAAATATTAATTCTGGCCGAGGGATAGAGCAGCGGCCACGTGACATTTTTAAAGGACTGCCAGGTATTGGCTCCGTCAATTTTCGCGGATTCGTACAAATCCATGGGGACGGACTGCAGCCCGGCTAAATAAATCATCATCGGTCCTCCCACAAACTGCCACACATTGACGATAATGATCAGCCAGATGGCCTTTTTAGGGTCTCCCATCCAGTCGAAGGAGCCGTTTACCCCCAGCTGCTCCAGGGATTTATCCAAAACGCCTGTGGAGGGGGACAGGATCAGAGTCCACAAATATCCCATAATCAAGGGGCTGATGATGGATGGCATATATACTGCGGTGCGGGCAAAGACCTTTCCCTTGATTTTAGAATCAAACAGCAGAGCCAAAAGCAAGCCGAAAACATTCAGCAGAAGCGGGCTGACCAGGCCGAACAGCAGGGTGACGCCGATGGCGTTCATCGCCCGTTTATCGGAAAAAAAGCGGATAAAGTTATCCAGGCCAATAAAATTCCGCTCCTCGGAAAATCCGTTCCAATCTGTCAGGCTGACGCCGATCCCTTGACAGAGAGGGACGATGAAAAAGACTACAAACAGGATTGTCGCGGGCAAAAACATTAACCGGTGAAGATTGTTGGATATTTTTGAACCCAGTGCTTTCATACCACCACTCCTAACGAACAAAGCACATTGTGAAAAAATCGCGGAATGGACGATCCATTCCGCGATTCAGGCCAGCCTATTGAAGATTACTGCGCGTCAAACGCGGCCTTCCACGCGTTTTCATAGGCTGCCGCAAACTCAGACGGGGTATACTGGCCCGCGAAGAACTCCTGCAGCATGATGCCGCTGGCGTCTCCGCCAAAGCCAGCCGGCTCCACCGTGGCGCCGATAATTGCGGATTCCTCAGCGGACTCCTGGGCGCTGGTGTAGATCGGCCCGATATCCACAGTCACATCCGTGAAAGCGGAGGGCGCGTTTCTCGTCTCAGTATAGGATACCTGGTTTTCCTTGGTGAACAGCCAGTCTAAAAATTCCTTGGACGCCTCCTGGTTGGCGGAATCCGCTGTAAGATAGTAGGTGCTGTCGGCAGTCTGGTTGATCGCGGGCTTCACGTCGGCTTCCACCGCCGGGAATGAGCTGGCGCGCAGCTCGGCCTCCGCGTCAGGATTGATTTCCAGAATGGTGCCGATGGTGAACATGCCCTGGAACAGAATCACCGCGTCGCCGTTGGCGATGGCGTTCATGGCGTCGTCATAGGTCGCCGTCAGCACGTTGCTGTTGATCAGCTCCTCCTGCTGAAGCTGGCCCAGCCAGGCCACATATTTCTCCAGAGGGCCGCCGGCCTCTCCAAATTTCAGCTTATCCATATCGCCATCCAGAGCGGCACGGTTGTATTCCAGCTCGCCCAGGCGCTGGCGCTCCGCCGCGCCGGGAATATAGCCGAAGAGCATTCCCATGGTCCACGCTTCTTTGCCGGAGAAGAATAGGGGCGTTTTGTCAGGATAAGCATTTTTAATCGCTCTTAAATTCTCTGTGAATTCATCTAAGGTTTTTGCGGGCTTCAGATTCAGCTCGTCAAAAATCTTCTGATTGTAAATGGTCCCTGTCATCATAGTGTTGGTCGGCAGATAATAGTTCTTTCCGCTTTTATTGTCCACGGAGATCTCCTTGACCGCCGGGTCGATTCTATCCCACCACTCAGAATCGGTGAGATCCACAAATTTTCCGGCGTCGATCATCTGCTGGGTGCCCATTGTGGTGATATCCGGAATATCCCCGGCGGCAAACTTTGTCTGCAGGGCGGAGGTTCCTTCCTTCTGGAACTCATGCTCAACCTTCACGCTTTCGCTTTCCGCGTTGAAGCGCTCCACCGCGTCGTTGTACCAATCCACCATTTCCACGTTGCCGTTGAAAAATCTTACGGTAACCGGCTCTCCTGCGGCCTCCGAGCTTTCTCCTGAGGAGCCCGCGGCGCTTTCGCCTGTGGTTCCGGTTTCGCTCTGGCCGCAGGCGGCCAAGGCCATAGTCATTGCGCCGGCCAGCAGCGCGGCGCAGATGCGTTTTCCAAGATGATTCATAATCTTCCTCCTTTGCTTTGTCGGACATATCTCTTACCTACGGTTTCAGTGTAAAACAAACCGGGAAATTTGAAAATCCTCAAAACTTACGATTGAGGTTCGTATTTTTATCATTTGCTTTTTGTGCTTAAAAAACTATGTTATAATGATTCCAGAAAACCGCTTCCCCCGGCGGAAAGACGCCGCCGGGGAACTGGAGGGCTTCTCAGTGAAACAAAAAATAGAAAAACTGAAAAAATTCCACAGCATCCGTTTCTCGCTGACATCGGTGGTGGCTCTTCTGATACTTCTCTCCGTATTCATTTCCTCCACCCTCTCCTATTCCCGCTATACCAGGGATTTTCAGGAGCAGTCCTCTGAACAGATCGACCAAACCCTGGAGCAGCTTTCCATCAATTTAAGCACCTATTTGGATGAACTGTTCCGGCTGACGGTTTATCTCTATTACGACGATTCCGTGGTAGCGGCGCTGGAGGCCACCGGCGGCAGCGATATCGACCGTTTGCAGAGAAGGCGGGTGATCGAAAGCTACTTGGATAAAATCATGATCATGCCCCGCAAGGACATCTTAAATGTTTTTGTCATTACAGACGACATCTACTTCAGCGGCCGTATGCCGAAAAGCGTAAACCACAGCGCGGATTATCAGGCCCTTGACTGGTATCAGGAGGCCATGTCCACCCAGTCTCCGATTTTCGTGCCGCCTCACACAGAGCAGCTGGTATCTTATCCTAAGGATACGGTTTTTTCTATCGTCAAGCAGCTGAAAAGCGTGCAAAACATCGACCAGGTGATCGGGGTCATCAAGGTAGACGCCAGCTATAGTGGGATCGCCGATATCGCCCGAAAGGTCAACATGGGGGAGCAGGGCGGCGTTTTTATTATAGACAACGACAAAAATCTAATATACAACAGCGCTTCCCAGGAACAGGTGGAGCTTTTATCCGGCGTGGCGCTGGCCTCCTCCGGCTCCTGGATTGAAAAAATAGGCTCCGCGGAATATATGGTGAACACTGTCCAGGTCAAAAGCGCGGACTGGACCATCGTGGCGGTCAACTCCCTGGATGAGCTGACAAAAAACGCCCAGAAAACCAGGGATTTTACCTTCCTGCTCGCCACCCTAAGCTCTTTATCCGCGATTTTGGTGCTTTTGATTTTCACCCATAGCTTTTTAAAGCCCCTGATGGGCATCGTTCAGCTGATGAAGGAGGTGCGCAAGGGCAATTTTCAAGTCTCCTTCTCCTCCAAGCGCAACGATGAAATTGGTTATCTCGGGGATTCCTTTAACGCGATGGTCAAAACCATCAACGACAACATTGAAAAAAACACCGAACTGGCGAAAAAGGTATACGAGGCGGAAATGCTCCACACCGAGGCTCAGCTGCACGCTCTGCAAAGCCAGATTAAACCCCACTTTCTGTATAACACCCTGAATATGATCAGCATGCAGATCCAGGTGGGCCGGCTGGAGCAGGCGGTGGACAACATCGAAAAGCTGCACCGGCTGCTGCGGGGCATGGCCAAGTGGGACCGGGAGGTGCTGGTGGAGGATGAATTCGCCATACTGGACGCCTATCTGGGAATCCAAAGCAGCCGGTTTGAACAGAGGCTGTCCTATGAGCTCAAGCTGGATGACAGTCTGAAAAAACAATATATCCTGGCGTTTATTTTACAGCCCCTGGTGGAAAACGCGGTCATTCATGGCTGTGAAACCCAGCGGCGGCGGACGAAAATTACCGTAGAGGGCTTTTTGAAGGAAGGCCGCTGTTACTTTGTCGTGAGCGACGACGGAAAGGGCATGACGGAGGAGCAGCTGAAGGCGCTGCGGGAAAAGCTGGGCCGCACGGCGGAAAACGAGAACCAAAGCGTTTCTCCCGGCGCGGACGGCCACATCGGCTTGGAAAACGTAAACAAGCGCATCCAGATTCATTATGGAAGCTGCTACGGAATCCGTATCTCCAGCCAGCCCGACGCGGGAACGACATGCCGGGTAGAGCTGCCCTTACTGGAAAAGGAGTGTGAGCAGGATGTACCGAGTATTACTGGTTGACGATGAAAGCCTCACCCTGGATTATCTGAAAATGGCAATTCCCAAGCAGGACCCGGACTGGGAAATCGCCGGCGCGTGCCTTGACGGCATCCAGGCTCTGGAGTGGTTTGAAAGCCATTCAGCGGATTTGGTTCTAACCGATATTAAAATGCCCGAGATGTCCGGGCTGGAGCTCTGCGAGCGGCTTCACCGCCGGAATCCAGAACAGAAAATTGTCATTTTATCCGGCCATGACGAATTTAAATTCGCACAGCAGGCCATTCAGTGCAGTGTGGCGGATTATTTATTAAAGCCGATTTCTCTTACTGAACTGAAAGCCGTGCTGCAAAAAATAAAGTCCTCCTTACAAACAGAGCGGGCGGAGGAATTGGCATACCACAGCCTGCTGGAGATGTCGGAGGACGGAAAAAAGCAGATTGCCGCCCGGTTCATCCGGGCGATGATCGAAAACTCAAACGTAGAGGTCAAATCCCTTTACCCTTTGATTCACCGCATGAAAATCAGTCTCATCGAGGGTGCCGGAGTCATGCTTCTGCTGAGTCTGGATGAAGATGTTTTACTGGGAAACGGTATTCAGGCAAGCGATATTCCTGTCTTTCGGTATATGCTGTACCGTTTAACCCTGGAATACACCGAGCAAGCCGCGCTGGGAAGCTGGGTCACGCTGGACCAGGAGGAAAACACCTTGCTTCTGCTTTCCGATGACGACACGGAAGCGGTCGAAGATCAGGCGCTTCATATCTATCAGCAGGTTTCCCAATTAATGCTTGAGCACGCCGGCCTTTCCATTTCCGCCGGGGTCAGCGGCCTTCTTTTCGACGTTATGGAAGCGGAAGCCGCTTACCGCCAGGCCTATACCGCATTGTGCGGCCGTTTGTTTTTCACTGCCGGCGCTTATTATACCACAAAGGAGATCTCCTCTGAAATCCAGAACAAGATAACCAGGCTTAACCATTATGTTTCCTCGCTGCATTCCGCCCTGCTGGATAAAAACTCATTGGCACGGCAGCTGGCGCTGCAGTCTATCATTCAGCTGCTGCCGGGAAAAACGGAAACAGAGGCGCTGCGGTTTGGCCTTTACTGGATCAAGGGGCTGGCCAAATCTGCCCAGGCCTTGCCGCCGGATCGTCTCAACCGTGCGGCCTCCGCTCTCTGTGCCTGCAAATCCTCCGATCAGGATACGATACAGGCGTTTTACACCTCCGCCGCTTCGTTTTTACTGCCTTCCGAGGAAGAAAAAGCGGATCGGAACAAATCTGAAAACGGTATCGTCTCCCAGGCAGAGCATTATATCCACACTAACTACGCCCAGCCTATCAGCCTGGCCTTAGTAGCGGAAAAAATCGACGTCTCCCCAAATTACTTGAGCTCGCTGTTTCATAAGGAGCTGGGGGAATCTTACAGTAAATATGTCACGCGCGTCCGCATGGAGCATGCCAAACGGATTATGAAGGAAAACCCTGGCCTACGGATCTATGAGATCGTCAACCAGGTAGGCTATGTCAGCGTAAAACACTTTTCTTACGTTTTCAAGCAGCTGTTCGGGGTAACTCCCGGAGAATACCAGCAGTCTCTGAAAGCCGATTAACCTAACTTACTGATTTTTGTTTTTAACCCAATTCTGAGCCCAGCATGCGGGATTCCTTTCATACGCCCTCGGAGGCGACAGGAATTTCTATTTTCGTGATATAATCGTCGATTTTATCTATCACCATTTCGTTGATCCCAATTTCATAAGCGTGTCCATAAAGGCGCAAATGATTCCGCCTGGCGTATTGAAGAATCTCTTCATAACGCGAGGGTAGTTTCTCCCAGCTTCCGGCGCTGAACCCGCGCAAATAAGTTCCTCCCGGCTGCTTATGCAGCCCTTTTTTATTTGTAATGTCAGGAACTTCTATAAATAAACCCGCATAATCATCAAAATGGCGGGCGTACAGGTTTTCCACCGGAAGCATAGAGCCATAGGAAGCCTGATACATACGTGGAAGCTGATGCTTTTTAATTTCTGAAACAACCATTTCAATCTGCGTTTCCAAAGGGGTATTCGCCGAGATCTGCACTATGGCAAGATATTTCGGCTCTTTCTCTATGATGGAAATCTCGGACAAATCCAGTTCCAGCAGCGCGGCCATGTCGTCGTGCCGGCTGTACAGCTTGGCCCGTACCGCTTTCATGCTGGCGATTGCCGTGTTTAATTCCTTTATCCTTTCTTTCAGTAATATCTCCATACTCTCCGCAGACCGGTTTTTTATAAATGACTTAATATCAGCAAGAGGCACCTTCATATCCCGAAGCATTAGAATGGTTTCCAACACTGAGCTTTGATAATAGTTATAATACCGATACCCATTTTCTTCACTAATCACCGCTGGTTGAAACAGTCCTATTTCATCATACCACATCAGCGTCTTTTTATTGATTCCATGCAAAGCCGCAAACTGGCCGATGGTAAACAAGGTGTTTTTTCCTTCAGACATTTCTTAACCCCCTTGACCGTCCTGTTACTGTACGGTTTATTATAATCTATATTGATGATATCCGCAAGAAAAAAGGGGGATTCCTTATGAACAATGAAGCTGCGTACAGCAGACCCGTCACCTTAAAAAGCATCCTTAGATTTGCAGTTCCAACAATTGCTATGAGCGTTTTTATGTCTTTTTATACGATGGTTGACGGACTGTTTGTATCAAATCTAATCGGCACCAACGCTTTATCCTCGATCAATCTGGTGTATCCCATCATAGCGCTGGTCACAGCAATTTCAACTATGCTTGCGACGGGGGGCAGCGCAGCCATTATGAAAAAAATGGGAGAAGGAAAAAACAATGAAGCAATGCAGGACTTTACTTTTTTAATCATAGTAAATGTTTTTGCTGGCCTTGTAATGTGTGGCATTGGCTATCTATTTATGGGAAACTTTTTTAGCTCTATGTCTCTTTCCGCAGAAGTTTCCGACTACTGCCGGGAATATTTAAGCTGCTACCTGCTGTTTACCGTACCAATTCTGTTAATGAATAATTTTACCCTCTACATGATTGCCGCGGGCAAAGCGACCTTGTCTCTGCTCTGTTCCGTCGCCGGCGGGATTGCGAACATTATGCTTGACTACCTGTTTATCGCGGTCTTTCATTTAGGAATCGGAGGCGCAGCGGTTGCCACTGGATTAGGGTATTCCATTACAGCGGTTGTAGGTTTCTTTGTATTCTCTAAAAAAAATAGTCTGCTTCATTTTGTGAAGCCTGTCTGCCGTTTCAAGGTGCTTGGAAACGCCGTTACAAACGGCTGTTCAGAAATGGCAGCCGCGTTAGTCAATGGTATCATTACCTTGATGTTCAACTGGGCAATGCTTAAATATGTGGGACAAAACGGAGTTGCCGCAATCACGATTATTTCTTATGTATTGGCGCTTGCTGGTTCTCTTTATGCTGGTTATACCTATGGCGTAGCTCCTATGATTAGCTTTTACTATGGAGAGCGGAACCATGGCAAGTTAAAACGGTTAATCCGAACCAGCCTGATAATTATCGGTACGATTGCTGTGGCAACAGTAATCGTCTCTCTGATTGTTACAGAACCTTTGGTATCTATTTTCGCCAGGCCCGGGAGCGCTGTTTTTGATCTGGCTGTCCAGGGAAACCGTATTTGTTCGCTAGCGTTGCTTTTTGTAGGATTCAACATTTTCGCAAGCGGAATGTTCACTGCACTTTCCAACGGAATTATTTCAGCTGTGCTTGCCTTTTCCCGTACTTTTGTATTTACCATGATTGCCATGCTGATCCTTCCCGCGTTCTTCGATGTTATTGGGATCTGGCTGGCTACCCCAGCCGCAGAGTTAATGGCAGTCATCTTGGCCTGCTTCATGTTTTTTAAATACCGAAAGCGGTACCATTATTGAGGCTGAGTAGCCAGCTGGAAAAATTACTGTTGCACGTCTGCGCCTGAAAATTCCTTATTGAAATATTGTCTATTATAAAACAGCGGCCATTGGCTTCTGTCCATATGCACATAAAGGAGCGGCAGAAAAGTGATAGCGCTGATTCCCGCGCTTTTATAACAAGCGAGGAAGATTACTGTAGGGAAAAAGCTCGGACAAGCCTGCAAAACTCAAAGATTTAAAATAAAAAATACTGCCGGTTATCTGGTAATTTCACAAATAAAATGCACCAAATTCCGGTAGTATTCCATCTGGAAGGGGTGGACACTTTAGATGCGTTGTAAACACGGGCATCTTAACCCAAAAAGAAAAGAGTCCGAACGCGAATCGCGTTCGGACTTAGTCTGGTGGGAGAAGGTGGATTCGAACCACCGAAGTCACTGACAACAGATTTACAGTCTGCCCCCTTTGGCCACTCGGGAATTCTCCCCTATTTAATTGAACTGCTGGTGAAAAAATGGAGCTGGTGGACGGATTCGAACCCCCGACCTGCTGATTACAAATCAGCTGCTCTACCAGCTGAGCTACACCAGCGAGTATCTTTAACGCTAGAATACTATATCATTTTCGAGAAAATTTGTCAAGGGAAAAGTGGAAAATATTTTATAATTCCACTTTTCCCTATATCAGCTATTTTTCCCGCTTTTCCTCAGCACGATTATCCAGCTTTCTTCGGAACCAGCCAGGGCCATCACCGTAGATTCTTATGGCGTGACGATGATTTTGGATGGTAACCTCCTTTACCGAACCGCCGTATTCACCATCCAATGTCCATGGAATTTCCTGATCGGAGGCGATCGTTAATTGAGAAGCCTTTAAAATTTGAAAATAGGGAGAGTTTAGATTTTGATGGAGCAAATCGTGGATAATCTGCTGGGTTTCCCAAGCGTTTTTCGGCATTTGAATCAAAGCGACCTCAAATTTTCCATCATCCAGTTTTACATCAAACAAGGCCTGTTTGCGGAAATGAAAGCCTCCCACCGAGGTAGAGTTGGTAACCATACCGAAAATGTAATCTCCTTCCAGCCTTTTTCCGTCACAATCAATCTTCAGATGATAGGAATGAATAGACCCAAGGCTTTTCACTCCTTCCAGTATATAGGCTAAATGGCCGAAGACCTTTTTTAATCTTCTTGGGGTTTGATAGCTCACTTCTGTAAACGCGCCAAAAGAGGCGATATAAATAAAATAATCCTCTGCGAAAGAACCTACATCTACCGGAATAGGCTCTTCTGTTAAAATCAGCTTGGCTGCCCGCTCCGCTTTTTTCGGTAACCCGAGGGTACGGGCAAAATCATTAGTAGTGCCGGATGGAAGGTACCCAATCACAGGGCGTTTTTGACAGCACATCAGTCCCGTGACAACCTCACTGAGCGTGCCGTCTCCTCCGCTGACCAGAAGCAGATCGCACTCCTTGGTCATTGCGGCCGCCGCGTGAACGGCATCCTTTGGGCATTGTGTGGGATGAACATTCACATTCCACCCCTCTTTCACAAACAGATCGATAATATTCAGCAGGTGGCTCCGGAGAGAATTTTTTCCCGCGTGAGCGTTCAGTACCAAAAGTGCTTGCTTCGCCATTTTGTTGTCACACCCCTTTTCCTGCTACTATTTATTTTATTATAACCCTCATTAGCCCCTTCGTAAACCTCCTCGCTCTTTTTGCTCGTTTTTGCTCATTTGTGCCTAAATTAGCAGTATCTAAAATTTTTAACACAACCTTTCGCGCAACGATAGACACAAATAAACAAAAATGCTATCATTATAAATAAAGCAATCAGGTCGTCTGCCTAAAAAACGGGCCGGCGGCGGACGGATTCCATTTTACAAGTTTTTTCCTTTGATCGGAGGTCTTACTATGAGCAATGTATCAAAAGCATATGAAATCGCGAAGGAGGTCTATGCCGGAATCGGCGTAGATACCGACCAAGCCTTGGAAAAGCTGAAAAGCATCAAGATTTCCTTAAACTGCTGGCAAGGCGATGATCTGAACGGTTTTTTGTTTCAGGAACAATCGCAAAACGGCGGTATTCAGGCAACCGGCAATTATCCGGGAAAAGCCAGGAACTGCGCCGAATTGCGGCAGGATGTGGAAAAGGCTCTGTCAATGATTCCCGGCAATCATAAGCTGAGCCTTCACGCTACCTATACCGATACCGAGGAAAAGGTGGACCTGGACACCCTGGAGCCCCGCCACTTTGACTCGTGGATTCAATGGGCGAAAGAAAAAGGGGTCGGCCTGGATTTTAACGCCACCTGCTTCTCCCATCCCATGGCGGACTCCGGCTTCACCATTTCCAGCGCCGATCCCGCCATCCGTGCGTTCTGGATCGAGCACTGCAAGATCAGCCGGAAAATAGCCGAGCATATGGGCAAAGAACTAAATGAACGCTGCGTCACCAATTTCTGGTTTCCAGACGGCTATAAAGACATTCCCGTAGACCGGGTGGGCCCCCGTATGCGCATGAAAACCGCCCTGGACGAGGTGTTCAGCCTGCCCATCGACTCCCGCTACAACCTGGATGCGGTAGAGAGCAAGCTGTTCGGGATCGGCAAGGAGAGCTATACCGTAGGCTCCAATGAGTTTTGTCTGGGCTACGCCGCTCAAAACCATGTGGCTTTGACGCTGGACGCCGGACACTTCCATCCTACTGAAGTAATCTCCGATAAAATCCCCACCGTTCTGCTGTTCGTAGACGAGCTGCTCCTTCACGTCAGCCGCCCGGTTCGTTGGGACAGCGACCACGTGGTCATCATGGACGATGAGCTTGCCGCCATCGCCCAGTCCCTAATCCGGAACGATCTGCTGGCAAGAACCAACATCGGCCTGGACTTCTTTGACGCCAGCATCAACCGTACTGCCGCCTGGGTAATCGGTACCAGAAACACTATTAAAGCCCTGCTGCGCGCCCTTCTGGAGCCCACAGAAGCCTTGATGAAGCTGGAACTGGCGGGAGACTACACCAGCCGCCTGGCAATGCTGGAAGAACTGAAATCCTATCCTTTTGCCGCAGTATGGGATTATTACTGCGAGGCGATGGGCGTGCCAGTAAGAGAAGCCTGGCTTAGCGAGATTAAGGACTATGAGCGGGAGGTTCAGTTTAAAAGAGGCTGATTCCTTTTCATCTTATTTTCCCTTAATCTTCTTCAAGCCTGCTGTTAGACTTGTGTAAATTTCCCGAAGACAGCGGCGCAGCGCTTAATTGGCCGCTTTTGCGGATTGCTACACACTGTTTTCATAATTTAGCATTTTACATATCCGTAATTTTCAGCTGCGGCTACCCCCTCGGCGCTATATGGCTGATCGAAAAAATTTGATAAAGAGCGGAAATCAAAGGGTTCGCCCCTGGTTTCCGCTCTTTTCCGTTTTCCTTCGCCTTCCCGCCGATGCCCAGGCTATTTTTACCGGTATTTTTAAGGCCGGCAGTTATGCTTTATACTGATTTCGGAGAGCGCTTCCTTGGCATTCTTCTTTAACGGCTTATGCTTTATGAGATATTTTATAACACATCAAAAAAGGCTGGATATCCCGCAAACATGGCGATAACCAGCACAAAGGGATAACCTGAAAACGCAGGATGAATTTGGAAGCCGCTGCCGCAGTGCGCTTAAACCTTATCGAAGGAAGATAAAAAACGCTCCAAGGCGGTTTTAGCCTTGGAGCGGCAGGTTCCAGTATTCTTCCTTTTATTTCCAATATGTTTCAATATAGAAATTTTTGTATGGCAAAAATAGGTTCTGCTGTTTTCCAGACTTCGTGGCATAAGCCGAAGGCATCCAGTCAGGCTTCAAGGCCCAGCCCTAAGGGGCCGCCTATCAAGCGCCGGCTAAATCGTAGTGAGCACCAATTCCCCTTTGCCTTCCAAAGTATAGCGTCCCGTGTTGGCAGGAACCAATACGCTTTCTCCTTTTGTTATTCTCATCACGCCATTACTCCAGCTGAGAACAGCCTCTCCCTCCAGCATCAGCAGCGAATGAAAGGACGTGTGATCCGCAGAAAATTCCTCTTTTCCCGACAGGCTGATCTGTGTTACAGTAAAATACTCGCAGCTGGAAAGAAGCGTCCTCACGCCGCCTGGAAACCGCTCCGGCTGTCCCTGCGGCTTAGGCTCCCGGTCCGGCGGCGCCAGGCGGGTCACCATCTGAGCCTTTTCCACATGAAGCTGGCGGGGCTTTCCGTCGGCTCCTACTCTGCCGTAATCATAGATCCGGTAGGTGGTGTTGGAGTTCTGCTGAATCTCCGCAATCAAAATTCCTTTGCCAATGGCGTGCAGAGTTCCCGCAGAAATGAAAAACACATCTCCCTTATGAACCGGTACCTTATTGAGAACCTCCAGCAGGGTGTTGTTCTCAATCCGTTCCTTAAACTCCGCCTTACTGATCTCTTTCTGAAAGCCATAGTACAAATAAGCGCCTGGCTCGCAGTCTACGATATACCACATCTCGGTTTTTCCATATTCGCCTTCCACCCGCAGAGCAAATTCATTATCTGGGTGAACCTGAATAGAAAGGTTATCCTTAGCGTCGATCAGCTTGATCAAAATCGGAAAATCCTGAAATCTTTCGCCATGTGTCCCCAGAACTCCTTTTCCGTGCTTTTCAAGGTACTGGGGTAAGGTCAAGCCTTGATCCTCTCCAGAGGCTACCACACTTGGGCCATCCTTATGGCAGGAAAGCTCCCAGCTTTCCGCCACCTTTTCCAAGTCTGTCTTTTTCCCGAAATCGGTTTTCAGCCGTGTGCCGCCCCACAAATAATCCTTTAACGGCGCTTTCAGTTTAATTGGTGTCATGTTCCTTCTCCTCTTTTTCCTTTGATCTATTCCCTTCCGCCAGCCTATTGCGGCTGGTCGAAAAATGATACCCGCTTAAGCCACATCTAAATAGTAATTGTTTTTTAGAAATAAATCACCCTTTTTCTATCTGTTTTCGATATTTTATGCTATAATAAACCTGTTAGCTTTCGTTCTGGTTCAACGAAGCGCTGGAAAGGTGGATTTGTTTTGTGGAAAATCTAATCGTTTCAGTCAATGTAGTGCTTCCCTTGTTTCTCATGATGGCCCTGGGATACTTTTTAAAAGCGGTGCGCCTTTACGACGACCATGTGCTGAATAAAATGAACAACCTGGTTTTCAAGGTGTTTCTGCCGATTCTTTTATTTGTCGATCTATACTCCACCGATCTGGAAAGCGTGTTTAACCCTACGTTGGTTCTGTTTGCCGGCGGAAGCGTGCTGGCCGCTTTCTTTCTCAGCATGGCCTACGTTTGTCTCACGGAAAAAAGCAACAAAATCCGCGGCGCATTGATTCAGGGCATTTTCCGCAGCAATTTCATCATTTTCGGTATTCCAATCGCCCGCTCCATTTATGGCGATAACGCTGCCTCCTCCGCCGCCATTCTGATCTCTATTGTCATCCCTCTGTTTAACATTCTTACCGTGACGGAAATGGAAATCTTCCGGGGCGGAAAGGTAAAAATCAGGAGCATACTGAAGGGCATCGCCACTAACCCCTTGATTCTCAGCTGTGCCGCGGGGTTTTTATTCCTGTTTCTACGGATTCCCATTCCGGAAATCGTTTACGGCACACTGACAGATCTCTCCCGTGTGGCAACCCCGCTGGCGCTGATCATCCTGGGCGGCTCCATTAAATTCTCTAAAACCATGGGGTATTTCAAGCAGATCGTCACCGGTCTCTTAGGCAAGCTGGTCGTGGTTCCCGCCATCTTTCTTCCCATTGCGGCGGCCATTGGCTTCCGCGGCCAGGATATGGCGGTTTTGATCTCACTTTACTGCTCGCCGGTGGCGGTGTCGTCCTTTGTAATGGCCCAGCAAATGGATTCTGACGGCGACCTTGCGGGGCAGTTTGTCGTCCTAGGCGCCGCGCTCTCCGTAGTCACTATTTTTCTATGGGTATTTCTCTTTAAAAATCTCGGCTTGCTGTAGCGCTTCTCGTTTCACCGCTTCGCCGCCGGCCTTTCCCGGCCGGCGCTTTTTTTATGCCTTTCTTTGGCCGGCCTTCTTGAAAAGCCGCCGTATCCTTCAGCGCGCCAAATCCTTTCAGATTAAAATCTCGGGCTTTCCGTGTTTCAGTTCCTTTCTTATGCTTCCTTCTGTCCTTCTTGTTTAAAGGACCGGACGTATTCCTCAATGGGAGCCAGGCTTTCCCTGCTTAATGGCGCCGGCTCTTGGCCCCGGTACTTTTTCATGAACAGCTTATGAAAAGGTCCCAGCTTGTCGTAGTCCGTGCTTCCTACCAGATAAAAGAATCCTGCTTTCTTCCGCATGGCAGGAGAAAGGTTGCCTTGCGCCACGTTGTCCAGAAGCTTTTTATTCTCCGGCGGAGTCAATCCGACGGCAAACACCACCAGGTTGCTCTCACGAATGGAAGCATAATTTCGTTTCAGTCTGGAAAGCCCCTTTATGACGCCGTAGTACAGGCCTCCTCCAAAGACAATCGTATCATAGGTCTCCAGCTTTTCCTTATATACCCGGCGCACGTCGTATAAATCCGCCCCAAGGTCCTCAGCGAGCCATTGAGCGTACTGCTTTGTACTGCCGTACCGGGAACAATAAACCACCGCGATATTGGTCATTCTCTTTCCTCTTCTCTCGCATAAACCGCGATTTCTAGTTCCTATTATACCCTACCCAAGGCGGCGCCGCATCCCCTTGGGCTTATCCCATCTGTAAATTTTCTATGAACAATATTGAATTTCTCCGGTTGTTTCCAGTTGTGTCTTCCAGTATAATTGTAATACTATTCGTATCACATGGAAGGATAGGCGGAGATTCATGAACGGAAAAGCAGTCATTACCCTTCCCAAAGGCGGCCAATTTGTCACCAGGGAAATTTCCTTTACCTTCAGCAAGGACCGTGGACGGGAAAACAACGCGATAAATCTATATCCGGAAATCACCTACCAGAGCTTAGACGGCTTCGGCGGCTCGGCTACAGAGGCGGCAGGCTATGTGCTCAGCCAATTGGACGACGCCCGCCGTGAGGAAGCGCTGAGAGCCTACTTCGGCCGGGATGGCCTCCGATACAGCTGGCTGAGAGTTCCCGTGGACAGCTGTGACTTTTCCCTTTCCAGCTACTGCGCCGTCACCGATCCCAATGACCGGGAGTTTCAAACCTTCTCTCTGAAACGGGATCTCCAATACATTGTCCCTCTTCTGCGCCAGGCCCAGGCACTTTCCGACACGCCCTTGTCCCTGATGCTTTCTCCCTGGTCGCCGCCGGCCTTTATGAAAACGAACGGTTCCCGCCGCTTTGGCGGGCGCCTGCGCGAGGACTGCTATAGTCAATGGGCCAAATATCTCTGCCGCTATATTAAGGAATATCAAAATCTGGGCTTTTCCGTAAAGCTGTTAAGCATACAGAATGAACCAAAAGCGAAACAGCCTTGGGACAGCTGTCTTTACACCGCTCAGGAGGAAAAGCGTTTTTTACAGGAAGCCTTATATCCTCAGCTGCAAAAGGAAGGCCTAGGGGAAATCAGCGTATGCATCTGGGATCATAATAAGGAGCGCTGCTTTGAGAGGGCCCGGGACATCATCGACGCGGAAACCGACCCCATGGTAGGCGGAGTCGCCTTTCACTGGTACAGCGGCGACCATTTCGACGCCTTGCGGCTGATCCGAGAGAGATATCCTGATAAAAAGCTGGTATTTACAGAGGGCTGTGTGGAGTACCACTCCTACGTTTACCAAAACGACCTGGCAAACGCCCAGCTTTACGCCCACGACATCATCGGCAACCTAAACGCGGGAATGAACCTGTTTTTAGACTGGAACCTAGTGTTAAATCAGAAGGGCGGGCCCAATCACACGGGAAATTACTGCGACGCTCCAATTCTGTGCGACGTAAAAAGGAATGAAATTAAAAAGCAGCTTTCCTACACCTATTTAGGGCACTTCAGCAAATACCTGCTGCCTGGCGCCAAGCGCATCGCCTTTACCCAGTATACCTCCCAGCTGGAGGTCACCGCCTTTTTGAATCCCGACGGCGTTATTGTCGCGGTGATTATGAATCAGACCGTCCTGGACCTTCCCATCGATTTCCGTTTAAATGGAGAAATGTCAGTAATCGAAAGCCCCTCTGAAAGCATTATGACTGTTCTGATTCGGCCTTTTTCCGCTCCTCAGGAGGAAGCGTTCTAATCTTACTAACTCACTAAAAATTCAATCCCTTTTCTTCCCACTAAGCAAGGAGCCCCGGAACAGAAGCTTGATTTCTGTCCCGGGGCCCCTTCTTTTCATGCGCCGTTCTCCAGAGAATCCCTTTTCTAAGCTGGAAAGCTTTTAAGCGTTCAGCAGGCCTGCGATCGCCGCGCCGATCAAATTGGGATTCTCCGCCTTAATAAACTCGCAGTATAAGCCCAGCTCCTCATTGAGGAAGGATTTGGTATAGGCTGACAGCTTATCCTTGCAAAGCTTAGACTTATAATAGGTGGAGCCATCCATGGTAACGCACACCGGACGGCAGGGATTCGCGCCTTTCCCGGTTTTCAGCATAACCGCCGCCAGGTTGAAGGCCACAAACCGGGCCGCCCTCTCCATCAGGCCGTCGATCAGATAATACAAGGTCTGGCAATCTTCCTCTACACCGCCGCAGCAGTGTGCCAGAGCGTTTTCACCATAAGGCCGGAACAGGAAATCGTCGATTTCCTTAGAAGAAAGGCTCTCAAGGGCCGCAATCCGTTTTCCCGTCTCGGCTGTAAACAGGCCTTCCTTTGCGGCCTGGACCAGAACCGTGCGGACCATTCCTCCCTGATACGCGCCGGAAATCATTTTTTCAAACATATAGCCGCCGGGGTTAACGGTGGTAGCGTCAAAGCCGGCGTCCAAATCGCCTCTCGGAGCCTTTGCGTAGCCGCCGGACTCCACATTGATCAGCATGGTTCCATCTATGTCGGCCGCACTGCCCAGCTTTGTGATCCTTCTGGTCTGCTCCATGTAGCAGGTATTGGTGCCGGTTCCCCAGATAAAGCCGATATAACTGTCAAACTGCCGGTCCGGACAGGCCGCCTTGCCGCCGATCAAAGTAGTCACGGCATCGTTTACCAGCACAATGCTCTTTTTCTCCTGATGGCCTCTGGCCTTCACCGCTTCTAAAAGTCCCTTTCCGATAAACGCCCCCTCAGAGCCCTTTACCTTGACTTCCTTCACAAACCGGATCAGCCGGCCATCCCGATTGGGATAAATCTCGGTGGGATAGGAAAAACAAAAGCCGATTTTATCGCTTTTGTCAATCACTGGCTCTAAATATTCCGCCGCCGTGTCGAAAAATTCCTCAATCGTAATTTCTCCCTGAGTGCCAGGCATGGGGTAATTGTTGAAATCGTCAATCGAAGCATTGCCCTTCTCGTCGAATACCACCGTAGCCACCCGGAAATTGGTGCCGCCGGCGTCCACCACGATGATCCGCTCCCCGGCGGGAATCTGCTTATCGATGCTGATATAGGTGGGAATCATAAACAGAGAGCTTTCCTCTCCCTTCAGGCCCCTTTCCATTTCACCGATAAAGACGTCCGCATTCTCCCGCAGATTGACAGCCTCCGCCGCCATGCCGTGGGCCGCAAGGAATTTGCCCGCTTTTTCCTGAATGATTGTCATGTTTCTAATCCTTCCTTCTTAAATATAAAATCATGCGCCCCTCAATGCCGCATTACAATTACAAATTATAGCATAAAAGCTTCCCGGAAAAAAAGAGGGTAAATCAGAGTTTTCAAAAGCTTAACCTTTCATGCTCCAGAGCCTCTTCAGAGAAACCTTTCCGCTGGATTCCGCATTTATTTTAATACATATAGTTTATAATTTTTCAGTTATTACATTTAGTTCTTCGATTTTCCGTAAAATCATAGCTGTGCTACCAGCTGAGCCCGCGTCTTGATCCGGCCCTGTAAAGGACGGCTGCCAGCAGGCTTCTCAAGATGCGCTGGATTTATTGCGCTTCTGATCCACAGCCTGTCAACAGGCGGCCCCTGCTTCACAGGCGGCTCTTCAGTAACCGGCGCTTGCCGCCGGTTTCACTCCGCCCGGCGCTCACTATAAAAATTTTCTGCGGAGCGCCCCCGGCCTGCGGAGCCGTGGCTTGGCCCCAAAAAGGCCGTTACCGCAAAGCCTGCTGAAATTTATCCCGCAGAAAGGCGTTGTTTTCCCGCAGGGTATCCTGCCAGTTTTCCTGGCCCACATACCAAAACTCCGCGTTATACAGCCGCACGCCTTGGCTCCAGGCAGTTTTGATCACATCCACAAAATCCACGTGACCGGTGCCATAAGGCACCTCCCGGAAGACGCCAGGCTTAGTTTCCTTTAAATGAACGGCAGAAATAGAGCCTCTTCCCGTTTCGAGATCGTCTGAAACCCTGGTATGATAAGCCACCGCCGCGTTGGTCAGATTTCCCGAATCCGGATAAACCTTTAAATAAGGGGAATTCACCAGCTTTACATAGGCCATAGCTTTTTCCACAGTGTTCATAAATTCTGTTTCCATCGTTTCAAAGGCCAAGGTCACGCCCGCGGCCGCCGCCATTTCCGCGGACTTTTTCAGATTCTCCAAAAACAAGGCCCGGGTATCCTCGCCGCCCTCCTCGTAATAAACGTCATAGCCGGCAAGCTGGATGATTCTCAGCCCCAAATCGCAGGCAAGCTGAATCGCTTTTTCCATGATTTCCAGCCCCCTGGCGCGCACCGATTCGTCCCGGCTGCCCAAAGGGTATTTCCGATGGCCGCTAAGGCACATGGTCTTAATGGGAAGCCCTGCCTGATACATGGCGTCCACCAAAGCCTTCCGTTCTTCTCTTGTCATGTCCAGGCGGCTCAGCTTCGCGTCGGTCTCATCGATGCTGATCTCCATAAAATCAAAGCCGGCGGCCTTGGCCTGCCGCAGCTTTTCCTCCAGGGTAAGTGTGTTTGGCATTGATTTTTCGTACAGCCCCAAATAATAATTTTTCAAAGATTCCACCGTCCTATTCTTTGGCTTTTATCAATATCGGCTTACAAAACCACGCCCGGCCCGCGAAGCCAGGCGGTAAGTACAAACAGCAGCAGGCATATTGAGCCGGCCCATCTTCCAAGCAAGCACATCGTACATCCGGCATCCTATCAGCCAATGCATGAAAAAAGCCGGCGGCTTTTCTCCTCCCAATGTGCCGAGCGTCTCTATGCAAGCTGGGTCTTTCTAATATTATATCATCCATCAAAAAAATTTTTAAGCCTTTGTGTAAAAAAGATGGAACGTTTTTCTTCGTTCCATCCTTTTGGGGCTTAGCGCAGATCCCCTTCATGCCCTATAGGAATAATCGGAGGATTCATAGTTCCATTGCTGTATTTTTTAAAAAATTCTGAAAATTCCTGAGGATCAAATTCCCCGTTTTTTACCAGAACCTCCTGCTGCTCCTTCGAAAGCTCCAACAGGCATCCGGTAGAGAGGAATCCATTCTTCTCGTAAAACCTTTTGCGTCTCAATCGCTGTTCCAGATTTTCTACGGTTTTGTCGCATCTTTCAATGGAGACGATCACTTTGTTCTCCGGATAAAGGGATTGTATCTCCTTTAGCATCAAGCTGCCGCAGCCTTTAGAGCGCAGCTTGGAATCCACTGCCAAGAACATGATAAACGTGATCTTTCCAACCGCCGCGAAATAAGAAAATCCACATACCCGGCCCTGATCGCAAAAGGCGCGAAATTCCGTATGGTTCATTTTAGCCATGAGCAGCAGCATCCAATAAGGCATCCGATCCTTTTTCGGGAAAGAATCGAAATAAATCCGCTTTACCTGCCGCCGGTATTTGGAAACAGGCTCCATCGTGATCCCCATGCATAACACCTCACCATCTTTTCAAAACAGTCCTAAGCAGCCGTAACTTTCAGCGGTTGTCCAGCTTAACTATGCCTCCTTGTGAATATCTGATCCCGGAAAAGCAGCCCTTACAGCGCCCTCAGCTCCGGAATAATCTCCTCATAGCTCCGGCCCTTTCCAAACAGGCTGGAGGTTCCCAGCACAAAGCCCTTGACACCTTTTCTGCTCAAGCTGGCGATCCGCTCCGGGGAAATCGCTCCATCCACTACCATCTCAAAGCCGTATTTCTCCTTGAAGGCTGACAGCTTTTCTATTTTATAATCGGTGAAGTCCAGATATTTCTGCCCGGCAAAGCCAGGATTTACCGTCATCACCAGCACGTATTCGGACAAATACAAAAGCTCCTCCACAGTACCGATAGAGGTTCCCGGATTGATCGCGATGCCAGGCTTAGCCCCCGCATCGATAATCCTTTGCAAGGTTCTGGTCGGATGGGTATCCGCCTCCGGATGGATATAAATGATCTTGGCGCCCAATCCCGCGAAAAGTTCCACGTAATTCCCCGGGTCCTCAATCATCAAATGGACATCCGCAGGCTTCTTACCCTGCCCGCAGATATATTGGATATCCTGCAGGCCCATACCGAAATTAGGGACAAATTTTCCATCCATCACATCCAAATGGTATAGGTCGATTCCGGCTTTTTCCAAAGCCTCCATTTCCCGCTTCAGCGCACCGAAATCAGCGCACATCATAGACGGACATAACAGCTTTTCCATAGCTTCCTCCTTCATGCCGCCGGTTTGGCCGGCTTGGCACTTTATTGATTTTAAAAATTTTTCCTTTTCTTCCGGAAAGCACGGAAAGAGCGCCATTGGAACTTTCAGCAGCCTTGCGCCGGCCTCGCGGAGTCCCGGTATGCTGCTTTCCTGTTAAGTGGTTCCATCTTTGCTTTATCATCAAGACGCATGACCGCAGAAAGTTTTCAATCAACAGCCTGCGGCAAATAAAATCAGCCGCCCGGGCCGCGGGGTAAGCCCTCTGCCTGATGAGTCTCCAAGCCAACAATAGGTTCCTTCCGCTTCCGCTCTTTCACCTGTCATTTTCTATCTTAAAGTATTTTCAAAAATTGTCAATGCTTATCCTGGAAGGCTTGGCCGCCGGAGGGAATCCGCACCTGGTTACTCTCGGTGCATATACTGGCAAATGGAAGATTTTTTCGCCTTTCCATGCATCAAAATTTAAGCCGTCCCTTCCAAATCAGAGCCCAGGCGGGTCAACTGCTTGTCTCGCGAAAGTACTTCTCCGCATAGTATGGTATGAAACTAAATCAAGGAGGTTAGGGAAATGAGAATTTATCCCAATGATAATTTAAAGCAATCCTGCTGTCCACCCCCCTGTTGTCCCCCTCCCCCGCCCTGCTGCTGCGTGCCGGTACCGCCCTGTGAATGTACAGGCGTCACCGGGCCTACCGGAGCAACCGGCGCTACGGGAGCAACCGGGCCCCAGGGTCCTCAAGGAGCTCAGGGCCCTATGGGATTACAAGGAGCCGTCGGCCCCCAGGGTCCCCAGGGAATTGCCGGTGATCCTGGCGCCACCGGTCCCACCGGGCCTACCGGGGCCGAGGGTATCGCTGGTGCGACGGGAGCAACCGGACCCACTGGTGCCACCGGGCCTATTGGACTCAGCGTAACCGGCCCTACTGGTCCTACCGGACCCACAGGAGCGACCGGCCCTACCGGTGCAACTGGACCGACTGGAGCGGCTGGCGCTGCCGGCGTAAGCATTACCGGCCCTACTGGTCCTACCGGACCCACAGGAGCGACTGGCCCTACCGGTGCAACTGGACCGACTGGAGCGGCTGGCGCTGCCGGCGTAAGCATTACCGGTCCTACAGGGCCTGCTGGCCCGAGCGGCCCTACCGGCGCTACGGGAGCAACCGGCTCCACTGGTGCAACGGGGCCCACTGGACTAGGCGCAACCGGTCCCACTGGTCCTACCGGACCCACAGGAGCGACCGGCCCTACCGGCGCAACTGGACCAACTGGTCCTACTGGTCCAAGAGGTGATGATGGGGAGTCCGCCACTCTCACCATTCGAAACACTACTACCGCACAGCCCGGCACGCCAGCTTCTGTTACAGACGTAAGCGGCGGACCTAACCATGTTCTGGATTTTGTGATTCCCAGAGGTGCGACCGGAGCGACGGGTGCTACTGGCGCTACGGGAGCAACCGGCTCCACTGGTGCTACAGGTGCAACCGGTGCTACAGGTGCGACTGGTGCCATTGGACCGGAAGGGCCTACCGGCCCCACCGGGGCTGCAGGCGCGGCAGGAGCTACTGGCGCCACTGGCGCGACGGGTGAAGCCGGACCCACAGGCCCCACCGGCGAGACAGGCGCTGAAGGCGCTGCTGGACCTACCGGACCCGCCGCTACTGTCAATGTAGGCTCTGTGACAACCGGAGATCCGGGAACGGAAGCCAGCGTTATCAACTCTGGAACCGATACAGACGCGATTTTTGATTTTGTGATTCCCCGAGGAGAGCCGGGCGGCGGAGGCACGCCAGACGTGCTGGCCACTGTCGACGCTACCGCCCAGCCTACCAATGCTGGAAGCGCCTTGATTTTTAATGATACGCCTCTGGTTTCCGGAAATTCCATCACGCATACGGCCGGCACCTCAAACGTAGAGATCAACCAGCCTGGAATTTATCAGGCCACCTTCCACGGTACGGCCTCTGTAAATACCGGCACCTCTATTCCCGCTACGCTGACGGTTCGCTTGAATGTAAATGGTTCGCCTGTCACCGGCGCCGCGGCTACGAAAACCTTTACCTCTTCCGGAGAGGTAACCAACCTGTCCTTCAGCGTGCCCTTCCAGGTTACAGCCGTTCCCACCACTATTGAGGTAGTATCCGATGACGCAGGCTTCGAGATGACCGACATTGCCCTGAACGTATTCCGTTTGGGCGACGCCACCTCTTAATGGTAGAATCCTGTGTTGTGCAGGCAAAGCCATTATGCCTAAGAGGTACCCATATGAAAATCTATCACTGCGATGACCCAAAGGATAATCCAGTCCCTTTGTGGATGGTGGAAAGCAAGCCTTCAGTTCAGGCACAGAAGGAAACGGCTGAGCCTATTCCTCAGAATTTAGACTCTTTTTTCCCTGACTTTTACCGGCCTTGGAAAAAGAAAAGCTAATTTGAGAACCCCGTCGTTATCCACCGCACTAAATCGTCCCATATAGAAAGGCCGCGGACCCGTGAAATTTCATGGATCCGCGGCCTCCGCCTTATTTTTCCCAGCACGCTGGCGTTCTGCGCCGCACCAGCGGCAGAAGCTTCCGCTTGCAGTATCTGCCAGACGAAACACGGTGGTAGAAAAGCAAAACGCGGCGCCGGTCCTCAGTCTGTCCAAAATTTGTTCTTCCCGTCATGGAGAAGCCGCAACCGCCGCCTGCCATTGCATAAGGAAATCTTCAACCTTATCCCGGCCACGCCGCGATGGCAACGGCGTTCTTAGGCTGGGGCCTCTGTATCTCTATCATTTCAAGTCTCTTTTCTCTCTATCAGAATCGCATTGAAATCTTTTGGTTCTCACGATAGTCTATATAAACTGGTTTTAATTCTTTTCCGATATTTTCCCCTGCTTTTTCAGCGCCGCGGCGATAAACTCCCGGAACAGCGGCTGAGCCCGATTGGGACGGGATTTAAACTCTGGATGGTACTGCACTCCCACATAAAAGTCATGTCCCGGCAGTTCCACCGCTTCTACCAGCCGGCCGTCGGGCGAGGTGCCGGAAATAACCAATCCCGCTTCCTCCAGCTGCTGCCGGTAGCTGTTGTTGAACTCGTAGCGGTGCCGGTGCCTTTCTCCGACAGAGCGCCTTTGATAGGCTCTTTCCAGCACGGTGCCAGGCTGGATCTCACAGGGGTAGGCTCCCAGGCGCATAGTCCCACCCTTAGGCAGGTTCCCCTGCTGGTCCGGCATCAGATCGATCACCGGGTGGGTGCATTCGGGATCAAACTCACTGGAATTCGCGTCGCTCCAGGCGAGAACGTTTCTGGCGTATTCGATCACCGCCACCTGCATTCCCAGACAGATGCCGAAATAAGGGATGCGGTTGACCCTGGCGTAATGAGCCGCGTGAGTCATTCCCTGAATGCCTCGGCCGCCAAAGCCTCCGGGCACGATGACGCCGTCCATTCCCTCTAAATAACGGGAACAGCTTTCCTCCGTCAGTTTTTCCGAATCCACCCAGTTGATTTTCACCCTGGCGTTGTTTTCATAGCCAGCGTGGGACAAGGCCTCCGCCACGGATAGATAAGCGTCGTGGAGCTTTACATATTTTCCCACTAGGGCGATGCTCACCGTCTTATCCGCGTTTTCAATCCGCTCCAGCATCTGCTTCCACTCCGTCAGGTCGCACGGGCCGCAGGAAAGCTGAAGCTCCCGGCAGACTATATCCGCGAGACCGTTTTCCTCCAGCATCATCGGCGCCTGATACAGCACCGGCAAGGTCAGATTCTCTATCACGCAGTCCTCCTGTACATTGCAGAACAGAGCGATCTTCTGCCGGATCGACTGGTCGAGAGGCTCGTCGCACCGGGCGATGATGATATCCGGCATGATGCCAAAGGACTGCAGCTCCTTTACCGAATGCTGAGTCGGCTTGGATTTATGCTCTCCAGAGCTTTTGAGATAGGGCACCAGGGTCACGTGAAGAAACAGGCAGTTGTGCCGGCCCACCTCGTGCGACACCTGCCGGATCGCCTCCAAAAAAGGCTGGCTTTCAATATCGCCGGTGGTGCCGCCGATCTCGGTGATGACCACGTCGGCTCCCGTTTTTTGCCCCACCGTGTAAATGAAGCCCTTGATTTCATTGGTGACATGGGGGATCACTTGGATCGTCTCCCCCAGATACTCCCCCCGGCGCTCCTTTTGCAGAACGTTCCAGTAAACCTTACCGGTGGTTAGATTAGAAAATTGATTTAAATCCTCATCGATAAACCGCTCATAGTGGCCTAGGTCTAGGTCTGTTTCCGCGCCGTCCTCGGTGACGAATACCTCTCCATGCTGATAGGGGCTCATCGTACCCGGGTCCACATTAATATAGGGATCCAGCTTCTGGGCCGCCACCCGGAGCCCTCTGGCCTTTAGCAGCCGCCCCAAGGACGCGGCGGTAATCCCCTTGCCTAAACCGGAGACAACGCCGCCGGTTACAAAAATATATTTCGTCATGATTTTCGCTCCTTCTCCCAAGGCCGTTGGCGGCCCGGCAAAATTTCATGGGTTTCACCGGCCGCTTCGCAGGAAGCCTCCGGACACAAAGCGCAAGAGCCCCGCCGAAAAATGGGTTTAGGGCTCTTTCCGCTGTAGATTTCTATAAATAACGATTCCCGCCTGCTGTTCCAAAGCCGGGTTTCTCCCTGGAACGCCTGCCCGCGCTGAAGCAGAATCAGCCCGGCAGTCCTGCCTAAAGCCGCTCGAGCCCGCTGGATCGCCATCAGGATTGCGTTCTGCCCTGCTTGGCCTTTTTTCCTTCCGCCGGAGCTTTTCGGCTGCCGCGCCTCCGGTTACAAGATTTCCTTTTCCCGCCACAGAGCCGGTTTCAGCTTAGGCCCGCGCCGGCCGGTTCTGGTTCCGCACGGTCAAGCGCGGCGTCAGCTTTCGTAGATCCGGAGAATATCCTCCGCCACCTCCCGGCGGGAAACCCGCTGATCCATGGCTTTTTTCTCGATGTACCGGTGGGCCTGCTGCTCCGTAAAATCGGAATACTGAATCAGTACGCATTTGGCGCGGTCCACTAACCGGATATCGTCGATTTTCTTTTGCAGCCGGGTGTTTTCGTTTTTCAGTCCCAGCATTCTCCGCCGGGCAGCCGACACAAGCTTCAGGGACTGGCAGAAAAACTGCCTGCTGATGGGCTTTGGCAGCACCATCGCGCCGCTGTCCTCCACCCGGGCGGAAACCTCGTCCGCAATTTCCGCTTTAACCAGAAGCAGCACGCCCGCGTCGGTGCTTTGAGCCGCCCACAGAGCCAGCTGCTCCCCCGACTCATCCCGCAGGGGTGCGTTGATGATCACCAGGCTGAAGTCGTCCTCCGCCATTCTGCGCCTGGCTTCCCCGCTGTTATCGGCAAAAAAGCCTTGGCCGTACTCCTGGCCGCGCAGAAGCTCCCGCAGAAATTCCCGGCCCCTTTCGCTTCCGGAGACGACTAATACTCTTTCCATTCCCTCACCCGGCTTCCTCTTCTCATAAGATTGGGTTTGACGCGCACCTGTCAGATGGCGGTAAAATACAGCTTTCGTTCCGCAGCGGCCTGGTCCTCCGCCTCCCGGCACCGCTTCCAGTCCTCCAGCTTCACGTCGCAGTAATTTGCCAGCGTTTTTGCCGGCAGCACGCTTTGGACAAACGCACTGCTCCGCGCCAGCAAAACCGCTTCCTCCAAGTTTTCCGGCAGCGCGGGCATTTTTTCTAAAACACCGGGGTCCGCGTCATAAAGGTTTAAATCCACGGCCGGGCACAGAGGCAGCTCCCGGCGAATGCCGTCCAGTCCCGCCTGCAGCAGCATGGCGAAGGCCAGATGGGGATTGCAGGAGGGATCCGGAGAACGAAGCTCCATTCTGCTCTGGGCACCCGTAGCCGCGGGAATCCGGATCAGCTGGGAGCGGTTTTGATGAGACCAGGAAAGGTACCGAGGCGCCTCAAAGGCTCCGAACCGTGCATAGGAATTAGTCAGGGGATTCAGAAACACGGTAATCTCCCGGATGTGGTCCAGTACTCCGGCCATAAAATGCTCCGCCTCCGGGCAGTGGCCCTCATCAGGGGCTGTCTTAAAAATATTTCTGCCGCCCTGAGAGAGGGAAAGATTCACGTGCAGGCCGCTGCCGCTTTTATCTGGCAGAGGCTTCGGCATAAAGCTGGCGTACAGGCCGTTTCTGGCCGCAATGGACTTCACCGCCGCCTTAAAGGTCAAAAGATTATCGGCGGCGGTCATCGCGTCGCTGTATTTAAAATCGATTTCATTCTGCCCCGGCCCCTGCTCGTGATGAGAGGCCTCCGGATGGATGCCCATCTCCTCCAGGGTCAGGCAGATTTCCCGCCGGACATTTTCGCCCTTGTCGTTGGGGGCGATATCGCAGTAGCCTCCGAGGTCGTGGGGATTCATGGTAGGATTGCCCTTTTCATCGGTTTCAAACAGATAAAATTCGCACTCGGCACCGATCTTACAGACATAGCCCATTTGCGCCGCCTCTTTGACGGCTCTTTGCAGAATATGCCGGGAGCTTCCCTCAAACGGCCTGCCGTCGGGATAGTTCACATTGCAGAACAGCCGCACCACCCGGCCGTGGGAGGGCCGCCAGGGTAAAATGGACAGCGTGGAGGGATCCGGGGTGATGAACAAATCGGACTGTTCCACGTTGAGAAATCCCCGGACCGCGGAAGCGTCAAAGGAAATTCCGGTTTCAAAGGCCCGGGGCAGCTCATCCGGCATCACGGAAATATTCTTCTGAATACCGAACATATCGCTGAACGCCAGCCGGATAAACTTCACATCATTTTCCTGCACAAACCGCAGAACCTCCAATTCTGTATCAGTCATGACATAATCCTCCTTGTGTTTAGGCTGTTATTATCACCGTTTCTTCTGTCAAGGCCCCGGCACCGACAAAACGAAAAGCTTCGGCGGAGTTTTTCCATCGGAAGCCGACCGCTGACAGTCCCATCCGTTTTTGGTTTCCAGCCTTTGGCCTTTTTGCATCGCCTTAATAGGATACAGCTATTATACAACACAGGAGTCAGTTTTGTATATACAGCTGCCGATAGGGGTTTTTCGTATTCTGGGTCAGAACAAAAAAGTGTCCTCGGAGTATTTCATTCAGATCCTCACGGAACTTGCGGCAAAACTCCTCAAGCAGAGGCTTAATCGCCTCCAGCTCCTCACGGCCGGCGTCCTCCGCCTTCGCCTGGGGGGACATGCCCTCCGGCAGGGTATCGCTTCTCAGGTAAATTTTCCCGCCGTGCATCCCGGTTCCGCAGAAATAGCCCGCGATCGGCTGGTTCTCCCGGTGAAGCCCCAGCACCACGATCACGCCGCCGGCCTGATATTCCCCTAAAAAGCTGCCTGCCACGCCGCCCACAACAATGGCTGGGATTTTATCCTTGTATTCCTTCATATGAACCCCCGCCCGGTAGCCGGTATCTCCCTGGATCAGGATCTTCCCGCCCCGCATGGCATACCCAGTGGCGTCTCCGGCGCTGCCATGGATATAGATAGCCCCGCCGTTCATAGTATCGCCGGTGGCTTCCTGGACATTGCCGTAAACGTCGATCTCCGTGCCATCCAGGTAAGATCCCAGCGCATTTCCAGGGGTGCCCGTTACCGTGACTTTCTTTCCGCAGGAGCCGCTGGCAAGGTACCGCTGTCCCAGACAGTTATCAATTATAATATTCTGCTCTCTGCTCATCCGAAGCTGGTCGTTTAATTCCTGGTGGCTCAATTGGCTCGCGTCGATCTTCATCCCACGTTTCCTCCCAGCATTTCATTTCTCTTGGTCCGGGAAAACGCCATAAGCTGCGGCTTCTGGCGAATCAGCTCAAAATCGAGGGCGGAAAGCGGAGTCTGCTCACGGATCAAGGAGGTGTAAATTCCCGCCCTCGCCACATCGCCGATTAAAATGTATCCTGCCAGCCTGTTTTCTCTGACAAACAGCTTTTTATAGTTTCCGCCGTTTTTCTCTAAATACGCCTCGCCGCCGCAGCTGCCGGCGGTTATCAGGTGCAGGCCGAAAAATCCGATGGAGTTCATGGGAATGGCCTTATCATAGCTTTGGTTTCCTCCGGCCATATTGATCCCGGCACACTCCCCCTGTAAATAAGCGTTGGGAAGCAGCGCCAGCACCTTTTCCTCCCCGGTGGTGATGTCCCTGCTTTCCGTGCAGTCGCCTGCGGCGTATACATCAGGGATAGAAGTCTGCCCTCTGGAATCGGTGACAATTCCCCGCTTCACGGCGCCGCCGGCGTTCTGAATCAGCCGGACGTTGGGGCGCACGCCCACCGCCATCACCAGGATATCAAAACGGATGCCCCGGCCGCTTTTCAGCACCGCCCGGTCCGGATGAAGCTCCTGGGCCGCGTCGGAAAGCACAAATTCTATGCCGTGCTCCTCCAAGCGCCTTTGTACCGGGGCGGAAGCTTCCTGATCTAAAATACTGGGCAGAATGTGATCCGCCATATCCACCACAGTGATTGATTTCGCTTTTCCGGCGATGCCCTCAGCGCATTTCAGGCCGATCAAACCGGCCCCCAGAATCAGCACCCTGGAGAAGGGCGTCAGCATTTCCTCCAGCCGGAGCGCGTCGTCCAGGGAGAGGAATGTGGTCATGTTTTCCACAGCCTCCAGTCCCTTAATCGGCGGTACCGCCGGGCTGGAGCCGGCGGCTACCAGCAGCCTGTCATAAGGAAGCTCTCTGCCGTCGGAAAGCACCACGGTTTTCCGCTTAGGCTCCAGATGGTCCGCCGACACCCCGGCGATCAGCTCGCATCGGTTTTTCTCATAAAAATCATCCGGCCGGTATTTCATCCGCTCCCGATCTGTCTTTCCCGCCAGCAAATAAGAAATCAGCGGCCGGGAATAGGTGTGGTAGGGCTCGTTGGTCACCATGGTGATATCCCCCTCCCGGTCTCTTTGCCGGATTCCCTCCACGCAGGCTACCGCCGCAGCGGAATTGCCGATCAGTACGTATTTCATCACGCTCACCTCTCTTCATAAACAATGGCTTTATTGGGACATCCTTTCACACAGGCAGGAGAACCCACGCTGTTTTTCATGCACAGCTCGCACTTTTGAATCACGCCGTTTTCCGACGGCATGACACAGCCGTAGGGGCAGGACAGAATACAGGTGTAGCAGCCGACGCATTTGTCCCGGTTTACGGTAATCACCCCATCCTCGACGGACAGGGCTCCAGTGATACAGCTCTTCACGCAAAGAGGCTCCTTGCAGTGGCGGCAGGAAACCGCAAAGCTGATCCCGTTGTTTTCCTCAATCTGAATCCTGGGGCGGATCGCCACACCCTTCAGGGCGTGAACCATATCCTTTTCCCCGGAATTAGCATAGGCGCAGTAATATTCACACAAATGGCAGCCTAAGCACCATTTTTCATTCACATAAATTCGTTTCATGGCTTTATTCCCCCGCGTGCTTGATTCCCAGAATACTCAGCTCCCGGTCGTTAAGGCCAACGCCCCGTAGCATGAGCCGGTTGCCCTTCAGCGCCTCGATGGAGTTAATGCCCATACCGCCCATCATTTCCTTAATCTCGTGCTGCCAGGCGGTCACTAAATTCACAAGCCTCTGGCATCCGATATCCGGATTCAGCCGTTTGACCAGATCCGGCCGCTGGGTCGCGATACCCCAGTTGCACTTGCCGGTCTGGCAGGTACGGCACAGATGGCAGCCAAGGGCCAGCAACGCGCTGGTGGCGATATACACCGCGTCGGCGCCTAAGGCGACAGCCTTGACCACGTCGGCGCTGCTGCGTATAGAGCCGCCCGCGATAATGGAGACGCTGCCCCTGATTCCTTCATCCCGCAGGCGCTGGTCTACGCTGGCCAGAGCCAGCTCGATGGGAATTCCCACGTTATCCCGGATACGGGTGGGAGCCGCGCCGGTGCCGCCCCGGAAGCCGTCGATGGCGATGATATCCGCGCCGCTTCTGGCGATGCCGCTGGCGATAGCCGCCACGTTATGCACCGCCGCGATCTTGACGATGACCGGCTTCTCGTAATTAGTGGCCTCCTTTAGCGAATACACCAGCTGGCGCAGGTCCTCGATGGAATAAATGTCGTGGTGGGGTGCCGGAGAGATGGCGTCGGTACCCTCGGTGACCATACGGGTTTTAGAAACGTCCCCAACGATCTTCTGTCCGGGCAAATGACCGCCGATCCCCGGCTTGGCGCCCTGGCCCATTTTAATCTCGATAGCGGCTCCGGCGCTCAAATAGTCCTTGTGAACGCCGAACCGTCCGGATGCGACCTGGACGATAGTGTTTTTACCATACCGGTAGAAGTCCTCATGAAGGCCGCCTTCGCCCGTATTATAAAGGATGCCGAGCTGGGCGGCGGCTCTGGCCAGGCTCTCGTGGGCATTATAGCTCAGAGATCCGTAGCTCATAGCGGAAAACAAAACCGGAACCTCCAGCTTCAGCTGGGGCTGTAAATTAGGTATGAGGTTCCCTTTCTCGTCCCGTTCCACACAGCTTGGCTTTTTCCCCAAATAAACCCGGGTTTCCATAGGCTCCCGCAAAGGATCAATGGAGGGGTTGGTGACCTGAGAGGCGTTAATGAGGATTTTATCCCAGTACACCGGAAAATTTTTTGGGTTTCCCATAGAGGAAAGCAGCACGCCGCCGCTCCCCGCCTGGCGGTAGATCTCCTGGATAGCCTCCCCGGTCCAGTTATAGTTTTCTTTAAAGGTATGGTCTGTTTTCACGATTTTCAACGCCCTGGTGGGGCAAAGGGAAACGCACCGGTGGCAGTTGACGCACTTGGACTCGTCCGCCATCATTTTTCCGGCCGCTTCGTCAAAATAGTGCGCCTCGTTGGCACATTGCCGCTCGCAAACCCGGCATCCGACGCACCGGTCGTAATTCCGTACAACCTCGTAGTCCGGATAAATAAAATCAATGGGCATCAGTGAACACCTCCGTTCAGCGTTACAATAACAGGCTCTCCGCCCTTTGGTGCCCACAGTCTGTCAGGGTTAGGCTCCACCACCCGGATAGCGCTTTCCTCACTGGCGATGTATACCGTCTCATCCTTTTCCCCAACCACCATGGATCTGAGCTTCAGCCGATCGTTGAGCGCCATCATACCGCCGTCGAAGCCCAATAAAATAGAAAAGGGCCCCGTTAACAGCAGGCTGGAAAAAGCGTTTCTCAAATAGGTCAGCCTTGAACGCTCCGGCTCCGGCTTTTGCTCAATGGTGGACCAGAACGGCGCGGCGATGACGTTGGCAACCTCTTCCAGGGTCAGCTTCTGCCGCCGGTGCAGATAATCCACCAAGTAGGTGATAACCTCCGTATCTGTCAGCAGGGTGCATTGATAACCAAACATCTCAATATAGCGCCGGTTCGCGTCATAGGAGCTGACCTCGCCGTTATGCACCACTGAATAGTCCAGCATAGCGAAGGGATGGGCGCCGCCCCACCAGCCGGGCGTATTGGTAGGGTACCGCCCGTGGGCGGTCCAGCAGTAGCCGGAGTATTCCTCCAGCCGGTAAAAGTCCCCCACATCCTCCGGGTAGCCTACCGCCTTGAACACGCCCATGTTTTTTCCGCTGGAAAACACATAGGCGCCTTCGATCCTCGTATTGATCCGCATGACGCACCGGGCGGTGTACTCCCGTTCGTCCAGCTGGCTGTCCTTGAGCTTGGTCGGCAGAGGATTGACAAAGTACCGCCAGATCAGAGGCTCGTCGGTGATTTTCGGCGTCTTCCTCACCGGAATCTTAGAAAGGTTTACCACATCGAAATGATCATCAATGAATTTTTCACAGGCCTCCTTGGCGGCCTTATCGTCGTAAAACACGTGGAAGGCGTAATGCTCCTTATATTCGGGATAGATCCCATAACCGGCGAAGCCGCCCCCCAGGCCGTTGCTCCTGTCGTGCATAATGGAAATGGATTTGATAATAGCTTCTCCGCTGAGACGCCTTCCGTCCTTAGCGAAGATCCCTGAAACAGCGCAGCCTGACGGGATTCTCACTTGCCCTTCCCTTAACATGGCTTCTTCCCCCTTCGTATCATGGTCTGACCAAAAAGTAAGGGCGTTCATCAAAGGGAAGCAGGCTTCTGAACCAGAAACCCGGCCTTCCTTTGATGAACGCCCTTGTTCATGCTGACCATTATAAGCCTGCCGGCCTTTTTTGTCAATCACTTTGCAGTACAAATTTTATTTTCCTGCATTTTGTTTTTGCCCGCGCCTTTTGTTTCGTATATTTTGACCAATTCATGATTTGTTGAAAATATATTCTTGCATTTCTTGTTAAATTTTTAGAAAAAGCCATTGACAACACGCCTTTCCTGCTTTATAATGCAACATGTAGACAGCAAAGGCGCTGCAGGTACGGGATATCTGTAGCGTCTTTTTCATATTGTTTCTCTTTGAGAGCTTCCCGCTCCGCCCTTGCCGCGGGCCGCTGCATAAGCTGCGCGGCAGCGCGAAGGGGTAAAAGCTGATCTGATCCTCTTATAGAAATAGAAAGGCTTGTAGAAAATGCTATAAGGAGATTAGAGAAATCCGGGAAGAAAGGCGGAGGCCGCAAAGAGAATTGATAGGAAGCCGCTGTTTGAAAGCTTTTGATTCTATGATGGAAAGGGAACCTGTTCCCTGGAAGAAAGGACCCCGGCTTTGCCGCGACCGCGGGCGGTTTTTAGTTGAGAATCCTTCTCTGTCTCCTAAATTCCAACGTTTGGAGGTACTAGTGATGCGTGAAATTCAACAGAAAACGGCAAGCGTTCCCGAGTTATTCGGTTCCATGGTGTTTAACGACCAGGTTATGAAGGCCAGGCTTCCCAAGGAAACCTACAGGGCCCTGAAAAAGACCATAGAGAACGGCAAAAGCCTTGACCCCAGCGTGGCCAATGTGGTGGCCAACGCTATGAAGGACTGGGCGGTGGAGAAGGGCGCTACCCATTATACCCACTGGTTCCAGCCTATGACGGATATTACCGCTGAAAAGCACGACAGCTTTATCTGCCCCCAGGGGGACGGCACTGTCATCATGGAATTTTCCGGCAAGGAGTTGGTAAAGGGCGAGCCGGATGCCTCCTCCTTCCCCTCCGGCGGACTGCGGGCCACTTTTGAGGCCAGGGGCTATACCGCCTGGGATCCGTCCTCCTATGCCTTTATTAAGGAGAACACTCTTTGCATTCCTACAGTTTTTTACTCCTACGGAGGAGAGGCTCTGGACCGTAAAACTCCTCTGCTCCGTTCGATGGAGGCAATCAATAAACAGGCTCTCCGGATCCTGAAGCTGTTCGGGGCGGACGACGTAACCCGGGTCAACACCACCGTAGGCCCCGAGCAGGAATATTTCCTCATTGACCGGGAGCTTTACGATCAGAGAGAGGATCTGATTATGTGCTGCCGGACGCTGTTCGGCGCGAAGCCGCCCAAGGGCCAGGAGCTGGAGGACCATTATTTCGGTGCGATCAAGCCCAGGGTCGCCGCCTATATGGCGGATCTGAACCAGGAGCTTTGGAAGCTTGGCGTTTTAGCGAAAACCGAGCACAATGAGGTGGCTCCTTCCCAGCATGAGCTGGCACCGATCTTCTCCAACACCAACGTGGCCACCGACCACAACCAGCTGACCATGGAGATCATGAAAAAGGTTGCCAAACGCCATGGCCTGGCCTGTCTGCTCCATGAAAAGCCCTTTGACGGGGTCAACGGCAGCGGCAAGCACAACAACTGGTCTATCTCCACCAACACCGGCGTCAATCTTCTGGAGCCGGGAGACTCCCCGGCGGAAAACGCTCAGTTCCTTCTGTTTTTGACCGCCGTCATCAAGGCGGTGGATGAATATCAGGATCTGCTGCGGATCTCCGTAGCAAGCCCTGGCAACGATCACCGCTTAGGCGCCAACGAAGCGCCTCCGGCTATTATTTCCATGTTCCTGGGCGACGAGCTCACCGAAATCTTGGAGGCTATCGAGAACAGCACCGACTACAGTCAAAAAGACAAAACTGAAATGAAGGTCGGCGTCCATATTCTGCCCCGGTTTCCCAAGGATACCACGGATCGGAACCGAACCTCTCCCTTTGCCTTTACCGGAAACAAATTCGAGTTCCGTATGCTGGGCTCCAAATCCTCTATTTCCGGGCCGAATATTGTGCTGAACACCATTGTGGCGGAAGAGCTTTCCCAGTTTGCAGACGTTCTGGAAAAGGCCGGCGATTTCAACGCGGCCTTGAACGACCTGATCAGGACCACCATTCGGGAGCACAAGCGCATTATCTTCAACGGCAACAACTATTCCGACGAATGGGTGGCTGAAGCGGAAAGGAGAGGCCTGCTGAACCTCAAGAGCACAGTGGACGCGCTGCCCTACTATATTTCCGAGAAAAACCAGGCCCTGTTCACCAAGCATAAAATCTATACCGCAACAGAAATTCATTCCCGTTATGAGATTCTGTTGGAAAACTACTGCAAAACCATCAGTATCGAGGCCCTGACCATGCTGGACATGGTGAATAAGGATATTTTCCCGGCGGTCTGCCGTTATATGGACGCTTTAAGCGCCACTGTTCTGCATAAAGCCGGCGTTTCCAGCGCGATCTCCAGCAAGGCCGAGGAGGCCCGGCTGAAAAAGCTGTCGGCTCTGTGCGACCAGCTGTACCAGGCCAACGAGGCCTTGGGCGAGGCGATGAGAAAAGTGCCTTGCGGCTGTGACGTTAAGGCTCAGGCGGATTACTATAAGGATACCGTCATTGATCTGATGCAGAGACTGCGGACTCCTGCCGACGAGCTGGAAACCCTGACCGGCAAGACGTATTGGCCCTATCCCACTTACAGCCAGATGCTGTTCAGTGTGTGATTGGTTTCCCCTGTTGTCCCCCTGGTCTTTTCAGGCTTTCAGCCTGGAACCGGGGGAGGCAGCCCCTATCGATGCAAAACGTGCCTCCTTTTCTCCTGTTCAGCCGCAGTGGGTGCGGCAGGCTTAATCCTTTGGCCCGCCGGCTGAATGGAGGCGGCCGAAAAACGTTCTGACCTAGGAGGCTTTGGAAAAGAGGAACGTGTTTTTTCCATGGCGCGGGCCTTTTAGAGCAATTTTCTTCGGTTCTTTTTGTTATTCTTAAAAAACAGTTCATAGTCTTCTGCTAAACTTTAAAGGGATAATTCAGAAGCAGCCCTATGGATATTAAATTTGCTCGAAATAGCCTCAGGCTATTCGCATAGAGAGAGTATATTATTAAAAAGGAGCGTAATAACATGTCTTATGTCGATGAAGTACTAGCCAAGCTGAAGCAAAAAAATGCAGCGGAACCCGAATTTCTGCAAGCCGCGGAGGAGGTTTTAAACTCTCTGCGCCCGGTCATCGACCGAAACGAGGAGCTGTACCGCAGGGAAGCCCTTCTGGAAAGAATTACCGAGCCGGACCGCCAGTTTAAATTCAAGGTAACCTGGGTGGATGATAAGGGTCAAACGCAGGTCAACACCGGCTACCGCATCCAGTTTAACAACGCCATTGGACCTTACAAGGGCGGCCTGCGTCTCCATCCCTCTGTTTACACCGGTATCATCAAATTCCTGGGCTTTGAGCAGATCTTCAAAAACTCCCTGACCGGCCTGCCCATCGGCGGCGGCAAGGGCGGCTCTGATTTCGATCCCAAGGGTAAATCCGACCGCGAGGTAATGGCCTTCTGCCAGAGCTTTATGACCGAGCTTTCCAAATATATCGGCGCGGATATCGACGTGCCTGCCGGCGACATCGGCACCGGCGCCCGTGAGATCGGATACATGTTCGGCCAGTATAAGCGCCTGACCAATTCCTTCGAGGGCGTTCTCACCGGTAAGGGCCTGACCTACGGCGGCTCTCTGGTAAGAACCCAGGCCACCGGTTACGGCCTTCTGTATTTCACCGACGCTATGCTGAAGCACAACGGCCACAGCCTGGATGGCAAAACCATCGCCATTTCCGGCGCCGGCAACGTAGCTATCTACGCCGCGGAGAAGGCCATGCAGCTGGGCGCCAAGGTTGTCACTATGAGCGATTCCACCGGCTGGATTTATGACGCCGAGGGTTTGGATCTGGATGCCGTCAAGGAGATCAAGGAGGTCAAGCGCGCCCGCTTGTCCGAGTACAAAAACTATCGTCCCAATGCCGAATACCACGAGGGCAAGGGCGTATGGTCCGTTAAGTGCGACGTGGCTCTGCCCTGCGCTACCCAGAACGAGCTGAATCTGGATGACGCCAAGGCTCTGGTTGCCAACGGCTGCATCGCCGTTGCGGAAGGCGCCAACATGCCCACCACCCTTGAGGCCACCGAATATCTCCAGAAGAACGGTATTTTGTTCGCTCCCGGCAAGGCCGCAAACGCCGGCGGCGTCGCTACATCCGCTTTGGAAATGAGCCAGAACAGCGAACGTCTGAGCTGGACCTTTGAAGAGGTGGATCAGAAGCTGAAGCAAATCATGACCGATATCTTCGCCAAGGCCGCCGAAGCCGCCGACCGTTACGACGTTCCCGGCGACTACGTCGCGGGCGCCAACATTGCCGGCTTTGAGAAAGTAGCCAACGCTATGCTTGCCCAGGGCGTATAATCTCTAAAGTTTGTTCACGACTCATTTTTAGAAACCCTCATTCGTATTTGACCTCGCTAACGCGGGAACAGGGCCTGCCGGTTTTATTCGGTAGGCCCTGTTCCTTTTTTCTTGGATTCACATGCCAGGTTCAAACTGGCTTTGTGAACATTCCCGATTCTCACAGTTTGGGTTAGGCTATACTGGCAGCTTCAAGTAAAGCCATGCGGCCGGCGCTGCTAAAACGGCAGAAGAAAGAGGCAGGAAAAGGCCGCGGACCTTATGTCTATCGGCCGCACCTCTTCTTTTGTTTTTCTAACCACAGCATACAACCGCCCCTTGCTTTTCGGCCTATATTATTTGATGGCCGCCGATGAATATCCCGCAGGCCTTATCGCCGTAAAACACACGAAAGGCACAACGGCTATATGCCCAGGGCATATAGCCGCTAAAGCTTGTTAACGGTTCAGTTTTAGAAGAAACCCTTATTCGTATTTGACCTCGCTATAGAACTCACAGCCGGCAAAACCGAATCCCAGGCCGTTGTTCCTGTCATTCGTGACTGGGAAGGGGGCTATGAAATTCTAAAACACAGTTCCGCCTCAGCCCCGCCGTAAATACCGCTCCAGGCAGCCGCAGTACCTTTTCAGCTCCTTCATCCCTTGCTGGTACCGCCGCGCCACCGTGGATACCTCTACCCCCATTTCCTTGGCGATTTGACTTTTGGCGGTTCCAGCTAAGTGCCTTAAAATGATATCACGGGTTTCCGGTGAAAGCTCCCGCTCCATGATCTTCCTCACCGCCTCGGCCACCTTTTTCCGGTTCGCGCTGTTATCCCGCCGATGCTCCAGCTCTGCCGCCAGAAAAAATATTTTATGCTCCTTGCGGGCACTGGAAGCCTCCTCGGCGGAATAAGAGATTATTCTGGGAGGCGCCGGCTCCCGCAGCACCAGTAAATTGTCCTTGCAGCAGCGCTCCAATTCCTCCAGAGCCTTCATCCGCCGTTCCCATTGCCGGCAGCTTTGGCCGCCGTCCTCTGAACCCTGTGATGTAAGCTTCCGTTTTTGCTCCCGTATTTTCAGCAGCTCCTGCCGATATCGGGCCTCCGCCTCCTGCCGAAAGGTCATAAAGCGTTCCACTCCTCGCACAGGAAACGGCCGCCCTCGCTTTTTTCCGCAGAAAACCTCAATACGGGCAGCATATATTTACAAGATTCGGACACCTTCTCCAGCCCGGTTACCCAATGCTCTGAAATTGTCGCTTCACTGACGCCGCATTTCTTTGCGATCTCCTTATTTCGTTCCCCGTTGATTTTCATGCGGAATACCAGCCACTGCTTTAACGTTAAAATTTCTTCAGCAGTTTTTAAAATCATAGCCCTTTCCGTTTCATTCTCCTTGCTTTTGTTTTTCAAAAGAAAATAAATTCTTTTCGCTCTCCCGGTCATAGCGTTATCCTCCTTAAGCGTGAGGCTCGCCGGCCTTCCCCTTCTTTACTAATAAATGTTTAAATCCCCTTCGGCTTCTTACCACGCCGGTTTAAGGCTCTTTTTTACGGCGGCATTTAGCGGAATTGGGGAAAAACATTTTACTGTTTACAGCCCTCTTTCAGAGGACCGGCGTTTTTTTAACCGCTTTTTCGTACAGTGCTCCGGCGGGCATCCCCTGGGAACTCCGGTATCCAAAATGTAAAGACAGCATTTTAACAGATCATAGCCGTCGCTGCTCAACGGCCGGTGATGAACGCACCCTTTGCAGGATTCCCGATTCATTGACCATCCCTCTTTTATATCCTTAAAAGGATATTTTTCTTTTTTATTTGCGGATTAATTTCCGTTAACGGTTAATTTTTATTTTATATTATCACCTTTAACGGGTATTGTCAAGAATTTCCGACAATAAAATTTCCATAAACGGAAATTTTTCTTGTCTTTTCCTTTTCAGTATGCTATAATTACGTCAGCAAAAAGAGGCTTTCACGTCTCAAATAAAGGAGATAAAATTTTATGGGCCTGGAGATTATCAATCAGCGGAAAAAGAAAAAAAAGCTCACCAACGAGGAGCTTTCTGTTTTATCCGGCGTGCCAAAGGGCACCATCGATAAAATTACCTCAGGCGCTACCAAGGATCCAAAGCTGGAAACCCTGAAAGCCCTTGCCCGAGTATTAGATTGTTCCTTATCTGATTTTGACGACCCCAAGGAGCGTCACTTCGCGGAGCGGACTGACCAAGAGGTCTTGCAAAACCGGATTCATATTTTAACGGAATATTTCCAGAGAATGGGCATCCTTCAGCCTGGCGGCGATATTTCCGGCCAGGATCTGGAATTTTTTAAAGGACTGTTATCGTTAATTGACGCTTACTTTGGCAAAAAGGAGGAAGCTGACCGATAACCAACGGCTTTCCACATAATTTGAGGACTTTTCAGAAAGCTGAATGGAAATTTTATCTTGCTTCTGACTTCAGCCTATTTATTTGACAATGCCTTTTATCCCTGGTTCTGCCGGAAGGCCTTGCTAAAGAAAGTGAAAACACCGGCTACTCTTTGGGCCATTTGAGCCCTTTGAATTTAGAGTAACCGGTGTTTTTATTATCAATTCTCATTTTGCCTTTTCGTGCTTTTGCTTATTTTCCGCGTTCCTGGCCGCGGAAGCCTCTCTGCCCTAGACAGATGCACGGCTCATTGTTCCTCCTTGATATGGATATCTACGCCGTTGACCTCCACGCCGCCTTCGGCTCGGATAAGAATATATTTTGCGCCGTTGATGATCCTCGTCTGAACAAGATCGCTCCGTTCCGGATTGACCTGGATCACTACATCCGGCGTCTTTACCTGAAGCTTGCGGTCCACCAAATTCCGGGGACTAAGCTCTGTATCGGCGCCGAAAGCCTCGCCGTATTTTTCTTCAAAAGCTTCCAGCCTGTTCTCGGGAACCCCGCATCCCTCCAAAACATTTTTCACCGTCCTCACAGACAGGGTCAGCGGCTCCGCCTCTTTCCTCTCCTTGTGCTCCTGGATCATTTCCTGCAGACGCTCTTGAACAGACTGCACCACGTCAAGGCTGCAATCCTCCTCTAGAGTCTCCCCTAAAACCGTGTCAAACGTCTCCCGCTGCTCCGCCGCGGGCATAGGAAGATCACAATGAAACACAGCCTCCGCCAGCTCCTCATGATTCTCAGCGAGGTTCCGGGAGTAATACAGGGCGTTATACAGGTTAGCCGCACGGTCGTCAAAGGCCGGAAATAGGAAGCCTACCTCCGGCGGGGAAAGAATCCAGTCCACACTGCGGTTATGAAGCAGATTATCCCGAGCGAAATAGCTTAGCGCCGGTTTCGTCATCTTTACCGGACACACGCTGCAAACCAGATATGAATACACCTCGCTGGCGGCTTCCTCCTGAGTTTCCCCATCCTTTGTCCGGTAAGGCACATCGTAGGTATCGAAGGCCAGCAGGATCATATAGTGGCCGTCAATAGTTAAAGACTGGATCACCTTCTGATAAAAGGCCTGGACAGCTTCTTCGTCATTCAAAGCGGAATTTTTCAGGGCCATCAGGAGCCTGTGCTCCTCGCTGTCAACGACCTGCTGCGTGGTAAACGTTACATCCATCAGATTCTTCCCCAAGGTTCCGGAAAGAACTCTTTTTAAGCACGCTAAAATCTGCTCTGTTTCTTCCTGCTCCGTCATCGCCAGGGATTGATTGAATTGGGAAATGATCTCCCTATTTTCATTCACATAACAAACCCGCACATGGGTAATGTTGCTTTTTTCCGGCCTAAACCGGCGCCGGATCTCCGCGACTTCTTTTTCATTCATTGCTTGTTATCCTCTTCCTGTATGTAATCTGATTGTAAGCAAGGCTTGTCCGAGGCCCGGCAAGCCTTACAGCAAGCCGCCGCAAAAGCGTCAGACCTCCCGCGCATGAGCTGTTCCACTCAACTCTCGATAAAATTGCCTTTAAGCTTACGCGCCTTTTTGTCTGCGCAGGCGGGCACACATTCCGCGTCTTACACGTCCATACAGTGGAAAACCGGCTTTTCGGTAACCGCTTCGATATTCGCTCTTCCACCGCCCTACCGTCTTAAGCGCGAGGCTATTATACCACACCTTCCCGCTCGTTTCCAAGGGAATCTTGGTGAGAAGCAGCTTGTATTTTGGCTTCGCTTCAGCAGGCATCCTATCGCTTCCAAGCCTCAGAAGGCCTCTTTCCTATTAAAAAACAGGAAAGAGGCCTTCTAAAGTTTTGTTATTTTACCTTTTTACGTTTAAAAGCCATGGTTCCAGCCGCGGCAAACCCTACCATGCCCAGCAAGGTGAATACCATCCAGACAGCCGTACTGCTGGCATCCCCTGTCGCGGGCACTCCGGTTTCCGGTTCACCGGAGCCAGAGGGGGTTTCCGGCGGAACCGGCTTCTTTTCCAAAGCCTCGATGGCCCCCTCGATGGCTTTCGCCATCGCGTCTACCTCTGCCTGTTCCGTGATGTTTTTATCCCATACGACGGCCTTGACCGCCGCCTCCACTCCGGAGAAGTCCTTATATTCTTCCTGATTCAGAGCTTCCGCCTTCCCGATGGCGGCATCCACTCCGCTGTAATCGGCCGGCTTATATTCGAGAGCCGCGACAGCATCTTCAATTGCTTTCGCCATCGCGTCTACCTCTGTCTGTTCCGTGATGTTTTTATCCCATACGACAGCCTTGACCGCCGCCTCCACCCCGGAGAAATCCTTATATTCCTCTTGATTCAGAGCTTCCGCCTTCCCGATGGCTGTTCTCACCTGATCATAACTGGCCGGCTTATATTCCAGCGCGTCAATCGCCTCTAAAATGTTCTGCGCCATTTCGTTTACCAAGGCTTGCTCCGCTTTGCTTTTTGTGCGGTCGACCTCTTCAACCGCCGATGCTACGTCAGCATAATTAACATATAGGTCTGCGTCTAACGCCTCCGCCTTTTCAATTGCTTCATCAACCGCCTGGTAGCTCGCAGGAATATTATTATCGTCCCAGGCAAAGGTTGGATGCTCCATTCCCGCTACCCAGGTAACCCCTGGCTGCGCGTTGGCTTGAAGCCCCCGCAATATGGAAGGATCCTTAAAATCAGTGGTGGGAGTTCCGCATTCCTCAAAGTATAGGCCGTCTGTGCCTCCGCTTAACGCATAGGTCTCAAAGGCAATACAAGCCGGCCATCCTCTGCCATCCAGCGGCCAATAGCAATTCTCCGGCATACCGGTCATCTGATACCACGCAATCCACATACCGCCATTTCCGGCCTCTATATTATAGTCGCTGGGCGCTTCCACGGTTTCTGCCGCAACCATGCAGTTCTTAATGATCAAGTCCGGCTCATTGTCAAAGCACATTCCTAAAATTCCGCCTACACTGTTCGTCATTCCATTATTTGCGGTAGGATCCTGATTATCCACAGGTCCTCCATGGAATAAAATTTCGCCGTCAAAATAGCAGTCTGCGATCATAGGCTGTTCGCCCTTTGTCTCCCAGGATCCTACGATTCCTCCGACTGCTTCTGAGGAATCAAAGGCCTTCGACTCAATGACGGCAGAGGAATAGCATCCGATAATCTTGGTACCGTACATCCCTTGTCCGGCGATTCCCCCTATATTCTTACTGCCCAACGCGTTCGTGACAATTTTTCCTGTGGTGTAACAGTTTTTTATTGTTGCATTATGCGCCCAATCCATTAAAACGCCGGCGCGCAAAGAGCTGTCGCCGTCAGTAAACGTGATATCCGCATCTTCTACGCCAAGGTTTTGTACAGTTCCTCCGGAAACGATACCGAAAAGCCCGTGGTTTATTTTCCCAGTTTTCATATTAGAAATCACATGGTATTCCCCATCAAAGACTCCCGCAAAATATCCGGCTGCGTTATTGCCATTTCCAATAGAAATCCATTCCTGACCGCTTAGATCAATATCTGTCTTGAGAGTAAAGACTGTTGACGCAAAATCAGTGCCGTCATTAACCAGCAAGGCCAATCCCGCAAGCTCTTCCGCCGTTAAAATCTCATAGCCGGCCTTGATATCATTGGGATCATACCATGAGGTGTCCGCTGTGCCATTCCATGTGTCCGCGGCTTCTTCTGCTGCAAACGCCGTTCCAGGAAGCAGCGCGGCCGCCATACAAAAGCTGAGAAGCAGGCCCAATAGTTTCCTTTTCATCTTTTCACGTTCCTTTCTAATTTTTTAATTCCTGCGATACGCAAAAAGGCGCATCCTACCCATCATAAGCTGGGCAGAACGCACCTTTTCCTCCTGATATTATGATTGTGCTCTGATATCCTTACAAGGGAAAAACAGACAGAACTAGTGCTTGCTTGCTTGCTTGCTTGCTTGCTTGCTTGCTTGCTTGCTTGCTTGCTTGCTTGCTTGCTTGCTTGCTTGCTTGCTTGCTTGCTTG